>Ga0302133_10000291_pt1 | contig 31220 bp, 27 predicted proteins | sample CB9_331_MG_FD_203121 | JGI IMG/M metagenome (GOLD analysis project Ga0302133, IMG submission 203121) | Marine microbial communities from Western Arctic Ocean, Canada - CB9_33.1 | ecosystem: Environmental > Aquatic > Marine > Oceanic | place: Canada: Western Arctic Ocean | collected 2017-09-19 | reverse complement strand
AAGTTCGACAGTTACTCGAGAATGAGAACGTTACAAACAAAGGGGAGTTCCACAGTTTTAGTAATGTCACAGCTTTCCCGCGCCCCACTCAAAAACCACGGCCGCCTTTTTGGATTGCAGCACTTATTAGCCCGGAAAGTTTCGAGTTTGCAGGTAAGAGCGGCTTCAATTTGATGGCAATTCCGCTTCCCGGCGGCAAGATGAACGAACTTATCAGGATCTATCGAGAAGCCTGGAAAAATGCGGGCCATGAAGGTCGCGGTAAGGTAATGTTAGCCCACCATATGTTTTGTCATGAGAACCATGACACCGCCCTGGAAATCGCCAGAGAACCACTAAATCGGTATCTGAAATCTTTGGTGGACGCTGCATCGATGTGGCTAACAGGGAGCAGTTCCCTTGATTATCCAGGTTATGACAAAATTATTGAAACCCTATCCAAGGAAACCGCTGACAGCCAAATTGAGAAATCGGCTGCCTTCATCGGCTCACCTGAGCGATTAGTGGAGCAAATAAATGAATACCAGGAAGCTACCGGAGGTTTTGACATTGACTCCCTTCAGGTTAACTTCAACGACATCAATGTAAGAGACGCCGAAAACTCCATGCGGCTTTTTTCCAATAAAGTCATGCCGCAAATTAAGTAGGGCAAATTATTTTATCTGGTTTCTAAAACAACCTATATACTTCTAGAAACTAAGGAAACAGGAAGAGGTTTAATGAAAAAGAAACCGGTTCGATTAACCCAACTGTCACATGGCGGCGGTTGAGGGTGTAAAATAGCACCGTCGGTGCTAACTGAATTATTATCAAAACTGCCGGCTCAAGCGGCGAACCCTTCATTGTTAGTCGGATATGAAACGGGCGATGACGCCGCAGTATATAAGATTAATGGTGAACAAGGTGTAATCGCGACGACAGACTTCTTTATGCCAATCGTCGATGACCCTTTTGACTACGGTCGTATTGCCGCCGCTAATGCCCTGTCTGATGTTTACGCTATAGGAGGCAAGCCGATTATGGCTCTGGCAATTGCCGGCTTCCCCATGGATAAAATGACTGTCGAACAAGTACAGAATACACTTGCCGGAGGAAACCAGGTCTGTGCTGACGCCGGTGTGCCTATAGCCGGAGGACACACGATCGACGCTCCTGAACCAATTTATGGCCTTGCTGTAGTCGGTCTTGTGCACCCGGATAAGATAAAACGAAATAACGCCGCCAAAGACGGCGACGTTTTGATCCTGGGAAAGGGTCTCGGTGTAGGAATTCTGGGGGCAGCTTTAAATAATGACCAATTAGATAATATCGGCTACGGGGAGTTAATAAAGAGTGCCGTTAAGCTCAATTCAATAGGAAATGAACTCTCTGAAGTCTCGGGCGTTCACGCAGTTACCGACGTTACGGGCTTCGGTCTCGTTGGGCATTTACTGGAAGTCTGCAGCGGATCGAACCTATCTGCCACCCTATATTGGGATCAACTTCCCATCCTCCCAAGTGCTATTAACTACGCACAGAGAGGCTTCAGTACAGGTGCAGGTAATCGAAACTGGGATAGCTTTGGCGATGACGTCACTTTAACCAACGCTTTAGAAGAGTGGCAGAAAAACCTAATTACTGACCCACAGACATCGGGCGGTTTGCTCGTCAGTTGCCCCCCAAATCAAGCGGACAAGATACTCTCCCTATTCCACGAACAGAAGTATGAATACGCCGCCATCATCGGAAATTTGGAAAAAGGTGTCCCCCACATAAACGTGAAGTAGATAGTGACGCTACCTACAGTCGATCATCATGAGTTTTATTAGAAACACCCTCGATTGCTTCAACCTCTATCAATAATGTTGGACTAATAACTGGGGCAGGTTAATTTGGTCTTATTTTTGTTTCAAACGTATCATGGAATACAGCACTCCCCGGCACCTAGTTAAATTGGAGCGCATTTGCAAAAACACTCCCTAAGAACAGATGGCAAAAAACGTGTTGGAGATCCCAAGCTTGCCGCCAGGTTGAATAAAGAACTCGAAGGAAATGTCTTGTTCGATAAATTCAGCCGGGGGCGGTATTCTACCGACGCGTCGATCTATCAAATAGAGCCAATCGGTACTGTTGTTCCGATGTCCAATGCTGATGTCGAACGGACAATCAACATAGCTAAAGATGAAGGTATCCCTATTCTGCCTAGAGGTGGTGGCACATCTCAATGCGGCCAAGTTCTTGGCGAGGCATTAATCATTGATACCAGCAAACAGCTTAACAGAATTCTTGAATTTGACGCGGGAACTAAGACCATCGAGGTAGAACCTGGGGTCGTACTCGATGACCTTAATAGAATGCTGAAGCCCCATAAACTTTTTTTCCCCGTCGATATCTCAACCGGTAGTCGTGCTACAATCGGGGGCATGGCGGGTAACAACGCTTGTGGGTCTCGCTCCATCCGCTACGGAAATATGGTTCACAATGTGCTGGAGATAGACGCAATTCTGGCAGATGGAACAAAGGCTCATTTTGGTCAAGTTTCGGGAAACTTGGAAGACATTGGTGGTCCGAGATCCTATCTCGATATTATCAGTACATTGAGGAAAATTGCGGCTCGTGAAAGTGAGGAGATTGACTACAGATACCCCAACTTACTTCGCAATGTCGGTGGTTACAATATCAACACTATCAAACCTGAGGGGCACAATTTAGCCCAACTGCTGGTCGGATCGGAGGGCACCCTTGCTTATTTTCAAAAAATTAAATTACCCCTGCAATCTATTCCATTACACCGCGTTCTGGGTATTTGCCTTTTTCCAACGCTCCGTTCCGCTATGGAAACCGTACCCGACATAGTCCAACTGGATGCGTCGGCTGTCGAACTGGTAGACAGAACAATGATCGACCTCGCCAACGAGAACCCGGTCTTTCGCCCGGCTATCGAGCAATTTTTGAAAGGAAATCCGGCAGCAATATTACTAGTGGAATTCTCCGGTGACGAAGAACAACCTCTCCTCGAAAAACTCACCCATTTGCACGAATTGTTGAGAGACTTAAATTCCTCCGTCGAGATTATCGATGCCCTGGATCCTGGGTTCCAAGCGGAGGTATGGGAAGTCCGAAAATCGGGTCTCAATATCCTCATGGCAATGAGAGGAGATGGTAAGCCCGTATCATTTATCGAGGATTGCGCAGTACCCTTGGAACATTTGGCAGACTATACGAACCGCCTTAACGAGGAATTTGATCGGCATGGGGTACAGGGGACGTGGTATGCACACGCGTCGGTCGGTACGCTTCACGTCCGACCTGTTCTCAATATGAAAGACCCCAAACATGCCATAAAAATGCGCGAGATCGCTGAGTTTGCTTGTGCCACGGTTAAAGAATTAAAGGGTGCCTTCTCGGGAGAGCATGGCGATGGATTGGTTCGATCGGAATTTATAGAAAAATTTTACGGCCCTAGGCTCACCCAGGCGTTTAAAGAAATTAAAGAGGCATTTGATCCCGACCACATGTTAAATCCCGGAAAAATCGTTGATCCCCCGAGAATGGATGAACGTTCCCTCTTTCGGTTTGGGCCGGATTACAAACCCGGGAGCCTTGTTGAAGCTTTAGACTGGTCTGAATTTGGTGGATTTCTGAGAGCTTCTGAAATGTGTAATAACAATGGTCATTGCCGAAAATCGGAGGTAGGGGTGATGTGTCCGTCTTACCGGGCCACCCGTGAAGAGGTACACCTAACCCGCGGTCGTGCAAATACCCTGCGACTAGCGTTGTCTGGCCAATTGGGAAAAGACGCCCTTGTCTCTGACATGATGAAGGAAACAATGGACCTTTGCGTCAGCTGCAAGGGGTGCCGACGGGAATGTCCTACAGGCGTTGATATGTCGCGGCTCAAACTTGAATTTCTCCATCACTACAATTCTCGTCATGGCCAATCTTTGCGCAACAAGCTGATCGCCTATCTACCCCGCTACGCTCCCACCGCTTCAAAATTTGGGCAAGTATTGAACGGCTTTCAGCACATTCCGGGAACCGGCTTCATTCGGGAGGCTATCACTGGATTTAGCCGTCACCGTTCCCTCCCGCATTGGCATAGAAAACCGTATTTTGGATTAAAGACACCAAACGTTCCGACAGAACGGTCAGCTTATCTATTTGTAGATTGCTTCAATCGATGGTTCGAACCGGAGAATGCGCGTGCAGCTGAAAGCGTCCTGAAAAAACTCGAATACGAAGTAATTGATCTCTCTCTTCCAGATGATCAACGACCTCTATGTTGTGGACGTACTTTCCTTTCCGTGGGCATGATTGAAGAGGCTCGAAAAGAGGCTAAGAGGCTTATCGAAGCGATCCGACCGGCACTGCAATTACACCTTCCTATCATCGGCTTGGAGCCATCTTGTTTGTTGACCCTTCGTGACGAGTTTAAGGTATTGTTTTCTAAAGACGAAATCAGCGGGCTCGAACAATCAGCTCTTATGTTCCATGAATTCATAGCTAATAATTTGGATGAGAAACCTAATTTGTTGCAACCGCGAGACCTAAAGTTTGAGCAAGTAATGTATCATGGGCATTGCCACGAGAAGGCATTTGGCCTGACCTCCGACATTGAACGTGTTCTCAAAAAAATTCCAGGGATAGAGGTTAAACCAGTTCCCGGCGGCTGCTGTGGTATGGCCGGTTCATTCGGTTATGAGGCGGAACATTACGAGATGTCCAAAAAAATTGGTAATGTTGGTCCCTTACCTCATATTCGAGGTGCCAACAAAAACGTTGTTATTGTTGCTAATGGCACGAGCTGCCGACATCAGTTTAATGATCTTGCTGGAAAGAAGGCAGTTCATCTGTCACAGATTGTCGACACGGCATTGTGAGCCTCCCAGACCTAAGGAGAACCATTTATGAAAAAGTTGACGGGACACCACTTTCTGCAAGTTCCCGGACCCAGCAATGTTCCCGAAACGGTCCTCCTTGCCATGGCCAGGGCGACGATTGATCATCGCGGACCAGAGTTTAAAGTTCTGACAAAAGCGATCTTAAATGGGTTCGAGTCATTGTTTGATTTCCAGGACCCGGTAGTCATGTATCCTTCATCGGGGACCGGTGCTTGGGTAGCAGCGCTTATCAACTGCCTGTCACCAGGGGAAAAAGTGCTAGCCTTTGAAACAGGTCAATTTGCCACACTGTGGAAAGTCATAGCATTGGAATTAGGACTGGATGTAATGTTTGAACAGGGAGATTGGCGTTCGGCGGTTGATCCCGATCGCCTGGAGACTATCCTCAAAGAGGATACATCAGCCAATATTAAGGCAGTCTGTATCGTTCACAATGAAACATCGACGGCCGTAACCAGCGATATAGGTTCAATTCGACAGGCGATGGATGCCGTAAATCATCCCGCTCTTCTGCTTGTGGATACCGTATCGTCCCTAGCGTCTCTTCCCTACCATCATAAAGAATGGGGCGTTGACGTTACTGTCGGTGGATCACAGAAAGGGCTGATGTTGCCACCAGGTCTTGGGCTCAACGTAGTCAGTAACAAGGCCCGTAAAGCTGCAAAGTCGGCAAGCTTACCAAAAGCCTACTGGAACTGGGAGGCTATCATAGATGCAAATGGCAACGGTTTTTTTCCCTATACGCCGCCAACTAACTTGTTGTATGGGTTAGCCGAGGCACAGAAACTCCTTTTTGATGAGGGGATGACACAAGTTTACGCGCGGCATGCGAGATACGGCGCGGCGACACGAGCTGCTGCCCAGGCGTGGGGATTGGAAACCGTTTGCAGGCAGCCTGAAAACCATAGCAATTCGCTCACAGCTTTACTCTTGCCTGATGGTGTTGACGCTGACGAAGTCCGCCGTTTGGCGTTGGAAAAATTTAATATTTCGCTTGGTACCGGCCTGGGAAAACTATCGAAGAAAGCATTTCGTATTGGCCACATGGGTGATTTCAACGACCTCATGTTGACCGGAACTTTGACTGGTGTGGAAATGGCGCTCAATCTATCTGGCGTGGAGTTTCAAAAGGGAGGCGTCGCTGTGGCGATGAAATATTTACAAGAAAACCACTAAAGAAACCCATCACCGGGGATCCTCAATACCGACGCTATAAGATCAAATTGTCGCATACCTAAAGTCGGTAGACGAATAGACCCTAAACGGGCATCAATTTTTTCCGCCAGTTCAGAAGTATTTATAGCATTTGTTGCCAATTGACATTTTGTTAGACGTTGCATACCGTAAGATCAATTGATGTGATCGGTAATAAGCGATTGCTAAAACATGGGGTGGAACCTTTTTGACTGTCCTCCTAGAAATCGATGACTTGCGAACTCAATTCTTTACGTCCGCGGGCACTGTGAAGGCGGTAGACGGGATATCATATACAGTTGACGAAGGAGAAACTGTTGCCATAGTTGGCGAGTCGGGATGTGGTAAATCGGTAAGTGCTCTATCTGTTTTGCGGCTAATCCCTGAACCACCTGGACGCATTGTTGGTGGCAGTATTAATTTTTCCGGTAAAAATCTTTTGGAGTTAAGCGATAACGAAATACGTAATGTCCGAGGGCGAGACATTACCATGGTTTTTCAGGAACCGATGACATCCCTTAACCCTGTTCTCACCATCGAACGGCAACTCACCGAAACCATCATGCATCACCTCTCGGCAAGTCTGGAAACGGCCCGAGGACGTGCGGTAGAGCTTTTGGAATTAGTAGGCATCTCAGACGCTGAACACCGTCTCAAACAGTATCCTCATCATTTTAGTGGAGGCATGCGCCAACGCGTCATGATTGCAATGGCGCTCAGTTGTGAGCCTAAGCTGATAATTGCAGATGAACCAACCACCGCACTTGACGTCACCATTCAAGCTCAAATCCTCGAACTCATGAAAAGCCTGACCAAACGGTTGGGTGTTGCCTTGATTGTCATTACTCATAATCTTGGTGTGGTTGCCCGATACGCCGATCGGGTCAACGTAATGTATGCGGGTAAAATAGTGGAGAGTGGAAGTGCCACCGATATTTATCATCGTGCACGCCATCCCTATACGCTGGGACTTCTTCAGTCTGTACCTAGGCTCGACCTGCCGAGAACGGAGCGTCTTGTCCCAATTCCGAAGCAACCACCTGACCTAACACGGCTTGACGATGGATGTGCATTCAGACCACGGTGTCGGTTTGCCACCGAACGATGTCAAACCGAAATTCCGCCTTTGGAATTAGTGGAAGAAGGTCACCATGCGGCATGCTGGGAACGAGACGCTATCGTTGAAGAAGAGAGAATGGTGTCATGAGTGCAGAAATGGTGAAACAAGAGACTAGGCAACGTATGGCACAAACTGACACTACCAAGCCTCTCGTCGAGATAAAGAACCTCAAAAAATATTTTCCGGTAACCGAGGGCATAGTCGTCCAAAAAAAGGTAGCTGACGTTAAGGCGATTGATGATATTAGCTTCAAAATACTCAAAGGAGAAACTCTCGGTCTAGTGGGAGAGTCGGGATGCGGCAAAACAACGACTGGGCGCTGCATTCTTCAGCTGGAGCGCCCCACATCGGGACAGATCATTTATGATGGAACCGATATGGATACCGTCGATAGACGGGAACTTAACAAATTACGGCAACGTATTCAGGTCATTTTCCAGGATCCCTATAGCTCGCTAAATCCCCGCATGAAAATTGGTCAAATTATTTCAGAGCCGATGCGTGTCCACGGGATTGAACCTGACCCGGCAACAAGGAATAAACGGGTCAATGAACTCCTTTCCGTGTGCGGTCTATCCCCAAAGATGGCGGATCGCTATCCCCACGAAATGAGTGGTGGTCAGCGGCAAAGAATTGGGATTGCGAGGGCTCTCTCTCTAAATCCTGAGTTCATCGTATGTGATGAGGCCGTATCTGCCCTCGACGTATCTATTCAGGCCCAGGTGATAAATTTACTTGAAGATCTCCGTGACGAGTTTGATCTAACCTACCTATTTATAGCCCACGACTTAAGCGTGGTTCGACACCTATGCCATCGGGTAGCGGTGATGTATCTGGGTAAGCTCGTTGAGATTGCCGAATGCGATGAATTGTTCGACAACCCATTAAACCCGTATACGCAGGCTTTACTTGGATCGGTCCCTATCCCTGATCCAGAGATAGAACGGCACCGCGAACACCGTGTGATACAGGGAGAAGTGCCAAGTCCAATGAACCCACCATCCGGTTGCGTCTTTCATCCAAGATGCCCGAAAGCGGTGGAAAATTGTAAAAGGGAAATACCTGGATTACGCGAAATTAAGCCAGGACACTGGGTGGCTTGTACAGAAGTACAAAATTTAGGTACACAAGTGTAAAAATAGGTTAGTATGAACTTGCTGGCGCAGTGCGACGGCAATTAACCGGGATGGGCTAACATCCCAAACTACAGGGAAGGAAAGAGCAATGAAACAACTTTGTCGATTTATGTCATTCGCCGTTGTGGCATGCGTGGCTTTCGGTATGACTACCGGCGGCGCCTTGGCCCAAAAACGCGGTGGCATTCTCAAGTATATAATCCCCAGCAATCCACCGAGTGCCGACGGACACCGGGAAACAACTTTCGGGACTATACATCCGTTTGCGCAATACTATAGCGTTCTGATCCGGATCAACCCCTCCAATCCGGCATCGACCACCGACTTCAGATGCGACCTCTGTGTCGGCGACGTCCCGAAGGCAACAAATTACGGCAAGAAATTTACTTTCAAAATCCGTGACGACGTCAAATTTCATGATGGCTCCAAGCTCACTGCCAAGGACATCAAGGCTAGCTTCGACCGGATCGTTAACCCACCAAAAGGCGTTTTGAGTGCACGTAAGGCCTATTTCCTTATGGTCGACAGTATTTCTGCACCAGACGACACGACTGTTGTTTTCGATCTTAAATATCCTTCGGGCGCGTTCATACCAGCGGTAGCCATGCCCTACAATTTTATATACGCAAAAAAACTCCTGGACAAAGACCAGCACTATTACGAGAAGAACGTAATGGGTTCGGGTCCTTTCATGTTCGGCGAATGGCAGCCCGGTGCCTTTATCAAGGGCAAGCGCAACCCCAATTATTACCGCAAGGGACAACCGTATCTGGACGGCACAGAAGCCATCTTTGCCAAAAAGCAGTCAATCAATGTTCAGGCTATCCGCGGGGGCCGCGCGTTCATCCAGTTTCGAGGTTTTCCGCCCAAAAGCCGGGATGACCTGAAGAAAGCCCTCGGTGATAAAATCACTGTCCAGGAAAGCGATTGGAACTGTGTCTTGATCGTCACCCCCAACACCAAGAAGAAGCCGTTCGACGACGCCCGCGTCCGTCGGGCGTTGTCTCTGGCCATTGACCGTTGGGGCGGTTCAAGTTACTTGTCAAAAATCGCCATCGTAAAAACGGTTGGCGGCGTTGTCTTCCCCGGTCATCCGTTGGCAGCAACCAAGGAAGAATTGCAAAAAATTCCTGGATTTTGGACGGATATCAAAAAATCGCGTGCAGAAGCGAAGCGCCTGCTGAAAGAAGCTGGTGTTCCCGAAGGCTTTGAGTTTGAGTTCCATAATCGCGGCGTCGATCAGCCCTATAAGATCGTGGGTACCTGGCTGATTGATCAATGGCGTCAGGTTGGGCTCAAGGTCAAGCAGAGAGTGCAGCCGTCAGGACCTTTCTACGCGACCCTCCGAAAGAAGAAGGACTTCGATGTTTCGATGGACTTCAACTGCCAGTCGATTGTGAACCCGCTGCTGGACGTTTCTAAGTACTTGTCCTCCGATGTCAGTGGATCCAGTAATGGCCAGTATGTGGATCGGGAAGTGGATGAGATGTTCAACAAAATGAACCGCTCCGGCGATCCTGTCGAACAGCGCAAGATCATGCGTGCTTACGAAACAAGGGTTCTCGACGAGAAAGCGTGGGCCCTGCCGACCCTCTGGTGGTACCGGATCATTCCACACCACGCAAAGGTCAAAGGCTGGAAAATATCGCCCAGCCACTATCTCAATCTCGATCTCGCCAATGTCTGGCTTGACGAATAGCGTTTGAGTACTGGTACTGCGTTCCCTCACCCGTTAAGAGCGGTAGGGGGAGCGCAGTACAATTTTCACCACCCCGGCGGCTGTCGTTGGTTCTAATCGCGACGACGTAAAAAGAAACAGTCGAGCTCCCTATGTATCAATATATCGTCAAGCGCCTTTTGCTCGTGATACCAACCCTCTTTGGGGCGGCAGTCCTCGTATTCCTTCTGCTGCGGTTAATCCCGGGTGATATATGCGATATGCGCCTGGCTGGCGAAGGTGGCCTCGTCGACGAAGAAACCCTTAATACCTGCCGTGCAGTCATGGGCATCGACAAATCCCTCTGGCTGCAGTTTGTAGATTTCATTTGGGGGTTTATCAGGTTTGATTTAGGGATATCCATGTGGACAGGGCAACCTATCAGCTACGAAATCGGTCTCCGCTTTCACCTATCGCTGCAGGTGGCAATCATGGCGACGGTTGCCTCCATCATTATCGCTATTCCTCTCGGTACAATTTCCGCCATCAAACAAAACACATGGATAGATTATTTTGTCCGCGCTTTCAGCATCGCCGGCATCGCCATACCTTCATTTTGGCTGGGTATTATCATAATTCTTGGACTTCTAATTACCACGCAATATTTTTCCGGAACCCCGTGGATGCCACCCATTCAATTTAAACCGATATGGGAGGACCCCATGCACAATCTCAGTCAGTTGCTATGGCCGGCAATCGCAACGGGCTACCGTTATTCAGCGGTCGCAACACGTATGACCCGTTCGACCCTTCTTGAAGTTCTGCGCGAAGATTATGTCCGCACTGCCCGGGCAAAGGGATTGCTGGAAAAAGTGATTATCAACCGGCACGCCTTGAAAAATGCCATGTTGCCAGTTGTTACGGTCATCGGTATTGAGTTCGCCTTCCTCATGGGTGGATTGGTAGTTACTGAACAGGTCTTTAACTTGAATGGGTTAGGTAAATTATTTGTTGAATCTGTGGATCATCATGACTTCACCTTGACGCAGGCATTGGTCATGGTTGTGGTGACTATATTTGTGTTCACCAATTTAATTGTCGATATTTTCTATGCGTGGCTTGATCCACGCATTCGTTATAGCTAAGAGTGCCGGACGTGGACGCCACCTCTCAAACCATACCTGGAGAAGAAATCGAAGAACCCGCGGTAAGCAAGCCGTGGCTGGTTTCCTTATTAGATTTGATCCGGCAGCAGCCGCTAGGTGCAGCAGGCGCCTTTATTGTGATCATCATGGTTTTTTTAGCCGTATTTGCCAATCTCGTTGCCCCGTTTGATCCTATAGTTAATGATTATGGATCCATGCACATTCCCCCTGATGGGACGCACTGGTTGGGGACTGACCAATTTGGTCGGGATGTCTTATCGCGGTTAATATACGGCGCACGAACGGCGCTTGTCGTCGGATTTGTATCCGCGTTTATTGGTGCTACAGCGGGTCTGGTTCTTGGAGTTAGCAGCGCCTATTTTGGTGGTCTTTTCGATTTAATTTTTCAACGGGTTATGGATGTATTCATGGCCTTTCCACTTATCATCCTGGCATTAGCCGTCGTATCTATATTTGGTACAGGTGTTGAAAACTTGATCATTGCCATAACCATTCCGTTTATTCCAAGGTGTGCTCGGGTTGTTCGTTCAAGCGCCCTTTCTATTCGTGAAATTCCTTACGTCGATGCGGCCCGTGCGCTGGGATTTAGCCATCGTCGGATCATTCTACGCCATATGGTGCCCAACGTGATGGCCCCATATTTGATCATGATTACGGCATTTGTCGGACAGGCTATTCTCCTCGAGGCGTCACTTACGTTTCTCGGTCTCGGTGTACAGGAACCAACACCTGCTTGGGGATTAATGCTACAAGGAGGAGCCGAAGAGTACGCTGAAAGTGCTCCGTGGATGGCGATCTTTCCGGGGCTCGCTATCAGCCTCGCAGTCTTTGGTTTTAATTTGTTTGGAGACGCCTTACGCGACGTTCTTGATCCTAAGCTTCGTTCTCAATAGCGGTTGGTAGTCCTACACCGTTCCGTTAACTGCAAAATCGAATATATCAAAATTTCTAAGGGTGCCTAATTCGGCTCGTTTTATATAGGTTTCATTCAGAGGTTCCGACATAATGAATGGTACCCGGCGTTCAGAAACACCACCGTGAGAACGAAGCCTCTTCCCCTTGAGTTGAGATAAATCATGTTTAGATTCCGAAGAACCTATAACAGTCCGTGCATCTGAAATTACTGCTACATCGCCCTCAATGTCGGGTGGAAGATCAAAAATATCACAAACTTCATTGCGATCGTAAACACCCTCAATGCCTCTTAAGGTGCGGACGGATTCAATTACGGTCACGGGGGAAAATCCATCGAGGCAATAAATACGGGCAAAACCGCCAAGGGCGCCGTGATGTGCAACGTATGGGTCGGTGATGGGAAGGATTACCCGGGTGGTGCCAACGCCCAGCATGTTGTCCAGATGATCCTGGAGGTAAATGACATTAGGTGTGTTATCGTCCCTTGATTTGTCGTTCATACCATGGTCCGCGGTAATTGCGACTAATGCTCCAAGGGCCTCCAATCGCCCAAAGGCGTCATCAAGACAGGAATAAAATTGGTTGGCTTCCTGCGATCCCGGTGCATAGGTGTGCTGGATATAGTCCGTAAGTGAGAGATACATTAGGTCCGGCTTGTCACGCTCAAGGAGTTTGATGCCGGCCTCCATTGCAAACAGCGACAACTCGGCGGAATAGACATCCGGTAATGGCCACCCCACCAACTCGAGGACATCCTCAATACCGTGCTCTCTTAATGTACAGGTGTCAGCTTTTTCTGAAGAAAAACAGATGCCATTCCTCATTCCCTTCCCCAGCAGCAAGCGCAGCTTGTCCTTGGCAGTGATGACAACAACTTGACCTCCGATCCGTGAATAAGCGGCGAACAATGTTTCCACACGTAAAAAGTCCGGATTATTCATCATTACAGCTTTGCCGCTTTTCGGTTCCAGAAAAAAATTTCCTGAGATCCCATGGATAGCCGGTGGCGTGCCGGTGACGATCGACAAGTTGTTGGGGTTGGTGAAGCTCGGCACGACGCCATCCGCAAGATCCGAGAACCCATTCTCCATGAAGCGACGGAGGTTGGGGAGAATGCCGTCCTTTAGACCTTGTTCGTAATAGGTTGCGTCGCCGCCATCCACGCAAACCACTACGATCGGTTTCCGTGGCCGTCGGTAGTTGATACCGTTAACTGTCAGTTCCACAGTGACCGTTTCATCCATGACTTTTATCGCCCCGCCGTTTACGTAAAGGTTGTTGGGAATAGGACACCATCAAGCAGAAGGGTATTGTTAGGAATATCAGGGCACCAAGGATTACCATCGACGTTGACACCCCGAAGGCGTCGCTTACCAACCCGAATATCAGCGGTGAAATAGCACCAGCACCCATCCCAACGGTATAGAAGAATGCAAAGCCCCTGGCATGCCGTTCTGGTGTAATGAAGTCAGCGACTGTTGCATACAACACTGACGACGTACCGTTCATTGCCACTCCTACTAACGGCAAGAGTGCCAGCGCGCCCAGCAGCGGCATAAATAACAGGACAAGTATGCCGGCACCTGTGGCTATTTCGGTCAACACCATTGTACGAACTATCCCCAGTCGTTCAGCCAAAAATCCACAGAGGAACTTACCCGCGGCGCCGCCACTAAAGACCAGAGCTACCGCAAGGCCTACCATTTCAACCCCAGCGCCCTTTTCAATGAGTAAAAAAGGAAGGAACGTAAGAAACCCAAAAGTCACCCCCGTATCAAGAAGATTGATAGCCGAAATCGCAGCGAAGCCACGGCGATTGAGGATCCCCCAGACAGACGGTGAGATGGTTTTCTCTGAAACCGTTTGTGATTTCGGCCTTGAACCCGCTCCCAGGCGCGTCAAGGCAATGAGGATAGCTGCCGCCGAGATCACGCCAAAGACGCCTAAACCAAACACGCCCATCCGCCATCCAACAGCACCAGCGACGAGCGCTAGTATCGCCGGAAGCGCAACCTTACCGATATCGCCGGAAAAATTATATATGCCAAGAGCTGCCCGGCGGGGGCCTGTTTCATAGGCTTTTGCCACTAGTGTAGACGATAAGGGGTGTTGGGGACCCGATCCGAGACCCGCAAAAAATAATAGTAAAAGAAGTGTAACGAACCCCCCGGTCAAGCCAAGGAGGAGGAAAGCTAAGCCGAGAAAAGCCGTACCTACGGCCAACAGAAGCCTGGGACTGAAGCGTTCCGACAAAAAACCAGCAGGCATCTGGAAGATTGCCATGGCGCCGGAATAAACAAATTTCAGCGTCCCTACCTGAGTTAAAGACAAGCCAAAGGCCTGCGACCACAATGGCAACAAAATATAAAGAGAGTCGTGAAGTCCATCGTGTACAAAGTGGGCAGTTCCGCATACACCGAGGGTGGACCTTGCACTGCGAGAACTTTCCTTGTCCGCAACCTCCGTTCTTCTTTCATTCTTCAAGGCTACTTTTCTCTCCTATACCATGACGTGCATAAAGATAGGGTCGTTTATCGATCTATAATTTCTCAAAAAACTAGGCGCGACAACGGCAATGGTAACACATTCCTTTGTAACTGTCCGAACTCACGATTAAAAGCCATGCGGATACCCGAGAAACCTGCTAGGATACCCATCGAAGCACATTTTGGGAGAAATTAGAATGCTGCAAAGTGACGTCATCCGCGTTTTCTGGCGACCGGGGTGAACCAGCTGCCTCAGAACGAAAGAGTTTCTTTCGTCCCACAACATCAAATTTGAATCCATCGATGTGCAGGCAGATCCAGAAGGGTTGGTCTTACTGCAAAGCCTAGGGGCAAAGTCTGTGCCGGTGGTATCAAAAGGCAAGGACTTCGTTTTTGGCCAATCTATAGGTGATGTGGCCGCTTTTCTCAGCATTGACGTAGACACGAGACCTAAATTATCACCCGCTGAATTGGTTGAAAAAATCGATTTGATTTTGGCCGCGGCTCAGCGTTACGTTGGGCAGTTCCCCCAGGATACCGCCAATCAAAACGTCCTTGACCGGAAACGTACTCATCACGAATTGTCCTTTCATGTTTTTCGTGTAGTTGAGGCTCTCCTGGATTGTGCCGACGGCGTTGAACTAAGTTATCAGTATTACGCTGACAATCCGCCAGCTCAAATGAAAAGTTTTGGACAGATTATAGACTATGGCGGCCAAATACGCCGACGGCTTGTTACTTGGTGGGATAAATTTGATGATCTATCTTGCCAAACATCCGTAGCAACGTACTTTGGCGAAAAACCGTTACATGAAATCATGGAACGGACCGCCTGGCATGCGGGGCAGCATGTGCGCCAGTTTATGATGCTCCTGGAGGGGATGGACATAGAACCCCAGTATCCGCTTACTAGCGAAGATTTTGCAGGCTTGCCAATGCCGGAAAAGGTATGGGATGAATAGAGGCGCCTTCTCAAGATAAAACTATCAGAATAGAATACTTTGTAAGTTTGGGTTAAAAATTTGTCATGGACACTAACTTGCCACTACGCTCCGGGATTAGCGACATTGAGTGGGAAGCACGAATTGATTTGGCTGCTGCTTTCCGTCTAGTGGATATGCACGGTTGGTCGGATCTTTTAGCCACCCATTTGTCTGCACGCGTACCCAATACGGATGACCATTTTTTGATCAACTCATTTGGAATGCTGTTTGAAGAAATTACAGCCTCATCCCTAATTAAAATTGACGGCGATGGAAATATTCTCAGTGCGTCCGCCTATGGTTTTAACCCTGCAGGTTTTGTTATTCACAGCGCCGTTCACACGGCACGAAATGATGCCATGTGCGTGTTCCATACCCACACCGAGGCAGGAGTGGGTGTTGCCACTCAGGAAGGAGATTTGCTGACTGTAGGACAGACGGTTGGGGAAGCCTTTATGTGGTTGTACCGTGCCGAACGGGCATGTCGCATGCAAATTGCCTTTCAGAAAACGGGTGCCCGGCCTACGGAAATATCTGAGGAAATACAAGAAGCAACCTACGGGCAAAACCGTTTCAATAATTCTGAAGATGGCTACTGCACTATTGGTAAGCTGGAATGGCCCGCGCTCCTGCGTAAGCTGGACCGCATAGATAGCTCATACAAGACATAAATTACCTAATTTAACCTCAAAATAATTTAATCGAAACGGAGAGCAATACATGACCGAAAACAATGGACCACTCTCGGGGATCACCGTCATCGATCTCACGCGCATTCTTGCTGGGCCATTCTGCACGCAACTTCTCGGAGACTTAGGTGCCAATGTTATCAAGATTGAACGTCCCGGTTCAGGTGACGATACGCGGAGATTTGGTCCACCCTATCTTCACGACGAGGCGGGTAGCAACACTGGGGAAAGTGCTTATTTTATGAGTTGCAATCGCAATAAACGTTCAGTCGCCATAGATATTTCCAGTTCAGAGGGACAAGTGCTATTGCGCCGATTAATTGAGAAAGCCGATGTATTGATCGAGAATTTTAAGGTGGGAAATTTGGCAAGATATGGGCTCGGGTATGACGACCTCAAGAAAGATTGCCCGGGTTTAGTTTACTGTTCGGTAACGGGCTTCGGTCAAACTGGCCCTTACGCTGACAGACCCGGCTATGATCCTTTGATCCAGGCCATGGGTGGGGTTATGAGTGTAACTGGCAACCCAGATGGCGCACCTCAAAAGGTAGGTGTCCCGATTGCCGATCTGATGACTGGCATGTACGCCAGCGTGGCGATCACGTCAGCACTCCGTAGCCGAGAATTGACTAAAAAAGGCCAGTATATCGACGTCTCCATGCTCGACACCCATGTCGCGTCGTTATCAAACCAGGCCATGAATTATTTGGTATCTGGTAAAAATCCAGAGCGCCTCGGCAACGGACATCCAAATATTGTGCCGTATCAGACGTTCGAAACCGCCGACGGTCACGTGATCCTTACAGTCGGGAACGATCAGCAATTTCAACGTTTCTGCGAATTTGCCAATGCACCAGACCTCCCCCAGGATATTCGTTTTGCCACTAACGCCAACCGCGTAGTCAATCGGGATGCTCTGATCGAAATCATGGTTCCCTTACTTGCAGCTAAGCCGTCAGATCACTGGCTTGAGGGAATGGAAAAATTAAAGATTGGATGCGGACCTATAAATAACATCGATGCGGTATTCTCCGACCCGCAGGTTAACGACCGAGATATGGTGATTAAAATGCCACATGCGGCCCTTAACGGAGCGTCTGTGGCCCTCGTGGCTAACCCTCTGCGCTTATCGGAAACGGCTGTATCCTACCGCCACCCGCCGCCCCTACTTGGCGAGCATACGGATGAAGTTCTGTCTGAAATTCTTGGCACCGACGAAGCCGAGCAAAAATCCTTACGCGAGGCGGGTGTTATATAGTCAGAACGACGAAACCCTCTATGATCGGCTGAGTGCCATAAAGGTGCTGACGCTGTTAGCTTCTTCCAGGGCCAGGATCGCCGCCGCCAGTTTGTTGGAACCCTCTTCGCCAAGGTAGGGCTGACACAGACCATCAAACTTTGCGCGGATTTCTTCCTGCGACATAAAATTATCAGGCTCACCCTTAGGCATGGCAACAAATTTTTCAAAGGATTGACCTTCCGATTTAACCCGTGCAAGACCAGCCATGTTAGCAGGAAACTCAGCCTGGGCGCGAGGGTCGACGGTCACGTTTATTTTTCGACACAAAGCCAACGTATCATGATCGTCTAAATGCTTTTTATAGTCATCCCAGTACATGTTACCTTCGCGCAGTACGACCGCAGCACAAAATGGCATGGAAAACTGTCCATCGACAACACTCCTAGGTTGGCGCTTATCCTTCAAAGGATCCCCGATCAAATTCCAGCCTGCTTCCGGGAGACCTATGTCAACTTCTTCGATGTTAGACCAGTCGAGTGAATGCTCTTCGCGGATAGTTATCAGCGCTTGCATCGCTGCGTGGCTGTAGCGGCATGAAGGATAAGGCTTTAAGGCGAGCCGAAGCGTCTCCCAGGTTTCGCCAAGATCCACCACGGCCTTATCCGGAACTGGGTTCGGAGCGTAGCTATTAAAAAATCCACGGCGACCTTCAAACGCATCCTTGACGCCTTTAAATCCCTCTCCAGCCATGAAGGCGCACATCAAGCCATTTTGTGCCGCTTGACCCACATGGGAACGCTTGGTCCAGGCACCATCCGCCAAGAATTCCATAGATCCCGCCGCCTGGCTGAGGGCAATACCAAATGCACTTTGAATATCGGCAGCCCCTAATCCCAATAACTTGGAAGTCGCAGCGGCGGCACCGAAGACACCACAGGTAGCCGTCGGGTGAAATCCCCGCTCGTAATGTTCTGCCGGGTTCAACGCCATAGACAGCCGAATTTGAATTTCAAAACCGGCGACTACGGCGGTAATCAGATCTCGGCCCGATGCGGAAGAAATCTCAGCTGCAGCCAAGGCCGCGGGCACGATAGGCGCACTAGAGTGCAACGATCCCTCGGCATGGGTATCGTCAAAATCCAGGGAATGGGCCAACGTACCGTTTATTAGTGCTGCAGCCGAGGGAGTATAGGTGGCACTATCACCTAATACCGAACAGCTGCCCCCAGTAAGCTCCAGTCGAGAGACTGCCCGGATCAAGCTGGCCGTAGATTCCACATCGTGACGGGCCCGCACCATGATACCTGTGATATCCAGTATCAACATTTTAGTACGTTCGATCACTGCTGCTGGTAAATCTTCATACTCCAGGTCACTTGCAAAAACCGCTAATTTTTCCGTAACACCAGTCATGGGATCCACCCTTAATTTTTCTTCAGTAAAGGCAGCACTATAGCTCCCTTAAATGCCTATTTGAAGGGGCCAATGATTATCCTGAATAAACACATCAAAACGGTAAACCGGTATTAAGGATCACGTGTTATGACACCTTTATCCAAAGAACTATTCCTGCCCCCACGGCAAGCCCATTTCCTTGAAGCCTACTGCATGGGATAAAATGCTACGAAAGCTGCCATGGCAACCGGATATTCAATTAAGACGACCCACGTTCAAGGGAGAAGAATGTTAAAAAATGTTAAGATTTTATCAAAATTAGAAGACCGTCTGCAGGACCACCAGAAGAGGTGCAGCATAACCGTCGATACGCTAACGGCTGAACTGGAAGAGGCGAGAACTCTGGCAATGATGACAAATAAACCGGCAGCAGCTATCAGTTTCATTTTGGTCGTGGGCTGAAATTACATGAACCAATTGATTACTTGTGGATACTCTGACCCAAGCTGATAAAATAGAATTTTAAACGAAAGGCAGAAGTTTCTGTAATAAAATGCGTAGAACCCGAGCCGCCAAAATCGTTTCCACTCTTGGACCGTCAAGCTCTTCCAAGGAGAAGATTAAAGAGTTATTCATGGCGGGAGCCGATGTTTTTCGGCTAAATTTCAGTCACGGAACCCATGAAGAGCACACCCTCAGGTACAATGCAATCCGGGAGATTGAGAGGGAGCTAGAGCGTCCGATCGGCGTCATAATGGACTTACAGGGTCCAAAAATACGGGTTGAAACATTCGAAAATGGGGCCATTGAGCTAGAGAACGGTTCAGCTTTTAAATTAGACTCTTGCCCTGACAAACCTGGAACCAAAACGCGTGTGGCGATTACAAATCCCGAAATATACCACGCGGTGAAGCCGGGGACAGAACTCCTGCTAGATGATGGTAAAATCAGGTTGGAAGTACGTGAAGGAGGTATAACGGAAATTGAAACCGTAGTTAAGAGCGGTGGGGTTTTATCGGATCATAAAGGTTTGAATATCCCGGGTACAGTCCTCCCCATGTCATCGCTCACCGAAAAGGATCGAAAGGATCTCCGATTGGGGCTAGATTTGGGTGTCGACTGGGTTGCGTTATCATTTGTCCAACGGCCAGAGGATATTAAAGAAGCACGGAGTTTGATCTCCACTCATGCCGGGATTCTAGCAAAAATAGAGAAGCCCGCAGCAATTGACCATTTGGACGAGATTGTGCGGCTGTCGGATGCGGTGATGGTCGCAAGGGGTGACCTGGGTGTGGAGGCACCACCTGAGGACGTACCAGGGCTCCAAAAATTAATTATCCAAAAGGCACGTATGGTGGGTAAGCCCGTCATTGTGGCTACCCAGATGCTCGAATCGATGATTATGGCCCCCACACCTACCCGGGCAGAGGCCTCAGACGTTGCAAACGCAATATTTGAGGGTACAGATGCGGTAATGCTATCCGCGGAGACTGCAGCAGGAAAATTCCCCGTGGAGTCAGTAGCAATTATGAACCGTATCATTAATAAGGTCGAGCAGGATAGAAATTATAACCTCCACCCTGACATCTCTTTTGAAGATGGCTCCGACGCCGACGCTATTACGACTGCAGCTCGCCAAGTGGCGCAGTCGATTGAAGCGTCAACCATTGTTACCTTTACGGAAACAGGGTCAACAACACTAAGGGCATCCAAAGTGCGTCCAAATGTACCCATACTTGCACTGACACCTAGACTGGAGATTGCCCGCCAGTTAGCTCTTGCCTGGGGGGTACACCCGTTACAAACTCATGATGTTGGTACTTTTGATGATCTTGTGGCCCATACGATCAATGTCGCTGCCAGAGAGGAATTTGCGAAACCAGGACAAAGACTGGTTGTAACAGCGGGCGTACCTTTCAGCACTCCCGGCACTACCAACATACTCCACATTATCAAAGTGGAATAGTCGGGTTAGAGGGCAATCTCTAGCTCATTTCTCTTCCTGAAATAGGTGCAACATAGGTGCAAAAAAACACGGGTGAAATGCACTATTTCTGCATCTGAAGGCCCCCTTTGGGTGAAGAGGGGCTTTCGTATGGCGGCTACGGGCTATATCTCAAGCCCGCAATTTTCAAATTTACTGCTTTCGTTCGTAATCGGCCGTCACCCAACAACTAACTTCAATTCTTCTCTACTTTATGCCATCATCACAGTATGAAAAGACTTCTGCCAGGTCCGTTACTGGCTAGAAGGGGAGGCTGATCACCCGGCTGCATGAGGTCAGCTTCTAGCCAACAGCAGATATTACATCTTCAACAACCGCTCCGCGTTCCCGCTATAGAACTTGGTCAAGTCTTCGGTGGACAGCGACAAAGTCTCCATCCAAACGGTCCCCTCATGGTTTTCAACGTAGCAGCAAGACGTCCCTGATCAATTCCATCCACCACGCCTTTGACAGTGATGAGACCGTCAAGCAGATCTGGATCAAAATTTTTAAACATTTTTGGTGTTGGTTAAGGTTTGAAACAGGTGACCGAAGCCTATAATGAATAATCCTCTAATGCGTTATCCATTTAAGGCCAGAGAAGATTTTGGCTGAATTAGAAAGGCAAAATATTTGTGAAAGTTGGATTAGCCAAAATTATCGCCAACCAGTCTGCACAACCCCGTAATCGGCAGATCTCAGGCCGCAAGTTGACGCCACTCTGCCAAGCCGGCACCGCATGCTGTGAGTAGGAACCCATGTCATCAAACCATCGTCATTTAATCGGGCGAATTCTTGATCAATATGATCAAATTGTCCTTCGGCCGTGGGGCAGCGTAGTTGCGGATGAAAAACCCGATGGATCGACCGTCACTCGGATCGATTGCGAAGCCTCCGAATTCGTCGTGTCCACCCTCAAACAGTTTACACCGGAATTCGGGATCATATCCGAAGAGGCAGTGGAGCCCTATCTGGCGCAGGCCGATTGGCAATGGGTGATTGATCCTCTGGACGGCACCGCCGCCTATGCTCGCGGCCTGCCAGTTTGGGGGTTGGGGATAGGCCTACTGTATAAGGGCGAACCCCAAGAAGGATACTTGCGTTTTCCCGTGCTCGGGGAAACCTATGCCTACCGGGATGGGAGGTGCCTGTTGAACGGACGAGACGTACAGTCCTTACCAGATGCAACGGTTGAAGATACCCGGAACATTATGATCACCGCCATCCACACCTATATGGATGTGCGTCTGCTGGAAGGGTTTCGATTGCACAACCTGGGCTCTAACCTCTACCATATGATCAGCTTGGCAATTGGGCGTTGCGAAGCCATCATAACCGGTCCTTGTTATATCTGGGATCTGGCTGCGGCGTTGCCGTTCTGCCGCGCCCAAGGATTCGTGGAACGATTCCTGGACGGCACTCCCCTTTCCCTACCCACCATGCTTAACACTGGGGATTTCGGCTTCCGGATGAAGCAACCCCTTATCATCGGGCCCGCTGATCAGGTGCAAAACGTTCTTCGTCGATTTGCCTGATCCGTTCGAAAGTATTTTGTTTCCAATGACCTGACCGAACTCAGGCGCCGAGGGGATCGCAAAAGGTAACCAGTCAACAAACGACCGGAATTGGTATGTTAGCCGTTTGAATATTAGTCGAGTGGATTTCAGTCTGCCCGACTCAGCAATGATCAGGGCGGCCGCGTGCGAGGAGCTTGCGCGACGTGATCAACGGAATTCTCTATGTTTTGCCAAGGTCGGAAGCCGCCGAATGATATTCCGCCACCGGAGACGGTCTACGGTAACTTTCGCGTTTGACGAAGGAACGGGATCTTGAAAGATCATATCCCACGCCCCTTGTTCCGCATTAACCGGCGCCCTTCGAGTGGCGGTGAGTTCTAATTATTAAATCAATGTGTTGGCCTTGACACACCGCTAATCGCTTAGATAGCATGCTTTCGCGTATTTTATAAGTCAATCGCTGGTTCCCGGGGGCTTAAGCGTCGGTCCGCGGGGGAACAAAGGGAGGAAAGTATGTCCGTTAAAAAGACCATTGCGTCCGTCATTGTGGTAATCGCCGCGCTGTTCACTCTTTCCATCGCGGAAGCGGCAAGTCCACTTGAAAAGTGGGCGGATTCCATAAAAAGCAAATATGCCGGCACGGCAATTCGCGTCTTGGGAATTCCCCATCCCGCGTCGGATGCCCTGAGAGCCCTGACTCCGGAGTTTGAAAAGGCCACGGGGATTAAAGTGAGTTGGGAGTTGGTGGGAAGCGGGGATATCATGTCCAAGCAATTCCTGGCTCAAACTGCCAAGGACGTGCCCTATGACGTCTACATGACGAAGGGAGTTTATCTACCGGCATACGAAACCAGACATGTCCTCGCCGATTTACGCGGTTTCCTTAACAATTCCGCGCTCACCCCACCGGGGTATGATTATGAGGACATTACCCTCGCTTACAGGGAGGGTCTGGGTGTCTTTCGCGGGAAAGTTCGGGGCATCCCGATCGCCGGCGAAGGCTTCTTCATCTCCTACCGCAAAGACCTATTTGACAAGTACGGAAAGTCACCGCCCGATACCACAGAAGAGCTTCTAGAATTAGCGAAATTCTTCCAAAACAAGGAACCTGGGCTGTATGGAATTTCCATGAGAGCCGAGACCGGGCGCACTTTCGCTCTTGCGTGGGATCTCTTTACGTCAGGGTTCGGTGGGGCGATTATCGATCAGAAGACGTGGGAAGTAAAGGTCAATACACCGGAAACGCTTGCTTCACTGAAGTACTTTCTAGAGTTGTTGCAGTACGCGCCCCCCGATATCGAAACCTTCAGTTGGAACTCGGCCATTTCCGCGTTCACGTCGGGAAAGACGGCGATGTGGTATGACGCCACTTCCTTGCAGCCCTGGATCGACGATCCCAAAAAATCGAAGGTCGTTGGCAAAGTGGCGTATGCGCCACCTCCTCGCGCGCCCAAAGGTCGATTCGGACCCGTGGGTGGGTGGGACCTGAGCGTTCCCAGCTTGGCCAAGAACAAGGAGGCTGGGTGGGCTTACATAGCCTGGATGACTTCAAGAGCCAAGGCCAAGGACTTGATCGATGCGGGAGGCATTCCGGCGAGGTTTTCGACTCTCAACGATCCCGATTACATCGCCAAGAATCCCAACTTTGTCAAAGCCTTGAAAGAGGCGCTCGAGGCGTCTGGCAACCTGATTTCCATCGGACAACGATGGGTGCCGGCAACTCCCGAGGGCAAGAAAATCCACAAGATTGCCGGGTATTATGGAGGTCAGGCGCTGTTGAAGAAGATGACCCCCGAGGAAGCCGTTAAGGCAGCAGAAACGGAGCTTCTCGAGCTATCCAAGAAAATCAAGGCGACCAAGTTTTAATTCCTCCCTGAAACTTCGAGTCCTCTTAGCTTGTGTGGAGCGTTTACGACACGGTTCGCGGCAAAAAAGTGCATAACAACGGGTTCCCGTCGGCAACAGCGCCCCACGTTCCTTTTGCGCTAAATTTCACGGCCTGCCGCGTCCCGGAGCTGACGGACGACGGGTGTGACTAAGCCATAGCGGCTGTGACCAATAAATGGCAACATAAACTTGCCGAATCGAAAGTGATGATTGTTATGGCGGGAGTGAGGATACGTGGCCTCCACAAGACATACAACCGCACCGAGGCGGTTTGCGGCATCGACATTGATATCGCCGACGGTGAGTTTGTCGTCCTGGTCGGTCCCTCAGGATGCGGAAAGAGTAGCACGCTGCGCATGATCGCTGGGCTCGAAGAGATCACGAAGGGCGAAATTTTCATTGATGATCGGTTGGTCAATCACGTCCAGCCCAAGGATCGTGACATCGCCATGGTCTTTCAGAACTACGCCCTCTACCCGCATATGACCGCACGTGAGAACATGTCCTTCGGCCTACGCATGCGCAGGTACGCGAAGGACGAGATCAAAACCCGCGTGACGGAGGCGGCGCGCTTCCTCAACATCGCGGAATTGCTCGACCGCCGACCCGGGCAACTTTCTGGTGGTGAACGGCAAAGAGTGGCAATGGGCCGCGCCATCGTGAGGGAGCCTAGCGTGTGCCTGTTCGACGAACCCCTAAGCAACCTGGACGCCAAGCTTCGCGTTAAGATGCGGACGGAGATCAAGAGGCTTCATCATAAGGTTAAGACGACCTCGTTATACGTGACCCATGACCAGGTGGAAGCGATGACCCTCGCCGAACGGATCGTCATCATGAACGCCGGCCGGATCGAGCAGGTGGGCACTCCCGACGAAATTTATCTTCACCCGAAGACAAAATTCGTCGCCGGATTTATCGGATCGCCAGCCATGAACTTCCTGCATTGTCGTTTGGCCAAGGAAGGCGGTGGCCTGACAATTAGTCTGACTGGCGGCGGCCCCTCGTTGCCGGTGCCGACCGTTCGTACCGGGCGTTACAGCCCCCACCTTGGCAAGGATCTAGTCTTCGGAATCAGACCCGAACACATCACGCAGCGCCCAGACCATGGCGGCGCGAAGGCCGATTTTGTCGAAATCGACATCAAAATCGATGTGGTGGAGCCCCTGGGCATGGACACGTTGCTGTACTTCTCCATCGGCGACACGGAAGTTTGCGCGCGCGTCAGCCCGGACGTGGCCAGGGAACCGGGGGAGATAATGCTCCTGAAGGCCGAGATGAACCAAATGCACCTAATCGATCCCGACACCGGCACCGTGCTCTAGGGGCGGCGGCTGGGTTCCTTCCCCGCCGGGGAAGTATTTCCCAGAAAGACAAAAATGAGAAACACAAACGTACAAATTTATTGGAAAAAAAGTGCTCCCTATATATGGGTTTCTCCATCTGTATTGTCTTTATTTCTCCTGAGTGTGGTTCCCACGTTACTTCTATTCAATATCAGCCTTACCTCTTTCGAGATAGGTTACCCTTGGGAGGACAGGGAGTATATCGGCCTAGACAATTACGTGCGTCTGTTCACTGGAAGGGAAGTTGAATTTTGGCCTTCGATCTATCTGAGTATTTTCGTAACGATCATTTGTGTTGTAATGACCCTCTGCATAGGCCTAGCAGTAGCCGTGTTATTCAATAGAAAGATAAAATTTAAGTACTTATTCACCACCATACTGATCTTGCCGATGGCCGTAAACCCAGCGATTGCCGGATTGATGTGGAAACTCTTGTTCAGTTTCGATTTCGGGGTCATCAACGTATTTGTTGAGAAGTATTGGGGCTACAAAATCGTCTGGCTGGGGCAGAAATATGCTTTGTTTTCGACACTGGTGGTCCTTATCTGGATGCACATCCCGATCTCGGCCCTTTTGCTTTTGGCGGGTCTTGAGAATATAGATCAAGATACGATCATGGCGGCCAAGCTCGATGGATGCTCGGACACACAGGCCTTTAGGTTGATTGTGTTGCCGCAACTGAAACCGGTAATCATAAGCAGTAGTCTTTTTCAAGCGATTCTCGCGTTTCAGACCTTCGGGCCGATATTTACATTGACGAACGGCGGGCCCGGGTCGGTCACGACCATTCTCCCGATGTTTGTCTATAAAACCGGATTCGGCCTCGGCATGATGGGCATGGCCGCCGCCGGGGCGGTCGTGCTTGTCGCCATCACAGCCATCTTGTCACTGATGATAATGTGGACGGGAAGGAAAAAAGCATGAACGCGATTAATTCATTCAGAACGGGGTTAGTGTATTTTCTGATTGCACTCGTTTCCATTTTTTCAGCGTTCCCAATCTTATATATGGCCATAATTTCATTGAAGGACAGGGTATTGCTGTACGACCCGTCCATTGTCTTTTTTGTCCCCACCCTGGAAAATTATAAAGTTGCTATATACAAATATGGATTGATCAAGTATTTGCAGGATTCTACCATTATCTCGCTGGCAAATGTCATCATCTGCCTGTTGATTGGTATCCTCGCTGGCTACGCGCTTCAAAGGTTCTCCTTTCTTCACAAGGAAAAGATAGAACTTGGAATAGTGTCATCCCGGATGCTTCCATCTATTGCTCTTGTCCTTCCCTTTTATATTATGGGATTGACACTGGGATTGTTAGACACTTATTCAATTCTGGTAATCATCTTCATTGTTTTTAATTTGCCGTTCGTCGTATTGATGATCAAAAGCTTTTTTGAAAACATACCGCAGGAATTCGAGGAAGCGGCGATGGTCGATGGCTGCTCGCGAATCGGCGCGCTCATTAGAGTTGTATTGCCCCAGATGAAGGGTGGAATATTTGCAACAGGAATAATCAGTTTTATTTTTGCTTGGAACGAATTTACTTATGCTCTTTTCTTAACGTCGATAAAGACAAAATACATTTCCACTGCAGTTATCTTTTTCAAGACCGAAAGGGGCATCCTTTGGGGGGAGGTTTCGGCGCTTGGCGTGGTGGCCGTGCTGCCGGTGTTGATATTGTGCGTCGCCTCGCAGAAATATTTGCTTAAGGGAGTGGCGCGATAGCTTTGGCTGCAAGGATTTTATTACATTTACGTAGGTTGATTTTGAGAAACCGTGGAGAAAGTCCGAGACTGGCCATTATCTCCTTCCCGGGTTTGATCGCCATCGGGCCCAGTCCTCCCCATGGTCTTCTGGAGCCAAGGACTCTGACCGCAAATGACGGTTCGCCGGGCAATGGCCGGTAAGGCCGTGGTCCTGAAGGTGGGCAACGATGAGCGTTGCTGAGAAAAGCGAGTAAATTGGAAAAGGAATATCCCATGTACCTCGAAAAATACAAATTGGACGGCCGGACTGCCGTTATCACCGGTGGCGGACGCAATATAGGACTGGCCTGCGCGGAGGCGCTCGCCGAAGCTGGCGCGCATGTGGTGCTCGCGGAAATCGATGAAAACATCGGGAAGAGCGGTATCGAGAACCTTCGCGGGAAGGGCTACGAGGCAGAGCTTGTGCGGCTCGACGTGACCGACGCGGACGGGGTGAGCGCCGCCGCCGCCGATTTAGTCGGACGCCACGGCAAGGTGGATATCCTTGTTTGCAACGCAGGCGTCGCGGACCTGATGCCGGCCGAGGATTACGACGACACCGGTTGGCGCCGCGTGATCGATATCAATCTCCATGGCGTGTTCTGGTGCTGCCGTGCATTCGGCGGGCACATGATCGAAAAGGGCGGGGGCAGTATCGTGAACGTCGGTTCCATGTCCGGTTTCATCGTCAACAAACCGCAGCCGCAAAGCGCCTACAACGCAAGCAAGGCTGCCGTGCATCACCTAACGAAATCCTTGGCGGTCGAATGGTCCCGTTACGGTATCCGGGTCAACGCCGTGGCGCCGACCTATATCAATACCGATTTGAACCGTTTTGTCGAAGACGACCCGGAAATGTTCGCCGAGTGGATGGACGGAACCCCCATGCGCCGCATGGGTGAGTGCTCGGAGATCGCCTCCGTCGTTCTCTTTCTTGCCTCAGGGGCCTCTAGCCTTATGACCGGAAGCGTCATGATGGTCGACGGTGGATACACCTGCTTGTGAGACCCGAAGCGGAAGTGACGTAGCGATGCGCATCGGAATCGACTTTGGCGGCACCAAGATCGAGGCAATCGCGCTCGACACAGACGGCATAGAGTTGCGCCGGAAGCGCATCTCGACCCCGCGCCAGGATTATGACGGCTGCGTTAGGAGCGTCACGGAGCTGGTGGCCGAGTTGGAAGCGGACTTGGGGCAGCGGGGAAGCGTAGGCATCGGCATTCCGGGCTGCATCTCACCGGCCACGGGACTCATTAAAAACGCTAACTCCACTTGGCTCATCGGCCGGGACCTGCGGGGCGATCTCGAGCGCAGCCTCGCCCGCCCGTTACGGGTGGAGAACGACGCCAATTGTCTTGCGGTATCGGAGGCGACCGACGGCGCCGCGGCCAGCGTTCGCTTGGTTTTCGCAGTCATAATTGGCACCGGCGCGGGCGGCGGGATCGCCATCGAAAGAAAGACTTGGGTGGGGCCGAATTCCATCGCCGGAGAATGGGCTCATAACCCGCTTCCCTGGCCCGGTTCCGGCGAGATTCCGGGCCCGGCCTGTTACTGCGGAAAGCGCGGCTGTCTCGAGACTTATATCTCGGGTCCGGGATTGTGCCGTGATCACGCCGAAGATACCGGGAAACAGTTGACAGGCAAAGCCATCATCGCCGCGGCCGAGGCCGGAGAGACGGAAGCCCTGGCGGCCTATGAGCGCTATGCCGACCGCCTGGCGCGGGGGCTGGCAACCACCATAAACATGCTCGACCCAGAAGTCATCGTGATTGGAGGCGGCTTGTCAAACATTGCCCGGCTTTACGAAGATCTGCCGGGGCTGGTCGAAGGCTATGTCTTCTCGGACACCTTCGTCACCCCAATCCGGCCTGCCAAGCATGGCGACTCCAGCGGTGTACGCGGCGCCGCCTGGCTTTGGAACGGGTGAGACGGCGGCTTTCAGGCCGGTCAAGTCCAACTAACTTCAATTCTTCTCTACTTTATGCCATTCACAATATGAAAAGACTGCTAGCCAGTTCTGATAGCCGACGGACCAAAGAAGCAATTAAAGCTGACCGGAATGCAATGGCGCGGGTAAGGGCGCTTTATCGGATGGGCAAAAAGTTGGGAATATTTTAAGGCTTCGCTCACCTTTCAGCACCCGATACCCGGTAAAAATTATCTTAGAGCTAAAAACGCTCTCTAACTCCTCCATAGGAAAGACAGAACAAACGTTTCACCGTGTCAAAGACGGCACAGCGTCTCAGAATTGGAGTTTAATTGATGACTTCTAGGAAGAATGCAATCACAGCTTTTTTGTTAGCAATCGTGTTCGGTTTAGGGACCACGAACGCCTCAGCCGATGGGGCCGGTAAGAATGCATCCTGGACCAGCTACGGCGTTGACACTTGTTCCAAAGTACTATCGACACATGCTCAAATAACTATAAAGGATTATAAAATCAGCGGCCCTCCCGCTGCCTGGACTTTAATAGGATGGATATCCGGTTTTGCCACAGCTGCAAATAGCGCGATCGGTAGTCCCAGGAATTATTATAAGTCTATGTCAAATATCGAAATGCTGAATTGGGTTGCTTCATTCTGCCGAGACAATCCGAATAAAGACGCCGACTACGCCATGCGCCTTCTGGCAACTACTTACACTCCCTTTTGATTATCCCTGCTATTCCTCCCTATATAACCTTACCGCCTGAGCGCAGAAGCTTAGGCGGTTTTTGTTTGTCCGATAGAATGGAGATCAGGATACGTCTTCCCAAACCCAGGTATTACCTGTTCTCCCGGAATTCAAAAGTGGGCTTGCTGTTGAGTGCATTGCAAGACCTTGTGCGACGTCATGAAAGACACTCGATACGCTCTAAATGGTGTTCTGATTTATTCCACGGGTAATCCCGGAATGAAATTTTCAGCGCAGGCCTCTTACGAGAAGAAAAACTGTCCTAAACCCTCCATACCCGGAATAGACAAATTGATTAAGCGAGGTAATACCATGACCCTGCGCATAAACAGGAAATTACAGGCGGGGCTGCCCTTATCAATTTTCCCGAACTATAATTCTGTTTCGAGCTAACTGATTAGCTGGCATATGGGGGCAAAATCCAGGTGCAAGTAACGTCGGTTTTGTGCCCCCGAAACCAACTCTGGAAGCCTAAAAATGTCTTTCCAGCTACCTTCAAAAAAAGGCTTGTTCACAGGACGTTAAAGGATGCCAAGAAAGCTGAGTTCTACCTTTGCCGTCTAATTCAAAAGCTAGAGTAGTAAGTCCACCTTTTTGCCATTTTGGCCAACCGAAGTGCTTTGTGAAAGCCGATCTTTTTCACGTTGGGCTTGCTTATTCTTTTCGTTATTTTTTTCCTCGTTCCTAGGGTTAGGTTTTCGGACTACTTTTTTCGCTGTTGCTATTTGTTTTTTTTGAATTAGACGATCGAGTTGCTGTATTGAAAATGGTACTGGCGCGACCATAGTAAGTACCTCCGAACGTTGTCACTACAAAACGCCATACACCAACCCGTTTAACATTTGGTGAACTAAATCAGGTTGGCGATGATGCCGCTTGTAAAGATGAGTGCGGCAACCGCGTTGAGCATGATTAGGCTTCGATCATGCCAAGCGAATGCAACCACGAGCCAGCGGGTTATACCAACCAAGTGCATGTACATGTTTAGCGGGTAGATGTTGCTGGCGGTTAAGGCCATGCCAGCAATAATTACCAAGCTACTCACCCACTTGGTGAACCCGATCATATTTTTATGGTGAAAATTCATTTAACTACGTCCGAATAACGGAGCGGATATACGCTGGTTCGAGTCAGGTGGGTAGCGTTAAAAGGTCAAACCAGCTATGCAAATAAGTGTTAAGTCTAATTGAAAACCTGAGGTAAAA
>Ga0302133_10000269_pt1 | contig 31978 bp, 25 predicted proteins | sample CB9_331_MG_FD_203121 | JGI IMG/M metagenome (GOLD analysis project Ga0302133, IMG submission 203121) | Marine microbial communities from Western Arctic Ocean, Canada - CB9_33.1 | ecosystem: Environmental > Aquatic > Marine > Oceanic | place: Canada: Western Arctic Ocean | collected 2017-09-19 | reverse complement strand
TCTTTCTTCATATGCAACATTAAATTTAGGCAAAAGATATGGGTTTCAAACAACTAGACTTTCAAGAATTTACCGGTGAAGACATGCAGTCTCGGTCAGAAACATTCTTAAACGAAATGTCAAAACGCCGATCAATTCGAACATTTTCTGATCGAAGTGTCCCCATAAAAATAATTTATAATTGTATCCAAACAGCTGCGTCGGCCCCATCCGGGGCCAATAAGCAGCCATGGCAGTTTGTGGTTGTTAAGGACCCAGCTGTGAAGGCAAAAATTAGGCAAGCGGCTGAATTGGAAGAAAAAGAATTTTATCGTCATCGCGCTACAAAGGAATGGCTGGAAGATTTAAACCAATTTGGAACAGATTGGCATAAACCCTTTTTGGATATTGCACCGTACCTTATTGTTGTTTTTAAGCTAGCCTATGATATTAACGATGATGGCAGCCAACGAAAAAACTACTATGTAAACGAATCGGTTGGGATTGCATCTGGGTTTTTATTGGCAGCCTTGCATCATGCAGGTTTGGCAACGCTAACCCATACACCGAGCCCAATGAATTTTTTGGGGGAAATTTTAAACCGCCCTCCAAATGAAAAAGCATCCCTCCTCATTCCGGTGGGCTATCCGGCTGCTGATACGACGGTGCCGGAATTAATCAAAAAACCACTTGAGGAGGTTTCAACCATTGTGTAATAATGAGTGATCATTTGTCAATCAATCGATTTTATTAAATATATTTCTTGTTAATAGAAAATATCTTAATTAGTCTTTTTTCAAGCAATGAATTATCAAAAAATCAAAAGGAGCATAAAATGAAATCAAAACTATTAACCTACACCATATTAGTTGGGACCATCTTGGCCCAAAGTAGATCACTTCCGGCGGATACGACAATAATGACAATGCATCGGACCACTATCCAGGGAAAGCGCATTGAATATAAAGCAACAACAGGTACACAGCCTGTCTGGGATGAAGACGGAAAGCCCATTGCGGCGGTTCATTATACATATTATGAAAGAACCGGTATAAAAGATCAAGCATCAAGGCCGATTATGATTTCTTTCAACGGCGGTCCCGGCTCTGGTTCTGTTTGGATGCATTTGGCTTATACCGGCCCGCAGATTCTGAAAGTAGATAGTGAAGGGTTTCCTGTTCAGCCCTATGGCGTCAAAGAGAATCCCCACTCAATATTAGATGTGGCGGATATTGTTTTTGTGAATCCAGTTAATACAGGGTATTCGCGAATCATAGATAAAGAAACAAAAAAAGAAACATTTTTTGGTGTAAATGCGGACATTAAATATTTAGCTGAATGGATAAATACATTTATCCAGCGGGTGAATCGATGGGAATCCCCTAAATATCTCATTGGTGAAAGCTACGGTACGACAAGGGTATCGGGTCTGTCTTACGCCCTTCAAGGTCGTCAATGGATGTATTTGAACGGGGTAATTCTTGTTTCCCCAACAGAATTGGGAATTGATTCCGGTGACGGTCGTAGGGCTGGTCCGCTTGGTGCTGCATTGCGCTTACCTTATTTTACGGCCGCAGCCTGGTATCACAATAAATTACCATCGAATCTTCAACGGAAGGACCTGACAGATCTTTTGCCAATTGTTGAGGATTACGCCATTAATGAACTCATGCCCGTTATTGCCAAAGGAGGCTATGTTACCCAGAGAGATAGAGAGGAAGCGGCGAGCAGAATGGCGCAATATTCTGGCATTTCTAAAGCATCCATTCTTTCCTACAACTTGGATGTACCTACATCTTTTTTCTGGAAAGAATTATTACGGGAAGAAGGTTATACCATTGGTCGATTAGATTCAAGATATAAGGGAATTGATAAAACAAAAGGGGGTGAACGCCCTGATTTTAATTCAGAGCTTACCTCCTGGCTACATTCGTTTACACCAGCAGTAAATTACTATTACAAAAATGTGTTGAATTTTAAGACAGATGTCAAATACAATATGTTTGGTCCTGTTCGACCCTGGGATAGTTCTGGCAACAGAACAGGAGAAAACCTCCGCCAAGCCATGGCGCAAAACCCCTTCCTACATACCATGATCCAATCCGGTTATTATGATGGTGCCACCAAATATTTTGATGCGAAATATACCATGTGGCGACTGGATCCCAGTGGACGGATGAAAGACCGCCTTAGTTTTAAGGGGTACCGTAGCGGACATATGATGTATCTCAGGTCAGAAGACCTGAAACAGGCGAATGATGATATTCGGGATTTCATTAAAAACGCAACACCCCAAAAAGGTGAACCTGCTCAATATTAGTATTTATTTGAAAGGAGTCACATTATGATTCACGCAATAAAAACACCTAATAAATTTGTCTTATTTGGAAGCATAGTTATGACACTTGTTTTCTCCGCATGCGCGACAGCTTATGGTCCGAGAAATTCTATGGGCGGTTATGAAGATAAAGTTGTGGGTGAAAATATGATTGAAGTTCGGTTCTACGGAAACCAGCATACGACGAAAGACGGAACAACCCGCCGGCTTTTATATCGCTGCGCTGAAATTTCGCTGGAGAATGGATTTGATTCTTTTGTTGTCCTTCAGGATCAAAGCTATTCCGAGGAAACAGTGAACAACCCAACCGTTGATAAACCATTTCAAACCCGAGAATCCATGTCCGGCGGTGTGCGAACCACCGTGTCTCCCGATTTAACCCACGCAACCGCATCAACAAACTGGGTAGCTGTATATGTTATTTCGATTTATAATGAAAACGATTCACCTTACTCCCGATATAAAAGAAGTCGTCTTGACGCTAACCAGATTATAGAGGATTATAAGGGAGAAATTAGATAAAAGTAATTTCAGTCTTTTTTATAACTATATATTTCGATTTGGTTTCTTTATAGGTGAACGCATTAAAAGACCACCTGTTTTATTTGGCGGAAATAGATTGTGCCTGGACCACGCCATTTCTTAAAACCTACCCACTATCCAAAAAAGAACCGACAGATATAGACAGCACTAAACACACCCACCGCATCAGCAAAAAGTCCAGCCACTAAGGCATGGCGTGTTTTCCGAATCCCCACAGATCCAAAATAAACGGCCAATACATAGAATGTTGTTTCAGTAGATCCAAACATGGTGGCCCCAATTTTGGCAATAAGAGAATCAGGGCCATGCTGATTAATTAAATCTGTCAAAAGGCCAAGGGATCCGCTTCCGGACAGAGGTCGCATCAGCGCCAATGGAAGATTCTCCGGAGGGAATCCAATAAAGGTTAAAACAGGCGAGAGAAAGTTGAGCAATAGATCCAGTGCGCCGGAGGCCCGGAACATTCCAATTGCCACAAGTATAGCAACCAAATATGGAATAATGCGAATGGCGATAGTGAACCCATCTTTTGCACCAACAACAAAGGTTTCGTACACCTTGACTTTTTTGAAGATTAATCCATAAAAAGGAATCCCCACAAGCAATAAAGGAATAATATATCTGGAAACTTGGTTTACACTCTGGACAAAAGATTCAATCATGCGCTTCCCCCTGAATGAATAATAAACTGTTTTCTTTTTTCAAGAAACTTAACCGCGGTAATGGCCGCAATCGTGGACATGCCCGTGGCAAAAAGGGTAGTTATGAAGATCTGACTTGATGTAGCCCCCATCAGTGCCACCACAGAGGCTGGGAGAATCAACTGCACGCTGGATGTATTGATCGCTAAAAAAGTGCACATGGCATTAGTGGCCGTATCTTTATCCGGGTTGATTTCCTGGAGCTCTTCCATGGCTTTTAACCCTAGTGGAGTAGCGGCATTTCCCAACCCAAGAATATTGGCGGACATATTTAATACAATAGAACCAATGGCGGGATGGTCTTCCGGCACATCCGGGAACAGGCGAATAGTAATAGGACGAAGTCCTTTTGCAATGAGGCGGATGAGTCCCGACTCTTCTGCAATTTTCATAATGCCCAACCAAAGCGCCATAATACCAATGAGGCCAATAGCTAAATTCACCGCCACTTTAGCCATATCAATTGCCGCTGCCGTTACCGCATCAATGTTGCCGGTAAATATGCCCACAACAACACCGATAAACATCATACCAAACCAAATGTAATTCAGCATTTAATCTCCTTTACTAACGGGGGATTCTAAAAACAATAATTCAACAAAATTTTTGTCAGCACGTAATTCAACCGGCAGTGAAATCGGCAGCGTCGCCTGATATTTCCCGTGTCCACAGGGGAAATTGGTCACAATTGGAATATTCAAATCACCACAGACATCCAAAACAATTTCATCCGTGGTTTTACCAAATGGAATGGTTTGATCTTTCATTTCAGTTAATTGTCCAACAATGAGGCCCCGTATATTATCAAACATGCCTGCCTCTCCCATATGAACGAGCATACGATCGAATGCATATAAATTTTCATCAACATCTTCAATAAATAAAATAGCGCCATCAGTATTAAGCTGGTTTTTTGTACCAAGTCGATTGACTATTAGACACATGTTTCCGCCCCAAAGGGATCCTTGAGTAACCCCGGGTTTGAGGATGGTTGTTTGTAAATCATCAGGTTCAGTAATGAGGATATCATCAGCTCCCGATAAAACATCCACCAAAGTATCCAAATTATATTGAGCAATGCTGCTTTTAAATGTACTGAGCATGGGCCCATGAAAAGTAACCAACCCGGTTTTCTGGGTGATTGAGGTAAGGAAGGCAGTGATATCACTGTACCCCATAAAGATTTTCGGATTTGTTTTAATAAGATCATAATCTAAAAGGGGTAAAACGCGATTGGCACCGTACCCGCCCCGGGCACAGATGATGGCATCAATATTTGGATCAGAAAACATCTGATTTATATCGTTGGCACGCTGCTGGGGGGTGCCGGCAAAAGGGCCATCTTTTAAATAAACGGAATCTCCTAGTTGAACCTCATAACCTTTTTTTTGAAAAACCATCACTGCATTCCGAAGGCCTTTCTTCTCCAACCAATAGGATGGGCTCACAACACCAATTCGATGTCCCTTTTTTAATGATTTTGGTCTAAGCATTTCTCCGTGGATACCGTATGTAAGTAACTTACCTCTAATTCTTTATTATAATTGGTTTGGTTTTTATCGAAGGATTCTTCCTTCACCCACCCTTGACAATGAAGGTATTGCCCATGACCAACTTCCATGGCGACATGAGTTACTGATTTTTCTGTCCCAAAAAAATGAAGATCACCAGGCAGAGCCTCTTCTCGAATTATTTTATGATTAATAAAATAACGGGACTGATCCCCGGAATCTCGGGGAAGCACCACGCCCATAGCATTAAAAATGGTTTGAATTAAACCCGAACAGTCAAACCCTTTTGGCGATTTTCCGCCCCAAAGATATTGAATACCTAAAAATTGTTTTGAAAGATTCACAGCTGCGTCTCGATTTAAGTTGATGGCGTTTTTCCTTAGAGCAGACTCAGTCCATCCTTTCGTACCATCGGGAAGCGTTACAGACCAACCTTGGTCCGATTTTGTGCTGTTGAGCCGGGCACCAAAAGTAATTTCTCTAAGAGGATTTTTCGAATGGGGGTCTGAATAAATACCACCACCAAGATCGTTACACGATCTATTTGAATCATATGGAGCGTCGGAAACGACCCCATAAAATTTATTTATCCAACCTTCGTAATCGTCTGACTGCTTAATGCGGATCCATTTTTCTGTTTCGTCCAAAACGGCGCAGGATTCACCCAAAAGCGCCTGGGTAACCACGGGAGAACCAAAATGGCCCTCACCATATATATTGGCAACACAGACATTGATTGTAAAATATGTATTCATGGTTTTGATCGAGAATTTAGGGGATGTAGGATTATAATTTGAGACGGATTAACGCCAATTTTCTTTGCTTTATTATTATTTCAGCCACTAAAATCATGCATTATCACATTGGAATGAACAAAAAAGCCTCCAAAACGGAGGCTTCTTCTAATAATTTTATTAAACCAGAATTTAACAGGACCTAAAGACTATTTTTTAGTTCGCACTAAGTTTCGTTTTTCTAATTCTTTTAAACATTTTTTAAATACCTCCGTGCTTTCTTCTGGCTCTAAACCATCCATGTGATCCGCAAGTCTTTTGGAAATTCGTAGTTTTACATCCAGCATTTCGTCCGTTTCTTCATCCAGCATTTTAAAATCAGTTACCTTGCTGATGACCGTATCGCCTTTCCCAAATTTTTTCTCTGAAAACTCTTTTTCCATGGTCATCATATCATAAATAAAAAAGTCATATTTTTTACCATTCGTAATGGTTTTTCTTTTAGTTACATTAATATCATCGAATAACATTTGTTTTTATCCTTAACAGAAAGTCCGCGTTGTTTTTTGTTTCAAGGATGAAAACTTACAAAATATTTTATCAATATGTACGTCTCTTTTATAAATTATAAAACCACTATAAAGATGTTATTTACTAAAAACAGATTTTATATTTTCATCCACGTTATCCCGGGTGATAAAAATATACATTTCTTCAAGTTGATTTAAATATCCAATTGCACATAAAACAGGGAATAATCTTTCTGCAATATCCGGATATAATATTGCAGAAATCATGAAAAAGAATAAAGAGGCAGCAAATGTTTTTCCGCCAATGGTATGAAAGGAGGGGATTTTACCAAATTTCACCTTACCCAATATCATTTTCAAGAAAAAGAGCCCGAGCAGGATATACACCAGAATCCACCATTCTCCCACTACGGTACTTTCGAAGCGGTAAAGCCAAAGGGCAATGAAAGGATAGAAGACCATATCAGCCATGGTATCCAGTTTGGCGCCGAGTGAAGATGTCTGGTTTAAGTACCGGGCCAACGTTCCATCCAGCTTATCCGTGACTCCAATCAGGATAAACATGATGAGAAATACTTTCCGTGCTAACGTTTCATCTCCGATTAAAAAAGAGGGGATCAGCATGGCTGGGATTAATACCAGCCGACTGATGCTTAAGATATTGGGGATCGTTTTCAGATCATTAAAATTAAATTTATCCTTCTCTTCCACCCCAAAAGATAAACCCAAGATTTATAAAAAATTACATATTTATGGCAGGGAGTATAAAATCCGTGCCTGGGATTCAAATCGTTCCATCATTTCCTTAATCTGTTTTTCATCATCAACAAAAAAGCCGAGAAAACTCTTATGATCCAGTTCATATTCTCCCATAAAATTCCAAATACCTTTTTCGATGGGCTCTGTGTCTGAAAATGTTTTGAGCGGTTCAGGACCATTTTTCCCGGTAAAAGGGCGCGGCATTGAAATGGTATTCACGGTTCCATCATTTTTGAACCAGCTTTCGTCAGTCTCCTTTCCATTGCCAATGTCAACTTTGGTTCTGCCAATCACCCAACCCAGTGGATAATTCGCCATATTCAAATGATCCGCCGGTTTATAATATCCGGTGGCCGTATCCAAAACACTGGCGACGGTACTATAAGAAAAATAATAGACGTTTGGATCAATGGTGAGTTTGTCGTTTAATGCCATTGCGCCCTGGACACTCGAATCCCATGCAACGCTGTTTTTTGTATTCCATGCGGGATGATTAATGTATCTTGATATATAATTGCCGATTGATTCACTTTTCTTTTTTGAAATATTCCAATGTTTCAGGTTAAAATCATAATATTTAGAACTAATCAAATCAGCGAGGGGCAAGAGATTATCTGTAAAGGGGACCAAATTGACAACAATATTAGAAAGGGTGGAACCATTGTGGGGTGAGGACATGGTTGTGATGGATGCAACCCATCCGGGGAGTTCATCCCCGAGGAGCAGACTTTCATCGGGTAATCCGGTTGAATCTTTTGCCATGGAATGGGTCAGCAGATACAGAAGCATTCGGGTGGTCATTCCGCCAAAACTATAACCCAATAAATGCACCGGATTATCTTCATTCCACTTAGGATACAATCCTGTATAATTGACGCCTTTCGGTTGTTGAAGAATACGATATTTTTCCGCGTGGGCTTGACCATAATCCAATTGACCCCCCTTCACCTGATAAAAGGTTTCTACCGCACAATCATAACTTGATGAAATGGGGCCTAATGAAACGGAATAAACTTCATACCCCTTATCCCGGAGATATTGTTCAATATTATTCTTACCGCCCCAATAATTGATTTCTCCTAATTCATCCTTTCCCCACCCCAGGAACCCGTGAATAAGGATAATGGGGTATTTATTCTCGCCGTAAAGTGTAGAAAAATAAAGGAGAAAAAGAAAAATGGTTTTTTTATATGTTGTCATGATTCATTTAGTTTATTCTTGAATTGGTCATCCACTGTGAAATAATGCTGAGCGAATCAATACCACAGGCCCCCTGGGCATTGATATACCCTATAAAAAGCATAGTTTTACATAGATGTTTCATTTTATTGTTTAGGTTTCATCATGATTGAAAAAGGTAACTAATTTTCAGAAAGAAACCATCGGTCTGGCGCGCCAATGACTGAAATCGGAATCGGTTCGGCTCTGTTAACGCTGAACCATAACCAAAGAAAACCAAGGTGCCGGGTCTAGGGCGATAGGAAAAAAGAAAATCAGCCTCAATATCATTGCTCGTTTCACTGAGGGCGGGAATGTAGTTATCGTCCGAGTCTTTAAAATAGATAGGCATTTCGGTACGGGAATTATCTCTTAAGTCATCTCTAAACCTGGAAGTATACTGAACCACGCCCCTTAAAAAGATGGTAGCTGTAATCTGGTATTCTATTTTTATCCTGGGCACCCGACTTTCTGAAACCAATGTCCCATCTGATTTTCGAAAATTTTGCTGCAGGTTATAACGCAGTGAGATTCGGATTTGATCGGTTGGGTTCCATTTAATATTAGACTCAATAAGATTAATTTTACCAGGGGCCCACTCGTCATAATTGGGATCAGTGCCAAATCCATATTTTAATTTTGCTGATATGCGATCTAACTGGGGCGTACTCAACGTCAACATAGCGCCATAATTGGCCAGCTCTGGCGTCCCTTGGTAATGTGCAAAACCGGTCGGTGTTTTAATAAAATGATTGGTGAAAAATTTTTCTGGATAGCTAAATTTTTCGATCCAAGTAAAGTTTGATAATCGCCAGCCATCTCGAAACTGTAACGCAAAAGAAGGATAAATTCTACGGTCATCGGCACGATTGCCATCGGCGAACCCACTATAATCCCAATTACCCGTCACACGTAAAGACAAACTTAGTTGTTCTACCATCGCACCTGTCTTTCCATAAAAACGCCTGGTAGGTCCGGTTGTAACTGTTACATAATTACCTCTCTCAACAAATCCAACTGCCGGTTTAAACTCTTTGTGGTAAGCTTTGAATGAGAATGAACCAGACCACTTTCGACCGTTGGCATTGGCTGCTACATCCCACATGGGGGCAATGATTCCGGCCTCTCCATTATCATTGGTTTGGCTGAAACCTCCCTGGGCTCGCAAGGCATAGGTGTCTTTTGCTAAAATTTTTCCATCAATTGCAAATACGCGATTAGACCAATTATCATGGGATTTGTTTGTATAAACCATACCAATATGATTTTGAGCAGACAGGTCTCGCTTTAATCGCAGTGCATTAACATAAGAAAGATCCATCTCCGAAATTGATGGGCCACTATTATCTGCTGCGGATATAAACCCAATGGTATTGGCACCAAACTTCCCTGCAATTTTTCCTGCGGCAATGGGGTTGACAATTCGACGGGTATAAATGAGTCGAGTCGGCGTTTGAAAACGCTCAATCCCATCGAGGAAAAAGGGGCGTTTTTCAGGAAAGAATAGTGAGCGACGCGGATCATAATTAATTTGAGCAACATCCGCTTCAATTTGGGAAAAATCAGGATTTACGGTTGCGTTAATTCCAACATTTGAGGACCAACTGTAGCGCACATTTAATCCTACCGGATCTGTCATTTCAGAACTAAATTTATTTTCATTGGATCCCCTGCTTGTTGAACCCCTCATCTCCGGGTTGATTTCAAAAACCCGCCCGCGCTCAAAGCCTTCCATACCAACAAGCCGCCCGCCCTGTGCTAAAAATGAACTGGTACCCAGCCGCGTATTACCCATGACTGACCAGTGTCCTGTATGCTGTACTTTTCTTAAAACATTAAATCCCCAATTTTGAGTGGCCGCGTTGCGGTACCGGAGACTTTTGAAAGGAATCTTAATCTCCACAACAAAGCCATCATCTGTAAGTTGACCTCGTGAAGAAAATACATAATCCGGATTATCATCGATGCTAAACGGAAGGACAGATCGACGACCGGTCGACGTTATGTCAGTTAAGGTACCATCGGCCTGCTGACCAATCGGATTCACCGCCAACGTAAAGGCAGATCTTTTATCATTGTATGTATCTAATACAATTAATATAAAATCTTCATTATCAAGATTGTCACGGTCTGCTAAAGTGGAGCGGACTTCACCATGAATTTCATGGGCAATAATGCCCACATATAAAGCGGTTGGACTATACCAAATTCGTATTTCTGTATCATCTTCGGCAGGTCTCCCATCCACAGGTAAATATGACCTAAACCCGGATCGAGACGATGCTGATGTCCATACTGGTTCATCAAGGTGACCATCAATGATAACGGTTTTATCATCAAGCCGCGGCGGCGTAATATTTATATAATCATCATTGTTTGTTTGCTGGCCATTTATAATTAGAAAACTGCCCGCTATTAGCCAGAGGAATTTCATTGTTCCAATGCTTCGAATGTGAGATTTAGAATGGGATAGTCATTCCAGGTTTTGTAATCGTAATGCCACCACTCTGCCTCATATACGGTGTATCCCTCCGCTTCCATACTCCGCCGTAGCAATTCCCTGTGCCATCGCTGTTGGGAAGTACCACCGACATAATCCGGGAATGAACGATCAGTCATTTCATCGTAGCCACCCACCATTTCTACCACCGCCCCCGTGTCTATATCATAAAGAGTCAAATCTACGGCACATCCCCGGTTATGTCGGGAACCGTCCTCTGGATTCGCGACAAATATTTTTTTATCATCCGGTGTGGCATCCCAAAACATTTTTGTCACATACCAGGGTCGGTAAGAATCGTGGATAAGCAATCCGTAACCAAAGGCTTTCAGTTTTTTGTTCACCCGAACCAAAGACTCTGCCGCTGGTCGTTGCATGTAAGCATGTGCAGAACGGTAAAAGACAGCACTCATAAAATTATTTGTGGTGGCGTATCGGATGTCATATTTGATGGTAGAATCGAGTGTTCTCAGCTCCACCAGATCCGGATCATTTTTTTTGTGTTCGGAAGGAGGGGAAGCAGAAAGAGCGATCTTCCGTAATACACTCACTGGCTCCAGCGGATCGATACGGAATGTTTTCCCGTGATCCACCCCAACATCTCTTCTGAAAAAAATGGGTCCATTCTCGATTTGAACTTGAGTGGCAATACCATTTCTGTCTCGTTTAAACCGCATTTTTTCACCATGGTACATCCCACCTTTAACAGGAAAGGCGAACACATCTTTCTCCACTTCTGTCAGAATGTCTTTTTCCATCCATTCAATGAGGGCAGTCAGTTTCCCATATGCTTCATAGATATAAAGGATGTTGTGATTCCATCCGTATTCACCGATTAAGCCCTGCCATGCGTTGGGCATTGGCATTGGTTTTAAATATTTTTCACGATTATAAACAGTACCACCCATAGTAACGGAACGACCGTCTTTATCGTAGTCTATAGGGGAGCCATAGCTGATTTGGCTATCTGTCACCAGTCTGCCATTAAGTTGCCTTATCCTGGTTTGGAATCTGTCGTTTTCCATATACAGGGTGCCGTACTTGTTAATTAACTTCAGGCGTTTTCGGTTATCCGAAACAAAATGTCCAGCCAGTAGCGCCACCGTTTCTTGATTCACAGAATTGGTTTTTTCATAATCGGGCAGCGGTTTACCATTTTCAACGGCCAAGAGACAGTCAAGCGCATAGGTGGCCACCCGCCTTGTAATGGTATTTGTCACATCCACGGAAGAAGTGACAGCTACGCCCAGTTTCACTTCCGGTAATGCATAGAGCTGGGTGGAAAATCCATAAACAGCACCACCATGACCCACGCGCTTGTAGCCGCCCTGTTCTGAAAGGGAAAAGCCGATGCCGAACCCCACGTTATGTCTCTGATCTTTCCCGTCATTGAACTGACTGGTGAGCATCAGCTGGAGTGTCTCTTTTTTGATCACCGGTCCATTGGGTCCCTTACCATCGTTGAATAGCACTTTCATGAATTGGCCCAGATCTACAACGGGCGCATACATGCTTCCAGCGGGAGACATGCCAAGTTCAAAGGTGGGTGCATCGAATACCCTACCATCATAAGACCACATCGTTGCGCCCGCGAGACGATCAGTAATATCCGGCAATGGTTCAAAAGCGCTGTGAGTAAGCCCCATAGGCAGAAGGACATTTTTTCTCAAATAGCTGGCGAAGGGCTCACCTTTCAATTTTTCCAGAACATAGCCCACGGTAGCAATAGCACCATTTGAATATTTGATTTTACTTTCGGGTGCATAGATTACATCAGAATCGATAATACTCTTTACGGTTGCTTCAAGAGTGGGCTCATCATCATCAAAATAGTTTCCCACCAGGGGTTCCCGCAGGAGTCCGGACCGGTGAGACATGAGTTGACGAAGGGTGATTTCCTTTTTAAAACGGCTTCGGGGTCTGAACTCAGGAAGATAGTCCGTAATGGGGGCATCCAGATCCACCTCTCCTTTCTCCACCAATTGCATAATTCCTATATCTGTGAAAAGCTTTGAGACTGAACCAACCCTATACACTGTATTGGCATCTGCTTTTGTTGATTTATTTAAATCTTCAATCCCGAAGCCGCGGGCCCAAAGAATTTTCATATCCTCCACCAATACAATGGAAACAGCATTGAGTGCTTTATCCCCCATTTCGTATTGGATCGCATCCGAAACCTTTGAAGCCACTTCTTTATATTCTCCAGATGATCGGATGTGGCCCGAACGATTTTCACAGGCCGAAAAAAAGCCCAGAAGCAGAATTATCTGAATTGTTTTATGGAATTGATTAGACTTCAATTTCATATTCATTTTATTTCAGCCCATTCACTTTTATCTGTTCTTGATTTCTGATATTCCATTATCATTAACCCTTTTTTCTTCTTCTATCCAATTCGTTGTGATATTCATTTCCTAAAGTGTCTTTATGTTTTTTAACCCACTCACGTAAATGAACTTTGCCTGTTGGCTCTTGATCTTCCCATAATGTTTCTTTTCATTTCTCAGTTCTTTTATTTTAGCCAGAGGCGTTTCATACTGAAAATTACATAGAATTACCCAACAATGTGGGTGCCTCTTTTATAAACAAAAGAGCCCCTGTGAGGAGGCTATTTGATCCAGAGGTATTTCATTTAGCCTGCGAAGCCATATTGGTTTTTACCTTCATCTCCATCTTTACACAACCATAGGACCAGTATTACCCAACCAATAATAGGTAATCCCCACAATAAACTCCACCAGCCATTTTTATTAATATCGTGCAATCTTCTCACTGTAACTGAAATAGAAGGGACTATAAGTAAAAGACGAGAAGTTTCAAATAAAGGAAGTGTTTTTATTCCATAAATTGTACCTACATCCCAACCTATGATTATATCAATTATTAAAAGAGAAATTTGAATAATTGCACTGGCTAGCGCAAAATACCAAAACTCTGGTTTAACTGCTCTTCCCTTGAAAACTGCATAATTTTTAATACATTTAATAAACCATTTCATTCTTTATTCCTTTATTTGAGTCAGATTGTATTTGGTTATTTTAAACCTGATTTTAATCCTCCTGCCATATTAATCAATTTACTGACATCACCGATCATTTCTACAGCTGCCGATGTTGTTTGGTCTTCTAAAATCGTTCCTTTATGATCATATAACTTTAGATAAATATTACCATCAAGATATTCATGTACCTTAGGAACCATATCAATTTTATCAGGTGCATATAGTAACCCTGCTTTATGCCCTTTTTCAATGGTTAGTTCCAACGTGAGATCCTTCTGCTTTAACTGCCAGTAAAATTTATTAAAATCGTAATGGATTTCTTTGGTAACCGCATTTCTATAGGTTGTAAAACGATAAAAATTACTTTTATAGTATAAACCAACGATAAATCCAGCAAAAGATGTGTTTTTCCAGGGTATAGTTGCCAATGATGCGGTGATGCTTAAATTATTATTTGAAAAATGATTTGATTGTGCCCAGATCCAGTTTTCAGGAAAGTTGCGGCCCCAGTCTTTCTCAATATAGCCTCGACCACCACCAAAATCATAATTTGAACCATTAAATTCAATTTCGCCATCTAAGGTATGATCCATGCTCAGGATGCCATGAAAACATTCCATAGTGGGCACATAAGCGTACCAACCCATACAGCCCGGTTCAAATAGAGTCACAGGCCAAGGTTTCAAATTATCTGCAGTGACCTGTCCCTTGATTGTAAGCGTATCTGATTCAATATCTAAGATTATTTTTTCCGATGAAAAGTAGTTTGATCCAATGTGTAAACTGTAACTGGATGTACTACAACTGAATTGTTGAACTTCAAATTGCTCATAGAAGACATTACCCTTATCACCATCAAAAATCATAATAAAAGCTGTTTGATTATTATTAAACCCGCTGCGATAAATACCAGGAATAATGGCGAGTGATTGACCGTTACTTGTCACCAGTTTATGGTACCATCCTTCAAAAAATGGCCTTTTATTTCCTCCCCCATGGTAAGAACTGGGATCACGTAAGAATATCATTTAATCATCACAAACAGCAGAACCTATATTAAATCCAACCAATAACATTTTTTTAACCCATATCATCTTTCTTTTGGCCATTCCGATACCAATAAGTCCCTAATCCTTTATTTCTACAGCTTTTAGTTTATTGCTGTGGTCGGTAATCTTTCGAACAATCCACTTGTTTAGAAACATAAGAACTGCAATAGCAATTGTCCATTGGAATAAAATGGTACCTACATTGTAGATATTATCGGATGAAAATGGGTGAAGCCATGTTTCGGGAGCAGACTTATAGCAATCGTAGGTAAACCATCCCAGTAAAAAAATCATTTGGGAAGGAGCTAAAAATGCGATGATTACATCCCAATATCGGCCAATTTTTATATTTGATCCAGAATGATTTAAATTTTCTTCCCGGAATTTTTTTACGCCGTAGGGAATAACGGAGATGGCAAAAAATAATCCCGCCAACATAAGAGCAACTCCCCAGACCCAATCTTGATTATCCAAAACGGGCATCCAGATAGCCGAAGGCACTCCTAATACGAATACACCCCCACAAATTATTTTCACTGCTTTTGTGCGGTCCATCCCGGCATCCACAAATGCGCGAGTAGAAACTTCGACCTGGGCAATCATACTGGTAAAGGCGGCAAAAGCCAGGGCAGAAAAGAATAGAATCATAAAAAACTGACCCATAACCATCGTCTTAAAAAGCTGCGGCATCCAAATAAAAGTGATGCCCTTATTGCCTTCGTTAAAAACAGTTTTTTGCATTAATTCGGTTGAAAATACAGCTCCATTTTCTACTGCTGTACCAAGGGAACCCAATCCATTGAGAACAGATGGGTCTGTTTTGGCCTGTTCCATTAATTGAGGAACCGCAGAGAAAACTGTGCTGAATACCATAATCGCGGCCAATAGGGAAATAATGTTATTGGCTGTGGGGAGCATTATAGCATTCAAGGTGGTGTCTTCGTTTTTTCGCATATAGGCAGCATAGCAAAGTACGAGGCCCCATCCGGCTCCTGTATCCCAGGCGTTTTGAATGAGAGCCTCCACCCAAATTTTTGGATGTGCCAGGTTAGCCCAGTCTATGGTAAATAGAAACGATAATCCTTGCGATGCCCCCGGTAAAAACAAGGCTCTAACCGTTAAAACGAGTATAAGGAATATAAGTATGGGCATGAGGATGCTGGTTACTTTTTCTATAGACTTTACACCTTTGAGAACTATCCACGAGACAGAACCAATTATTAAAGCGTGAAATATAATGGGGGAATACGATGATGTAAACGAAACCCAAAAGGCCCCGGGAGAATTTTCGGGGATCTCTCCGAAGATAGCGGCTAGAGCATACCTGGCTGTCCACCCCGCCACAACGCAGTAATAACAAGTAATAGCAGTTGTAACAAAAACACAAAAAGCACCCATCCAGGCCCACCTGGGGCCCATCATTTCCATAAAAGCTTTAATAGGGCCAGATCTTGTTTTGCGCCCCATGCCAAATTCCAGTAATATTATGGGTATAGACCATAAAAACAAAAATGCTATCCAGGCGATTAAAAACTCACCTCCACCATTAGCGGCGGCAATGCGAGGGAATCGCCAAATGTTCCCTGTGCCAACAGCCATGCCGAGCATAGCCAACAGCATAGTCCATCTGGAACTGAAAAAGGAATTTTCGCTTGAATCATTCATGAGATCTTCTTTTGTGAAGGTATGCGTACAACGTCTGTTACTTCTATTTCTATTTAACTGATTTTATGGTTCTGGTTTACCTAAATATTAGGAGGGTTATAATTTTTGAGATGTAAAAAAATTGACACTCTCATTACTATCGCAGGTAAAGTACGGATCGCCCAATACATCCATTTTAGCTGTGATGCCCAATCCGGGTCTTTGATTAATTGATAGACATCCATTTTGTCTTTGGGGGGCATCGTCGGCTATGCTTTGAGTAACATAGCTGTTGAAATCCGTGCTCGAAAATAAAAAGTTAGTAGGAGTACTGTGGGCTAAATGGGCTATGGCCGCAGTTACGATATCCCCCCCCCATGTGTCTTCAATTGTCATGGCAAGGCCAAGGGATACGCACAAGTCTCTGGCTTGTTTGGCTTTTGTTAAACCACCAAATTTGCTGATTTTGATATTTACGACATCCATGGCTCTATCGTTATATCCCCTCAAAATTTCACTTATCCCATCAATGTTTTCGTCTAATATAAAGGGCAGGGGGGTGCGCTGTCGAATGTTGAGGCATTCTTCGTAAGACAGGCAGGGTTGTTCAATATACACATTTAATTCTCTTACGGCAGCAACAACTTTGGCCGCGTCATGCATAAGCCAACCCGTGTTGGCATCGGCTACCAGTGTGTCCCCTTTCTCCATAATTTTAGCTACAGCATGTATTCGTTCTATATCCGTTTGATAATCTCCTCCAACTTTCAATTGAAATTTGGTGTAGCCTTCATTTTTATATTTCTCAACCTTTTTAACCATTGCCTCGGGTGATTCCTGAGAAATAGCTCTGTAAAGTTTAAAATTGCTTCCATATTTACCCCCTAATAAAATAGCTACAGGCAGTTCGGCTTTTTGGCCGAGGATATCCCAGCAGGCAACATCAAGGGCCGACTTTACATAGGGGTGGCCCTTGAGGTTAATATCCATGTGTCTGTTTAATACTTCGAGGGCAGTGGGGTCCATGCCTATTAAAAGGGGTGATAATTCGGCCAAACCTGCCCTTGCCCCTCTGGCGAAGGATGGCAAATAGGCTGGACCAAGAGGGCAAATTTCACCGACACCAGTGTATCCCTCATCTGTTTCGACTATTACGACAGTGGAGTCAAATACATCTACACTGTTGCCCCCTGACCAACTATAATTTCCTTCGTGTAAAGGCAAATCAACCTGATAAGTTGTAATATTTGTGATTTTCATATTCTACTCCTTTTATTTGAGCCAGAGGCGTTTCACCTCAAAATAAAACCATCCTTCAAGGGGTCATTGGGATTAATCCAAAAGGTGTTTTTCCCAGTGAGAAATGCTGTCCCTCTTACCTCAGGGATGACTGCTTGATATTTTCCAAAAGTTGTTATTTCATCAACCTTAACCGAAAAAGTAGAGCCAATAATACTTTCAATAGTAATGGATTCCCTAATACCAATTTCACCACGCGCATAGTGAATTGCAGCACGGGCACTGACACCAGTTCCTGTTGGACTTCTGTCGACTTCACCTTCTGCAAAAATGCAAACATTCCGACTATGGTTATTTGAATTTTTTGGTGGTCCGGTAAAGATTGTGCCATATAAAAAATTCATTTCTGGTTCAGTTGGGTGATCCATTTTAACAGAGGTCATAATTGCCTGCTTGATCAAGGCCCCCTTTTCAATGAGTTCATCGTAGTATTCTTCTGTACAATCCAATCCAACTTGGGCTGCATCAACAAATGCGTAATATGCACCACCGAATGCCAAATCATACCGAATATTTCCCAATCCCGGTACATTCACAATTGAATCCATTTGCTGTACAAATGAAGGAACATTGTGAAATCCTATGCTTGTGATTTCTCCATGTCTTACTTCTGCAAAAGAGCGAATAAACCCCGAAGGAACATCCATTTTCACTTCTGTGATGGGTTCAGTTTTTTCGATTAATCCAGTTTCCACAAACACTTTTGTTAATGCAATGACTGCATGACCACAGCCCGTGGAATATCCTTCATTATGAATAAAAATGACCCCAAAATCTGCGCCAGGCGTATCAGAATCCACGATGAGTGCTCCGTACATATCCGCGTGTCCCCGTGGTTCCCACATGAGTGCTTTTCTAATTTGATCAAAATCATTTTTAGCACTAGCGCGTTTTTCTAAAAGAGTCGCTCCCTTTAGTTTGGGAAACCCGGAAATGATAATCCGAAGCGGTTCCCCGCCCGTATGGGCGTCGATGGTTTGAATCTCAAACCAATCTTCTGGCGCTTGCCAATTTTTCAGTTTTTTTATCTCAATCATCATTCAATTTTTTCAGTATTAAATTTACCATGGCAAGATCCTGGATAGCATTTCCTACCGATTTAAATAAAGTAATTTCATTTTCTGATTCTCGGGCCGGGATTTCACCGGCTACAACCTGCCCCAATTCGCCATGAACTTTTTCAAAGGACCATTGCCCTTCTTCCATCGGAATTATGAGGTCTCCGGCTTCTTTTTTGCAGGCTTTCATTTGGTCAACGATGATTTTAGACTGGATAACGATATCTGAAGACACCTCCCTCATCATTGGCTGGTGTGACCCAATGACATTCAAATGACTACCTGATTTAATGTTTCCAAATTCAATCAGTGGAAACTGAGATGGTGTAGTTGTACAAATAATATCGGCTTCTTTTAAGGTCGCTTGAGATCCAATTTCACAATTGACCTTTTTGGAATGTGAATCACAAAATTTTGCAGCAGTGTCATCATTTCGACTGAATACAATGAACTTTTCAATTTCCCGAACTTCCATGATTGCTTCTATATGAGAAGCAGCCTGAATACCTGTCCCAAAAATTGCACAAATAGTCGCATCCTTTTTTGCCATGAGATCTGTGGCCAATCCAGATGCTGCCGCTGTTCGAATCGCCGTAATGGATTCTCCATCCAAGGTCGCTACGTGGTTGCCTTTTGAAGCATCAAAAACTTGAACCACGCCATAAATCAGAGGCAGACCTTTCTGGGGATTTGAATAATTCACAGATACGATCTTCACGCAATAGTAGGGACTCCCAATTGCATAAGCCGGCATAATCAGGGATGTGGCATTTTTATCCGGGAGATCCAAACTCAAACGAGCAGGTACATGAGCATCACCGCTGCTTAACTGAACGAAAGCAGACTTCATAGCATGGATGGCTTCCTCCATGGAAACCATTTCTGAAATTTGTTTTTTATTTAAGGAAATCACGAATTGATTTCTGGTTCGGATTTGTATCCAATACTAACATAATTATAATATTTATTTTAAGGTCATTTGATCAACAATAGCCTGACATTTAGCAGCAACGCCTTTTTCGACCATCATTAAAAAAACTTTCTTCCCAAACTCATCTTTTCGCTCAAATCTTCTAGATAATCCTAATGGTGATTCTCTTGTTAGTAATTTTAAGAAAACACAAGCTGCCAAATAAGACCCAACCGCAGATGGATGTTTATTGTCGCTTGTGAAAATGGGTATTTCTGGATGTTGTTTTTGGAATAATCTAAATGCAGTCCCAACAGGTGCTATTGTTGAGCCTGTCTTATTGTAAACAGGTTGCAAAGCATGTTGGACGGGATCAACACCATCATATTTTTTTTGACTAATAGCAGGAAACATCCATGTCCCATAAATGACCCCTTTCCCTTGATTGGATTTTACTAGTTGAATAAAACGATTGAAATATTCCTTAGACTCCTCAGGTTTTATTAAAGGATTTGAACTATAATCTTGTAACACCACGATTGTAAAGGCTCCATTTTCAATTAATGCTTTCGTATTTAAATCCTTATCTCCATTCCAATGTTGTTTAAGGGTTGAGCCACCTGCTGTTGATTGATGAATATCTAAAAAAATTCCTTTTTCTTCTGCCATGGATTCAACAATAGATGGAAGATTCCAGTAATAAGTGAAACTATTCCCTACAAAAAGTATCTTCTCTTCAGCCTGGGTAACAATTTGCTGATCAGGAGTTTTTAGAAAAGGCTTTTCTTGCCCAACTAATAAGGGAAATACAAATAATATAATCCAGAGGCGTTTCATATAGAAAATTACACAGAATCACCCAACAATACGGGTTCAGGCGAGTATTTGATCCAACGCTTCACCAAACACAGTGACAGTTCGATCAATATTATTTAGTTTATCAAGACCGAATAGCCCCAAACGGAATGTAGAGAATCCCTCCGGTTCATTACACATGAGAGGCACCCCGGCAGCAATCTGAATGCCCTGTTCAACAAACTGACTTCCATTTTGAATCCCCGGATTATTGGTATAACTCACCACCACACCCGGTGCATCAAAGCCATCTGCCGCAACACTTTTAATTCCATTATTTGCTAAAAGATCTCGGATTCGGTCACCCAATTCTTGTTGTCGCTGGTGAAGGATATCAAAGCCAATATTTTGTGCATCCGCCATTACATGAGAAAAGGTTACCAGTGCATCCGTAGGCATGGTGGCATGATAAGCATGGCCGCCATTTTCATAAGCGTTCATGATCCACAACCACTTGGCCAGGTCGCAGGCAAAACTGGTACTGACTGTATCTTTCAACTTCTCCTGCGCCGCTTCGCTCATCATGACCAGGGCGGCGCAGGGTGAACCACTCCATCCTTTTTGAGGAGCGCTGATGAGTACATCTACAGCGGATTTTTCCATATCTACCCAGATAGCGCCGGACGCAATGCAGTCCAAAATAAATAATCCACCAACTGCGTGAATGGCTTCTCCAACTTTTTGGATATAGTCATTGGGGAGAATCATTCCCGAAGACGTTTCTACGTGGGGCGCGAATACCACATCCGGTCTTTCTTTTTCGATTGTGGCCAGAACATCCTCAATCGTCGGCGGTGTAAAAGGGGCTGTTGCGGATGCATCAGTTTGTTGTGCCATTAGAACTATTTCTTTGGAAGGAATTCGGCCCATTTCAAAAATTTGTGTCCAGCGGTAACTGAACCAACCGTTTCGAATCACCAGACATTTTTTATCGGTGGCAAATTGCCGAGCCACCGCTTCCATACCAAAAGTGCCGCTACCGGGGACGATTGCAACGGAATGCGCATTATAAACTTTTTTGAGTGTACATGAAATATCCCGCATCACCTGCTGGAGAGATTGGGACATGTGATTAACAGCCCGGTCAGTATAAACAACGGAGTATTCCAGTAAACCGTCGGGATCAACTTTGGGAAAAATGGAAGACATTGAAAAATTCTTTCTTTATTAAGAAGGTAAATTTAGGCTGATTAAAATCGACTAAACCGGTAAAAATCACCAGGATTTCTACCCAAATCAGTTTTGTGTAATTTTGTTTTTTTGAAATTCTTCTTCATCCAAAGGAACTATTGAGCGCTGTTTATTTTTATTTATTGGGCCGTTAAATACTTGTTTAACAATGTGGATTGGTAAAAAAAAGACGACATCAAACATAAAATTTAAATGTGAAGTATTTTCATCAATAATGTCAAATGGATGCAAATTAAATCCATCCCCATCTTTGTTATTTTTAGGACGGATTTCAAATATCATTGGCCCCAGAGTTCGTAGAAAATTCATAACAGTTTTGTACTTCCTATCCCCTTTTTTAGGCATAAGATTTCCATTGTTTTCTCGATATTTAGTCATATTTATTAGTAAATCGACTTTATCTTTGAAAATAACTTTTTCCCATTTTACTGTGCCATAACTAAAACGGAATGATGATTTTTTTGAGATTAAAGGATGAGGACTCTCTTTTCGAATTTCCTCGATGAGATGAAGAAAATGATTTTTCCCGCCTAATGATATCGCGCAATCATTAATCTCTTTTTTTAAGTTTTCTTTTGTTAAATCATCAAGTGAGTTGTAGCGAATCATAACGTAATCTTCTTAATTATAATTTTCATTGTACATATTAAAATTTACACAAAATCACCACAAATAAAAAACCAAACGAATGAGATGCTTGAATCAAAGAATAACTTCAAATCCTTCAAATTCAGGATGACCTAAATAAATGCCTTGATGTTGTCCACCACCACTATGTGCTCTTCTAAATGCTTCTGATTTTTTCCAATTTTCAAAATCAGATTTAGAGTGCCAAGTACTATGGGAGGTATACAAGGTATACTCATCATTGGTTGAACCTTTTAATAGATTAAATTTTTGAAAACCGTTTACATTATCGAGATGGGTATCTCTATTTTTCCAAATATCTTCAAAATCAGATTCTCTTCCAATTGCGATCTTAAATCTGTTCATTGCTATAAATTTATTCATAACCAAATTTACCAATCATCACCACAAACAAAAAAGCCCCACGCTTAGTGAGGCTATTTTAACCTTTGAAATCTTTTTGGTGGCAGTATTCATTGGGTTTTTTAATGACGGCTGACATCCCAAGCCATCCACATAGTTCCAATAACCATTAAGAAAAGTAATATCCCTATTAATGGTCCATACTTTGGTGGAATTTTATCAATTATATTTTTCATCATGTACTCCTTTATTTGAGCCAGAGGCGTTTCATATAGTAACTTACAAATAATTACTCACTAACGTGGGTGTCTCTTTTATTTCAAGGGTACACCCTCCAAAAGGTGTTTTAGGTTGAGTTTTTTGGTTGAAAAAGTGAACCCGTATGAATAGGGTCTTTTCCCATAACAACACCTTACACAACTATTAGGGTAAAGGGTCAATATTTACTCTCTCTTCCAATTAAAAGAGTATTCTTATCAATTTGACTTGGCAGAAAAATTCTCTATTATTTTAACACTAATAGGTTTTTTAAACAGATAACATTCTTCATCTATATAGTTAGAGTATTTTCTATTATAATCATTTTCAAAGTGAGAATATTCTCCCGCTTCCCGAACATATTCTTCATTATATGTTATTTGTAAATATTTATTTTTAAAATCCTCTTGAAAGAGCTTAAATAGACTTTCTTCGTCGTCACTAAAATTGGCTATAAAATTAGATGCTGGTAGTCCACTTGACTCGAAAAATTCAACACCAGTTGGACGTATATATATTTGTAAATCACCCTCTTGAATTTCAAAGTTAGAATACTTCATAATTATTTTATCGCCATCACTATTTTCTGAATTAAATAAAACAATTTTTTCTCTCGTTAAATCATTTAAAGGGTCTATTACTTTTTGTTTACCATTTAGAACACCATTTTTGTATTCAGCTATTTTAATTATTATTGGGCTTATAAATTCTCCAAAACGCCCATAATCTACTGAATAACTAGGAGTAGTTTGACGTGAAGCAAATTTTGATGCAGGACCATATTTTATTTTGTAGGCTATTCCAGTAAATGGAACACCTGATTTATAGGTTTTACAACTATTCTCATCATATTTTAAAGTAGATATAGGAGTATAATCTTTTTTTATGTATTCAGAAAAAGTAGGTTGCTTCAAAAAACCATCAAATATATATCCTTTCACTGTCTCAAATACATCCGTCATCATTTTATAGTCATAGTCTACTATTCTTTCTGCAATAATTTCTACCCATTCACCTTCAATAGCTTTTGTCATTCCTGTTTTTTCATCAGTATCATTAATTATTAATTTCTCACCTGTTTTAGATACTATTCTAACTATTTCACCATAGAGTAGTGTTGCTACTTTCTTTGAGTTTGGACCTTCTCTAACATTTAAACCTCCTTTGGCAGAAACATAGTATTCTGTTTGTCCAAAAGAAACTAATGGAAGAAATAGTAAAAGAAGTCGTAGGGTTTTCATTATGGTACTCCAATTAATCATTACATCAAACTTACAAAAAATAACGTAACAATTTGTGAGTGCCTTTTATTTAAAGGGTACACCCCCCAAAGGGTGTTTTAGGTTGAGTTTTTTGGTTGAAAAAGTGGAATTGCTTTAAAAGGGGCGATTTACCATAACACTCCACAAACAAAAAAGCCCCACGCTAAGTGAGGTTCGATGATATTTTTGATTTTCTTCGTTTTATTTTTTAGTATTAGCAATCAACACTCTACACACCATTTATTATTAACAATTATTTGCCATGGGGTATCCATCCATTTCAAAAAAATGAGTTATTAATCCAAATTAAATAATAACATATAAAACGCTCATAACGCTCTTTTGTGTTGTTTTTATCATACTATTGTTTTAAACTTCGTCAGCTGTATTTAATTAAATAACTAACTGAGGCTTTAATGCCCTCAATATGGAAGTAGAGATAAATATAAATGTATAAGAAATTCATAATAATTTTAGCAACAATAGGATTAATCATGGCCATAGAGACCCCAACGTATAAATTATTAGAAAAGAAGGGTAATATTGAAATTAGAGTTTACGCTCCCATGGTAATTGCAAAGACCATAATAAAGGAAAGCTATGATTCTGCATTAAATAAGGGCTTTAGAAGGATAGCAAATTATATTTTTGGTGGAAATGAAAAAGAAATGAGTATTTCTATGACAGCGCCAGTTATTTCTAAAAAATCAATAAGTAGTCCAGGCTTATATGAAGTATTATTTGTTATGCCCAAAAAATATAGTTTGGAAGATTTACCTAAGCCAAACATTACCAGCGTAAGATTGGAAAAGAAAAACTTAGGGAAAGTTATTTGTATCAAATTTGGTGGTTGGGCTACTGAAAAAAAAGTTGAGCGATTTCAAATTGATTTAATTAAATCAATTAGCGATATGGGCTTAGAGACAAAAGGTGATTTCTTAGTAGCTCAATATAACTCGCCATGGGGTATCCATCCATTTCGAAAAAATGAGATATTAATCCAAATTAAATAACTAACTGAGATTCTAATGCCAAAAATTAAAATTAACAAAACTCAAAATTTTTACAACTAAAAAAGGTCTGGGGATGTTAAAAAAACTAGCCTTAATTGGAATTTCTGCAATAACCTTTACAGCTATTGGTTATGGTCAGAGAAACAATATTTATGCTGAACTTGGTGGGGCTGGATACAGTATGACATTAAACTATGAACGTTTGTTAACTGATAATATTCTTGTTCGAATGGGTTATGGCTCTGGTACAGGAAAAAGTGAAAATGCCTCTTCTACTGATGATAAAATCAGTTTCATGCCTTTAGGCGCAGCATATCTTATGGGTTCAGGAAGTCATAAATTAGAAGTTGGCGGTGGTATGACGATGCTTCAGGGAACGCTTGAAATGGACGGTGAATATATAGAATCCAATGCAATGTTTTTTGGTGGTGGATATCGTTATCAAATAGGAACGGGTGGATTCTTGCTAAGTCTGAAAGGATATTATTTATCCATTGGAAGATTTAGTTCACCTTGGGCTGGAATGTCAGTTGGCTGGACATTATAAGATAAATTACATTTAAAGGGGGTATCTCCACAACATCACCACAAACAAAAAAGCCCCCGTGAGGAGGCTTCCTTGTCTGCAGTGTAGCGTTCATACTACTTCAATAAGATCATCTTTCGGGTCTTAACAAACTGATTTGCCCGCAGCTGGTACAGGTAAACACCAGCGCCTGCCGGATTGCCCAGATCATCCATCCCATTCCAGGTAATGATATGTCGCCCTGCTGCCATATTACGGTTCACCAGTGTAGCTATCTTCTGACCCATCAGGGTATAGATACTTATCTGCACTACTCCTGTTTTTGGAAGGCTATATTGTATTCGTGTGGTAGGGTTAAATGGATTTGGGTAGTTTTGATTTAAACTATATTCATCCGGAATGGTTATTTGGTCCACCGCCAGCGCCGCATATTTTCCGATAACAAAGATAACTCGTTCATCCGTCGAAAAAACAGTATCAATTCCATCCGTAACATCTACGCTCCAAGTTAAAACGGCTCCAGCGCTTAGAAAGTGATCTAAATTTTCGAGTATTTCTGAATATGTAATAATCAATCCTGGGTAAAGCAAATCTTTACCGTCATAGTAGTTAATGGTTTCATTATTTATATTGACCATTTTTAGTTCATATTCAAAAAGATAGGTTAATTCATTATCTTCTACATCGATCGAACTAGTCCAATCAAACACCACCCTCGATGTATCTTTATTGTTGATAGTAATCATTATTTGGATACTATCAGCTGGGCTGATAATGGTTATTGGAGTGGGCGAATCATTCACTGCATTCACATTGATGGTGACTATAGCTTCGTTGCCGTCAGCTGTCCCATCGTTTACTTTAAAACCAAAGTTCCCATGGCCATCACCATTGCCGTCTTTAGCGGATATGTAGATGATCCTGTGGACTGGACCGCTAATTGTTGTTGGAATTGATGTGATAGTATTGCCCCGTGTCAATCCATCGCTGGTCTCAAAAAGATTGCCGTTAACTGGTAGTGTTGTAATTTTGTATGTCAGTGGATCTCCATCCTTATCGGCACCAATTAGCGTGATAGTTACATCTGTATCTTCAGTAGCACCTACAGTCTGGGGTATTGCCTCACGATCCTCAACCTTTGGTGCCACATTCACTGTGACGGTTGTTTCTTCAGAGTCTACCGCACCATCATTTGCCTTAAAACCAAAGTTTCCGTGACCATCTCCATATCCATCCTGAGCCGATATGTAAATGACCCGTTGCAGGGTATCTGAGACCGTTGTAGGAGTTGAAATAATTGTATCCCCTCGGGTAGATCCATCACTAGTCTGGAATAGATACCCGTTAGCAGGAAGCGTCGATATTTTGTAGCTTAAAGTGTCTCCATCCACATCGGTAGCAGCTAGGATAATGGTTTTATCAATATCCTCATCGGCACTTACGGTCTGGACCAGGGCAGAGGGTAAATCGTTTACGTTAAGCACATTTGTTGTAACTATTGCCTCTTCAGAGTCGGTTGTGCCATCGTTCACCTTAAAACCGAAGTTGCCGTAATTGACACCATTCCCATCTTTGGCTGATATGTAGATGACCTGGTGATTCGCATAGAGAAGAGTGGTGGGAATTGATGTGATCGTATCAAACCTTGTCGTTCCATCACTTGTCTGGAACAAATACCCGTTAGCAGGGAGTGTTGTGATTTTGTACGATAGTATATCCCCGTCCACGTCCGTACCAGCTAGAGTAATAGTCTTATTGATATCCTCATTAACATTAACTACCTGGGCGATAGCAGCGGCCAGGTCATTAACTTTAGTCACATTCACTGTGACTATTGTCTCATCGGAGTCAATTGTACCATCGTTCACCTTAAAACCAAAGTTGCCATGGCCGTCACCATTTCCATCTTTGGCGGATAGGTAGATAATCCGATGACTCGCATCGGAAACTGTTGTAGGAATCGAAGTGATCGTATCACCCTTTGTCGTTCCATCGCTGGTCTGGAAAAGGGTACCATTAGCAGGGAGCGTAGTAATATTGTATGTAAGTGCATCTCCATCTTTATCCGTGCCGGCTAAGGTAATGGTCTTAATGATATCCTCATCAGCGGTCACAGTTTGAGCGGTGGCCTCAATGTCTTCAGGCTGGGATGTTACATTCACCGTAACGGTTGTTTCATCGGAGTCAATTGTACCATCGTTTACCTTAAAACCAAAGTTGCCATGGCCGTCACCATTTCCATCTTTGGCGGATAGGTAGATAATTCGATGACTCGCATCGGAAACTGTTGTAGGAACCGAAGTGATCGTATCACCCTTTGTCGTTCCATCGCTGGTTTGAAAAAGATAGCCGTTGGATGGGAGAGTACTAATTTTATATGTAAGTGGATCTCCATCTATATCTGTTCCATGTAAAGTAATGGATTTATCTATATCTTCATCAGCGGTCACAGTTTGAGCGGTGGCGGTGGCAACATCATTGACTTTAGCAACATTCACTATGACTGTAGCTTCCTCAGAATCAGTTGCCCCATCGCTGACCTTAAAGCCAAAGTTCCCATGGCCGTCACCATTGCCATCTTGAGCTGATAAGTAGATGACGCGGTAACTTGTATCGGAAACGGTCGTGGGCACTGATGTGATAGTATTGCCTCTTGTAGATCCATCGGTGGTCTGGAAAAGGGTACCATTAATAGGAAGCGTAGTAATATTGTATGTAAGTGCATCTCCATCTACGTCCGCGCCGGCTAAGGTAATGGTCTTATCGATATCCTCATCAGCATTTACAGTTTGAGCGGTGGCAGAGGCAGCATCATTGACGTTGGAAATATTGACTATGACAGCAGCTTCAGCACTTCCAGAGGTTCCAACATAAATTTTAAAACCAAAGTTGCCATGGCCGTCACCAAAACCATCTTGAGCTGATGCGTAGATGAGGCGGTGACTTCCATCGGAAACGGTCGTGGGCACTAATGTGATCGTATCGCCCTTTGTAGCTCCATCACTGGTCTGAAATAGAAAGCCATTAGTGGGCAGCGCCGTGATCTTAAAGGAAAATGACCGACCATCTGAATCGGTTCCAGCTAGGGTGATGGTCACATCTGTATCTTCAGTTCCAGTTACGGTTTGAGCTGTAGCCTGGAGATTATCATCTACTGGTGCTACATTCACTGTGACTGTCGCTTCATCAGAGTCTGATGTGCCATCATTGATCTTAAAGCCGAAGTTCCCATGGCCGTCACCATTGCCATCTTGAGCTGATATATAGATGACCCGGTGACTTGTATCGGAAACAGTCGTGGGTACGGATGCAATAGTATTTCCTCTTGTAGCTCCATCACTGGTCTGAAATAGAAAGCCATTAGTGGGCAGCGCAGTTATACTATATGTCAGTGAATCTCCATCCACATCCGTTCCGGCCAAAGTTATTTTCTTATCTGTATCCTCATCAGCACTAATGGTTTGGTCCGTGGCAACGGCCACATCATTGACTGCGTTTATGGTTACTGTAAAAGATGTATCCACGGTTAAGCCGTTGGAAGTTCCAGTCAGCGTAATTGCCACAATGCCACTGTGGTTATCCTGGTAATCCAGTGTAAGAATATCATTGGATATAGAGGCTACAATCTTTCCACTGGGTGTATTCCCTTTAATCGCTTTAGTGATCTCACTATCAGGATTGTCAACGTCCGTAAATGTAGCGGAAAGATCGATGGCCGTATTGGCCGCATCTTCATCTACTGTAATATCGTCGATTTTATTTTTCACCTCCGGTGGGTCATCCACCGCCAGCACGTTGATATCCGCGTTAAAAACTGTACTGGATGAAAATCCATCATCAAGGCGAAATGCAACTTGAATCGATCCAGAATAGTTACTCGTAGGTGTTATAGAATTTCCAGTAACCGAATAATTGGTTCCTGGATCGATGATTAATGCCAAATTGGTATTCGGGATGCTATCCTCATCCGAATACAGAAAATCGTTAAGAGTAAATTCGTATTTTTGATCCTCGTTTAATTCAGTAACATTACACTGTTGAATAACTGGATCCGTATTATAAACGAAGTTGAAAAGCGCATCTGGATTGTCATAGCCTGTTATTGGAATAAAATTGGTCCCTTCCCATCCAGAATGGCTAATCTTTTTACCTGAATTATCCGCCTGTACAAAAATCTGATTTGTACTAGCATCCCAAATCTTTAAAGTAAAATCTTCACCCGGATTCATTCCTTCATCGATATCGCTTGTTGTTGGATCATCACCATATAAAGTAAAGTTGCTTGCACCAACACCAAATCTGATATCACTTAACAAATTTACAAGGGGGGCCGAACCAACTACCTTTGCATTAGTATCTAAAGCCGCTATCCAATCACCGGCAGATGCAGGATTACCATTTAAACGCGCAGTGCCTTGGACAATACCTCCAATATTTGTCTGAGTTGGTTTAAAACTATCCGGGACAATAGGGTTAACGGTTACCTTAAAAGTTGCCGAAACCGTATCAATGCCGCCATTTGCACTGCCGCCATTGTCCGTCACCCTCACAGTTAAATTAATGGTACCATGTGTTTCTGGAACGGGTGTAAAAGTAATCGTTCCGGTGGTGTCTGGAGAAGTATAGGTGACGGTTGGATGGGGAATTAGGCTAGTATTATCGCTGGTGGCTATAACAGTCAACGTCTGATTGGCGTGGAAGTCACCATCGGCAACCCCCGTAAAGCTAACGGTACGCTCACCAGAGTCTTCATCAACGGAGAGGTCCGAAATGTTCTTGTTGAGAAGTGGTTGCGAATTCGCAGGCGAGTCCAAGCTATTCTCATGGGCTCCGATATCAGGATTACTTCCGGTAGGCCTTGCATTACTATTAAAGTCCAAACTCACTGGTATTGAAGCAGGTGAATAAGAAACATCATTGGTCCCATATCCTATGGCAGGTGAGTAGTTCTGTAAAGTGTAGTCATTCAGTACCGCATTTGAGAACAAAGGGTCCGTTTCAAAATTGGAATTATCTGTGTCAACAGTGTCAATATTATTTGATATTTGTATGTTGCTTAACCCCTGTATGATTGAGTTCTTTGCTTCAAATCTGCCTGCAGTATTTTGAGTACCCCCAAAAGCAATCTGATTTGTTGCCGTATTATTCCAAAGAATGGAGTTGTAAAAATAAATTTTAGATCCATAATCAGGACGGATGGTGGCATCAAGACCTGCTGTATTATTTGATATTGTTGTGTGATAAATATTTGCTGTTGACTGATAATAGGAAAAAATGGCGCTTCCATATTCAGTAGCAGTATTATTATATAAAACTCCATTGATAAGATTCAATTCCGCGTTTGGTCTATCAACGTAAATTGCGCCACCATTTTTAGATGCATTGCCTTCAAACAATGATCTTTCAATCCTTGGCTTTGCATCATAGACATATATCCCGCCACCTTTAGTGACTGCAGAATTCTGAGTAATTAAAATATCATAGAGCTCAATTTTATTTGTAGATTGTCTAATATAAAAACCGCCACCATTACCAGTAGCAATGTTATTTGTTACCTTAGAATTATACATTTTCAGAAGACCTGTAGCTCTTCCACCAACATATATCCCACCGCCGTGAAGTGCCTCATTTGAAATAATTTCGACCCTTCTAAAAACAGGATTAGCATTACTAAGTTTTGCAGGAAGATAAATACCGCCGCCAAAACTAGCTTTATTATTTTTGATCAGAACGCCATCAAATGTAACATCAGTATTACTGTTGATATGAATGCCGCCACCAAAACCAACATTGGATTCTCCGTTATTAATAATTTCTGAGCTATCAAGAATTGCATCACTGTGAAACCCAAAATAAATACCTGCTCCATACACATAGGTTGCACCAGTAGAATTAGCATTATTTTTTACTGAAAGATGTTTTAATGATGGACTTGCATCTTTAGTAAAAATGCCGCCTCCATATCTTCTACTATTAATCATCAATCCATTGCCATTTTGTAAGGTAAAGCCCACAAGTTTTGCGGCTGATGTTTCACCACCAATAAATGTGACTACTGATGCACTATCACTATTAGCTGGAGAACCACCATCAATGATTGTCTGTG
>Ga0302133_10000264_pt1 | contig 32173 bp, 32 predicted proteins | sample CB9_331_MG_FD_203121 | JGI IMG/M metagenome (GOLD analysis project Ga0302133, IMG submission 203121) | Marine microbial communities from Western Arctic Ocean, Canada - CB9_33.1 | ecosystem: Environmental > Aquatic > Marine > Oceanic | place: Canada: Western Arctic Ocean | collected 2017-09-19 | reverse complement strand
CAACCGACCGGGACGAGGCTCCGAGTGGAGTTAACTCTAGGCTCGCCTCTACACATGCATAGAGGCGGCTGCGCCCGGACAGGAGCGTAGGCGTGGAAGACAACCCCATCGAAAACCAACCCCCAGGCGAAACCACCGACCCCAGCACCGGCCCCAGTGCAGCCGCCAGTGCGGCCCCGAGCGTCGGGCGGGCCGTGCTGAGGAACGTCGCTGGCGACCGTCGAAGGCAGATTGTACTGGGGCGTACCAACCGGTCCAGGCAACGCCTCAAGCTCATGGCCATAGGGCTCGCCCTGCTCGTCATCGCCGGAATCCTGACGGCGGGCTTCGTAATCTCATTCGTGCTGCCTCCCCGCCAGTCCCTCGTTAGGGTCAACGACGTCACCTACTCCCGTGGGGACCTCGTCGATGCGCTCCGGGCCCAGCAGGCGCAGTCGCGACTGTTCGGCCTCGACTTCCAGGCCAGCCAGGAAATCTTCGGGGCCCTGCACCTTTTCGTCGAAGACGAGATACTTTCGCAAATAGCGGCCAAGTACGGCATTTCGGTAGAAGAAGAAGAGATCGACCGGCTTATCGAAAGCGATCTTCTTGCCACCGACCTGCGTCTCACCCCCGATGCCCTCAGCGTCAACTTCGACGAACTCTACGGCCAGCGGCTGAACGAACTGCAGGTGTCCAGGGCCGACCACCGCAAGCTAACCGGCAGGTCCCTACTTCGTTCCAAGTTCCGCGAATTTGTGGGCGAGCAGGTTCCTCGAATAGCAGAGCAAGTCCACTACCACCGCATAGTCATGACCGTCGGCACCGAAGTAGACATCATGCTGGTCAAGCTCAAGGACGGACTGGCCGAGGCGACCACCCCCGAACAGCGCCAGGCCGTCTGGCGAAATATCACCCGGGAGTTCTCGCTGGACGAGCCGGAAGTAGTCCGACTGGGTGGGGACATCGGCTGGATGCCGCTCGAGTCTACCGACGTCTACGCCGAGACAATTCTCGCCCTGGAAATTGGCAAGGTTAGCGCACCAATTACGGACATTGAGAGCCCCAAAGTCGTCCTATTCTTCATGATCTCAGAGGTCGATGCGGCTCGGGAATTGCAAGCGGAAGACCTCGAAGACATGAAGTCCCGTGCCTTGCAAAACTGGATCAACAAAGAGCGGGACAACCACATTATTAATGCGGCCTTCGACTCCGACATTTACACGTGGATGCTCGAGCAACTCGCCCAGACGGCAATTGCCACGCCCACCGTGCAGGCCAACCCCTTCGCCAATACGGGAGGAGGGTTCTAAATGGTCAGGCCTCGCAATCTAGGCCACGTCGTACTCAGGGTGCGAAACGTGGACCGGGCACAGACCTTCTACACCAGCCTCCTGGACCTCGACGTCATGGCCCGCTACGGGGACGACGCGGTGTTCCTTAGCTCCGGTAACGACTCCTCCCACGAACTCGCTCTCATGTCGGTGGGTGAGGACGCTCCCGGCCCCGAGTCCAACCGGGTTGGCATGTACCACTTCGCCTGGCGTTTCGCAGAACTCGCTGATCTTCGCGCCCTGCGCACCCAACTGGCAGAGGCCGGGGTAAAGGCGGGTGTGGGCAACCACGGCATCTCTATTGGCATCTACTTTTTCGACCCCGACGGCAACGAAATAGAGTGCTACTTCGAGCTACCTAAAAAGCACTGGCCCTCCGGCGACATCTTCGCCGGACAGTACTTCCCTGACGGCCTCGACACCGACCTGGCCAAAGTAATACAGGCGGCAGTGGCAAGTTGAAAAAGCCTGAGGTCTACAGCAAAAAGGCCCAGTTCTACTGCAAAAAGGGCTGAACAACCTGTAAGAGAGCGCGTGAGACGCTCTCAGGCCTGGGTGTGGAGCTGACCGAGCGCGACATGTTCAAGCACCCTCTGACAGAGGCTGAACTTGGGGCGCTAATTGGCGGCCGACCCGTGCGGGACTTCTTCTCGTTTAAGAGCCCATCGTTCCGCAAACTCGGGCTGGACCGCGAAGGGCTCACCGACTCCCAGATGCTATCGATGATGTCTGGCGAACCGCGCCTCATACGGCGGCCCCTGGTCGCCATACTCTCCGGTACGGGCGTCACGGGGAACCACGTCATCGTGGGTAACGCCGCCGCCGCCTTCGAGCAGGCCTTCGGTTAACTGCAGCCCGCATACTTGCTTGTAGCTACTTGGCAGCGCCGTTTACGGCGGCCCCTGCTTCGGCCTCAACATCGCTGCCCAGGGCGTCAATACCCCTGCGTACCTGGCCCAGCATCTGCGACAGTCGCTCCTCAATGCTGAACAGCACCTCGCGTGAGTACTGGTCGGCCCCCTCGCGGCGAACGGCTGCGGTAGACTCGGCGTCATCGACCAGGCTGAACGCCTGCTGCTGAGCATCCTGGACAATGTCGTTGCCCTGCCTGTGGGCCTCGTCCTTGATCTCCTGAGCCTTTATCTCGGCCGACTTGACGATCTCAGACTCTTCTACCAGCGACGCATGCTCATTGCGAGCCGACGTGGTGATGGCCGAGACCTCCTGATTCGCCGACTCTCGCAGGCGCTTGGCCTCAAGGTATGCCTGGTTGACGATGCTCTCTTTTTGCTTGAGAACCTCACCCGCCTCCAACACGTCGTGGGGGACAGACTCCCGCAGGCTGGCGGCAATAGCAGCCAGCTTGGCAGAGTCCACCATTGCCCTTTTGCCCATACCCAGGACCTTGGTTGAATTCCTGGCAAGCTCATCCAGCTCGTCGAGAATATTGTCTATCGCGTGTGACATCCGGCTCTCCTTCACTCGTACTCAGTTGCTCAGTTTCTGCTGCAAAAGACCGGCCACCCCGGGGGGCACCAGGCCTTCCACGTTGCCGCCCAGTCGGGCGACCTCCTTAATCCGCGATGAATGCATGAACTGGTGTTCCAGGGCGCTCATTACGCACACCACGTCCACATCCGGGGCGAGGCTCCTCCACATGTGAGCCATCTCGAATTCGACCTCGAAGTCGAAGCCAGCGCGGAGGCCGCGGAGAATGAACCAGGCACCCACCTCGCGGGCGAAATCGACCGCCAACCCCGAAAACGGCAACACCTCAACGTTCGGCGTGCCCTTCAGCGACTCGGCGAACATGTCCACCCGTTCCTCAGTCGTAAACATCAGCGACTTGGGCGGGCTGTCGTAGACCCCAATCACCAGGTGGTCGAACAGCTTGGCCGCCCGTTTGGCCACGTCCACATGCCCCTTGTGTACCGGGTCGAACGTGCCCGGGTAAACGGCGTTAGCCATGGGAGGCCACCAGTGCGTAAATCGAAATAGACGATCCCCCGTAGCGCCTCGTGCGGCCCAAACTCAACCGTCCATACGAAGCAGCTAAAGCCCGGTCGGAGCCGTGCTCGGCAATCACCGTGGCGTCATCGCCCAAAAGCGGCCCTCCATTCAGTCCGGCACTCAGTCCGTTCATGAGGTCATCCCAGGGATCGTCATCGTACGGCGGGTCTATGAAGACCAAGTCGTATGGACGACCACTTTGGCCAGCTATGTTGGAGCCCACCCCCGCCCTGGAGCCAAGCAGACTGGCCCGCGATACGACCGCCTTTTCCGCCCTGGCTCTTATCACCCTGGCCAGGTCGTCGTACCCGAGCGATCTGATATTCGCGTTGATCGTGCTGCATGCTCTGGCATCCCCCTCTACGAAGTCGGCGCTTGCCGCTCCTCGACTGATCGCCTCCAGGCCCATGGCCCCGGTCCCTGCATACAGGTCCAACACCCTGGCCCCCTCAACCTGGCCTCCCAGAATCGAGAAAATGGCGGCTCTCACTTTTTCCGTCGTCGGCCTAAGCCGACTCTTCGGCACCTGGAGCCTCCGGCCCCTGTCTTTACCCCCGGAGATTCGGGAACTCATCAGCCTCTTTTCACCGGTCAACATCCCGGCGCGGCCCCGTGGTCAGCCGTAGAGAGTGACCGGATACTAGCAGCGGGATCGCCAGCATAGAAGTAGTTTTTATACAAGTTTTAGAAAATGTCTAGCATTTGTCCTTGAACTGTTAATGCATAGGTCAGTTAGAATTGGACTTCGATTGGACACCCCGACCGGGCGCGTCCGGCCGGACACGAGGAACCGAAAATGACCATGAATAACCGCCTTGTTCACTACCTGACCGAAGACGGCGTAAAAAAACTCGAACAAGAACTGGTGCACCTTCGCAAGGTACGTCGGCCAGAGGTTGCCAGCCGGCTGCATGAAGCAGTCGACTCCGGCGAGGGAACAGACAACGCCGACTTCGAAGAGTCCAAAAACGAGCAGGCGTTCGTCGACGGTCGCATACAGGACATAGAGAATATCCTGGCCACTTCACGAGTTGCCCATCACGATCCCAAGTCGCGAAATATCGTCGAGATCGGTTCGACAGTCACCGTCGCAGGCCAGCACGGTAAGAGGCGCATTTACCAGATAGTCGGCAGCGCCGAGGCGGCCCTACTGGAGAACAAAATCTCCAACGAGTCTCCCCTGGGCCACGCCCTGGTGGGCGGCAAAAAGGGAACCGAGGTTGGTTACGAGACCCCCTCCGGACACCAAAAACTCACCATAAAGAAGATTCAATGATGGCCCCAGATGGCGAAGCCCCTCTGCAAACCGACCTGGTTCAAGTAAGGCGAGACAAGCTAGAAAAGCTGCGTGCCCGGGGCATAGACCCTTACCCGCACTCCTTTACCCGTACCCACACCAGTGAGCAGGCACGGGCGCTACTGGCAGACGCCGAGAGCGAATCCAGTGACTCTGGCGACCCAGCCAACCCCGCGCGCGCAGAGACCGTGACCATCGCGGGCCGCATGATGGCCGTGCGCGGCATGGGCAAGGCTACTTTCGTTGACGTGAAAGATCCGGACGGCCGAATCCAGGCCCTGCTCCGGCGCAACACGCTGGGCGATTCGTACGAGCTGCTCGACGACCTCGACATCGGCGACTGGATAGGCGTGAGCGGGCCGGTCATCCGCACCCGCACGGGCGAGGCCACGGTGGAGGGCCAGACCCTGACCGTCCTGTCCAAAGCAATTCGGCCGCTGCCAGAAAAATGGCACGGCCTGGCAGACACCGAGGTCAGGTTCCGGCAGCGCTACCTCGACCTCATCGCCAACGACGACGCCCAGCGGGTGGCGGTGCTGCGCTCGAAGATCGTCTCATCCATGCGTCGCTTCCTCGACGGGCAGGGCTTCATGGAGGTCGAGACCCCCGTACTCGTACCGGTCGCTGCTGGCGCCATGGCCCGGCCGTTCGTAACCCACCACAACCAGCTAAACGCCGACCTGTTCATGCGTATCGCCACCGAGCTATACCTCAAACGACTGATCGTCGGTGGCCTGGAAAAGGTCTACGAGATAGGCAGGGTGTTCCGTAACGAGGGCGTGGACTTTTACCACAACCCCGAGTTCACCATGATGGAGAGCTACCAGGCCTTCGCCGACTACAACGACGTTATGGTCATGGTGGAGCACATGGTGTCTACCATCGCAAAAGAGGCGTTGGGCAAGCTGACCGTCGAGTTCGACGGCAACGAGATCGACCTGACTCCGCCGTGGCCCAGGCTCAGTCTGCGCCAGCAACTTATCGAGCACGCCGGGATCGACTTCCTCGAATACTCCGACCTCGACTCCCTCGCCACCAAGATGCGCGATATGGGCCTGGACACCTCCGGTCAGATTAGCTGGGCGGGACTGTTGGACAAAGCAGTATCGGACACAGTCGAGCCAAAGTTGATCCAGCCGTCATTCCTTATCGACTACCCGGTGGAAATGTCACCTCTCGCCAAGAGGCACCGAGACGACCCGAGAGTCGCAGAACGCTTCGAAGGGTTCGTTGCCGGTATGGAGATCTGCAACTCGTTCACCGAACTGAACGACCCGGTCGACCAGAGGGTCCGATTCGAAGAGCAAGAGGCCCTTCGCGTCGCCCTGCAGGATGCCGAGAGCGAAGAGCCCAAAGAGGGTGGAGAGGCGGAAGAGGTCTACGACCGGCTGGACGAGGACTTCCTCGTGGCCATAGAGCACGGCATGCCACCGACCGGTGGGCTGGGCCTAGGCGTCGATCGTCTGGCCATGTTGCTATCGGGCCACCGCTCCATTCGCGAGGTCATCCTCTTCCCCCAGTTGCGGCCCCGCTAGGCAGGCCCAGTGGCAGGCCTCTCGCCCACAAGTATCGCCACCGACCCGAATGCCAGCCGACGGCCGTCGATGCGCTCCAAACCGGCCGCACCCATGTCACTCGCCAGGCCATCGTAGGTGAAGCCGACTGCGGACTCGGGCAGGTAAGTGTAGGCGTCGCGGTCCCCGGCAAAAACCAGCCCCAGGACAGGCGCGACGGCCCTGAAGGCGAAGGCGAACAGGCCCGCTACCGGCCCCGCGCCACGAGCGGAGAAGATATCCAACACCACCAGTCGGCCGCCCGGCCTGAGCACTCGCCCGATCTCGGCTAGAGCCGCTGGCCCGTCGATGAAGTTGCGCATGCCGAAGCCCACCGTCACCAGGGCAAAGCTATCGTCTTTGAACGGCAGCGTGTGGGCGTCTGAAAGCGCCACACCTACCCGGTCCACTCTGTTCGCCCGGTGCAACTTATCGACCCCTATTTTCAGCATCGGTGCCGAGAAGTCTGTGGCGACCCACTCACCCCAATCGGCCGCATCCAGCGGGAAGTCGAGCGTACCGGCTGCCAGGTCGAGCGCCGGGCCTTCGGCCTTCAGGCCGTCTAGCGCCAAGGCCAGGGCTTTGCGACGCCAGGTGTGGTGTCGGCCGCCGGACATGAGGGCGTTCAGCAGATCGTATCGGCCGGAAATGCGGCCGAACATCCCGACTACATAGTCCGCCCTCTCCCGGCCCCGCAGAGTGGCCAAGTGCTAGCCCTCGACCAGGCTCTTGATCGACAGGGGGAGTTCGGGCAACAGGTCACCGGCTACCGCGCCCGCCTCGCCCATCCGGGCCCGGACGCTCTCCCCCGCCGACCCGTGTAGGAACACCCCCAGCGCCGCCGCCTGCTCCGGTGGCGCGCCCTGGGCGAGCAGACCGACAATCACTCCCGCCAGCACGTCGCCGGTGCCCGCAGTCGCCAGCGCGGGGTTGGCAAACGGGCTGACCATCGCTTTGCCATCTGGGCTGGCAACGACCGTGTAGGCGCCCTTCAGCACAACGACCTTGTTCCACTCGCGAGCCGCGCGTCGAGCCTGCTCAATGCGCTCGGCGCCCTGTGGCCTGGCATGGGTGCCTGTCAGGCGTCGCATCTCCCCGGCGTGGGGCGTGACCACGGCAGGGGACGAGATGCGAGCGTGCCAGTCGGGCGTCTCGGACAGCAGGTTGAGGCCGTCCGCGTCGATCACGATCGGCGGCAGGTCGGCCCCCGACAGCAGCAGCTGGGAAACCATCTCGCTCGTGCCACCTGCGCGGCCCAGTCCGCAGCCTACTAGCAGAGCGCTGTAGCCCGATAGAGCGGCAAGTACCTCGCTGGCGCCGCCGGAGTAAATGCCGCCTTCTGGCGTCTCTGGCATGGGCAGGTAGGTGATGTGGGGCGCGGCCGTTGCGATAGCCATTTGTATTCCGGTCGGCACGGCTGCGGTGACCAGCCCCGCGCCCGCTCTGCTCGCCGCCGCTGCCGCCAGATACGCTGCGCCTACGTAGTTGCGGCTCCCGGCGACGACCATCGCCTTTCCGAAGCTGCCCTTGTGGCCGCTGGTGGGTCGCAGCGGCAGGGCAGAAGCCGCCCAGTCCGGTGTAATGAGCGACAAGTCTACGTTGTCGTCGAGGCCGGGCGGCAGACCTATGTTCTCCACCGACACCAGCCCGCACAGGTCGGCCCCCGGCAGGGCGCAATGGCCGATCTTTGGGTACCCGAGCGCTACGGAAAGATCTGCGGCCACAGACGCCGGGTCGGCTTCGGCCGTGTCGGCGTTCACCCCTGACGGCAGATCGACAGCCAATAGCAGCAGTTCAGGCCGTCCATCTCGCGCCTGTGCAAGAGCTGCCATCTGGGCCACGAGGTCGCCCGATATGGGCCGGGAAGTCCCGGTCCCCAGTACCGCATCGACTACCAGCGCTGCCCCAGCCAACTCGTGTTGAAGGGTGACCTGGTCGGGGTCGTCTTCGGCACGAATCACCGGGACCGACCCGGGCAGGTCCTCAGCCTTGGGGTGCGGCGGTTTGTTGGCCGCACTCAGGTATACGGAGATTTTGGCGCCCCAGGCCGCAAGGTGACGGGCCGCCACCAGGCCGTCGCCGCCGTTGTTACCGGGCCCGGCCAGCACCAGCACCGGTGCGTCCTGCATTCCGCCGTCTTCGGCTGCACCCAGCGTCCTGCGGCACGTTTCAGCCACGGCAAGGCCAGCGGCCTCAATGAGAGCGTCGGTGCTGACCCCGGCGGCCTCGGAGCGGCGTTCGATCTCGGCCATCTGGGCCGACGTGACGATTCTCAAAAGACCAAACACCGGCGGTTTGCCATTTAGAAGTTCGGCAGGGTGCTTTCGGCCACCACGAAGGCGATACCGAACTCGTTGGAGTGAGACAGGGAAACTGCGATCTGCTCTATACCCATGCGCTTGGCGTGGGCGGCCGCCTTGCCGTGCAGCGCAATGGAGGGGGCGCGGCCAGGCCGGCGCACCACCTCGACGTCCTTCCACGGCACGCCTCGTATGCCGGTACCGAGCGCCTTCATTACCGCCTCTTTGGCCGCGAATCTTGTGGCCAGCTGTGGCGCGCGCCCACGGCAGTAGCGCTGCTCCCCCTTGGTGTACACTCGGTCGAAGAAGCGCTGCCCGTACCGCTCGGCCACCCGTTTGACCCGCGGAATCTCAATCATGTCCACGCCGTTAACTAGCATTTTGTACAGTCAGATTCTACGCCTACCCGTTGCTCTATTTCTCCTCTCGACCGCAGTCGTATAATCGGCTCGGCTGGAGGGTTCAATGACGGCAGACATCATAGACGGCAAGGCCATCGCGGCCGAAGTGCGTGGCGAAGTGGCCGAAGGCGTGGCCCGGCTGAAAGCCGAAACAGGCATCGCGCCTGGCCTGGCGGTAGTGCTCGTTGGTGAAGACCCGGCGTCGCAGGTCTACGTGCGCAACAAGCAAAAGGCGGCGGCCGAGGCGGGCATGGTGGCCGAAGACCACAAACTCCCCATCGACACTGCGGCCGAAGTGCTGAGATCAAAGATCGACAGCCTCAACGCAGACCCGTCGGTGCACGGGATACTCGTCCAGTTACCCTTGCCGGACCACCTAGACGAAAAAGAGTTCATCCAGCGCATCGCTCCGGCGAAAGACGTGGACGGCCTGCACCCCATGAACATGGGGCTGCTGCTGGCGGGAACGCCCCGCTTCGTGTCCGCCACCCCGGCGGGCGTGCAGCAGATACTGCTGCGCACCGGCAACGCCCCAGCAGGCAAGCACGTAGTCGTGTGCGGGCGCTCGGACATCGTCGGCAAGCCGGTGGCGGCCCTGCTAATGCAGCGCAGCGACGACGCCAACGCCACCGTGACGGTGTGCCACACGCGAACGGCCGACATCGGCGCCATCACCCGGCAGGCTGACATTCTCATTGCGGCTGTGGGACGCGCGAACTTCATCACCGCCGACATGGTGTCGGAGGGCACCGTGGTCATCGACGTCGGCATCAACCGGGTTGAAGCTCCGGAACGCAAGCGCGGCTACCGGCTGGTCGGCGACGTAGACTTCGAACCGGTTGCCGCCAAGGCGTCGGCCATCACCCCCGTGCCAGGGGGGGTCGGCCCCATGACCATCGCCATGCTGCTGGTGAACACGCTAAAGGCCGCGAGGCTGGCTAGCTAAGCGAAGGTCAGCGCCCTGGCCGGGTTGTGGATGAGGATGTTGTCTAGCTGTTCTTGTGAGAACCCTCGGTTTCTCATCCGCGGCACGATGCTCTCCAGAATGTGGGCGTAGCCCTTGCCGCCGTAGGCGGTCGTGTCGGCCTTCAGGCAAACGTCGTGGGCGATGGTTATCCGCTCGCCGTAGCCATCTGAAATCAACTCTTCGAGGGACTCCATTCGCTGCACGTCGCTGACGCTGGTCGTCTCGTAGTCCCCGGACCGGTAGGAACCGCTGGTGTCCTCGGAGCCGAACCTGTCGTACTCCAAGTAGCAGCCGGTGTCGGCGAGTTCTTTTATCGCCGACATGGGCCGAATGTTGTCGAGGTGGCCCATAATTATGTTCTCGGCTTGTGCACCTGCGTCGGTAAGCTCGCGCATGATCTCCAGCGGGGTGTCGGGGTGCATGCCGGGGTGTATGAGTATGGGCGCGCCGGTCTCTACCTGTGCTTGGGCAGATGCTCTCAAAACTTTTCGCATGTTCTCGGTAAGCGGCGTGTGGTTGCCCACCTCGCCGATAACGCCGGACTTGATGCCCGTCTCGCCCACCCCCACGGTAACGTCGTCGATGATGCGCTGGGCGATGGACTCCTCGCTGCGCTCGTCCATGTCGACGGGGTGCGCCTCCGGTACGTAGTGGCTCGCCCCCATGATGACCTTCAGCCCGGTGGAACGGGAGATGCGGGCCAGCGCCAGGGGATCGCGGCCGATGCCGATAGACGTGGTGTCCACCAGCGAATTGCCGCCCGCGTAGCGGTATTTGAGCACCTCCTCAATGGCGAAGCGCTCGTCCAGGAGCATCTGGTTGTCTTTGTTGGTGTAAAAGCGGGAGCGGATCTTGCCGAGCGTATCCATCGTCACCGGGCGGTCTACGTACCAGCGCTCCGAGGCCTCCTCCGGCATCTGAAAGTAACAGCGCAGGTCTATCAGCAAGTGCTCGTGCGTCAGGGTAATGCCGAGCGACCCTGGCTCCACCTCCCCGAGTACGGTCTGGACTTTTCCCGTCGGTCCCTTGGGACTCATAATTTCCCCCAGTTAGCTTTTACCCTGATGTGTCTCAGGCGAATGTTCGGGCGCGGGCCAGCTTCTCAATGTAGAAATTCGCGTAAGTCTAGCACTTGGGCCCCAGCTTTCCCAATCGTTCGATTCGGAACAGATTTTACGAACTGATGCCATACCGAACGGCCAGTTCGCGCCGCCGCTGCTCTTCGCCGCCGCCTGCCCAGTCAACTTCGCCTATCGGGAAATGGACAACGGTGATCAACCCGCGGTCAAGGCCGACGAATGCGCAACCCCGCATTTCAATCATCCCTTCTGTGAGCACCCTCCACGGTAACCAGTAGTGGGCGCTCCAAGCCCCTGGGGAAGGCAACCCACAACTAATTGCACACGCTTGGACTTCACCGGAGCCTGAAGGCCAAATGGGGTGAAGGCGGCCTGCCTCTCCACGGTAAACCCCACTCCACCATTGAACATCCGAGGCGTCGACCCTATGCTTCCGTGTAACAAAGGAAGTGACGACCGGCAGGGACTCCCACGTCCCTTGCGTCATAAAGAATATGGCGTTGTTCCCAATCTGTTCGCCGAGGCGCACATCCGACCCCCACGAGTCTTCTAAGATGAAGTTGTCCCAAGCAAGGGGTAATCCGACTTCGAACTTGGCGATGTTTGCTGTGCCTTTGCCTAGGTTCGACAAGGAGAGAGTAAAGTCGACCCGGTAGCCTTCTCCGTCAGGAAGATTTGGTTTTTCGAAATGTGTTTTGCTCGTCATGCCGTCTGACGACAGATTGCCGAGACGGCTTGTACCGGGGGCAACTCGAACACCTAGCTGAAGAATGGGACCCGCCCGCCTGTTGTTGACGTCCCTGATCTCGTGATCAAGCATGGGATAGTCGCCGTCGGCCGCCCGCCTGTAGTAGCGGGCTGTCTTTGTCGATTGGTGTGCCCCCATGCTGCTGGGTGGCACGGTAACCACAAAAACTGATTGTGTGGCCCCTTCGACGGTTACTTCAACCGGTTCGACCTCAACACCAATTGGCCTCGGAGTGATGTTTCCGAGAATTCTGTCGTTGATACTCCCAGCAGTAACATCGATTCCGAATTCGCCCATCGTCCTGTTGGAGCGCCACGCCGAAATCGGAGTAAGGATTTCCGAGTAGGGTGAAGACGCCCCAGTTCTGGTCTGAACCCCGACCAACAACACTCCGCCGTCGGAGTTAAGAAACGCAGAGACTGTTTCGACGATTTCGGTTGTCAGGAGGTCTGGTTGGAATGTCCCTTTTGGGGCGAACTCGTTAGCCTTTTTGAATTCCAGGTACAGATTTTCTTCGGTACCGTCAGATGCGAGACGCTCTAGATCAGCCGGTTGTCATTGCGACGCAGGTTTGGTTATCCAGTCAGAAGCCAAAACAAACTCCCGAAGTCGAAATTCACGTTTCGAAGTACGTTATAGGGGGCCGTTCGCAGACGCCATGCCCCGGCCTATTTGGCCGTGCGACCGCCGTCCAAGTGGACGATCTGCCCGGTCATGTAGTTCGACGCAGGGCTGGAGAGGTACACGGCCAGCAGCCCGAGATCGCGCAGGTCGCCGTGCTTGCCCATAGGTATGCCTGCCAGGTTCTCCGCCGCCCCCGCGTCGCTGGTCCACACGTTGTCTGTCATGCGCGTATGGAACGCGCCGGGGGCCAGTGCGTTTACCTGCACGCCGTGCTCGGCCCACTCTAAAGCCAGTACCCGCGTCATCATATTTACCGCCGCCTTGGACACGTTGTACAGCGAAAGGTAGGGGACGCCCATGTGCCCGTTGGTGGAGGATACGTTTATCACCTTGCCAGAGCCCCGTTCGAGCATGTGCGGACCGACGGCACGGCATCCGTACATGACGCCGTTGACGTTTACATCCATCACGTGCTGCCATTCGGCATCGGTGACCGGCGAGGTGGGCGGCCTGCTAATGCGCACGGACTCGGGCCCACCGCCGGGCAGGGGTACGAGAGGCAGAAAGTGCACCACCCCGGCGTTATTGACCAAAATGTCGACCTGCCCGAACTTCTCAATCGCCGTTGCCACCAGTCTGTCCACCTGCGCTGAGTCGGTAACGTCGGTGGTCACGGCCAGTGCACGCCGCCCCATAGCCTCCACCTCGGCGGCCACGTCGTCCACCTCCGCCTGAGAGCGCGCGGCCAGCACCACGTCGGCACCCGCCTCCGCATACGCCAGGGCGATGTCTCGGCCGATGCCTCGACCACCCCCTGTAATGACGGCGATTCTTCCATTTAGCTCAAATTCAGGCAGCATCGTTTCCTCCAAATATCCACCACCCGGCTCCCCAATTTTCCTCGGGTCTCTTCAGGGGGTCTCGGGGCGTCCACAGGCATCCTCATGTCTGGGCGGCCCGGTGACACTACCATAGGGGGATGCGCACCGCCGACTTCCACTACGAACTGCCGCCCGAGCTCATCGCCCAGAAACCGGTTACGCCACGCGACTCCTCCCGATTGCTGGCGCTAGACAGGGTGACTGGATCAATGGCGCACCAGAGCTTCACGGACCTTCCCGGACATCTCGAATCGGGCGACGTACTTGTCTTCAACGACAGCCGGGTCTTCCCGGCCCGCCTGTACGGCCACAAACCCATCGGCGGAAAGCCCACTGGGGGGCAGGTCGAACTGCTGTTATTGAAACGCGTCAATGAGCGCCAGTGGCAAGCGCTGGTTCGGCCCGGTCGTCGCCTGCAAAAAGGCACGAGCTTCTTCATCGACGGATATGACGGCGGGCTGGCCGAAGTACTGGACGTAGTTGACGACGGCACTCGGCTGGTCCGGCTGCCCGAAGGACTCGACCTTTCGGCCGTCGGCGTCGTGCCGCTGCCGCCTTATATCAAAAAGCCGTTTGGCGACCCCGAGCGCTACCAGACCGTGTACGCTCGCCCTGAAGGCAGTGTCGCGGCCCCGACGGCCGGTCTCCACTTCACCGACTGTTTGCTTGGAGAGATACGCAAACGGGGCATCGAGACCGTCTTCGTCACCCTGCACGTCGGCTGGGACAGCTTCCGGCCCGTCACCGTGGACGACCCTCGCCAGCACCGCATGCACTCCGAGCGCTACGAACTGTCGCCCGCATCGGCCGCCGCCATCAACAAAGCCAGGTCAGAGGGCCGCCGGGTCATCGTCGTAGGTACCACCGCTGTGCGGCTGCTGGAGTCCAACGCCGACGGCGGCCCCAACGGCGAAACCTACGAGCGCGCGGCCGGAGACACCGGCGGCCCGCTTACGCCGGGCCACGGCAGCACCGACTACTTCATAGCGCCGGGCCATGACTTCCGGGTCGTCAATGGACTGGTCACCAACTTCCACCTGCCTACCTCCACGCTGCTAATGCTGGTAAGCGCCTTCACCGGTCGCGAGCGGGTCCTCGCTGCCTACGCAGAGGCGGTGCGGCAGCGCTACCGCTTCTACTCCCTCGGCGACGCAATGCTGGTGATTTAGCGCCTACGGAAAGCTAACTTGTCGGCGCTCGTGGGCGGCCCGTATAATCGCGATCGTGTCTGCTTGCTGACGGATGCCTGTCCGTCGGCGTCCCTGAAAGATCGAACGAGGATGTTTTTTTATGGTTCCCAGTAACGACCGTGCCGCCGTGTATCGCACGCTTGGCGTAAAGCCCGCGATAACCGCTTCCGGCCCCACCACCGCCTACGGCGGCACCAAGCTGCGCCCAGAGGTCCATGCGGCCATGAACGCCGCCTCCCAGGTAATGGTGGACATGGCCGAACTGAACGATGCCGCAGGCGACGTCATTGCTCGGCACACCGGGGCTGAGGCTGGCATGGTCACCTCCGGTTCGGCTGGTGCGCTGGTTTTGCAGGCAGCTGCCGTCGTAGCAGGTGCGGACAAGGCCCAGATGAAACGCCTGCCCGACACCACGGGGATGAAAAATGAAATCATCATCCACAACCTGCACCGGTTCCCCTACGACCAGTGCTACACCTCCGTCGGTGCTAAATTGGTGGGCGTGGGCGACTTTCTGCGCTGCCTGCCGTGGGAGTTGGAGTCGGCGATTAACGAGAACACAGCCGCTATCGCCTACCTCGTCGCACCGTTCGTTGCGCCCTACGCCATGCCCTTGCCCGAGGTGGCGGAGATAGCACACGCCCACAAACTGCCCGTCATCGTGGACGCCGCATCCATGGTGCCGCCAAGGGAGAACCTGACCAGGTACATCAACGAAGGCGCAGACATGGTCATATTCTCCGGTGGCAAGGCGATTAGAGGCCCCCAGGGCACCGGGATTCTTGCTGGCCGTAAAGACCTCATTGAGGCCGCCCGGGCCAACGGCTCCCCCAACCAGTTCATCGGCAGGGGAATGAAGGTCACAAAAGAAGAGGTCGTTGGCCTGGTCGAGGCGCTAAACACATTCGTCACCGAGGACGAAGACGCTGAGAACGCCGCCTTCAGGGCAAAATCCCAGCGGGTGGTCGATGCGCTCATCGAAATGCCCGGCCTGGACGTGGAAGTCAGGCACAACAAGAAAGACTGGCTCATCCCCTCGGCCGTAATTAGGTTCACCGATGACTGGGCCGGACCCAGCCGGGAGAACGTTCTCAAGGGCATGGAGAACGGCGGCGACACAAAAATATTCCTCCACTGGCTGGCTGGCCCCGACACCCTGGCCGTGGACCCCCTCAACCTCGACGATGACGAGGTCGAGGTCGTGATCTCCCGCCTGCGTGAGGAGCTACTGCGTAACGAATAGCCGACCGCGCCATTCAAGCCCCCACTGGATCAATACCCGCGAAGTTTAAGAAGATCAGAGTCTAGGAAGAGAACACATTGCTCGAACGCTTCAAGGTTCCCGAAGAAGACCAGATACGAATCGGCCATGAGGCCCTGCACAAGACCGTCCGGGCGGTCCTGGAAAAGATGGGTTGCCCGCCAGAGGACGCGGCCGAGGGGGCGAACACCCTCGTCTCTACCGACCTGCGAGGTGTCGAAACCCACGGCGTCTCCAACATGCTCCGGTACTACGTAACCGAGTTCCAGTCCGGCAAAATGAACGCTCAGCCGGACGTAAAAGTAATCCGTGAAACGCCCGGCACGGTCACCCTCGACGGCGACCGGGGCCTCGGCGTAATAGTCGCCCCCGGTGCCATGCGCAGGGCAATTGAGAAAGCCAAGAACGTTGGCGTCGGCATCGCCGTTATGAAAAACAGCGGCCACATGGGCGCCGTCGGTCACCACGCCATGCTCGCTGCCAAAGAAAACATGGTTGGGATGGCGACCACCTCCGGCGGCGCTGGCACCAGGGTGTTCGTGCTGCCGACTTTCGCTGCCGAGCCCAGGTTTGGCACCAACCCGATCTCCATCGCCGCACCCGCCCGCACCGAGCCGTATCTGCTCTACGACGCGGCCACGACGGCCATTGCTGGGAACAAAATCTACCTGGCCGAAAGAGTCGGGGCGATGCTGGAGCCCGGCTGGATAGCCAGGCTCGACGGCACCCCTATCCTGGAGCCGGAACTGTCTCCGGGCCGGGACAACTACTGGCAACTGCCTCTCGGTGGGACGCGCGAACAGGGGTCGCACAAGGGCTACGGACTGGCCATGATCCCCGAGATACTGGGGACTATGCTGTCCGGCGCGACACCGGCCATGCTGCCCAGCGACCGTCTGGCGCAGGACCACTACTTCGCCGCCTACAGCATCGAGGCGTTTACCGACCTGGACTGGTTCCTCGACACCATGGACGAGATGCTCAAGACCCTGCGCACAACCAAGCCAGCAGAAGGCCACGAGCGGGTCCTGTACCCGGGCCTTTCCGAGCACGAAGAAGAGATCGACCGCAAGGCCAACGGCATCCCGCTCCACAAAGAGGTTGTCGAGTGGTTCGATCACATCACCGCAGAGCTGGACCTGCCCCAGATCGAACGGTTCTTATAGGGGTATAACGCGAGAGCGCCAATTGGCGCTCTCGTGGCTACTTATCTGGGTGGCCGCTTAAACTAGTGGCGCGCGGGCGGATTTGCCCGGGTATGTGTCGGCCCGGAACTGGCCGTCCCGAACAATAGAGACGCCGTTCACCAGCACGTGCGCGAAGCCCGACGAAGGCAGCCCAGGTTCCTCATAGGTGGCGTTGTCCATGACGGTCGCCGGGTTGAACACCGCCAGGTCGGCGTCCGCGCCCACTTTAATGCGGCCCTTGCGCAGGAACGACGGCGCCCTGCGTTCCAGGCGCCGTGCGGGCATGAGCGACGCCTTACGAATCGCCTCTGTCAGCGTCAGCGAGCCCCGGTCACGCACGAAGCGCCCCAACACCCTCGCGTAGGTGCCTGCCGTGCGGGGGTGCCCCGCGCCGTCGATCATCCACCCGTCGCTGGCTATCGCCGTTAGCGGGCTGGACACGGCAGCCTCGATTGCGTCGTCGGGAATGAAGTGAATTACCACAATGCCGCCCTGGGCCCGGTACTTTTTGAATAGCTTTTCGTTCAGCACCTCACCCGTCGGCGGCCACAGAAGCTCTTCGTAGCCAACCTTCACCAGCCGTTCCCAGCCCGGTTCGAACAGTGCGGACTCGATCTGCGTCATGCCCGCACCGTACGGGTAGCACTCGGTCGTTATGTCCAGGCCATTCGCGGCCGCCCCTCCCACCATCGCCAGCAGTTCCTTTGTAGCCGATAGGCCGACGCTGGACACGTGGCATATGTGCAGGGAAGCGCCTGTAATAGTCGCTACGGCGATCACTTCTTGTAGGCCGTCGACGCCCCCGGCCCGGCACAGGTCGGCGGGCGGCTCGCCCATGCCGCGTACATGCACCAGGCAGGGCGCACCGAACCGTTCCGCCACTCGGAAGGCATCCATCACCTCCGAGCGGGCCGCCGCTGGTGTGTACTGCAGTGCGAACCCAACCCCAAGGCCGCCACGCTCCAGGCCGCTCTCAATCAGCTCGATCATGTCTGTGACTTCCTGATCGGTGGCCTCCCGGTGCGCCGCATCCCCGCTGGGGATAAGGCCAGGCCCATCGTCGCCCATCACGGCCATGCGGGATGGGACGTGGCCAGAGCTAACTCCGAAATTAATGGCGGTACGGCCCTCTCTCACGTCGTACCAGGCGTCGACATCGGCCGTTCCAATCTCTAGCTCCAGTGCAGTGGTAACGCCGTCGTGAGCCTGCAGCCGGTAGTTCTCGGCGTCCTGTCCGTGGGCGTGCAAATCAATGAAGCCTGGAGCCACGACCAGGCCGGTGACATCTAACTCGTCCGTCCCGCTCAGGCCCTTGCCCCAGATCTCCTCAATCGCCTGGACGCGGCCTGCAGATATACCGATGTCGCGCTGGGCGTCCAAGCCCGACTCGGGGTCGATGACCCTGCCGCCTCTCAGGACCAGTTCGAAGTCTGCCAATTCTTGCTCCTAGCCGTTGGGGGCCGCACTGGTGTGGCCCGATGTTGCGTATACGCTACGATTCCCCGGGTATTTGGTTCCTGAGGCTGTGGGCGTCCGACACCTCCCAGCCCTCTGCTATCTTACCGTTCGCAATGTGGTCTATAGCCATTCCGTGCAGCGTCACAGGCCTGCCTGTGGCCGCAATGCCGTCGTATTCACCGGAGTGAATGGCGAATATGCGCAGCCGCGTCGCCACCCGGTCATCCTGCGCCACCATGTCATCCACCGTAAGAGAAATGTCGGAAAAACTGCGTCGAAAGCCCCTCACAAGTTCCGCCATGGCCTCGACTCCCACCACGTCTGGTACGGACGGCGAGTGGTGCACGTAGTCGGTCGCGATTGTCTCGCCTATGGCGTCGAGGTCGCCGCCAACGAACACGTCCTCGGCGTAGCGCCGGACGATCGCCTTAATGGACTCGGCTTTGCTTGGTGTCATTCAGTTACGCCAGCCAACCCTTTATGCGAGCCAATTGGTTATGCAAGGTGGAACATTCGGGCCGTCTTGATAAACCATGTGGGTAGGGGCTCGATCACCTTTCGGAATTGATACACGAGTATAGCGATCACCGGGCCTATCAGCGCACCTGCAATTACGTCGATGGGGTAGTGCGCCCCGGCAAATACGCGACAGAAGCCCAGCACAGCCCCCAGACCGAACATCGCGATACCCAGTTTCCGGTTGACCCCGAACACCCCGGCGGCTATGCCGAACACGGCGGCCACCGAATTAGAGGGGAAAGAGAAGTCGGTCGCCTCGTAGAACAGCAAGTTCACGTCGTGGTCCAGGAACGGCCTGGCCCGCTCGGCCACCACGCTTATCTCCTGCACAGCCCAGCTGGTGAACGCCATGGTGGACAGGGCGACGAACACCCCTATCTGGTACCTGTAGCGGGTCGCTTTGTCCCGGCCTGAGAACCACAGCGCCAGCAACCCGAGCGCCACTGTGACGGGAATGAGATAGTCGCCGACCAGCAGTTCGACCAGGCCATCGAGGAGGTCCGACCGGCCCACCTGGCCGTTCAGCCACAGGAACGCGTCCACGTCCCACCGGCCGATTGGTCCGTCCATGAACATCGCCTAGCCTCGCCTGTTGCGCGAGATCAGGCCCCCGACTATTCGAAAGACGATGCCCTCTTTGTCGCCAGAGTAAAAGCGAACCAAACTCGTCGGTGCACCGTGCCACAGGGGCGGCAGGCTACGCCGGACGGCCGTTAAGTAGCTGACTTTTCTCAGGGCGTCTAGGCCGCCTTCTGGGCCGCTGTTTAGGCCTTCTGGGGTTTTAAGGGCCTCCGGCCCGGGGCGGCCCAGACCTGCGTTAACGACAGAAGAGGTGACCACGGTCACGATGACCGCTACAAAGGCTCCGGCAAAAACCCCCATGGCCTGCATGTTGGCGTCGAGGCCGCCCTCGGTGTCGTTTATGTTGCGGTCATCGGTGAGGAAAAACCAGGCAATGGCAGACAAGGTCAGGGCGACGCCGAGCGCACGCGCGGCCAGGTTGTGCTTAATGAACAACAGCCCGTCGAAACGCCCTATCGACGCACCAATCTGAATGGCCCCAATAGCGGCCCAAAATGCGAAAAGGAGGTAGTCCGCTACGAAGGGACTCATGGCCTGGGGTCTAAGCGGGTTCCACGCTTACGGGGTGGCACCAGTGCATGTAGTCGTCATGGTTCCCCCGTACGGCCTGCGCATATATGGCACGCAGCTTGGCGGTGACTGGTCCGACGCCGCCTTCCCCAACGGGCCTGCTGTCCACCGAGCCGACCGGAGTTATGTGTGCGGCCGTGCCGGTCAGGAATACCTCGTCTGCGAGATATAGCTCACTTCGGCGAATGGTCCGCTCGACCACCTCCATGCCCAGTTCCTTTGTCGCCAGCGTCCAGGCGCAGTCGCGGGTAATGCCTACGAGGTTGTTCTCTGCGACCAGGGGAGTGTGCAGCTTTCCACCAGAGACCATGAACAGGTTTTCCCCGGTGCCCTCGGAAACGCCACCGTCCTGGTTCAGCATGATCGCCTCGTCGAAACCGGCTAACACCGCCTCCGTCTTGGCCAGAATGCTGTTGACGTAGTGGCCGGAAATTTTCACCCGTGGCGGAATAATCGTGTCGTCCATGCGGCGCCACGATGACGTGCAGCAGCTAATGGCCCCGTCCGATTCGATGTAATCGCCGAACGGCACGATGATGAGCGTAAAGTCGCTCGCGACCTCGTGCAGTTTCAGGTTGGCCACCAGCTCCTCGCTCTTGTAAGCGAGGGGCCGTATGTAGACATCTTGTTGAATGCCGCTGGCCTTGATGAGGTCTTCAGTGATGGTGCACAGGTCGTCCACCGAGTAGGGGATGTCCAGCATCAACATGCGGCAGCCCTGGAGCAGCCGATCATAGTGTTCTCGCATGCGGAACACGTACATCGTGTCTCGCCCGGCATTCCAGTTACCGCGGATGCCTTCGAACACCCCGGTGCCGTAATGCAGCGCGTGCGTCATAACGCTCACTTTGGCTTGTTCAATGGGCACAATTTTGCCCTGGAAGAACGCGAGTGACTTAGCCATTAGGCTTCCGAGTCACGGGCGTCGTCGTCCTCGGATACCGGCTCCGGTGCAGGTTCGGGCTCCGGGGGCACAATTTTGCCAACGGAGTACGCGCTCATGCTTTCCAGCAATCTGCCGATCACCCCCGGCGACAGATCCCTGGGGTACGTGCTCATCGTCCAGCGCTGCTTTAGCTCTTCACTCACGTCGGCCGCACTCATCGGCTCGTTGCGCCCGGCTAGCAGTACGCGGAACACGGCCTCTTTCAAGGGCGTGTCAGGCAACAGGTAGTCTGGCGTGCCCGCCGATTGGTCGGCTATCTGGTCGATCATCAACAAGGGGTCCGCCGAGGCCGCCTCATCGAGCGTGTCGTGCTGCTGCGACATGTAGTCACGGCGGTCCGATATTAGCAAGGACACCGAGCTCACGTCGCTCGCGTCCGTCTGCACGTAGTACCTTATGGGCTCTCGGTGCTCGGAGCCGTTGCCGTTATCAGTGGTCATCTGCCGCTTATCTCCCTTTGCACTTTTAGAATACCTCTGGAGGCCACTGAAGCATCAGTACCTCCACCTCCTCACCGACTCCCATGCCGGGCACATCCTCTGGACAGATCGCCAGGCCGTTGGCCTCGGCCATCGACGTGAGCAGGTTCGAACTCTGATTACCGGTCAACGACGCATGGTACTTGTCGTCGCGTCTGGTTACCACCGCTCGCGCAAATACCCGCCGCCCATCGGCATTGCGAATGGGGTCCGCAAGGACCGCTCGCACAGTCGGTCTCGGCACCGGCCCCCGACCCAGCATCCTGGCAATCGCCGGTCGGCCGAACTGCTCGAACGCGACCAGCGCACTCACCGGATTGCCGGGCAGGCCCAAATGCGGAACGTTCCGCGTTACGCTTTGCCCATCCAGATTCGGAACACTTTGTGTTCCGGTCTCGCCCTGCCCACTCGGCCCACCGGCGCTCAGCAGGCCAAAAGCGAGAGGCTTGCCGGGACGCATTCGTACCGACCAGAATTGCATCTCTCCGCGCTCGCTGAGCACGTCTTTGACCATGTCGAAGTCGCCTTTAGACACGCCCGCTGAGGTTATGAGAAGGTCGGCGTCGAGCCCTTCGTCCAGTTTGGCGTTTACAGAGCCCAGGTCGTCCCGTGCGAAACCTATGGGTTTCGGCACGCCGCCCGCCTCCAAAACCGCAGCGGTCAGGCCGGGGCTGTTCGAGTCGTAGATTCTGCCCTCTGGCAGTACTTCGCCGGGCTGGGCCAGTTCGTCACCTGTGGCCAATATGGCGACCACGGGACGCCTGTGCACAGAGGCCTTCGGGTGGCCAAGGCTTGCCAGCAGCCCGATTTGCGCTGGCCTCAGTACGGTGCCCGCCTTCAGTACGGTCTGGCCTTTGGTTATGTCACGGCCAGCGAGGCGGACATGCGCGCCGAGCGCAGCAGGCATGTTCACGGACACCTCATCCAGGGCCCGCCCGTCACGTCGCCGTTCCACTTCGTCGGTCTCCTCGAAAGGCACGACAGAGTCGGCACCGTCCGGGATTGGCGCCCCAGTCATTATGCGTATGGCGGTGCCTGCCGTCACGGGGGCAGATGGCAACTGACCGGCCGCGATCTTGCCGATGATGCGGAGCGTGGAAGGCGTCCCTTCGGAAGCCCCGGCCACGTCGCCAGCCCGGACGGCATAACCGTCCATCGCCGAATTATCCAGAGGCGGCACGTCCAGCTCACTGGTTACATCGCCAGCAAGCACCATGCCCACGACGTCGGCGAGGGGCAAGCGCACCGGCTCCAACGGTTCAACGAACGACAGAATGCGCGAGAGGGCGTCCTCGACGCTGAGCATCGCCTCGGTATGGGTATGCCTGTGTTCGAGTTCCGGCATGCTCGTCAACTGCGGATCTCCGCGCCCACGGAGCGCTGCAGCCGGCGCAGCAGGTCCTCCAGAACTCGATCTATCTGGTCGGCCGTCAGGGTGGCCTTTTCGGACTGGAACACCAGCCCAAAGGCGATCGACTTTTTGCCCTGTGGCACGCCGTCGCCGGTGTACACGTCCTGTGCCCGGGCGGCTTTCACCAGTTTGTGTTTGATGAGAACGGCACGGATCTCGTCAGCCGAAACCGCCTGGTCTACCGTCAGTGCCAGGTCCCGTACCGACTCCGGATAGCGGCTGAACGGCAGATAGCGACGGTCGCCTGAAGGGGCGGCCGCCAGCAGGCTGGGGACGTCGATTTCCAGTAGCGCCACAGTGGCCCCGTCGAGATCGAATTGATCGAGCACGCCGTCGGCCACTTCGCCGACCGTGCCCAGTCGTTTGCCACTTGCCAGGATCGCGGCGGTGCGTCCGGCCTTTAGGGCTACGTCTGCGACCGGCTCGAAGCTCACGTCGATGCCGAGGCCACCCAGCAGATCTTCAGCCACACCTTTGGCGTCGAAGAACCCCATGTCGGCTGCGTTGTCTGACGCCTGCCAAGATGTGGCACCGCGTCGCCCGGTAAAGGCGGCAATCAGCGTCTCGCGCTCGTCTGGCAATTTGGCGTCGCCGCCAGACGGGTTAGGCCCGGGAGATTGGGGCATAAAAACACGGCCAAGTTCGAACAATCGCAGGCCATCCCCGCCACCAGTGCGCCGGTTGTCCGACACGGTCTGCAGCAGGCTGGCCCGCAGGGTGGTGCGCAGGTAGGGTTGCTCGTCGTTCATCGGGTTGGCCAGGGCGAGCACGTCGTCCGTCCATGCGCCCACAGTTCGTAGGTTCTCTTCGGACGCCACGTTGTAGTTGATGGCTTCTTGCATCCCAGCAGCAGCGAGTATGTCGCGCACTCGCTCTTTCAAATCCCACATCGGTTGGACGTGATGATGGGGAATTGGGGCCGCCAGCATGGTGGTGGGCATCTCGTCGTACCCGATCACCCTGGCGACCTCTTCGACCAGGTCGTCCTGAATCTCGATATCTGAGCGCCAGTACGGCGAACTAATCGAGACAGAATCGGCCGAGTCAGACCCGGTTCGCTCAAACCCTAGCGACGCCAGCACCTGCTTCACTTTCGGCATGGGGATGTCCGTGCCCAGCACCTGCTTCAGCCGGGCCGCCGTCAGGGTGACGACCGACGCCGCAGCCGGTTCCGGGTGCACGTCGATGATACCGCTGGCGACCGTGCCACCGGCGATTTCGGCGATCAGACGGGTCGCCCGCCGCAGGCCAATCTCGGCTAGCTCTTGCCGTAGCCCACGCTCGAAACGATAGGACGCCCCGGTGCTTAGTTTCAGGTCCGCGCCGGTGCGCCTGGTGTTCACCGGGTCGAAATTCGCCGACTCCAGCAGTACCCGGGTGGTGCCCTGCGAAACCTCGGAATTGGCCCCGCCCATGACGCCCGCCAGGCCGACCGCGTCTGTGGCGTCGGCGATAACCAGCATTGGCGGGGCGAGTTCGCGGCGCTGACCGTCCAGTGTTTCAAGTACCTCGCCAGGGCGGGCCATGCGCACGACTATGGCCTGGTCCTTCACGAGGTCCAAGTCGAAGGCGTGCAGGGGCTGGTTCATCTCCAGCATGACGAAATTGGTCGCGTCCACCACGTTGTTGATGGGGCGCTGACCTGCGCGTATTAACGTTTCTTGTAGCCAGGACGGCGACGGCCCCACGGTGACGCCCTCTATGAGCGAAGCGGTGTAGCGGCGGCACAGGTCGGGGTCGGCTATCTGGACGGTGACCCGGCCAGCTATAGGTTCGCCGTCGTCTGCGTACCCGGTTTCGGGTTCGGTGATCGGCTGTCCGGTCAGCGCGGCGACTTCCCTGGCAATACCCAGCACAGACAGGCAGTCGGGCCGGTTGGGGGTGACGGCTATGTCGAACAGCACGTCGCCGACAATGTTAGTCAGGGGCGAGCCTATCTCTGAGTCCTGGTCGAGTACGAGAATGCCCTCGTGGTCGTCACCCAGCATTAACTCTTTCACCGAGCACACCATGCCGCTGGACTCAAAGCCCCGAATCTTGGCTGTTCTGAGCGGCTCTTCCCGCTCGGAATGAGCGTTATAGAGTCGCGCTCCCAGCTTCGCGAAGGCGATTTTCTGCCCCACGGCCACGTTGGGCGCGCCGCAAACCACCTTGGCCGTCTCGCCGTTGCCCAGGTCCACCGTGGGCAGACGCAGCCGGTCGGCATCGGGGTGGGGTTCAATGTTCGTCACCAGGCCCACGACGACCAGTTCCGGGTCGAGGTGCATGCCCATCTTCTCAATGGACTCGACCTCGACACCTGCCATGGTCAGACGGTGAGCCAGGTCTTCCGGCGAGATGTCGATGTTTACGTAGCGTTTGAGCCAGCTAAGTGGGACAAGCATCGGGTTTAAAACTGCCTCAGGAAGCGGACGTCATTAGAGTAGAACAGTCGGATGTCGTCGATGCCGTGCTTGAGCTGGGCGATGCGTTCAATGCCGATGCCGAATGCGAACCCGGTGTAGACGGCCGGGTCGTACCCCACGCCCTCCAGTACTTTGGGGTGCACCATTCCCGCACCCAGTATCTCCAACCAGTTCTCTTTCTGATCCTCCTGCTGCCTCCCCTTGGCCCCTTTGGCGCCATTTGACAGCGACGACCAGTCGATGGACATTTCAGCCCCCGGCTCGACGAAGGGGAAGTAGTCGCAGCGGAAACGCACCCGCACGTTCTCGCCGAACAGCCGCCGGGCGAACTCGTGCAGCGTGCCTTTTAGGTCGGCGAAGGTGATGCCCTTGTCAACGGCGAGCCCTTCGACCTGGGAGAAGTGCCACTCGTGCGTGGCGTCGGTGGCTTCGTAGCGGTACGCCTTGCCCGGCACGATCACCCGCACTGGCGGGTCTTGCTTTTCCATCGTGCGAACCTGCATGGGCGAGGTGTGGGTGCGAAGCAGCATTGGCCGCTGGCCGTCCTCGCCGGTTTTGTCGATCCATAGCGTGTTGAAGCTATCCCGCGCCGGGTGGTGTTTGGGGATGTTGAGCTTCTCGAAATTGTAGTGGTCTAGCTCAACTTCTGGCCCTTCTACGACCTGAAATCCCATGTCGCCGAACGCAGCGCATATCTCCCGCACCGTGGACGTGATGGGGTGGATGCTGCCGATGGGGGAGGGCACGCCGGGGAGCGTCACGTCGATGGCGTCGGTGTCGCCAGCCGGGTGATCGATCTCGGTTTGCCGTGCTTCAAACGCCGATGCGAGGGCTTCGCCAACGGCGTTGGCAGCCTGGCCGAACTCACGACGAGACTCCGGCGGGACGTCGGTAATGCTGCGCTTCAGCAACGTCGCCTCGCCCTTCCGCCCCAGGTACGAAACGCGCCAGGCCTCCAACCCTTCAGAGTCGGAGACGACTGAGAGCTGCTCTAGTGCTCGGGCTTGTAACTGCGCTGCGCGGGCGGCAACTTGTTGGGTAATGACGGGCTCCCGAATACAGCAAGAAGAAAAAAGGGGGGTAAGGGCACTGTAATTATAGGTAGCGGCGGGAAGGCGGGTCAAGGAGCCTTAAGTGGCGTTTGTCGCATGTCCAAGGCGCTGCCGGAGGTTTCCCCCACTTTGCCAAATTGCCTGCCTTCAGACGTCTGGGGCTTGTGACGCTAGGACACGAGGTCTTTGTGCGCCCGGCCGCCCTGCATTATGACGAGCAGCCGGTCCTTGTTGGCCAGCACTCCTACGTCACTGAGTGGGTCGCCGTCGACCACCAGCAGGTCCGCCAGCTTTCCCGGCTCCAGCGTGCCCACTTCGGCGTCCGAGTGAATGGCCTCGGACGCTGTCTTAGTGGCGGCTACCAGCGCCTGCATCGGCGTCATGCCGCCGTCCACCATCAGACCCAACTCGCGGGCGTTCTCGCCGTGCGGGCAGACGGCGGCGTCGGTGCCCATGGCAATGCGTACGCCCGCTTCCACGGCCATGCGGAAGCTGGCCCGGTGGTGGGGAAACACGTCCGCAGCCTTTTTCAGGGACTGGGGCAGGACAGCGCCCGGCTTTTCTCGCGCCAGGTCGAATATGGTCTCGGCCGGTAGCAACGTGGGCACAAGGAACGTGCCGCGTTTCGTCATTTCGTCAACGACCGACTCGTCCATGTACACGCCGTGCTCTATTGACTCGACGCCGGCTTCTACGGCGTTGAGAATTCCTTGCGTGGACTGGGCGTGCGCCATGCAGGTCTTACCCTCGGCTGCGGCCTCGTAAACCATCACCCGTATTTCTTCCGGCGAGAACTGGGTGGACGTGGGCTCGTCGCTGGGCGACAGTACGCCCCCGCTGGAGCACAGCTTTATCACGTCAGCCCCCGCCCGTAGGGTGGCCCGCACTGTTTTGCGCACCTCGTCCACCCCGTCGCACACGGGCGACGGCCATTCCGGCAGGTTGCCCTCATGGGGCATTCCCATGGGGAAGTGCACGCCGCTGGGCAGCAAAAAGTCCCCGTGTCCCCCGGTCTGGGACAGGATGGACACGGCAATCTTCATACGAGGCGCCGGTATGAGGCCGCTGTGGGCGGCCATCTTCAGACCCAGGGGCGACCCACCTGCGTCTCGCACCGAGGTGACACCGGCGTCCAACGTTTTGCGGGCGTTGTCCGCCGCCCGCAGTATCTTCAGGCTGAGCGGCATCTGGGCCAGGTCGTGCATGGGTTCCAGGTCGATCATGAAGTGCACGTGGCAATCGATCAGCCCCGGCATGACCGTGCGTCCGTCCACGTCCATCACCGTTGCGCCTCTGGGCGGCTCGATACCGGCACTGGCCTGCTCGATCCGACCGTCATCGGCGATGACTATGGTGGCGCCGGAAATGGGGTCGCCGCCGTTCCCGTCTACCAGTCTGGCGTTCGTTATGGCCTTCATGCCGTCGCTCCCTATCTGTGTTTAGTGCTCTGGGTGCCTGGATTTTTCGGGGTAAATCCGTGACGCAACCCTACACTCCCCAGGGTCGTCGTGGGTGCGTAGCAGTGTGATGGACGGACCAGGATCGATTGCAGAGAAGTCGACGCCTGAATATAGTCATCGTCGTGGACCGAATCGTCGATTTCTCAATCAGGCACGTTGTCACCGACCTGCGCGCCGATGTCTTGAAGGTCGCCCATCACGGCAGCCGTACCTCGTCGTCGGGGGTGTTTCTCGCAGCGGTCGACCCGGCGGTCGCCGTCATTTCGCTGGGGGCGGAAAACCGCTTCGGCCACCCTCACCCGACGACTCTTGAGGCCCTCGCGGCGCATGTGTCCGAAGATCGGCTCTACAGCACCGACCTGGGCGGCACCATCGGGATGAGTACCGACGACCACCGGCTCTGGGTCGTGGCCCCAGAGCGCTAGAGGCAAGGCCGGACTAGGGGAGGGGCGACGCTACTCGGAACCCCTTGGGGGTGCCGGAGGTTCTGGCGCACCAGCAGTCTCTTCGGCTTCGATGCGTACATCGGGCAGCCACTCCAGCCATTTCGGCAGGTACCAGTTCCACTCGCCCAGCAGCTTCATACTCGCCGGTACCAGGATCGACCGAATGAGCGTGGCATCAATTAAGACGGCGGCGGCCAGGCCGAAGCCGACCTGCTGGTTCGAAATCGCCTTGCCCGAGGCGAACCCGGAGAACACGGCGACCATAATCAGCGCTGCCCCTGTTATCAGGCCCGCCGTCGAGCGTAGCCCGTACTCCACGGCGTCGTCGTTGTCCCCGGTCTCGTCGAACCGCTCCCTGATCCGGCTAATGAGGAAAACGTGGTAGTCCATCGACAGGCCGAACAGCACCGAGAACATGAACAGGGGTATCCACGCATCGATGATCGGCGACTCCTCGAACAAACCCAAGTCCGCCCCGATGCCCTTCTGGAAGACCAGCACCAGCAGTCCATAGGCAGCGCCCACCGAGAGCAGGTTCATGATGATGGCCTTGGCCGGGATGATGAGAGACCTGAACGCGACCATAAGCAGCAGGAAGCTCAGGCCTAGGACGAACGCGAACACGATCGGCATGTATTTGCCCACCACGTCGAAGAACGTGATGTTGAAGGCCGTAAAGCCGGTGATGGTTACGTCGGCCCCGGTTCCCGCGAACGCCCGTGGTACGTAGATGTCTCGCAACCTCTTGACGGCGTCTATGGCTCGCTCGCTCGACGTTTCGCCCGCCACCGACGCCGACAGCAGGCCCAAATCTGCGGCTGGGTTAGTTTCCCAGGTAGGTTCGCCAACGAAGTCCGGGTCGTCGCCCATCAACAAAATCAGCGCAGCTACTGCGTCCAGAATCGCCTTCGAATCGACGTCTGCATCGACCACTATCTCGGTGGGGGCTGCCACCCCGAACGAAAATTCGTCGTCCAGCAGGAAAAAGCCCTGCTTTGTTTGCAGGCTGTCCGGGAAAACGTCCACCCCGTTGAAGCCTGTCTGGAGGCCGAACACCGGCACCGCGACTGCGACTAGCATCCCGCCAACGACCACCAGGCTGATGATTGGCTGTCCCATTACCATGCGGGTCACCCAACCCCAGAACCCCTTCCCGGTGGGTTCCGCGCTACCGGCGGTTAGCTTGCTAGATATGAACGGTATCTTCAGCCAGTTGACCCGGTGGCCTAGCAAGACCAGCACTGCGGGCAGCAATGTCAGCGTGGCGGCCATGGCGGCCAGTACTACGAGAATGGCGCCCACCCCCAGGGCCTGAAACACGGTTGCAGGAACTATCAGCATTCCCGCCAGCGCAAATACCACCGTGACCCCGGAGAAAAACACTGTGCGGCCAGCAGTGGCCCCCGCCCTGGTTACAGCGTCTATGTTGGACTTGCCTTTGAACATCTCATCGCGGAAGCGAGAGACGACTATTAGCGAGTAGTCGATACCGACCGCCAGGCCGATCATGGTGATCATCAGCGTCACAAAGAAGACCAGATCGAAAGCCAGGCCCACCAGGGCGGTCGCGCCAAGCGCAACAATTATCGAAATTACCGCCAGGAATAGAGGCAAAAGGGCCGCCACGACCGCGGCGAACAGAACCAGCAAGATGATCAGGGCTACCGGCACGCCGAACCGCTCTCCTTGCTTAATGTCGCTGGTGGCCAGTTCGTTCGACTCCGCCGACACGCTGGCCTCTCCCACTACATAGACCTCGAAACCGTCCTTGCCGTTCTCTTCGGCGACTATGTCGAGTACGTCCACGACGTTGACGGTCGCCTGGTCCAGGTCCCCGGCCATGATCATGGGGATGATCGTCGTGTGCTCGTCTTCAGAAACGAGAGACGGGTCGCCGATGATGTAGAAATTGATTGCCGACTCGACTGACTCCCGGCCCAGCCCCAGTACGCTCGCAGTTATGCCCTGAACCTTTTGCTTGAAGGCGAAGTCGTTGACTGTCAGTTCGGTGGACTTCACCAGCACGATGTCCTGGATTGGCCTCGGACCGCGCATGCGCGTATCGAGCAACTCGTCGGCCCGCATGACGTCCGGGTTGTTGGAGAACGAGAACTGGGTGGTCAGCGCGTCGCCAAGAAGAGTGGCGTTCAAAACGAACGCGACGACTATCAGCGCGAACCATATCGCTATGGTGACCCACGGCCGGCTGGCGCTGGCGCTGGCGATTCCCCTGGTAGAGAAGTCCATGCTCATCAATTCACCACTTAGTCTGGGTAAAAACTTCGCAGGCGCGAACAATATCTTACCTCGACGGCCTGCCAGGTAACCTGCCTACCGGCTGATAGACTGGTTAAACCCTCAAACAAGTGACTCGGGGCGGACATGTGGGAGGCCAAAAATATGGCTCGTAACGACGGTCGAAGAAACGACCAGCTCAGGCCGGTGAAAATGACGACCGGGGCGCAGGACTACCCCGAAGGGTCTGTCCTCGTGGAGACCGGGGACACACGGGTCCTGTGTGCCGTTACCGTCGAAAACGGCGTACCAGGGTTTCTCCGTGGGCTGGGCAAGGGCTGGGTCACGGCCGAGTATTCCATGCTGCCGCGCTCAACCCTCACCCGCACGCCAAGGTCCAGCATCAACAAGGGCCGCACCAAGGAAATTCAGCGCCTCATTGGCCGGTCGCTCAGAGCGATTATGGACATGGAGGCACTGGGCGAACGGACGCTTACGGTGGACTGCGACGTTCTGCAGGCAGACGGCGGCACGCGCACGGCCTCCATAACCGGTGCTTACGTGGCGCTGGAACTGGCCTGCCGCTCGCTCATCGCGCGCGGAGACATCGCGCGGTTCCCCATCAGGCAGCCGGTCGCGGCCACGAGCGTCGGACTGGTAGGAGGCGAAGCGCTACTCGACCTGAACTACCAGGAAGACCACGGTGCCGACGTCGACTTCAACGTCGTAATGACCGAAGACGGCCGGTTCGTCGAGGTGCAGGGCTCTGGCGAGGAGGCCGTATTCGACCGTGTGGCGCTGGACGAGGTACTCGACCTGGCCACCGTGGGGGTGGCCCAGCTAATCAAAGAGCAGGCGGCAGCTTTAGAGGCTTAGTTGCCAGGCCACTCCGGTTTAGTGAGATCCGGCCTGGGTGTCCTGCGGGGGTGACACCGAGGGTGACAGCGGGGGGCCAACAGGCGGGTGAAAGAGCGGCGCATCGTCGTTGGTGAGCGGATGCTCTGCAATGAGCCAGGTGTATTCGGCGGCCTCGTCAATGTTGACCCGTGCCTTTTCGGCTCGCGCCTGGCCCCATAGCCGCTGGGCCCTCTCGGTGAGTGCTGCGGTTATCGCATCTTTGCTGTTCATGTCGTGCATCCTACCCCGGCCGGGCCTCGTAGGGCTATGTAGCCCAGTAAACAGGCGCAGACGGCCCGAAAGTCAAATTGACCTGAGACTACGGCCGCTAATATAATCGTGGGACGGCCTCAGGCCAGTAATTATGTCTAAAAGAACCTACCAGCCAAAGAAACGACGTCGAATGAGAGTGCACGGCTTTCGCTCGAGGATGAGCTCCCCGGGCGGTCGCAACGTACTTCGGCGTCGCATGTTCAAGGGCCGCAAAAAGCTGACCGTCTAGCGGTCGGCGTAGTCTGCGCCCTCGAAATTAATCCTCTTGAACCGCGACCATCGCCTGAAAAAGGCGACCGATTTCCGCGCTATACGTGAGCGCGGGAAGAGTTGGGCCGACCGACTGCTGGTCGTCGCTGCGAGGCGTCGTGACGAAGATGCCGACGCGTTAACGCCACCCAGTCGCTTCGGCTTCTCGGTGAGCAAGCGCATCGGCAACTCCGTCGTACGAAATCGAACGAAGAGAAGGCTCAGGGCAGCCGTACAGGGTGCGCGGCCTGAGGCTGGCTGGGACGTCCTGGTAATCGCCCGCAAAGGGCTCATCGGCTCCGAGTACATGGAAATTCGCAGGTCAATGACAGGTCTATTGAAGCGAGCGGGCATCGGCCGGTCGCCTGAGTCACGTACAA
>Ga0302133_10000262_pt1 | contig 32231 bp, 26 predicted proteins | sample CB9_331_MG_FD_203121 | JGI IMG/M metagenome (GOLD analysis project Ga0302133, IMG submission 203121) | Marine microbial communities from Western Arctic Ocean, Canada - CB9_33.1 | ecosystem: Environmental > Aquatic > Marine > Oceanic | place: Canada: Western Arctic Ocean | collected 2017-09-19 | reverse complement strand
CCTCGCCCATCGGTACTTTGAGCGGTCGAAACCCAGAAGTCATGGCAGCGGGGGAGAAAATGCCAAAACATCACCAAGCGCTAGACACGGGGCGGCCGCAGCGTGTTACAATCGCGACATCGCGAGCTTGGATCGGTTTCAGGCTCGACCCATATGGGAAATGTAGGACCAAGGGAGTTGTGAGCCAACAGAGGGTTTTGACAGAACTTCAAGAGAGAGTTGAGCGGCGTTACGGCGTTGCCCGTGCGGTGCGGCTTGCAATGACTGTGTCGATACTGACGGCAACTCGTCGGCGGCACAGCTTGCCCGACCGGTGGCTGCGGCCTGTGACCCCCCTGTTTTTGCCCCGATTTTTGGGGAATACGTTGAGAAGCACGACTGCGTCTAGTAGGATTATGAGATAGATTCGCCTGCCGTCTCGGTCGGCAACATCGAACGCCAGCAAACCGGCTGCAGGGAGCAACCGGGGCGGGGCGAAGACCGTTTTTTTACTGAACCCAAATCACGACAGCGGACAGGATGTCTCTGTGGTTGACCCGACTGGAACATCATCGGTTCTTTTCGCAGGATTGTCCCCATGAACGAAACTATGAATGTCGGCCTGAACACGAACGAGCGCGATCTGTTGTTGCGCGGTCTGCGGTATGTCCGTAGCGATATCATGCTGGAAATGATTGACCCCACGGCGACCTCGAAGCAGGAACGCAGCGAGCGATTGAACGCGGTTGAGTCGCTGGTGTCACAGTTGAACGGCTCCGCGCCGGCAAATGCGACCGTCAGCGTCTGAAACGTTGTTGCTCAAATGACATCCCGGAAGCTCGGTCTTTCCGAAAAGGCCGGGCTTCTGGTACTTATATGGTTTGTTACTTTTCAGGTGTTTGATCCCACGGGGCGCGACCCGGGGGCTTTGTTTTGGCTCTGGACTCTCAGCTCTGGACTCTCGACTTTCCTATGCGATATCAGCACGTCTCGGTTGAAACATTTGCCTGCACGTTGCCGCCTCACGTTGTGACGTCCGACGAAATTGAAGAGCAACTCTCGCCGGTTTATGAGCGCCTTGGTCTTCCCGCCGGCCGGTTGGAATTGATGTCCGGCATCAGCGAGCGGCGGTTCTTCGATCGCGGTACGCTTCCCGGCGAGATCAGCGCGAAGACGGCTGCCGATGCGGTTGAAGCGTCCGGCATCGACAAGCGACACTTTGGTGCGCTCATTCACGGGTCGGTTTGTCGCGATCAGATGGAACCGGCCACTGCCAGCGGTGTGCATCATGCCGTCGGCCTGCCGAACTCGGCAATGGTGCTCGACGTAAGCAACGCCTGCCTCGGCATTATCAACGGCATGCTGATTGTTGCCGACCTGATTGAAATGGGTCGCATTCGAGCCGGCGTTGTCGTCGGTACAGAAATCGGTCGCCCGTTGGTCGAAGGAACCATCGACTCGCTGCTCAACGATGAATCGCTCACCCGTCAAAACATCAAACCGGCGTTTGCCTCGCTCACCATTGGTTCTGGGTCGGCCGCCGTGGTGCTGTGCGATCGCAAACTCAGTCGCCGCAATAACCGTTTGCGCGGCGGCGTCTTCATGGCCGAAACCAGTAGCCACAACTTATGCGCCGGCGGTGTCGAAGCGGCCGCCCACGGTGACGACCGTCCCCGTATGCAAACCGATTCCGAAGCGCTGTTGCACGCCGGCATCGATCTCGCCGAACAAGCTTGGCCCGAATTCCTGAATAAGACCGGCTGGAGCCAGACCGACGTCGATAAAGTTTTCACGCATCAGGTCGGCCGCGCTCATCGAAAGATGTTGTTGGACCGCTTAGCGATTCCCCCGCAACTCGATTTCCCCACCGTCGAAACCCTCGGCAACACCGGCGCCGCCGCCCTGCCAATGGCCGCCGCGTTAGGAATCGAACAAGGCCACGTCACCCCCGGCGACCACGTCGCGCTGTTGGGCATCGGTAGCGGTCTGAACGCCATTTTGCTTGGCATCGAGTGGGAATCGCGAGATTAAGACGAGCGGGGGGTGTAAACCCCCTGATGCAATCGATGGCCCATTGCGAACCAATCGGCATCGTCATTGCAGCAGATTCGTATCCAGCCACGAACCAAGGCTCTTGCTCTTGAATCGAGCCTTGATCGACTGATGTCGGCCGCCATTGGGTGGAAAGGTGTTTTGAACAATGTATCCGATGACGTAGTGGGGGATACGTTCGTCGTACCAGCAGTGCAATTCGATCCGCGAGTTTCCTTGAATCGTCAGGTTCAAATGGTTCGTTGTTGTAGTACTCGAACCAGGCGCGTAGTACTCAACGTCACGACAAGCCTTTGCGAATTCCTGTATTGCCTGCCTTTCATCGACAACCCGAACGACTTGGCGAAAATCTGAATCGTACAGCTCGATCTTGTCAATCTGACTCACTTGTACTGCTCTCAACGGGTCGATAGCAGCCGTGCCAGTCCAACGAACGTAGAACACCAGAAGAATGCCCACGATCACCAGACACATGACGAAAAAGAATGGTTTCTCGATTCTACTCCGACGAAACTTATCGGTCAGTGGTTGCGGTCTATCCATCATAACCAACCAGTTTGGTGAATCGTATCTGCGTTCGCACTCATCAGGGGGTTTACACCCCCCGCTCGCCTTGCGGTACCGCCACGTCCAACTCTTCTGCCGTCCTTACCAACCGATCCCACGTGCCGTCGTCCAGTGGGATTCCGTGTTCGTTGCGTTCCACTCGCACGGATTCAGAGCGATCACCGGGCAGGCGGATTTCTTCGACGCCCGGTTTGAGTGGTGTCTCGCGGACGTGGTTGATCAGCTTGTCCACTTCGGTCTGAAAGTGGGCGTGACCGCTGAATCGTTTGGCGTCCCAGATTATCAACAGGACGTTGTTTGTGCCGGGGGCGTTTTCGGGTGCGGGGGGGCAGAAGCCGCCGGTTAGGCCGCCGACGAGTAGATCGAGAAACAGGCCCAGTCCGAATCCTTTGTAACCCTGCTCGCCTCCCATTGGGAGAAGGGTGCCGCGCGGGTCGGAAAACCGGACGGCCGGGTCGGTTGTTGGGTTGCCGTCGGCATCCTGCAACCAGCCGGGCGGACATTGTTGGCCGGCGACCAACGCGACTTTCACTTTGCCGTTGGCAACCGAGGACGTCGAGATATCGAGGACGGCCGGACCGTTGGCCGTTGGCACACCGATGGCGAGTGGGTTGGTGCTGATGCGCGGCGCGGTTCCGCCGGGCGGGGCAACGCATTGCAGCACGCCGTTATCGTTCACGGTGATCATGCCGGCCAACCCTTCAGCGGCAATCACTTCGGCCCATTCACCCAGCCGGCCGACATGGCCGCTGTTCAGCATTGTGCCGCAGGCAATGCCCTGCTTGCGAGCTTTGGGAATTAACCGTTCGATCAACCGGTCGCATTGCACCATGCCGAACCCGAGCTTCGCATCGACGGCGAGGGCGGCATCGGTTTCGTTGAGAACTTCAAGATCGACGCTCGCTTTCAGGTCGCCCATATTTAACTGCTTGACGTAATCGCGAACGCGGACCACGCCGTGGGAATCGTGTCCGCGCAGATTGGAATCGACCAGACTGCGGGCGACACGCGCGGCTTCGTCCGCGGGAACATTCGCGCCTTCAAAAATCGCCGCCACGAATTGCTTCAAAGTTTCCGGCGCAATGTTCACGTAGGTTGTTCTCCTGATTCGCGTCGGTCGCTTGCGGTTTCGCAGATGGCGGTCGCGCGACGGTTGATCCCACGGGGCGCTGCCCGTGGGCTTTGGGTTAATTGGAATTTGTTGCGTGCGGCAGTTGCCAGTTCATGTCGAACAGCGTTGCCCAGGCGACTGTTTCCTTGTAGTCGCCCGTTTCGCTGCGTTCGAACTTTTGCACGGCGATGTCGCCCAGTCGCGGGAACAGCCAGGAATTCGATGCGATGAAGTCCTTCGCATGAAACGTGTGGCCCGAGTTGATAACCACATACCGTCTCGGGTTCAGCGGGTTGGGGTAAATCATCGACAGACCATGCGTGTCGGGATCGTACGTTTTTCCATCGACTGTGATTCCATCTTTGGTCCATTTGATCGGCAGCTTGTCGATGACTTTCGCCAGCACTTTGTTCGATCCCGGGTCGCCAAACAGGATCAAGTTCTTATTGAGCTTGAACGGATCGACGTCGATGTCGTCGGCTACCGGCACGCGACCGCGGAGCCATTTGTCGTACTCGCGGCCGAAGCGCTCCAGCGTCCAGTTGGCCCAGGCTTGTTGGTTTTGCGACCACGGCTTGCCCGTTCCCCGCACACAGACGAACGCTTCCATAAATGCGTCGTCAATCGGCCCCTGCATGTTGTGCCGCTTTCGCAGGTCGCGATTGTTGGGAAACTCACGCGATTCGTCATATGTCAGCCCGTACCATTCCTTGCTGCCTTTGACGTAATAGACGCCGGGCAACAATCCCTGGGCGGCTGAATTGAGTTTCATTTTCGCACCGTCAATCACAACGTAGTCCGACACGTCACGTGCCAACTGCAGGGCTGCCACGTTTTGCGTTTTCAAGTGCAGCAGTCCGTCCTTATCGACACGCCCCTGCACTCGCGCCGGTTCGTACATCCGTTCCATTTCTTCAATGGTCAGCCATTCGCAGCGATTGTATTTCAGTGTCTGCGTGAAGAAGTCGATGTTGCGGCGGCCGGGAAATCTTGGTCGGCCGGATTTTGACTGTGCCAGATGAAAGTCCATGAACTCGCGGAAGCCTTCGGGCGTGAACTTGTGGCCGACCCCTTTGCCAATGACCATTTTGATGTCGATGCCCAGTTTCTTCGCAGCGTCAACAATTTCGGTGCTGGCGACCAGTTGGGCATCGTTCTCGCCGCCGTAGGTGCAAACGGGAACGTTGAACGCGTTTTGCGTGTAGTCGACGGCGTCGTAAATCCGCAATGCGAGATGTTGATGCGCGGGCCGTCGTTCGGTCTGTTTCTGGTACCGGTAGAAATCGACGAAGCCGGCTCCGGGACCGACGGACGACCACTTCGAGGGATGATGTAGACCGAGATGCCACGCGCCCGCGCCGCCCATTGAGAATCCCCACAGCGTAATTCGTTGGCTGTCGATGCGAACCGAACGATTTAGATCGGCCATCGCCTCGAAGACGTCGGTCTCGCCCGCCCAACGGTAGGCGTTGTTCGTGCGGCCGAAGACGTCGAGTTGAATCCACGTCTGTTCCTTCGGTAACGCTTTGCCCTCGTGTCGCGAGATGAAGTTGACTTCGTTCATTGTCCCGGCACGGCCATGCAGCTTGACGTGCAAAGGCCAGCGATCGCCCGACCGAGGATTGATTCCTTCAGGCAGCGTTAATGCATACGGCTGCACCGAGCCATCGACGCGCGAATAATACCCGCGAATGGTCGTTCCCGTTCGGCGAATCCACGGTGATTTCTCCCGCCGTATTTCTTTGGCGCGTGCCAATCCGGTCTTTATCGCCGCCTGCGTCTGCGCGATGTAATTGGCTTTGTAGAATTCCCCGTGCCGCAGAATCCATTCGGCCGCTTTGGCGAAGACTTCCACGTCGGCCACCAGCCGCATGTCACCGTCGGCCGCCTTCAGGTCGGCCACCTGTTTCTTCAAACGTGCCAGTTCGGTTTCCATTTGGGCGCGGTCGATTTGACTGACCGGGACCGAGTTGGCAACCGGGTAGGGCGTTTGTGCGAAGCCATAGGATGCCGACAACCCGACGACGGCGAGGCAAAGGATCGAGCCGAATTTGCTCATGGCGGTGTTCTTTCAAAGCGGGGAACATCGAATGCGGGGTGACGGTGGTGCGTCATTCAGCATACCCGACCCGTTCGCACACCGCGAACGAGCACAGAACACCAGCCCGCCGCGCAAGCAAGGGTCTTGGCGGTGTGGGCGTTCAAGACCCTTGCTTGCGCGGCGGGCTGGTAGCGCGACGGGCTGGTTGACTTAATGAGCGCGATTACGCTTCGACCGGCAGTCCGTAGGTTTTCAACGTCTCGACCAGACGCGCGTTCTCGGTTTCGCTCAACGGCGTCATTGGCAGGCGGACTTCGCCGGTGTCGCGGCCCAGCGCCTGCATGGCGGCCTTGATGGGGATCGGATTGGTCGCCAATCCCAACAGGTCGCGGCAAAGTGGAAACAGCTTGTGGTGCCAGCGTTGTGCTTCGGAAATGTCGCCGGCAGCAAAGGCGGCCAGTAAGGCTTTGACGTCTTTCGGCACGATGTTGCCAACGACCGAAACAACACCGCCACCGCCCAGCGACAGCAGCGGCAGAGTCAGACTGTCATCACCCGAAAGAATCGTCAGCTCGCTCGTCGCCAGAATTTGCGATGCCTGATCCATCGATCCGGTCGATTCTTTCACCGCCACCACATTGGGATGCGCGCCGATGCGGACAATGGTGTCCGGCTCGATGTTCTTCGCCGTGCGGCCGGGAATGTTATACACCACAATCGGCAACTCGACCGCGTCGGCAATCGCCGTGTAGTGCTGGAAAAACCCTTCCTGTGTCGGCTTGTTGTAATACGGGGCGACCAACAACGCGGAGTCGGCACCCGCTGCTTTGGCGAATTTGGTGAGGCGGATGGCTTCGGCCGTGCTGTTCGATCCGGTTCCCGCCATCACCTTAATACGCCCCGCTGCCTGCTCGCAGACGATGCTGATGACGCGCTCGTGTTCGTCGTGCGTTAACGTGGGGCTTTCGCCAGTGGTGCCAACCGGGCTGACGCAATCGGTTCCCGCCTCGACTTGAAAATCGACGAGTTTGCGGAGGGCGGCCTCGTCGATTTCCCCGTTCTGAAACGGGGTGACTAACGCGACGGTGAGACCTGCGAATTGATCGCCTTTGCGGGACATGGTTGGTTCTCTCTGTTGACTGCTTGATCCCACGGGCCGTGGCCCGTGGGCTTTTCTTCAGTTGTGACACCGTTGGGCAGCAGATGTTCGATTACTTGCGTTTCCAATCAACGTTGGACATCTGTGCCAACGCCAATTGCAGAGCGTGTGTGCCATCGCGGCCGTGTCCTTGTGCCTGCACGGCGAGGTACAGTTGATGCGCCAATGCCAGCCCCGGCAACGCCAGGCCCATTTTCTTTGACTCGGCCAATGCGATGCCCATGTCTTTGATGAAATGCTCGACGAAGAAACCGGGATCGAAGTTGCCGTCCATAATTCGCGGGCCGAGATTCGAAAGCGACCAACTGCCCGCCGCACCACTGCCGACCGATTCCAACACCGTCGGCAGATCGAGTCCGGCTTTGTGTCCGTACAACATCGCTTCGCAGACGCCGATCATGCCGGAAGCGATGAGCGTTTGGTTGACCATTTTGGTGTGCTGACCGGCACCGGCTGCTCCCTGATGCACCACGGTTTTTCCCATCGCGTCCCAGCAGGGGGCGAGTGCATCGACGATGTCTTTGTCGCCGCCGATCATGATCGACAGTGTGCCGCCTTTCGCGCCGATGTCGCCGCCGGAGACTGGAGCATCGACGCTGGCGACACCCTTGGCTTTGGCGGCCTCGGCGATTTCGACTGCCAGCGACGGATCGCTGGTCGTCATATCGACAAGGACGTTGCCCTCTTTCGATCCGGCGAGCGCTCCGTTTTTGCCCAGCATCACTTCACGAACGTCGCTGGGGAATCCAACGATGGCGAAGATCACGTCGGAGGCTTCGGCGACTGCGCGGGGCGAATCGGCCCACACGGCCCCTTTCGCGACTGCCGAGTCAGACTTCGATTTGGTGCGGCTGTAAACCGTCGCCGAGAAACCGGCATCGATCAGATGACCGACCATGCTCGATCCCATAACTCCGGTGCCGATCCAGCCAATCTTCGTCTGCCCGGGTGCAATTGTCGGCGCTGCCATGATGCTCGTCTTCCTGTTGCTGTTTCGCTACGATTGGATTTTGCTTAACGGCCCGCAGTATATCGGGTGTTTATTCCTTTTTCATCCATAAGCACATTACCACCCCCCAAAGCTCGCGGGCCGCGTCCCGCGGGAATGCCTAATGTCATCAACATCCGAACCCATCGCGTGGCTCAACGGCGAAACCGTCCCGATTTCGGCGGCGAAACTCTCAGTGTTCGATATGGGCATCGTGCTGGGCGCATCGGTGACGGAAATGATCCGCACGATCGCGCATCGGCCGTTTCGCCTCGACGATCATTTGGAACGGCTCGAACGTTCGCTGCACGCCGTCGGATTCTCGGCCAACAAGTCGCGGGACGAGCTGGCCGCCATCGTGAATGATGTCGTCGAACACAACAAACAACTGATTCCCGAGGGACACGATTTGGGAATTACCTTGTTCGTGACGGCTGGACTCAATCTCACTTATGTTGGGGCAGCCGGGCTTGAAGCGGCCCGACGGCCGACGGTTTGCGTGCATACGTTTCCGTTGCCGTTTGAATTGTGGGCGGAAAAACTCGATGCGGGCCAACACCTGATTACGCCGAGTATTCGTCACGTGCCTCCCGATTCGCTCGATCCGAAAATCAAATCGCGCAGCCGGCTGCACTGGTATCTCGCCGACCAACAGGCAAAGCTTGGCGATCCCGCCGCCGGAGCACTCGTGCTCGATCACGCCGGCAACGTCGCCGAAACCAGCAGCGGCAACTTCTTCATCGTCCGCGACGGTGTCATCTGCACGCCGAGTCATCGCACCACGCTGGGAGGGGTGAGCCAACAAGTGGTCACCGAGTTGGCAGGCCAACTTGGAATTGAGTGTGTCGCCACCGATTTACAGGTTTACGATGTCTTGAATGCAGAAGAAGCATTCACCTCGTCAACACCGTACTGTTTGCTCCCCGTCGTGCGCGTGAACGGTCGGCCCATTGGTGACGGTCAACCCGGACCAATCATTGGGAAGCTGCTGGCGTCGTGGAACGATTTGGTCGGAATTGATATCGCCGAGCAAATCCGCCGCGGCGCGCAGGAACGCAGCGAAGCGACATGACCTGCACGGTTGCGTGTTGGCAGTGACCGCCGTACGGTGGGATCGCGGATAACGCGACATGATTTACCTGACAAAAGGAACTTTGCGGCGCGATGGTAACACGGTTTTTGAAGCGACCTTTTGGCGATCAGATTGCGTTCCTGCAGCAGCTGCGACGGGAATTTGAGGCGACTGGTGCCGTCGCCCCCAGCAGCCGGTTTCTTGCGCGGGCCATCACCAAACCGCTGGAAAAGCGGGACGGGCCGGCGCGCATTCTGGAAGTTGGACCGGGAACGGGCGCGGTAACGCGGCAGATTGTGCAATGCCTGCGGCCCGATGACCGGCTCGATCTGGTCGAGTTGAACGGCGGGTTCGTCGAAATTCTGCAGCAGAAGTTTCGCGACGACCCGGTGTTTCAGGCGGCCGCCGATCGTGCTGAAATCCACATGTGCGCCGTGCAGGATTTCGAGGCCGATGGCCAATACGACTTCATCGTCTCGGGCTTGCCGCTGAACAACTTTCCTGCCGAGTTGGTGCGAGAAATCTTCGAGGTTTGTTTCAATCTTCTCGCGGACGACGGCGTGCTGTCATATTTTGAGTACATGTTCGTTCGCCGTTTTCGGCGCGTGTTGTCGCGCGGCAGCGAACGGGCGCGGTTGACGGCACTCGAAGAGATATTGGGCGCCCGGTTACAGCAACATCGTTTTCGCACAAACGGCGTGCTGGTGAATATCCCGCCGGCATGGGTGCATCATTTACGCAAGGAAGAGACGCCCCGCGCCGTTTGATCCCACGGGCCGCAGCCCGTGGGCTTTGAGGTGTTGGATTTCGATTTGATGAAACGAATGGCGTTTACGCGTCGGGCTTTTTCTTTGACTTGTCGTTTGTTGGGCGTTTGCGATCAGTGGGGCGTTTGCGATCCGTTTGTGGTTGTCCTGGTCGTCGGCCGAATGCGCGGGCGAACTCCTGCTGCGAGAGCGAGTCTTTGCCGAGCCGCTCGTAGATTGGTTTGAATCGCGGGCGCATTTGTTCCGGCAGTTCACTCAGCGTCAGCTTGCCGTCTTTGTTGGCATCGAAGCGAGTGAAGATTGCCCGCGGGTCCGATGCCCGGCGAATGGCCGCCGTGTATTCGGCCAACGTAATCTCATCTTTCATCAGCCGCTGGAAGATAAACCGAAAGCGACGTTGCGCATCCTCGGGGATTTCTGTCTTCGACAGTTTGCCGTCGCCATTGCGATCGAGACGCTTGAATGTCTGCTCTGCGAATCGCTGATTGGTTGCGGCCTGACCGCGCCTTAAGCCGATCATGTCCTCGACCGTGATTTCGTCTTTCTTCAGCCGGTCGAACATCGGCTTGAAGCGCGGACGGACTTGTTCGGGGATTTCGCTTAACGTCAGTTTGCCGTCATTGTTGCGGTCGAGTCGCTTGAATAACTCGCGGGGATCGAACTGCGGCCGACGCCCGTTACGGCCACCCGGACCTTGTTGATTGCCGGCAACCGGTGGGGCCGGTTTGAGGGCTTCGTCGAATTCGGCGCGGGTTAGCGTGCCGTTCTTGTCTTTGTCACCAACGCGCAACAGCCGCTTGAACGCCTTCTTCTGCGCCTCACCAATTTCGTCGGCCGTAATGCTGCCGTCGTTGTTCTTATCGAGCTGGGTGAACACCTTGCCCCGTTCGGCGTTCTTGTCGCCCTGCGCAACAGAGTAAGAGGACAACCCGCTTAAGACGGCCAAGGCCACCACACTGGTTCCAACAAGTTTTCTCATCATCTCGCTCCAGGCTGCAAAGACAGCAATTCGTATTCGATGAACGGCAAACGGCATATTACGCCCAAATTTCACTTCCCACAATTACTAAACCCCGAAAACGGGCAGAGGTTCCGGTGTGCAGGTCATTTGGGCATCGTGGTCGCCGGGTGGCATATCGCTCTTTGACGCAAAAGAGCAAAGCGGCGAAGCCGCACGAAAACCCAAACCGACACTTCAGTGTCGAAGGTTGACTGACTTAGTTTTGTACACAAAAGAACACTTCTTGCCGTTCACAGCCGGGCGCGCTGTCACAGGCGATGACCTGCACGCCGACAGCAAGCTGTCGGTTTGGGTTTTCGCGCGACTCCGTCGCGTTTTTCCCGCGTGAAATACGACGTTCCCTGTCCGTAGCGTATTCACCGGGCGTCTGCAATCGGGTTCTAACGATCGTACTGGCCAAGTAGTACGCAACGGGAAAATCGGCTGCAGAATCTCGGAAAGGTGCAAAGTTTGCTACGAATTAGAAGGCTGCGTAGACGAGGATGAATAAAGCGAGTTTGCCTTATGGAGGTAAGGCTATTGGACTTCGTACGGAAACTCACGGTTGCAACTTGTAGGAATCAAACTCATGAAATATGCAGCGAGTACTTTCGCCCTGGCCATCGTGTTGATGGTTGCCAGCGGCGGTACGAGCGCGAATGCCGGCTATTGCGGCGCAGCTAGTTACAGCTGTTGTCCGAAAACTGCCTGCGTCGCCTCGGGCGATTACTGTGAAGCCAAATCATCCTGCGGCACCTGCTACAAGATGGTTCAGGAAACGATTTACGAACAAAAAGAATACACGTGCACCAAGACGGTTTATGACACCGTTTGCGAGCAGGTGCCGTACACGTGCATGAAGAACGTCTATGAGACGTGCTACCGCGACGAGTGCTACACCACGTGCAAGAACGTCTATAAGACGTGCTACCGCGACGTTTGCTGCAAGACACGGCGGCCGGTCTACAAGACCTGCTACCGCGAAATCTGCTGCAAGAAGCGTCGTCCGGTTTACAAAACGTGCTACCGCGACGTTTGCTACACCACGTGCAAGCCGGTTTACAAGACCTGCTACCGCGACGAGTGTTACACCGTTTGCCGCAACGTGCAGGAAACTCACTACCGCGACGTCTGCTGCACGACCTACAAGACGGTCAAGAAGACGTGCTACCGTGACGTTTGCCAAACCGTTTGCAAACCGGTCACCGAATGCAAAGAGATCGAAGTTTGCTGCGGCGAGTGGAAGACGGTCACCGAGGAGATTCCCGGTGAAATCGTCGAGCGATGCGAATGCGAGCCGGGTACTTGGGAATGCGATCCCTGCACCGGTTGCCAGGTCTACAAGCCCGGCAAGTGCAAAACAGTCAAGGTTCAGTGCCCCAGCACGACCTGCTGCAAAAAGGTCTGGGTTCCCAAAACGATTAAGAAGCAGGTTTGCTGCACGCGGTACGTTACCGAAGTGAAGCACTGCAAGGTTCCGTATACGGTTTGCGAGCAGGTTCCCTGCACGACGAACAAACGCGTTCCTTACACCTGCTGCCGCACCGTCCGCGAAACGAAGACCCGCCGCGTGCCTTACACCACGTGCACCTACGTCCGCGAATGCAAAACGAGGAAGGTTCCTTACACCACCTGCAGCTATGTGGAAGAATGCTTCACCAAGAAGATTCCCTACACCACCTGCAGCTGGGTGGAAGAATGTCACACCAAAAAGGTTCCCTACCGGGTGTGTGAGAAAGTTCAGCAAACCTGCACACGGAAAGTTCCGTATCGCGTCTGCAAGCAGGTCTGCGAAACGAAGTACCGCACGGTGAAAAAATGCGTGCCGCGTCAGGTCGAGTACAAGGTGACCAAATGCGTCCCGCGCGTTATCTGCCGCAAGGTACCCGTCAAGAGCTGCTGCCCGCAGAAGAGTTGCTGCCCCAGCAAGGGCTGCTGCGACTGATTAGTGACCGACGATGCGAAGTCCAACGGAGGCGATTCAATGGAATCGCCTCCGTTTTTTTGTTGCACCGAATTGGTTGGTTGATCCCACGGGGCGTAGCCCGTGGGCTTTGCACTTTGTAACGCATCTCTAACGGTTACATTACAACACGGGCGCGAATAACCGGCAGATACTCTCGGCCAGAACGTGGCGCGTTGGACGAGCGATCCACCTTTCCAACTCGATTGGCTTCGATCGTTCCCGATCCCTCTCGAAGTGATCTTCCAATTGCGAAGCGATCTTGCGGTCGTACGTCACCACGGCCACCTCGAAGTTCAACAGCAAACTGCGGGCGTCGAAATTTGGAGTCCCCACTAACGACCAATGGCCGTCGATGGTCAGCGTCTTTGAATGCAACAAGCCGTGTTCGTATTCGTAAATCTCGACGCCGGCACGCAAGAGTGACTCGTAATAGGAACGACCTGCAAGCAATGTCCAGACGTAGGCCGACCGTCCCGCCAATAACAGCCGCACCCGCACACCGCGTCGGGCCGCCGTCTCCAGTGCCGTTAGTAGTGGTTCCGTCGGCACAAAGTACGACGTGGCCAAAGTGATTTGATCGCGGGCAGCGTTGATGGCTGCAAACAGTATGCTGTGCATCGCTCGCAAATCGGCCACTGGCTCGCCGACAATCACCTGGGCCGACACCGCTCCGCACTCGTCCGGCTTGGGAAAGACATCGGGCTGCGTCAACTCTTCCTGTGTGGCATAGTACCAGTCCTCTGCAAAAATCTGCTGAAGTTGCAGAACCGCCGGCCCACACAGCCGCAGGTGCGTGTCGCGCCAGTATCCCAGATGCGGATTCTTCCCCAAATATTCGTCACCGATGTTCATGCCGCCGGTAAATCCCACCTGCCCATCGACGACGACGATTTTACGATGGCTGCGCAGGTTGACCGACCAGCGCTCTCTCCACGTTCGTCCCGGCAAAAACGAGGCAACGTGAATGCCGGCATCCTACATCGGTTTCAAGAACCGTCGCGTCAGCAGGTTGGAACCGATCACGTCGTACAGAAACCGCACCTTCACGCCTTGCTTTGCCTTTTCGATCAGCATGTCGCGCAAGTTCGTCCCGGTTTTATCCGGCCGCCAGATGTAATACTCCAGGTGCAGCGTATGTTGGCGTCGGCGTGACCCTTGCGGATGCGGCACTGATCTTCCTGGAACGTCACGATCTGGTGTGCCGTCTCGTTCGGGTGTGAATCGAACCGGTTGACTGTCAGGTTTTCGTCGGCATGGCGACGAAAGACAGGTTCGAGATCCAATGTGTTCACGCCCTTCGTCTCACAGAAACTCATAATCTTGCGATGCGCCTTCGCGAACGGGTAGTCACTTCCCAGTTCGGTCAGAAACGGAAAGATGACAACTCGCAATTCCACATCGTTATCGCTGCATTGTGCGTTCATTTCTTCGAGATGAAATGCAAACCCGTCCCATGCTTCCGATTCGTACGAGTCGGCCAGATGCGGAAAGTAGTCGCGCGTTCCCGGTTGCGAGAGTTGCACGTAACGGAAATACAACCAGTTGAGAAAATAGGTCTTCGTCCACAGAAAGAACCGTGGTTGAGCCACCTGAAGACTCTTGATCGCGGCATCCGTCCGTGAGTCGTACGCCTCGATGTCGTTCAAACAAATGACATAAATCACCATGTCCGTTTCGTAGCCTTCCCGCAGCAGACCGTGTACTCTGGCTTCGATCTGTGAGATATCCAGTCCCGGGTCGGCCAGATTCGCCACCCGAAACTTCCCCGGTTGGCTTCGCTCGAGCGCTGCACCGATTCGATCGGTAAATCGGTCTTCGCGTCTTCGCACGCCGTGACCGATGGTGAAACTGTCGCCGACAAAACAAATCCGACGCCGACCCGGCGGCCGATTACGGTGGAATTCTGCCACGTCGCGCGCACCAAACGAATTTCGCTGTGCCTCGATGTGGCGATCGAACCACCGCTTGGAGACGTTGGTCATGTTGAACGCGTCGCTCTCATCGACGAACAGCGCAAAATACAACTCGCAGCCGGTCAACATCATCAGCAACATCCACAACGACAGGCCAAGTTTGACCCACCGCAGACGGCTGGCAACACTGCGATATCTCCGTCTTTGCGATAACAGCACGCGCAGCAGAACGCCGACAATTAGCAGCCAACACAGCATGCCGACGATGTAACTTGTGGGAAGATAAAAGAGCATTCAGCGAGAATCCGATCTGCGGTTGTCTCGTTATTTCCTGACGACATAGATCGGACTCGACCAGGCCCGGTGTCCGTCTTCCTGCACAACGTGGGCGTAGAGTGGATTGTCGCCAATCTGCAGGTCGGATTCCGTCGGTTCGTAGTCGAATGCCACCGAGTGGGTACCGCCAGCCGGTGGCAGCCGAAACGCCGAAATCTGTTTGCCCACGCCGCCCAGATCGAACGAACGGCCGCGAACGCCAAGTTCAGCAATCGTCGTCGTAAAACTTGTCTGCTTCGTCTCGACAATCAGTTGGCCCGCCTCCGCATGACTTAATTCAAGAATGACTCCCGCCAAGCCGCCGGTCGTCAACGAATGCCAACCGATGCGGCTGGACGTCAATTGGTTGCACTGTTTTTCGTGGTTGAGAAAGTTGATCGGTTCAAAGTTCGCGATGCTGTTGCCAACAATTCGCAGTCCGCCGTCCCACACCACCTGACGCCCACGTCCGCGCACCGTTGCCCCCTGCCATTGGACTTTCAAGCGATTTCCTAAGTCGGCCTCACTATAAGGGCGCACCGTTTTCAGGACCGTCATCGCGTTGCGAATTTCGACTCGCTCGATGGCCGCCGTTCCCTCGACTTGAACCCGCAACGTGGGAGTCGCCTCACCTTCGACTTCGAGCACCGCTCCCATTGGCACGTCGAACGCTGCCGCGCTGCCGTTCTTTGGGCGCTGTGCCGTCACGTCGAGATGAATTCGCGCCCCGGTTGTCGCGTACACACGTCGCGACTGGTACGCCTCCCACACGCTCTCTCGATCCAGTTTCTTCGCCAGAATACAGGTCAATCCACCGTAACTGCCGAAGGTACTCGCACCCGGATGGCTGGCCCCCGGTCGTCCTTTGTGTCCATCAGAATTCGCGACAATCGCCATTCGGTATCCGCGACGAAACGCATCATCGAGCATCCACTCGAATGTCCCCCAAGCCGAATGCACTTCGACGGCCGTCTCCAGTCCTTCGCGGTGACGCTCCAAGTCGGCGAAGCGACCGCCGACGTGCGCGAACATCATCACCTCGCGGCCGCAATTCTCTAACCGATCGAACAGTTCCTCTACCGTTTCACTGCAGGGGTCTGCCGCCTCGTTTGCCGAAACCAGCGCGCGGCTGCTACGGCTGATAATGCCACCCTCTTCGCGAAACAGAACGTTGCGATCGCCACCCAGGCCGGTGTTGCCGCTCCACTCCCAACCGGGAAACGTCACGAATTGTCCCGGCTGATTGAATTCGCCGGTCGTCTGCTGAATCTTCTCCCAGAAGCCGTCAGTAATCTGGAAATCGTTTCCCTGATGCGCACAGGCATCGAGGAAGGCATAGTCGCGACCGAAACGGAAATAGTCGTCAATGCTGTTCGTGCCGATGGTCTCTTCGCTCTGCCCATGCAGGTCGGCCCAGTAGCGACCATAGCCGTCGTTCACGCCGACGAGTATGGGATTTGTTTCCGCCTTCAAGCCGGTTTGTTCGTCGGTGACCGAAACTGTATGGACTCCAGCATCGTCGAAGCCGGAATGGATCATTGTCTTCGGTTCAGCCGTTGGATTCCCCCACACGTCTTCCAGCCGCGTGCGAACAACAATGTCGCTCCCCGGTTCGCTCAGCGTCGGCGCGACGGCAACCAACCGCATCGGCTGACCCGCCGCGATACGCAGCGTGGGCGATTCGGGCAGGTGTTCGTAAACGTAGGTCGCGTACCGATCGAGCAGCACGCGGATCTCGAACGTCTCTTCGATAAAAGTCTGCATTCGCCAGCCCGGCGATCCGCCTTCACGATTGCCCAACGTCAGCGTGATCGTCTCCCCTGCGCGCAGATATCCCTGCAACACCTTGACGTGAATCGTCTTCCCCCACGGCCGCTGATTGTCTTTGACATCGTAACGCAGTTGCAATTGTGCGCCGTTGGAAGCCACTGCCGTCGTGTAGTTGTGAGCCCCGGGTGCGTGAAACTGTGGCACGCCCGCATCGGTCGCGTACCGCATCACAAACTTCAGCGACCCCGTATCGTCGATTCCGGAAAATCCGGCCGTGTAGGTCAGCGCGCACAACTGATAACTCCCCGCCTCGACGGAGCCGTTTAAGCTGCAGGTGACGCTCCCTACATCCGAGCTGTTATCGTCGCTCGAAATTCTGACGATGCTCATTTCGACGGCTCATTCTTGCGCTGCAGGACAATGAAGAAGTCGTTGTTCAGCAACAATTTCCAATCGTGAGGATGTTCGCGGAATTCACGGATCTGCTGCGGTTGCGTGATGTTGCTGTAACGAGCTTGCTTGTCGATCACAATATAATCGGTATCGGGCGGCGCGCCCGGTTTGTTGTCGTTGACGGCCCGTGGATATTCGCTGTAATCGTATGACCGCTGATAGTGCGTGAATCGAGGGTGAATCAAGTCGGTCGATGCCACGCGTGCGCTGGACGGAATCATTGCGATCGCGGCGGGAAACTCCTCGGCCCGTTCTCCCGGAACATACAAGCTACGCCAAGTCCACGTCGAGCCGGCATCCCAGAACGGAACACCCAACGGCCCCAGACTGAAAAACAATCCACCCGCAAGCGCCGACGTCCACGCAAAATGTCGCCCCCATGCGGTCGGATCTGCGACGACTGTCAATTCCTTTGTATGACGCAAGCGTTCCCAGAGTCTACGCCAGAATCCGGCAGCGTGTGACAGTCCCGCTGCAGATGCCCAGAAGACGATTGGTATCAGCGGTGCATGGAAGTGGTGAAACGGAACCAGCGGAAAGCCGGCATCAGTCGAATCGCCACCGGAGACTTCCATCAAACAAAGCACGCCAAACAAAGGCAGCGCAACAGCCAATCGCCCCGGAGAGAACACCGCCAAAAAGCCGGCCGGCACCAATAGTGCCAACGCGTAGAACATCGACTGCATACTGAATAATCTTCCCAGCCAGATTGTTGGCTGCGCGAATAGCACTTGCGCAATTCCCAGCGGACCAGCGGGCTGCGCATCGCCATCGGAACCACCGTTCTCGACCGCCGCTTCGTTCAGCCAACCAAAATATCCGGTGTAATGTGGATCGCGCCCTTCGCGAAACGCCGGGATCAACACCAGGAGCACCAGCAATAAGTAGCAGACGCTGAGGACGGACATCGCAGCGCCGATCGTGCGCGGGTTACGAGCCGGCGAGCGGTCGGCGGAAGCTGGCTGATTCGAAATTCGATCAGTTCCCCCACCCCGACACAACAACCATAACCCCAGCGGCGCAATCACAATGCTGTAATCTTCTTTCGCGCTCAACGCGCACAGCAGCAGGATCGACATGCTCACAAATCGGCGACGTTCCATCTGATCGATCGCAAACAACAACAACGGCACGCCGAACGCTATCGGCCGAAACGTTTTCAAATCAATCGCGATATCCAGAAACTGCATTGGAAAGTACAGTAAATAGGCAAACGCCAGCAGCGCACCCGCTTTGTCGCTTTGCGTATGCCGCCGGGCGATCCAGAACACGGCAATCGCTCCCGAGGCCAACGCCAGCGACTCGCAAAGTTCCAGCAGCATCTGCGACGGCCAAACAACATGCAGCGGCAACAACGCCACATGAATCACCTGAATGTGTTCGCCCAGAAACAATCCGGGATCGAGAAAGCTGCGAAACCCTTTGCCATGCTCCAGATTCCAGAGATGCTCTTCGTACATCGCCGAGTCACCGTGCGGCAACAACAGACCGCTATACAGTTGCCAATTCATTGTTGTGAACACAACAACGTACAGCGCAATCCCCAGCCAGACACTTTGTGGCACGTACCAATTCGTTTCGCCCACCGATCGCACTGCCACTACGCTTAGAGAAATCGACAGCGCAAAGAGTGTTGCCACAAATCCGGCCATCGTCGCCGCCAACCACAACTGTGGCGTCGCGGCCAACAGACTCACTACGGTTTCCGACTCTGCGATTGATGCAACGGTCCACAACAGCAACCAGATACCGGGAATCAGCCACCACCGGAATCCATCGCGTCCCCAAACCCACAGGATGTTGCTGAATGGGAACTTCGTTTTCACAGCCAACGCGGCTGCTCCGCCCAGCCAACTCACAATGGCAACGCCCAATAACGCGATAAACAAAACGTCAAGCGGGACATCGGCCGTCGGCGCAACTTTCCCACCCAGCAGTCCGGTGACCCAGATCCACAGGTCCCGGCTCATTAGCGTGCCGGCCAGCGCGAAATCGTTAAGAATCACTTGCAGACTGCCCGCCGCGCACAACGCGCCGAAGACAATCTGCGCAACGACACCGAGCCGATTCACGCGGTCTGGCGGTCTTTTCAGTGCAACAGAACTCATAGGAAATGTGGAATGAAGGGTGACGGAATAATCCGGGACAATCTCCATCATATCCGACATGCCCACTGCCGACGACTGCCTGTCGCTCGAATGTCGTGTGATTGGCTATGCCCCGTCCTCTTTGCGGTTATAATCCGACGTTGTGGAACGATCTTCCTGCATCGCGCGGTGCGTTACGAATACAAGGATGTGACCGATGCCCAACAACATTGCCGACGAGGCATTACGGATTTACTGTGCCGGCCCGTTGTTTAACGGTGCCGAGCGCGACGAAATGGCCGCCATTGCCGACGCGTTGACCGACGCCTGTTATCGCGTTTACCTGCCGCACCGTGACGGCATGGAGTTTCGTCTTGTACACCGCACACTAATAGATCGCGGTTGGGAGGCTCCGCAGGCGGCCGCGTTCCTGCATGCCGCCATCTTCGCGCTCGATGTCTACCAGTTGGCCGTCGAATGCGACGCGCTCATTTGGAATCTCAACGGTCGCGTCCCCGATGAAGGTGCTGTCTCCGAAGCGGCCATTGCCTGGACGCTGGGGAAACCAATCGTCGCCTATCAGGACGATGTCCGCTCGTTGATTGCCGGGAGGGCGAATCCATTGCTCGTCGGGCTGGTCGACTTTCAAACGATTGACAACATCGACGACATTCCCGATGCAATTTCGACTGCGATCGTCGCTGGGGAGTCACTGCCGCCCGCCATCGACGAAATGCCCGCCAAACTTCAACAGGCATCGCGCGACGGTGCCCGCTTGTGGCAGGCAATTGGCAATCGTGGCGCGCAACAGAACGACGAACTGCTCGCCGACGTCGTCACGGAACTTTTCGCCCCCACTCGTACGGCGGATACCAAATCCGCATCCCCGATTTAGCCAACGGGCTTGCCCGTCGTGGTCCGGTTGAATTCCAATGCCGCATTCACTATTCGACATCCCCGAGCTGATGCAGTTGGCAAACGCGCAGGGAATCGTCCGCATTCCAATGGAGCAGGACGTTCCCTTTACGTCGCGGGTGCGGGCGCTTGTCGATACGGCCGAGTTTCAACGTCTCGCCCACATCAAGCAGCTGGGTGTCGCTTCGCGCGTCTATCCCGGTGCGCAGCACACGCGCTTCGAGCACGCGCTGGGCGTGTACCACAACGCGCTGCGGTATCTGTGGCAATTGGGAAAGGACGCCCGCTTCCACGAAATCATCGATCCGCATCACGCCGAGGTATTGTTGGCCGCCGCCCTGCTTCACGATCTGGGTCACTGGCCGTTCTGCCATCCGATTGAAGACATGGGGCTGCCCGATCTGCCGCCGCACGAGGAGTTTGCGGCCGAGTTTCTTGCGCCGCATCGCGAGTTGGCTGAAGTGTTGCGATCCGAATGGCAAATTGAACCGGAAGAAGTCCTGGGCGTTGTGGTGAAACAGAAAGGGGCAGCGAAAACAGGCGACACGCCGGCGCTTCGTCTGCTGCGATCCATTCTGTCCGGGCCGATCGACATCGATAAGATGGACTACCTCGACCGCGACAGCCTGCATGCGGGCGTTCCCTACGGCCGCAACTTCGACAAGAACCGGCTGATGCATTCGCTCGTTGTTAATCGCGAGGGCGACGGACTCGCGTTGAACTACAAGGGAAAGACCGCTGCCGAATTGATGGTCTTCGCCCGTTATGTCATGTTCAGCGAAGTCTATTGGCATCATGCCGTGCGGTCGGCCACCTGCATGTTCGCCCGCGCGTTCTTTACTTTGCATCGCGATCTCGACCTGCGGCAACTGTTTCTGCAAACCGAACCCGACTTCATTCAGACACTGCGAACCGAAGCCGCCGGCACCGATTGCGAACGGCTACTCGAAGGGGTCTTCGGGCTCAAACGATTACTCTACAAGCGGGTGACCGAATACAGCCTGTACCAGTCCCCCGAGACCTACCAGCGACTGGCCGGACGGCGGTTTGAGTTTCTGGTCGATTGCGCAGACCGGCTAACCAAACGGCTGGGTGCAGAACTGAACGAACCGCTGGCCGCCACCGACCTGCTGATCGACGCGCCGCCACCGCATCGGGAAGTGGAATTCAACGTGGAAATCTTCTTCCCAGAGGAAGACGTGTACCGCCCGCTGCACGAAGTCTCGCCCGTGGTCGAAACGCTGGCGCAAAGACAGTTCGACGATTACGTCAAACGCGTCCGAATTTTCGCGAATCCCCGCTGCGCGAAGAAAATCGCCGGCGTGTCCAACTTCGACGAGATCCTGAACCGCGTTATTGATGAAACACCGAACGATTCGGATTGAACGCAAAGGTGCAAAGACCGCAGAGAATCGCAAAGAGGGATAAAATAGGAGCCTGAAGCGCAAGCGAAGGATGTTTCCAGCAAGCTCCTTCGCTTAAGCTTCAGGCTTTTATTTGTGGCCCTTGCCCCCGATGAAACTTGAATTGCGGTTGTATCCCCGGCCGATCGTGCCGACAATGGAGACTACCGACAATGGTTTGGCTGCAATTTGCGGGATCGGTCGAAAACGGTCGCTTGGAATAGCACGTAGTGCCGGCTGGAAGCCACCACTACGGCAGCAAATATGCGCACGACGCCTAAATAACAGGTATGAAACATGGAATTCTATCGGTTGATGCTGCTGCCGGCATTCGTTGTGGTCGTTTGCATCTGTGGTTGCGGAGACGACTCGGCGGACGTCTCCAATGGCAGTGCCATTGGTGGCAGCAGCGGCAATGCCGGTGGCGGCCGTTCTTTGGCACCCGCGGCACCGCAGGGTCGTCAAGTTGAAAAGTCGAAGCCGGCCGCAGAAAAACCTGCCCCAAAGGTCGATGCAGCCCTGGCGGGAGCCGATCCGAAAAACGTGTTTGCATTGGCGAACAACGAAGGGAATTTCGCGATTGTCGATGATGGAGCCAACACGTTTCTCGCAACGGTTCCGGAGGAGGGGGTTGATTCCTCACAGTTCACCGCCGCACCACCCGGTGGTGGGGGTACGAAATCGTCGTCAACACGTCCCAACAGCAAAGCCCCACTTCCAGAAGGTTTTGTCGCGGTACCCGAGGCGGGGTTTTCCGAAGACGGTTTCCCAATGCGAATTCGCTGCGAAGAAGATGGTTCGTTAATGGTGTTGATTCCGTCATCGATTTCACAACAGGGAACGAACGACGGCCCCGCGCACGCCACGCCGCAAATCGCCGTCTTTCTCGAAGCGTACTACATCGACGTCGCCGAGGTCACGCTTGGACAATACGGAAAATTCCGCGAGTGGTGGAGAGAGGAAAAGAACCGAACGCTGCCGAAGCCGATTAACGATTCTTCGCCCGATGATCACCCTGTTTTGGGGGTGAGTTGGGCCAACGCCCGTAACTATACCACCTGGGTGAAGAAACAATTGCCCACCGAACCGGAATGGGAGAAAGCGGCGCGAGGCCCGAATGGTTTCCTGCATCCGTGGGGAAATGGTCGGGCCGGTTGGTCTCCCGCGCGAACTTCCAATCAGATTGACGCGGTTATGAGTTTCCGTGCCGACATCAGCCCGTATGGGGTGTACGACCTTGCGGGCAACGCCCGTGAATGGTGTGCCGACATGTATTCCGCCACCACCTATCAGGAAGCGACGAGAAACGGCGAGACCGTCGTCCGCAAATGGGCCGGGCCAAAACGGGCAGTGGTCGCAAACCACCGCGTCGTCAAGGGCAACGGTCCCGATTGGATGGCATGGAATCGTTCGTCCGTTTCCATGCGCGCACCGGGTGCCAACGTCGGATTTCGGTGCGTCCTCCGCGACTTTTAACCGGATGAAAAAGAGAAAAAGAAGGGAACGACCGGTCGTCGGAAGACGGCGTTTTGATCCCCTGCTGCAGATGCTGGCAATGTTGGTCGTAGTGTGGTAGTTTAATCGCCGTCGAATTCCTGATTTGATTGGCCGTTTTGACTGGTTTTGGAGAGACGCGAAGCGATGTCCGTTCGCAATGTGCAGGCAATTTCCGGCGTGAGCGCCGGCCTCGAAAACGTGGTGATGACGGTCTATCCGTCAATCGCTGCAACCGGCCGGGGTCGCCTTTTGGGCAGAGTGTATGAAGCAATTCCCGTTAGAATTTGTGGAATCAAACTCTCGAATCTGCTGTTCACGCTCCCCACCAGCCCGTTGGCTTTGGGTTTGTATGCGGAAACCAAGGTCTTCGGAAATCGCTACGTATTGACCAACCGCAGGGTGACCGTCCTCGCGGCCCTGACGCCACGGCAACTGATGGAAGTCGCATTGCCAGCGATTGAAGAGATCGAAGTCGAACAACTCGACGGTCAGCAGTTCTTCCACGCGGCCGATCTCGTTCTGCTCGATTCTCGCGGCAGCGTTTTGGGACGACTCGAAGCGGTTCCGCGTGCGGAGATTTTTCGGCAGACCATTCTCGAAGCCCGCGATGCTTTGACGCAGACCGAAGCCGCATTGGCGACAATCTCGGCACGTCAAACGGCGTAATCGAGCGGCGCGCCAGGAAGCGAACGAGCCGGGTGAATGGGTCACTACAAGCGCTTACCGGCTTGAAGGCGGACGGCGCTGCCAGAGTTGACTCAGCGGCATTCGTTTTTTCCGCGACGATCGCCTCAAGGGCGTAGCAAGCACGCCGCGATCAGTCCGCCGGTTCGATTGGCGACCGGAGCTGCCATAGGGCTGCTGCTTGGAGATCTTCGTTGTTGATCTCGCTGGGGAGTACGTTTGGTCGTGAGTCGTTTGCCAGGCGGGATCGACGTATGCTGCCGCTGCCAGTAGGACGTTGCGATAGTCGCGCCAAACGGTGGCCTTATCGGGACGGTTGGGAACAGCCAGTGTGACCGTTTCCAGGCCGAGCGTGCCGATGGCGTAACTTTCGATCGATCCCGACACAAGATGATCTTCGAGCCGGCCAACGTGCAGGTTGCGGAACTCACATAAAAACCCGGCGGCTGCGGCGGCCCGCCGACTGCACAATGCCCAGCCGTTAGGATTGCGAGTTGATTTGACGTGTACCACGCGGTGTGGACGATAAGTTCTCAGGATGTCACGCAGCACACGTGTTTCGACTTCGCTGAACGCCGAAGTACCCGCGCGTGGTTCACGTTTCGATTGCCGGTCAGTCGGCGTGGGGAAGTTGCGATTGAGATCGACTTTCCTGGCATTCAAGGTGTTGTGATTCGCGAAACCGTCGGGGTTGGCTGTCCTCACGACCAAAACGTTGACTTCGTGCCAGTGATCGGACGTCTTGCCCAGATGTCGTGCCAGCTGCTCGACGATCTCAACGGCCATCGTCTCGCTGCCGTGCAGGCTTCCCAGCACCAGCGTACGGAACGGGCCTTTGCCGATCTGCACGGTTTCAATCGGTCGCCCCTCGGTGCTGGGAGCGTAACGCTCCCAGCGGAAGTGCCAGATCTGCTTCGTCGCCGGGGCATCGGCGAGTGGCTCAAACCGCTCGCTGAGATAGTTTCCTGGCTCCACAGCCCCAGCCGACATCGCGCTAAGTACAACAGCCAGACACAACAATGCCCGCGCACAGCCCGATGCTGTCACGCCGGCATCGCCACACTGCGCGCACGGGTAGCGAATGGAATTGTCAGCACAGATGTGTTTCATGGAACCTTGCCGGGGGAGGCGGCAGGAGAAAGCTCAATCGTCGATTCCCAGTCGGTACTTCATCTGCTGGAATCGATCGACGTACTCATCGCTGGACGAGTGGACGTGTTCGGCTTCGGTGATGAACCGTATCTCGTCGCTGCGGCCAATGCCGTAGTCGGCCAGCGTGTTCTCAAAAACCGATAAATCCTGGCCGTAAACGATGAGCAGTTTGTGTTCATCAAACTGAATTTCTAACGGAATTCGCGGATTGAGTACCGCCAATCCCGTGCAGCCATCGTCCAGCAGAATATCCTCGAAGTCGTACAGCGTACTCTTCAGCACGGGCAGGTCGATGTGTTCACGGCCCATGTCGAGATGCTGACCTGCCGTCTGATCGTGACTCGATTCGAGTACAACATCGACACTTTCACCCAACGGATCGAGCAGGTCGATAAACAGGTCGATAATCACTTCTCTCGAAGCGGCCGCCATCAAAACGGGAATTTCGACCCCGGTATCGCGATCGCGGTACACGTCGTGCCGATAGCCCGCACTCGGAACGACCTCGAGGTTGTACGAAGGGCGGACGGCGTCGGTCAGTATGAAACTGCCGTACCGTTTCACGCCAAGATGCGCTTCAAGTTGATCTTCGGAAAGATCTTCAAAGCTGCTGTTACTCTTGGTGGCAAAACCATCCCGAGTGCTGTCTTTCTTAAACCGTTGCAGGAAGCCCATCTCGTGTTCCCTTATCTCTGCAGCTGCTGCCGGAATTTGTATTCGTCTGCACAAATCGAACGGCCGGAAATATTTCGATCCAGCCGGTGAGTGAATTGCCACTCGATCAATCTGTGCGGGAGGGGTGCATTCATGTTGGCCCGCAAACAACTCACGACAACGACGACACACCAAGGGCGGCCCGTCAGTCGGGAGTCAGGCAACTCTAGCACGCAAATCGAGTGAAGAACGGCGACAATTGGCGTGCTCCGGCAAAAACCGCCTGTCACTCTATGCAAGAAACGTGACGTGCCGCCTGCGTTAACATTGCTGGAAAGCGAAGCACGCCGGTTCTACCATTCAGGGTGCAAATTGTGACGAGAATTTGGAGTTAGAACTGGTAGATTCAGTACAGTCAGACGATCATGCCCGCCACGAGAGCCGCTTGACCGATCGGCCGCGACAATCGCTATAATGCCGTCCACTGGAGAAGTCGCCGTCGCACCTCACGTGGAGAACACCATGCACCGCCTGGAAAAATACTGGCTCGGTCTCAGCCTGCTCCTCGTAGCGATTGTGACAGTGGCCGGTTGCGGAGTTGAATCTCAATCGAAGCCGCTGCCATCGGCTCCGCCAGCGAACATTATTGTCGAGACGAATTCGCTCGACTCAACAGATACCGAACCAGAAACCGATCCAGAAACCGAAACCGCAACTGAAACTGAAACTGAAAGTTGGCAAGTCATCTACCTTGGCGAGACACGCATTGGCTACGTGCATTCCACGTCCGAAAAAATCACGCGCGATGGTCGGAAGCTCGAACAAACTTCCACCAATACGCACATGACGATTGAGCGATTCGGGCAGAAACTCAAGATGCAGATTCTGGCCGAAAATGTGGCAGCTGAAGATGGCGAATTGGTTTCATTCGTGCAGGAAACCAGGAACCCGCCAGCCAATTCCACGCGTGTCGTCGGCCAGATTCAAGACGACAAATTGCTCTTGAAGACAACGATTGCAGACCGCACAACCGAGCAGGAACTTCCCTGGGAAAAGGGGCTGAAGTCGCTGGCTTACGAGGCGCAATCGCTCACAGAAAACCCGTTGAAGCCGGGTGAATCTCGATCGTTCGATGTCTTTCTGCCGGAGTTGAAAAATAAAGCCACGGTGACCATGACCGCCGGAGCAATGGAGACTGTCAAGCTATTCGACGGCACCTCGCAAGAGTTGATGCAAATCAAGACGACCAACACCGTCCTGCCGACATCGACCCGTAGCTGGATCGACGAAAAGGGAAATACCCTCAAGACGGAAACCGACCTGTTGGGTCTGGTGATGACCACCTACGAGGTTTCCGAGGAGGAGGCGGTCAAGGCGATTGCCGGGGGCGAATTGGACATTGCCGTTGGTTCGCTCATCCGAGTCGATCCGATTGCCAAGGGACATCGTTCGCGAAAGGTCGTTTATCACATCACGACCCCCGGCGAAGACCCGGCAGAGTTTCTCGTGGCCGATAAAACCCAGTCGGTCAAACGGATTTCCGATGAGGCAATCGAACTGACGGTCGCCCCGCCCGCGCTTCCAGAGGACGCCAAAGTTGTCGAAACCAAACCCGAGTTTCTCGAAAGTTCCGCGTTTCTCCAATGCACAGACAATCGCGTCATCGAACATGCCGAGAAGGCAGCCGGCGAGGAAACCAACCCGGTGGAAATCGCGCGGCGCATGGAAAAGTACGTTTCCACAACGCTCACCAACAAGAATTTTTCGACGGCGATGGCCTCGGCTGCTGAAGTCGCGAAGAACCTGGAAGGCGACTGCACCGAACATGCCGTCCTGTTGGCGGCCATGCTTCGCGCCAAAAATATTCCGTCGCGAATCGCCGTCGGGCTGGTTTACATCGAACGGAGCCACGACTTTGGCGGCCACATGTGGAGCGAAGCCTGGCTGGACGGGAAATGGGTCCCGCTGGACGCAACATTGGGCCGCGGCGGAATTGGCGGAGCACACATCAAAATGGCCAACTCCAGTTTTTCGGATGATGGCCCGGCTCCGGTGCTTTCTTTCCTGCCGATGATGAAAGTCCTCGGCAAGATGAAGATCAAGGTCATCGAATCCGAGTGAGGGGCGAGTATTAGTTTTGCGCCAGCCACCACTACGGCAATATTTCTCCGCGAGATGCGAACGCACCTGCTATCCGCACCCGTTGCCCCGACGGTCATTCTTACAATTTCACGTCGAATTTCCGATGTAGATTTTGCAATCGCCAAAGTATGCGATGTGCAGTGATATTGCCGTGTGACTCCGCAATGTGTGATTCAGTTACACGTTACGGCGATTCTGAAACCGAATTCCAGGCAAATCCCACGGGTTTGGCACGGTGAATGCTTTAGTTCCCCGCAGAGAGTGAAAGAGACCCAGAGATCACCGGCGATCTGTGAGAGGGTTCGCCGGAAAGACTGAAGGAAGAGAGAGTTTAGCCCACCGGCCCGTGGAGACGGGCTACACCCCCACCTCACTCGGCATCTACTGCCAACACGCCCATACGGGCCGAGAGGAATCCCGCTTCCTCTCGGCCTCTTTCCTTTGGTACCCGGCCGAAATCGGCGTTTCTTGCCCGGCCCGTTCTTAACGCAAAGGCTGCAGAGAAGCGCAAAGAATTTGCGCGGAAGCAAGCCGGCCAATCTTTCCGGCCGAAACCCGAAGCAAGTCGCAATCACGAATGCCAGGACTCCTCAAGAACGAAGCTCGTTCAGGATATCTGATACTTCGATTTCGGATTTCCTCTAAAGCAGATTTGAGAAGCGCTCTTCCCGCGAATCCTGGTTAGGGATTCCGCCCCCCTTTTTCTTTCTCTGCGCCTCTTTGCGGTCCTTTGCATCTTTGCGTAAAAAATGCCAAGCGAAGAATGCACTCCCGAATACCTCACGTGTCCGCTGACGGTTGCCCATGCGTTCCTGACAGGGTAAAAGTGCGCTTAGCAAACAACGTTTTTTCATTCGAGCGCACGTTCCACAGGAGTTCTCAACATGGCAAGCCCCATTCGTGTCGCGGTCACCGGTGCCGCCGGTCAAATTGGATACGCCCTCATCTTTCGGCTCGCCTCGGGCGCAGTCTTCGGACCCGATCAACCCGTCATCATCCACATGGTCGAAATCCCGCCGGTGCTTCCGGCGCTTGACGGCGTGGAAATGGAATTGGACGACTGCGCTTTTCCCACACTCGCCGGCGTAGTGAAAGCGGACAGCGATCACCTCGAAGATGGATTTGCCGACTGCAACTTCGTCGTCTGTGTTGGCAGTGTTCCACGCAAGAAGGGAATGGAACGGGGCGACTTGATCCGAGTCAACGGGCCGATTTTCACCAGCACCGGCAAGGCAATCGAAGCGGCCGCTGCGAGCGACGTCCGTGTTCTCGTTGTTGGTAACCCCTGCAATACCAACTGCCTCATCGCCATGCACAACGCGCCCAAAGTTCCCCGCGATCGCTGGTACGCCATGACGCGGCTCGACCAAAATCGCGCCATGTCGCAACTCGCGCAGAAATCGGGCCGGCCGGTTGCCGAGGTCAGCAATATGAATATCTGGGGCAATCACTCCGCGACGCAGTTCCCCGATTATCTGCACGCGACCATCGGCGGAACGCCGGCCGCCGACGTTATCGGCGACGACTCCTGGCTGCAGGGGGAATTCATCGAGACCGTGCAAAAACGCGGAGCTGCGGTCATCAAAGCCCGCGGAGCCTCATCCGCTGCCTCCGCTGCGAATGCCGCATTGGCGAATATCAAGAGTCTCGTCACAGAAACGCTGGCCGGTGAAAGCTTCAGCGCGGCCGTCTGCAGCGACGGCAGTTACGGAGTCGATGAAGGCTTGATCTCCAGCTTCCCACTCACCAGCGACGGCAACTCGTGGAGCATCGTGCAGGGAATCGAGCACGGCGAATTTGCCCAACAGAAAATCGACGCCACCATCGCCGAACTCCGCAGCGAACGTGACACCGTCAAAGACCTGCTACCCGGTTAACCGTACGACCAGATGCGACTTAGCCGCCGGTGAACACACCGGCGGCCGGCATGCAACATCTCCTAAAACTATCCAACTTCCATGCCGGCCCGCCGTGTATTCACGGCGGGCTAAATGGTTGAGTCAGCACAATGGACGCAGCCCAAATTCGCCAGTGGGATAACGACCACGTTTGGCACCCGTTCGCCGCCATGTCGGCGTATCGCGATGAAGGTGCGCCGATTATTGCTGGCGCCGAGGGGTTCTTTCTCAAAGACACCGAAGGTAACGAACTCCTCGACGGTTACTCGTCGCTGTGGTGCAACGTTCACGGGCATCGCGTTCCGGAGATCGACTCGGCCGTTCACAACCAACTCGATCGCGTTGCCCATTGCACGTTGTTGGGGTCAGCCAATCTCCCATCCATCGAACTTGCGCGGCAGTTGGTCGAGCGCACTCCAGACGGTTTGAACAAAGTGTTCTATTCCGACAGCGGCTCGACGGCGGTCGAAGTCGCACTGAAAATGGCCTATCAGTACCACCATCAAAAACCGAACTCACCCGGCAAGCGGGACCTGTTCCTTTGCATGGCGGATGCCTATCACGGCGACACTATCGGCTCGGTCAGCGTTGGCGGGATGTCGTTGTTTCATGCAACGTATGGCGACCTGTTGTTCAAAACGCTCAAGCTGCCACCGCCGGTAACGTTTCGCGTTCCCGAGGGTTACGATGCCGACACGTACGTCGCGTACTGTTTCGATGAACTGGAACGTGTCGTTCGGGAAAATCACAAGCGAATCGCCGCGTTCGTCATCGAGCCGTTGGTGCAGGGAGCCGCTGGAATTCTGGTGCATGCGGAAGGATATCTAAGGCGCGTTCGTGAACTCACGGCCGAGTTCGGCATTCTGTTGATTGCCGATGAAGTCGCCGTCGGTTTCGGTCGCACGGGAACGATGTTCGCCTGCGAACAGGAACAGGTCCAACCGGATTTAATGTGTCTGGCGAAGGGAATCAGCGGCGGCTATTTGCCGATTGCCGCGACGCTCGCCAGCGACGAAATCTACGACGCATTTCTGGGCGACCCGGCCGACGGCAAGACGTTCTATCACGGGCACACCTACACGGGTAATCCGCTGGGCTGCGCCGCATCGCTCGCGTCGCTGAAACTCTTCGACGAGAACCGCATCCTCGACAACGTGCAGATTATCTCCGAGCGATTGCAAACGCGAATGGCTGAACTGCAACCGCATCCGCATGTCGGCGAGGTGCGACAAAAGGGGATCATGGTCGGCATCGAACTGGTGCGAGACCGCGATGGCAACGAACCGTTTCCAGCGGCAGAACGCGTTGGACACCAGGTCACTCTCGCCGCCCGCCGGCGCGGCGTAATGATTCGCCCGCTGGGCGACGTCATCGTATTGATGCCCGCCCCCGCAATGCCGGTCGAACTCATCGACCAACTATGCGACGCGGTGATTGAGTCGATCGATGAAGTGACATCGTGACGCATTGAAACGTTGCATGTAAGAGACGCCGGTGGGAGTCGAACCCACTTAAACCGGGTTGCAGCCGGTCGCCGTGCCGTCTGGCTCCAGCGTCGCAGTTGTTTTCTAAACAAGAAACTTTACGATGTCCTCGACAGTGTTTGTCCCACCCAAGACTCCAAGCTCACTTGCCTCTTGATAACATTCGATGAAGGCTTGCTTCATCGCTTCCATGTCAGTCTTCCGGACCGGCTTCACGTGTTTAACCCACAACCGCAACTCCGCAGCGGTGATCATAGCAGGCTGTGATTCAGGTGCAGCCAATCTTGCCGTTACAAACAATTGACGCGCACATTCTTCGTCAATCACATCACTCGGTATGCTCCAGTGCGCTTTCCCTAGGCAATCCGAATAGAAGCCGATTTGGGTTCTTCACCGATTTTAATGGGTGTTTTCAGCACGGTTTGAGTTTCAGTTTCCACAGAAGAACAGGATGCGGGTGCGGTAGTTCGCAAAGTTGCGGAAGCCGCGGGCGTTCGACTTGATGGATTGTATGCGGCTGTTGAAGCCTTCTGCCGTCGCGTTGCTGATCGGATGGCGGAACCAACTCAAGATGTTTTTCAAACGTCTCTTCAACATGCGGGCCACTTTCTTCATGCGGAGTTTTTTGTTCGCGTGCAGAGCGGCCGCCAGTTCCCAGGCCGCCGACCAGTCGGCCGCCCATTCCGCCACCAAGGCAGGGTGAAACGGGTCGCCGCTGTGAATCATTTCTGCCACAGGACCGGCGAGCGCTACCAGGATCGACTTCTCACAGAATTCGCGATCGGTGAATTGAGCAGGCGGCCACTCAATCTGTGCATCGCCGTGACGCTTAGGACCGTCGTCCCAATCGGGATCGACGGTGACCGAGCGGACGCGTGCCCCCACGTAGATCGCAATGAAGGCATGACCCGCTTCGTGGTAGGCGGAGATCTCCGGCACAATTGCTTCCCGTTTTCCTTCAATCGTGGCTGTTTGATTTGTGCGGGATGCCCGATGTCGCCGACGGTGTCGCACCACAGATCGTCGATCAGGATGGGTTCTTCGCGCATTTTAGTGAGTGCTGCTTGATTTGACGTGTGGAATCGATCTCGGGATCATGGGGGATTTCCGAGGTCGAGACGATGGAATCTCTGAATGCGCATTACCGACTTCTTCTGGGCCT
>Ga0302133_10000259_pt1 | contig 32386 bp, 37 predicted proteins | sample CB9_331_MG_FD_203121 | JGI IMG/M metagenome (GOLD analysis project Ga0302133, IMG submission 203121) | Marine microbial communities from Western Arctic Ocean, Canada - CB9_33.1 | ecosystem: Environmental > Aquatic > Marine > Oceanic | place: Canada: Western Arctic Ocean | collected 2017-09-19 | reverse complement strand
ATCGGTGACCCAACAGACCTTGAACTAACCGAAGGCTTTTGCGCGGCTGTCGCCGAGGCGGCGGAGCGGCCGGTGCTGTATATATCCATCACACAATCCATCCTTGAGCCCGGCGCATGGCAAGCGCACCTGGATCACGCTGAGGAAAACCACAAGAACGGGGCGATGGCATACCCGCTCTTCAACCCGATGCCCGGTCTCCGGTTATTCCAGATGAACTCAGCCGAGTTCTTCAACTTCCTGCCCACCTGGCGCGAGCTGATGGGCGGCCCGATGGACGAGCGCATGAAGGGGCTCTCGGACCCGGGGCTACGCCCCAAGCTCGCCCAGGAGGTCGTCGACGGCGCAAGCGCTAGGCTATTGGGGTTCTCTGGCCGCTGGGACCTCGTGGTTGTAGTGAAGGCCATCCTCGAAAAGAACGAGGGGCTGAACGGCAGAACCATCGCTGAGATCGCCATGGAACGGGGCAAGCAACCCTTGGACGTGTTCTTGGATCTGGCCGTGGAAGAAAAACTAGACACCTGGTTCGGCAGGAACCAGAGCAACAACGATGACGATGCGATTACCACCATCCTCAATAGCCCCGACGTGGTTATCGGACTGTCGGACGCGGGAGCGCACGTGGTCCGTGAGGGCGGCTATGGCATGCTCGCCTTTTTCCTTAGCCACTGGGTCCGCGACAAGCAGGCGATGAGCCTGGAAGAAGGCGTGAAACGGATTACATCGACTCAGGCAGAGCTGTTCGGTATTGCTGACCGAGGCAAGCTTGAAGAAGGGCTAGCAGCGGACGTCCTTGTTGTGGACGTCGACGGACTCTCAGTAGGGGAACCGGTCGAGGTCCATGACCTGCCAGGCGGCTCACGTAGGCTAAAGCAAGTATCTCAGGGCATCCCCTACACCATCGTCAACGGCGAGGTGCTCATTGAGCATGGTGAGCACACCGGCGCGTTGCCAGGCAAGGTGCTGCGCGGAACCCACTCGTAGGAGGCTGACGTGACATCGGATCCTCAACCCTTCTCGGTTTCGAGCTTGCGGCCCAAACTGATGTTCGAGACGGCCGCCGAGATGGCCGGTCGCAGCGACTGGCCCTACCGCAACGCCCGCATCACACTCAGGGACCAGGGTGGAGAGCACGAGGCCGAGTAAACGCTTATGGGCACGCAGAGCCCGGACGTCATCGGCGACGTGGTGCGCGGCGACGTGCAGGTGGCGATGCTGAACCCATCGGCGATGCTGACGCTCGCCGTCCGTGGCACCGGGCCGTTCGCCGAACCGCAACCGCTAGCGGCCATCGCGGTGATTCCTTCCGACGACCAGTTTGCGTTCGCCGTTAGCGAAGCTTCAGGCATCACCTCGCTCACGCAAGTCGCGGAGGAGCGTCGACCGTTGCGCGTGTCGATCAGAGGCGCACACGACCCATCGACTGCGTTGTTGGGTAACGAGATTCTCCGGACGTACGGATTCACTCTCGATGACATCGAGAGATGGGGGGGCCACGTGTCCTACGACCAGCCGCTGCCGGGCCATCCCCTGCGGTTGGGTCGAGTCGCGTCAGGCGAGCTCGATGCTATCTTCGACGAAGCCACGTCCACGTGGGTCAACCGCGCTGCCGGCATGGGCATGCGCTTCCTACCAGTGGACGGCTCTGCGATGGCCACCCTAACCACGATCGGATTCCGGCCGAACGTACTGGCTCGCGCGCAGTTCCCCGCGCTCCAGAGTGACGTGCCAACGGTCGATTTCAGCGGGTGGCCGGTGTACACCCGCAACGACACGCCGGACGAATTCGTGACCGCGTTCTGCGAGTCGCTGGAGGCCCGCAAGGACCGCATTCAGTGGGAGAGCGGCGGAACGCCACTGCCACTGGAGCGCATGTGCAGAGACGCATCCGATGCGCCTCTGGAGGTCCCGCTGCACGCGGCTGCGGAACGCTTCTGGCGAAGCATGGGCTACCTGTAACCAGTCTGGTTCGTCGTCCGCGCTAGTGGTAGCCTTGCCCGTGGCCCGAAATCCCACCCTGCTAACTGGAATAAGGGGAGCAAGACTCCCCTTCGACGGAGGAATCCCATGGCCAAAGAGATGATCGTCCCAAACCCCGACCACAAGCCCTCCGGGTTCGCTCCTGCAACCAAGGTGGGCAACATGGTCTTCGTCTCCGGGCAGACCGGGACCGGAGAGAACGGCCTTGTAGGCGGCGCGGTCCGCGAGCAAACCCAGCAGACCTTCAAGAACCTAGAAACCGTGCTCATGGCCGCCGGTGCAGCCATGACGGACGTGGTGAAGATTACCTGCTTCCTGGTCCGCGAGAACGACTACAAGGGCTACGCTGAGGAGCGCTTGAAGGCATTTCCGGCAGACTCCCAGCCGGCCAGTTCCACGGTCATCGTCAAGGCGCTGGCGAAGCCTGAATTCCTAGTTGAGATCGAGGCGATCGCGGTTATCGGATAACGCGCCGCGAGTCACCGCACATACTGAAGCAGAGAAACGAAACAGCCCGGCAACGGTGGCTGCGGGGGTGTGAGTTTGTCCTGGGTAGTGCTAGCGCTGGCGAGCGCCACTGTTTCCGGCGTGGTCAGCATCTTCGACAAGACGTTCATGCACAAGTACGCCCGTACGGTGCAGACGCTTCCCCTGCTGATCGGCTTCGCGCAGACCACTATCGGCGTAGTCGTGCTCGCCGCGGTTCGCGTACCCGAAAGTGTGACCCTGTCCGCGAGCGGAACTGCGTTTGTGTCGGGCATGATCTACGGCGTGAGCGGTGCACTGATGATGTGGGTGCTCTTCCGCCAAGAGGTCTCGCGCACCATACCGGTCACGCAGACGGCGCCCATCTTCGCCGCGGTATTCGCACTCGTCTTCCTCGGCGAATCGATCACTGCCTTGCAATGGCTCGCGATCTTAGCGACGGTCACAGGGGCGGTGATGCTCTCTCTCAGGTTCGTTGACGGGTTCGGGGGCATTCCCCTCAACCGCAACTTCTTCATCCTGGTTCTGGCCGCGGGCGTTTTCGCCATGGGCAACATCCTTGGTAAAGTCGCATTGAACGACCTCCCCGTGATGTACACCCACGGGTTGCGGTCACTGGGGCTGGGGGGTGTTTTCCTGCTCGTGCATCTACGCCCTGAGCCTTTTCAGCATGTGGTGGAGTTCTTCAAGGAACGGAATCGAGGGTTGCTCGTTGTGGCGTCGAACGAGCTGATCATCGCCAACACAAGTCTCATTCTCATGCTCTGGGCCCTGTCGACAGGACCCGTCTCGCTGGTCACGGCGTTGATTGCCACGAGGTCCATGTTCGTGGTGATCTTCAGCACGCTGCTTGCTCTCGTGTGGCGCGGTGCGCTTGGCGAGGTGACCACGACGCGGGTAATCGCAGTAAAGGTCGGCTCGACCGGGCTAATCGTCAGTGGGGTCGTAGGTATCGTGACCTGGTGATCGATCGATAATCTAGCAAACAAGTTGCGATGAGAGGTTTTCCATGTGGTACTTGATGCTCAGCCATACGGACCTACCGCCGGTCTCAGCAGAGGTAGCCAAAGAAGCACTAACCAATCATTTCGCGTTCCTCAAACGCCAACACCCCGCGGGCAAGATCCTGTTCTCCAGATCGACCCCTGACCGCTCGCGGGGCTTCTACGTAATCAAGGCCGGCTCGCACAATGAAGCCGTCACCGTCGCCGCCGAGGATCCCATACACACCTACAACGTGCGGAGTGCTGAGGTGATTGACTGGGAGGTACATCAGATTATGGGGGCCGGATTCAAGGACTGATGCGTTCTCGCCGTTACTATCCACGATTCCGCGGTTGGTGGATTGTCGGGGTCTCGTTCCTCGCGCTCTACCTCAACGGGTCCTCCACCAGTTATCTATTCGGTGTTCTCCTTCTGCCTATGGAAGCGGACCTGGGTTGGAGCCGCGCCACTTTACTGGGTGCACTCACCGTATCGACGTTCGTCACCGCGGGCACGGGCATGCTCATGGGCCCCTTCTACGACAAGCATGGCGCGCGCGTTGGTATGACGATCAGCGCGCTAATCAGTGGTGCCGCCCTGCTCCTGCTGCCCCACGTCACCGCGCCCTGGCAGTACTACGCACTTCTGGGAGTGGGTATGGGAATCGGGCGCGCAGGCCTGGAAAACATGGGCCCGCGCACAGCCATCTCCAATTGGTTCGTGCGTCGGCGGGCAGCAGCGTTCGCGTGGTACAGCGGTGGGCGCGCGGTCTTCGGCGTCACGGCGGTCGCACCGTTCGCCTACCTAGTCAGTGCGACAAGCTGGCGATCGGGGTGGACCGTGATTGGCGCGTTGGAGCTCGTGCTGCTCGTCCCATTGATCTGGATCATCGTACGGCGCAGGCCCGAAGATCATGGCCAGCTCCCCGACGGTGACACTCCACGGCCTGACACGTCCGCTGTGTCCCTCGCCGAGCCCGAGTGGACTTCGGCCCAAGCGCTGCGAACCAAAGCCTTCTGGTTTATGGTGCTGGGATTCGCGTTCGTCGGCTTCCCGACGAGCGGGATGATCTCCAACATGCTGCCCTACTTCAGTGACAAAGGTCTATCGCTCGGAATGGCATCCGCAGCGTTCAGCATGTTCGGCTTCGGCGCACTGACGGGCAGGCCTATCTGGGGATTCGTGTCCACGCGTCTCGGCGTCCACCCTGCCCTCACGCTATACGCCGTGGTCTATGGACTATCCATCGCCTCCATGGTGCTGGCGTTCGACGGTCCCTCGCTATTCGCAGCGGCGTTCTTCGTCGGCGTGCCAACGGGCGGCGCAGCGCAGTTGCAAGCGCAAGCCTGGCCCGACTTCTTCGGTCGTCGCAGTGTGGGCGCGATCACGGGGATCTCCACCCTGATCATCATGCCAACACTCGCCTTGGGTCCGCTGATTGCGGCTATAGCGTTCGACCTGTTGGGGAGCTACGACTTCGTATTCTCGGCCTTCGCGGTCGGTGCACTGGTGTCGTCGCTGTTTTTCTACTTGGCGAGGCGGCCATCACAATCGTCGTCAGTCTCACGTACGTCGAGTTGACGACGACGCGACCTAAGCGCGAAGCAGGCGAGCACGATTGGAAACGCTACCACGAACACAGTCACAGGGATGATTACGGTGGCTGGGCCCAATCCCAACAGCGGTTCAAGCGTGTCGATAACCCATCGCAACAAACGAGGGTCACTCGGTTCTGAATGGTGCGCAAGCACCGCTAGCGCTGGCATAGCGAACCCTATGTACCCTCGGCAGCGAGCCCCGGCTGGCCATCGGCTTCGACGAACCGCACTGAACAAACACGCTCACGAAGCACCCAGCTTATGGCCGAAGCGAAAACCAGCGTCGCGGCGGCAACGACGAAGAATGGCGAGTAAGAGCCGGACAGATCAAAAACAAGACCGGCGCCGAAGACGGCAGACGCGCCGCCGACCTGATGGACGAGTGTAAGCATGCCGTTCAGTGTTCCAGCACGCTGGACTCCGTAAATCTCAGCTGTGAGCGCACCCACCTGTGGCACAGACGCGAGCCACGACATGCCGCCCACGATGGCAAAGACCCAAAGGCCCAAGCCTGGGGGCAAGAGCACTAGCGCAAGGAACGCTAAGCCCCGTACTCCGTACACCACCGTCAGCAGATTCTTCCGCAGCATACGGTCAGAAATGACCCCCGTCGTGAGCACCCCCGCTAGGTTGATTAGGTTCAACAGCGCGAACGCCAGCGCGGCAGTCTTCACCGAGATCCCTTCGCTGATCGCGTAGGGCACGAAGTGGACAGCGATGGAACCCGTGGTGATACCGCAAACCACATACCCAAAGGTCAGGACCCAAATGGGACGGCTCCGGTAGGCGTTCTGCCAACGGTCCACTGCGAGCGGCCCCTGACGTCCCAGTCCCGTCACGCTAGTCAACGCGACAGCATCCGACGGGCCGTCGTCCCCATCAGGCCAGAGGCCCAATTCCCTGGGGTTATTGCGCAGCACGAACCAGAGCAATGGCGACGCAAGGAGCAACATCCCGCCGACCACCATCCACGTCATACGCCAATCAACCGTCTCCAACATGTAAGCCATGAACGGGACCATCAGCATCCCGCCAACCGACGCGCCCGATGTGAGCACACTGATCGCGGTCCCACGCTTGCGCTTGAACCAACGCGACGCCAAAGCGGACGCGGGGACGAACAAAATACCGGCCATACCCACTGAAACAAGCGGGACGTAGACGAGCGCAAGCATCCACAGGTTGAAGGAGACGCCCAGCAGGAAGCTGCCGGCCCCCACCACGACCATGCTGACTGACATCACGATTCGCCCGCCGAAACGATCAGTAAGGTTGCCGATGAACGGGTGAGCTATGCCGTTGACCAGCCAACCAGCACCAGCCATCAGCGAAAGCATCGAGATACTGACGTCGAACTCTTCGGTCCAACGATCAAAGAAAAGGCCAAGCCCTTGTCGCGGGCCAACGCCAACCAACGCCATGAAGAACATGGCGCCGATTACATACCAACCGTAGTAGAGGCCAGAATCCTTCCGGCTTCGGGGTCCAGTGGACATAGTCACCTTGAAGGCACGAAGGCCTACGTGCAGTCTATCGGATGCCCCGCCACTGACCTACGCCGGGCGCACTCGGAACATCCGCCGCACCAAAGGCCAACGAAGCGCACGCCATGCGTTCTCGGCCTGCCGTCGATCATCCATCGAAATCGTATCCCCCGCGTACCTACGGATCGAGTACACGCGCCCCACCTCATGGAAGGAGTGAGAGTGCTCCGGCATCGCCGCAGCCAACGATTCGACGTACTCGAACGGCGTTTGCGAGGGGTTGGATGGCACCCCTAACAGCGTCGCCAACCGAGCCATCTTGGCATACAGCTCGTCAGCGCGAGCGAGTCGGCCCAGTCGCCACCACCACCGGTAATAGATGTATGCAAGTAGCGCAATCGTAAGACCGATGGCACCGAGCAACAGTCCCTTGAGGCTGACGAACGTTCCGTCCTGTCCGTCAAAATCGCCAGGAAAACCGGACTCATCTTCCTCATCCTCTAGGAGCGCACCACCGTCGAAGTCGACGGGGTCAACCACACTTGGAGGCTCTGCCGGATTGGCCCTGCCACCGAACTCGATACCGTTGGCAGGGGTTGGTTCATATCGGATCCAACCAAGATCGCCGTGGTAGACCTCAACCCAGCTGTGGTAATTGAGTTGCAGCACCTGCCAGTTCTCCGTGTTCGGGTCGAATTGACCGGTGGCGTACCCAAGCACGTAGCGTGCGGGGATGCCCAGGGACCTCAGCATCACCGTCATGGATGACGCGTAGTAATCGCAGTAGCCCTGTTGCAGATCGAACAAGAAGTAGTCGACGCCATCCCGTCCCTCCGGCGGCGCGGAGATGTCCAGGTTGTAAGGGAAGGACTGCACGTACTGCTCAATCGCCTTGGCCTTATCGAACACGTTGTCGTAATCAGCCGTCAGCTGCGCTGCTAGCTGGTCCACGCGCCGCGGAAGCGTATTCGGCAACTGCGTATACGTTTTGAATATCTCTGGAGGGGTAACACCCCTCGCCCTACGTATCGCGAACGCCCTCGCCGTTGAAACGTTGCCTGACGCTCTGTAGTTGATATTCGTGCGGGTTGGAAAAAACTCGAGTCCATCCGTGAAACGGATCTGGAGCGTGTCATCGGGCAGACCCGGTGTCGTCAGCGCCTCTATCGGCCGATCGAACTCAGCCGCAAGCCCTGCGTGGAACAGCGTATCCGTGGCGGCGACCACGTTGAACTCATGTTCGGAACGCACCCGGGAATCGTCATCCACGCCAGACTCACTGAAGTCACTCCATTGGGCGAGCGTGTCCCACCCTGAACTGGTGTACTTCGTGTAGGTACGGGCGCGCCAGTAATCGGCATGCTCGCCGGACACTGTGAACAGCAGGTCACTGGTGAGGTTCGGATTGCCACGGAACGCCGTGAAGTCCTCAAAGGTGATGGTTTTCACGTGACGCCGGGACGGCAGCCCATTGAACAATCGCGAGAATTGTTCCGACGCAGATCGCGCGGTGTCCTCCAGCGCCTCAGCGACGAATCCCAGTGGAGCGAACCGCGGAGCGGGTACCGCAGAAACGCCCAGGATGATCAGGACGCCCGCAACCAGGATGATTCCCGATTGCGACAGGACCGTGATTGACTCGAACGAGAGCCGCTTCGCCCGCCAGCCAACCATACGCTGGGCAATCGCCATGTGGATCAACAGCAAAATGCTCGCCACCATGAACAACGACAGCCACAGCGCATCGTTGGCCCCCGCGTTGCTCAGAACGATCGCCAGCGTCGTGCCCCCCAGCGCAACCGCTGCCCAGCCCTGCCGAACGCGAAGCGCCATCCACACCGCAACGTGCCCAAGCAGCCACGTCACCGACGTCAAGAAGACGGCGAACGTAGCGACCCCGCTCTGGATCTCATCCGTTCCAAGCGCGCGAGACCACTCCCCGAGCTCGACAATCAGGTTGTAGATCTGGTTGTCGAGCAAGGCCGACCCAACGAACAGCACGACCCAGAAGCCGATGAACAGCGACCACAGATGCGCACGCCAGCCGGGCAGGTTGATACTCGCAAGCCAAGTCGAGAAACCCACAGAGATAACGCCGATAACGGTTGGCGGGGTCATTCCTTTAACCCAATTGGCATCCTGGATCGGGTACGTGACTGCCAGCACGACGAGTAACGCCAACGTGACCGTGAGCCCAGAGCCATTGATGTAGCGCTCCCAGATGGAGACCGCACGCAGCGGAGCTGCGCCCATCCTCATCGCCCAACCTCCTGCGCCAGCGCAAGGTTCACGACATTGCCATGCCCATGTACCCGGTAGTCGAGTCGTTGCTCGATCTCATCGCCGGCGTGAACGACGTAGGCATCGAAAGTCGTGCCGGGAAGACGGTAGGACTCGCCGCGTGCTGGTGGTGCGCCTTCGAAGCTCGACGCTTCAACGATGATCGGCACCACGCCCGCACCGCTAGCCTCGAGGACACGCCCCGCCGACGCAACGTCGGACGGCGACGCTGACGACACGATTACCACGCTCGCCCCACGCGTCAGCTCGGCCGCGGTCATATTGGCCGCACCTAGCACGGTACTCAACCTGCCCGGCTCCGCGAGTGCGAGGGTTTGAAGCACGCGTGCCACCTGCTCCAGCCCCGTACCCGGACGCACGATCGTCTGCTCCTCTCCGTTGACGACGAGCCCAACCGTGCGCCCTGCATCCAAGAAGCGCTTGGCCACAGAACCCGCGATGGTCACCGAATACTCCACCGAGCTTTCGGTCCCCTCCCCGCCCTGAACACGATCGTCGAGATCGACTAGGACCCAAACGGCATCCGCTGGGCCGGACGGCTCCCGCTCCAACTCCTTCACCATCAACTTGCCCATGTGGGCGGTCGCGGGCCAGTGGACCTGCGCAACGCTATCGCCAGGCACGTACTCGCGAACCGCAGCAGCGATGGGGCTTGGAGTGAAGGTCCGCCCTCGTACAAGACCCTCGGTCCAACCATGGCCAGCAGGGACGAAGAACCCGGGCAGATCGACCGTCGCTGGAAAGATCAGAGCGACCTGCTCCTCGCCTATCTCCAACGTTCGGTTGAACAGACCCAGCGGGTCTCGACTCGTCACGCGAAGCTTCCCGAATCGATACAAGCCACGCCGTTCGCAATGCTTCGTACTTATCCACGATGCCGAACTGTAAGGCCAAAGCGTCATCACCCTGCCGTTGGTACCGAAGGGCGTCGTCTGGTGTTCTGCTTCAAGCAGCAGCTTGGGAAACCAATGCAGGTTCTTGAGCGTGATCGCCTCTTGAATGGTGTCACCCACCTGAAGGAACGGCGAGAGGCGCTTCACTTCACCTACCAATCGACGAGCCGAAAGAACGCTGGCGCCGTACCCCACGAGCGGCACGGCCAGCAGCGCGAACAAAAGTGTATAGAGGATGGGAGACGCAGACACTAGCGCTATGAGCAGCGACGCCCCGACCAACGCCGTCCAATAGAAACGAGCCCTCAAACCACCTCCTCCACAGCACCCAACGCAGCTGACCGCGCCACTGGCACCGGGTCCACTGGCACTACTAAGCGCCCGGTTCCGCCCCAGGAACCACAGTCTGCCCGAGCACGTCTGCGATGCAGTCCTCCGCCGTCACTCCCTCGATGCGAGCGGACGAATTGAGAATGATGCGGTGACCCAACGCAGGGAGCGCCAGCGCCTTTACGTCGTCCGGCAGCACGAACTCCCTCCGGTCCAGGAGCGCTCGCGCTTGGCTCAGCCTGAAGAGCGCCAGCGACCCACGTGGTGACGCGCCAAGGTACAGACCACTATGCGTCCGCGTCGCACCGACAATCGCGACGATGTACTCGCGGACCGCCTCGTCGACATGGATCTCTTTGACCGCTGCCTGCATCGCTCGGAGCTCTTCCTCGGTTACCACCTGGGCGACCGTTTCGATGGGGTGGGCGAACCGCTGAGCCTCCAGCACCGCCACCTCGTCCTCGAACGACGGGTAGCCAAGGTGAATGCGCACGATGAAGCGATCTAGCTCCGTCTCTGGTAGAGGGAACGTGCCCTCGTACTCGATCGGGTTCTGAGTTGCCATCACGATAAACGGCTCGGGCATCGGGTGCGTTACACCATCCACCGTGATCTGCCGCTCCTCCATGCTTTCAAGGAGGGCTGCCTGAGTCTTCGGCGACGCACGGTTGATCTCATCCGCCAGCACGACCTGCGCAACAATCGGGCCTGGACGGTACTTGAAATCACCATTCTTCTGATCGAACACCGACACGCCGGTGATGTCCGAAGGCAAGAGGTCTGGCGTAAACTGAATTCGACGGAACGTGCCACCGATAGAAAGAGCGATGCTCCGAGCGAGCATGGTCTTCCCCACGCCAGGCACGTCCTCAATGAGCAGGTGACCGCGGCACATCAACGCCATCGTCGCCAGCCGCTGCTCTTCCACTTTGCCCAAGATTACGCTACTGAGGCTGTCGAGCAAGCGTTGAGCGCTACTCAGAGCATCCGACAATCCTAGCTGGTTACTCGTCGTAGCCACACAACATCTCCCTCGCCGCCCATGCCGCGCCAACGGCTATGAAACATTGATGCCCACACCAACGGTATGGGCATCACAGTAGCTCGATGTTACCGATGAACGTCGCCAGTGGTCAAACGCTCGACGAGTTGGGCATGGATACAGTCGCGCACGCTACGTCAGGTGTAAATCGCCTCTGCCCATCACAAACCGGACGCGAACTGCCCTCGATTTGAACGGACCGGGTGCCCCCGTGTCGAATCCACAGGTCGGGGACACGGATTTCAGCGCATTCGCTCGCCACATAACGCCCTGGCCAACGGTCAAGCGCTCTATTTCTAGAGTTGATTACGAACACCTGAGGACCGCCCCTCTCGACATATATCCCAAGGTTTCATTAGGATTCTACAGATTCGCCCGTGCATCTATAGAAATCGACGAGTTTCCCTGGAGCCAGGAGTCCTGATTGTGACCACCCCACCGGCAGACCCAATCGGCGCGCGTAAGTGGCTAACGCTGGGTTTGGCCCGAACTCTCTTGGGCATCAACGAGGCGACACTCCGCCAGTGGGCAGACAACGGCCTTGTTCGCATATACCGCACGCCTGGCGGGCACCGGCGCTTCTCGACCGAGGACATCTACTCGCTCATCGCGGGTGATCAACACGGCCATGATGGAGTAGACGTCGGCAACCCATCCGTGCTGCCGCGCATCCGGCGCATGGTCAAGGGCGAAACACGCTCCAACCGCCCCTCCTGGATGGAACTCTTCAACGATGAGGGCCACAGGCGGATGCGCCTGCTCGGCCGCGAGTTCTTGGATCTTTGCATCGAGTACATAGCACAACCGGACCAACCCAGGAGCCTCGAGCATGCCTTTTCGCTCGGCGCAACGTACGGCACCGAGATCGGCTCACGCGGAGTCCCTCTCTCCGATGCACTGCAAGCCTTCTTCTTCTTCCGTAACGCGACCATCGAAGCCATCAAGCCCACGCTCACGAAGCGCGGCGCAACAACCAATGATGCCTACGTCACGCTCGGCCAGCTCACCAAGCTGACAGACTGCGTACTGCTGAGCCTCACGTCCTGGTACAACCAGGAACCTCTCAAACAGAGCGCCAAGCCTGCGAAACCTAAGCCGACATCACAAGAAGCGGGTGCACGCTAATGACCACGACAACGTCCCACCGAACGGACCAATTGGATAAGCGGATGCTCAATCTCGTGCAATCGCGGTTCCCTCTTACCGAGCGACCCTACCGAGAGATGGCAGAGGCGCTGGGCACGACTGAAGCCGATCTCATCGAGCGGATCGCGTACCAGAAGCGTCGCAACGTGATCCGGCATATCGCCGCAATCTTCGACACCCGAAAGCTGGGGTACAAGACGACGCTCGTCGCGTTCCGGCTGCCCCCTGGCAAGCTGGAAAAGGGCGCGCACCACATCAATAAGCACCCGGGCGTCAGCCACAACTACGCTCGCAACGGCACCTACAACCTTTGGTTCACTCTCGCAGTGCCACCCCACGAAGACCTGAACGGAGTCATCGAGCGGCTGGCCGAGGAGACTGGTGCCGAGACCGCCCGGATCATGCCGACCATCCGGTTCTTCAAAATCGGCGTCAACTTCGACATGGTCAAGAACGAAGGCGCCGCCTACGAGTACTACTCGCCCGACGGTTACGGCACCAAGGGCTCGGCCCAAGAGAAGAAACCCACGCTCAACAACGAATGGAACCGAGCGGTTCCCGTATCCGATCGCGACGTCGAAATCATCCGCGAGCTCCAGGAGGATCTGCCGCTGAAGCCGCGGCCCTTCGACGCCATGGCCGCGCGCTTGGGCATAACCGTCGGCGAACTGTTCGATTGGGCAGCCGAGGCACAGGAGAGACAGATCATGCGCCGGTACTCCGCGATCCTCTACCACCGCAAGGCGGGCTTCAAGTCCAACGCCATGGCAGTCTGGAAGGTTCCAGAGGAGCGCGCCGACGAGGTCGGATTGAAGATGGCCGAGAGTCCATGGGTAACGCACTGCTACCAGCGCCCAACATTCCCAGACTGGCCCTACACTCATTTCACGATGATTCATGCTCCCACCAGCGAGAAATGCGAGGAATTGGCCTCTGAGATCTCGCAAGCCACGGGCATCGATGACTACCAGATGCTCTACAGCACCCGCGAGTACAAGAAGACCCGCGTCCGCTACTTCGTAGAGCATGAGCTAGATGAGGTGGGGGCAACGCCATGACGCGGTACTACCCCGTGTACCTGAACCTCACCGGCAAACGATGCGTCGTGATCGGCGCTGGCGTTGTGGCCGAGCGCAAGGTGATGCATCTCCTCGCCTCTGACGCCGACGTGACGCTCATAAGCCCGACAGCGACCGACGAAATCGAGAAGCTGACGGCCGGGGGCAAAGTCCGCTGGCACCAGCGGGCGTACCAGAAAGGCGATTTGGCTGGCGCAACGCTCGCCATCGCGGCAACCGACGACGAGTCTGTCAATCGCCAGGTGCACACCGAAGCTGAGCGCGAGAACACGTTGTTGAACGTCGTCGACGTTACGCCGCTTTGCGGATTCATCGCCCCGTCCGTCGTCGAACGAGGCCCGGTAACCGTCGCCATCTCGACGTCTGGCAGCAGCCCGGCTCTTGCCCGCAAGCTGCGGGAGCTGATGAACGGCGACCAGAACCCCGAGCACAACGAGACGCACAACGACGCGTACTGCCGCTGCCTGGAATGGGCCGACGCGGCAGGCATCCTGGGCGAGGCCCGCGCCGGCGTGCGTGCGCAGGGGATCTCCGCACCGCCCGAAGCGTGGCAGGCCGCGATGACCGCCGATCTCTTGGAACTGGTAGAAGCAGGGAAGACCGACGAAGCCAAAGACCGTCTGCTAGACGCACTTCTAGCGGCGGCAAGTTAGGGAGAAGACCCGTGAGAGTCGTGATGACAGGCCTGAGTCACCGGACCGCGCCCTTGGCGACCCGGGAGTCGGTGAGTTTCACCCGAGACCAGCTACCCGAAGCGCTGAAGACGCTGAAGGACATCGCTGGCAGAGGAGTCGTCGTGTCCACCTGCAATCGCACCGAGGTCTACACAGTCGCTCGCGACAGTGAGACCGGCCGCAACGCGCTGGATGCATTCTTTACGGCAGTGAACGGCAACGGGGCACTCTCCCCTTACCTGTACACCTTGGAGCAGGGCGACGCCGTCAGGCACCTGTACCGGGTAGCTGCCAGCCTCGACTCCCTCATCATCGGCGAGTCGGAGATCCTCGGCCAAGTGCGAGACGCATTCGGAGTCGCGAGCCACCATGGCGCAGCCCCCGGCGTGCTGGCCCATGTATTCCACTCCGCTCTGCGTACCGGCAAGCGCGCCCGTACCGAAACCGCCATCAGCCGCAACGCTCTCTCCGCCAGCCGAGCGTGCGTGGAAATCTCACGCAGGGCCATGGGCGATCTGTCACGACGGCGCGCACTCATAATCGGCGTCGGTGACGCATCCAAGCTTGCTGCGCAGGCGCTCCGAGACGCAGGCATCGCCTCCATCTGCATCGCGAACCGCACCGTGGCCAACGCGTTCGAGCTGTCGAGGGCGCTGAGTGCCGACGTAGCAACCCTGGACCGACTACCGGAGCTGATCGGCGAGGCCGACGTTGTCGTCACCTCCACCGGGGCGCCGGACTTCGTCATCGACGTCAAGACCATGTACGAAGCGATGTCCGCGCGGCAGGACCGGCCTCTGCTGATAATCGACCTGGCCGTACCTCGTGACGTGGAGCCCGCCGTCGGCGACATGGAGGGCATCACGCTACAAACCATGAACGATCTGGAAGCGATCGCCGAGGCCAACCGCCGCGAACGGGAAACCGAGGCGCTCAAGGTCGAGTCGATTGTCGATGAAGAAGTGGACCGCTTCAACACCTGGTGGGAGTCACGTGGCATGACTCCCACCATCGCTGGAATCCGTCATTGGGCCGAGAAGCTCCGCGCCGCCGAAGTGGCAAAGACCATCGCCCGGGTCGACGGCCTGACCGCAGAGCACGCCGAACGCCTAGAAGCGATGACCAAGTCTCTGGTCAAGAAGCTCCTCCACGATCCCACGAAGGCGCTACTCGACCGCAACGACGAATCATTCACCCAGGCCGCTCGCGAGTTGTTCGCGCTCGACGAATGAGCGCCACTATCCGCATAGGCACTCGTGGGAGCAACCTGGCCTTGGCCCAGACAGAAATGGTGATCGCCGCCGCACGCAACCTCGACCCGTCCGCCCGATTCGACGTCGAGGTCATCGCCAGCTCTGGCGACGACTCACCACACGCGCCGCTGGAGAGCCTGGGCATTGGCGTCTTCACCAGCGCCATCGAGCGAGCGCTGCTACACAACCAAATAGACCTGGCCGTCCACTCCCTCAAAGACCTACCAACGGAGGGCACTCCAGGCCTGTCCATTGTTCCAGTCCTCGAACGCGAAGACCCGCGCGACGTCCTGGTCAGCCGCTACTGCCACGACTTCATCGACCTGCCTGAAGATTCTCGGATAGGTACGAGCAGTCCACGCCGCATCGCTCAGCTCAAGCACGGCCGTAAAGACGTTCTGTTCATCCCCATCCGCGGCAACGTCGAGACGCGTCTCAAACAGGCCGAAGGCCCCGACTACGACGGCACCGTCCTGGCGGCAGCGGGCGTACTGCGCCTAGGCTTGGCAGAACGAATCACCGAGTACCTGTCCCCCGCAATCTGCGCGCCAGCACCCGGCCAGGCAGCCATCGCGGCCCAATCGCGGTCCGGCGACCACGAGCTCCTTGGCTTGATGCAGGCGATATCGCACCAACCCACCGCAGCGGCGGTCTCGGCCGAGCGCGAAGTGCTCCGCGCAGCAGGTGGCGGTTGCCAGCTACCCATTGGCGCGCATGCAACGGTGGAGGGCGACGAGATCCGATTGTTCGTGACGGTCACGCCAATGGACGGATCCATCAGCTACCGGGTTGAGGTTACGGGCCCCGCAGATGACCCTGAGGTCGCCGGCAAAGCGGCATACACCGAACTTCTGGCGCAGGGCGCAGGTGATCTGATGCATGGAACAACGAGATGAGCGTCGGCAAGGTCTACTTGGTTGGCGCTGGCCCCGGCGATCCGGGTCTACTGACCGTCAAAGGCGCTGAGTGTCTCAAGCACGCGGACGTCGTGGTCTACGACCGCCTGGCGAGTCCTGAGCTTTTGGCGTTTGCGCCGGCCACAGCCGAACGCATCTTCATGGGCAAAGAACCCGAAACCCCAGGCGGCTTCCAACAACAGATCAACGACACGCTATCCGCAGCGGCCCTTCAGGGCAAAACCGTCGTGCGCCTCAAGGGCGGTGACCCCTTTGTCTTCGGCCGTGGCGGCGAGGAGATCGACACTCTGCGCGCGGCAGGCGTCCCCTATGAAGTGGTGCCCGGCATCACATCCGCCATCGCCGTTCCCGCCTACTCCGGCATCCCGGTCACCCACAGGGGTGTCTCAACGTCGTTCACCGTCGTCACAGGCTCAGAAGACCCCACGAAACCGGGTATCGACACCGACTGGATAGCGCTCGCGAAAGTGACAGGTACCCTCATCGTGCTTATGGGCTGGCGCAGCCTGCCCAACATCATCGAATCGCTCGTCGCCAACGGCAAGCCGGTGGACACACCGGTCGTCGTAACCCAATGGGGCACAACGCCCAAGCAGCGGAGCGTCAGCGGCACGCTCGCCAACATCGTCGTACGTGGCAACAACGCGGGCCTAGCGTCCCCCATCATCACCGTGATCGGCGCCGTCGCTGCCCTCCACGAGCGCCTACGCTGGTTCGACACTGGCCCGCTATTCGGTGAGCGAGTGCTGGTCACTCGCTCACGCCAGCAGGCCAGCGTCCTCTCTAAGCTACTCATCGCCGAAGGTGCGGAGCCTATCGAACTCCCCACCATCCAGATCGAAGGCCTCGAGGACTACGCGGAACTCGACGCGACGTTAGGCAATCTGAGTGCGTACGCTTGGGTGGTGTTCACCTCAACCAACAGTGTGGAGGCGGTCTTCAAGCGCCTCCACACTGTTGGCAAGGACGCCCGAGCATTCGGCGGCGTCCGAGTGGGAGCCATCGGTCCCGCCACCGCAGCATCGTTGCGGGAACGTGGCATCATCCCCGACTTCGTGCCCAGTACCTTTACGACCCAAGCGGTCGCCAAAGGATTCACCGCGTTCGACATGCAAAGCGCCCGCGTGCTCTTGCCGCGGGCCGACATTGCGACCGACACACTGTCCAACGGCCTGCGCGAACTCGGCGCAACCCTCCATGAGGTCGACGCCTATCGCACGACCACGCCCAGCAACTCTGCCGCGAAGGCTCGCGAACTCCTCAGCTCGGGCGCTATCGGCGCCGTAACGTTCACCAGCTCATCGACCGTCCGCAATCTCGTATCGCTGATCGACGGCGACCTGAGCTTGCTGGACAGCGCCCGCGTAGTCTCCATCGGCCCCGTGACCAGCGCCACGGCGCGCGAGCTTGGCGTACGCGTTGACATCGAAGCCATTGAGCACACGGTTCAGGGAGTCGTCGCCGCGCTGGCCGCAGCGGGGCAAACGAACGCCGCGCAGCGGCAGGGAGCTTGATCATGAGCGAATTGTTGAGCCGCGGAACCAGTGGAACAGAGGGAGCTGCGGGATTCCCGCAGGTTCGCCTGCGCCGCATGCGCCAGTCCGCAGCGCTACGTGGGATGGTCCGCGAAACCACACTGTCCCCCCGCGACTTCGTCTATCCCCTCTTCGTGACCCACGGTCGCGACATGCGCCTGCCCATCGACCCAATGCCCGGCCAATTTCAGTTCTCCGTCGATCAGCTCCTGATAGAGGTCACCGAAGCCGAGAGCCTCGGCGTGCCAGCCATCCTACTGTTCGGCGTGCCATCCTCAAAGGATGGCCTCGGCAGCGAGGCCTACGACGACGACGGCATCATCCAGCAGGCAATCAGGGCCATCAAGCAGACCATGCCTGAAATGGTCGTCATCACCGACGTCTGCTTATGCGAATACACAGACCACGGCCACTGCGGCATCCTCACCGACCAAGGCGCCGTCGACAACGATTCCACGTTGGAGCTGTTGGCCAAGACCGCGGTCTCCCTGGCCCGCGCTGGCGCTGATATGGTCGCGCCATCAGCAATGATGGACGGCCAGATTGCGGCGTTGCGAACAGCCCTCGATACGTCCGGAATGCCGGACATTCCCATCATGGCATACGCATCGAAATTCACCTCCGCTTACTACGGCCCGTTCCGCATCGCAGCCGAGTCCACGCCCAAGTCGGGCGACCGCAAGGCGTACCAGATGGATGGTGCCAACACCCGCGAGGCCCTTCGCGAGATGGAGCAAGACGCTCTCGAAGGGGCTGACGTGCTAATGGTCAAGCCTGCCCTCGCCTACCTAGATATTCTCTCGCAGGCCCGCCAGCGCTTCGATCATCCGATGGCCGCCTACAACGTGTCTGGCGAGTACTCCATGCTCAAGGCCGCCGCCGCCGCAGGATGGCTCGACGAAACGACCGCCATGATGGAAATGCTAACGTCCATCAAGCGCGCGGGAGCAGACCTGATTTTGACTTACTTCGCCAAAGACGCCGCCCGTGTCCTGCGGGAAAACACCTAGTCTTGGCACTGACAACCACTCAACAGCAGGTAGCGGACCGCTTGAAAGCGGCTGGCGCCAGCCTGTTCACGCCACTGGTCGGCGCGGACGACATTGATCTGGCCGTGCGTGGGGAAGATGGCCAGTACGTGGAGCTCCGCATCCTGGAATCCCAAACCGATGCGCGCGCTTTCACCGTAGGTCGCTTCCGGCCGAAACCCTACGTCTTCTTCCTATGTGTCACCCCTGAAGAGACATGGGTTATTCCGTCGAATATTTTCGAGCGCTTCGCCGCCGGAGTGCCCGGTGGCACCTCGCACACCTTGAACCTAGATCAGAACGACCTCGGCGAAACCCTTGGAGACCGACTTCGGATCTACCGCGACCGGTGGATGCTGATCGCCGAATTCAGGAAGTACCGATCGACCCTCAGCGACCCCGTCGCACTCCAAATGATGCTGGCGATGGGCTAGCGGACACCCCTCTACGTCGGAGTCACGAACCAATGAATCTCTCACGCTCTACGGAGCTCTTCGAACGGTCCCAGAAGCTGATGCCTGGCGGCGTCAACAGTCCCGTGCGGTCATTCGGGGGCGTGGGAGGCACGCCCCCATTCCTAGCCCGCGGCAACGGCTCCCACGTGTGGGACGTCGACGGCAACGAGTATCTCGATTTCCTCGGGTCCTGGGGGCCGTTGGTGCTAGGACACGCGAACCCAGCCGTGGTCGAAGCCGTACAGAAAGCGGCAGCCGACGGCACAAGCTTCGGCGCACCCACGGAACAAGAGCTCCAGCTCGCAGAACTCATCACCGCCGCCCTCCCGTCCATTGAAATGATGCGGCTCGTCAGCTCAGGCACGGAAGCGACCATGAGCGCGATTCGCATGGCTCGGGCCTACGTGGGCCGCTCGAAAATCATCAAGTTCAACGGCAACTACCATGGCCACGCCGACGGCTTGCTCGTGAAAGCGGGCTCCGGCCTGGCGACCCACGGTGTGCCCACCAGCGCCGGCGTGCCGGAGAGCTACGCCGCGGAGACGCTCGTCGCCGAGTACAACGACCTCAGCTCCGTGCAGGAGATCTTCAGCGCCAACGTGAATCAGATCGCCGCGATCATCGTCGAGCCCGTTGCGGGCAACATGGGTATCGTCCCTCCCAATCCCGGATTCCTCGAAGCACTTCGCAAGCTGACCCGCGACGAGGGCGCGCTATTGATCTTCGATGAGGTCATCTCAGGGTTCCGCGTCGGCCTACATGGCGCCCAGGGCCTGTACGCCGTAACACCCGATCTCACATGCCTAGGCAAGATCATCGGGGGCGGCCTCCCAGTCGGAGCCTACGGCGGTCGTGAAGAAATCATGCGCATGGCCGCTCCCCTGGGCCCCGCATACCAAGCCGGGACGCTGTCTGGCAACCCACTAGCCGTCTCGGCCGGCATCGCCTGCCTCACCGAGCTCAATCAGCCAGGCGTCTACGAACGCCTCGATGAGATGGGCGCGCTCGCCGAGCAAGGCATACGAACGGCAGCGGATGCCACAGGCACACAGATCACTGTGAACCGGGTCGGTTCCGCCTTCACCACGTTCTTCGCTGAGGCGCCCATCACCACCTGGTCCGAAGTGGTGGACGCTGACACCGAGCGTTACGCTGGGTATTTCCACGGTCTGCTCGAGCGGGGAGTGTACATAGCCCCGTCGCAATTCGAGGCTGGGTTCGTATCGCTTGCGCACACCGAGGACGATCTTGCGTTCGCAGCGGACCAGGTGCGCGCAGCTCTCGAAAGCCGGACCGACTAGCAAACGCGATCACAAGGCGCACCGCATGGGCAGCGATCAGTCGAATCGAGACAACGCTTGGACCATGAGGCAGGTCATCGAGGGCCTGCCTCTGTTCTTCATCTTCTTCATGTGGAGCTTCGGCTCCGGCGCTATCCAGCTCGCACGTCCCCTCTATGCATTCGAGATCACCGACAGCATCTTCCTCGTCGCCGTGATGGTCAGCATCACCGGCGCCGCCCGCATCGTTGCCGGGCCGATCACCGGATGGCTCACCGACAGGTTCGGCAGAAAGCCTCTCATGCTGCTGGGCGCGGGATTACGCGGGGCGGGATCTCTCGGCCAGTATTTCACCGACAGCTACGTCGTATTCATCGCGCTCGAGTTCATCGCCCAGGGTGGTGTGGCGATCTTCATCACCAGCGCCAGCGTCATGGTCTCCGACATCACGACACGGGAGAACCGTGGCCGCTTCCTGGCCGTACGCACGCTCTCCGGCAGATTCGGTGCCGTAGCCGGGCCTGCGACCGGTGGACTCATCGCGACATTGTTCGAGCTACGCCACATCTTCCTGTTCGACTCAATCACCAAGTTCACGATTGTCCTCGTCGTACTCCTGTTGATCCGCGAATCTCGGCCTGCTGCAGTCCGCGTCGCACGGCAAGTCAACGACGCATCGGATGTACCCCGCATAAGCCTACGCACGTTCGCCAACAGGACCTTCCTCGCGCTCGGCGCAGCGACCGTTGCGGGAACCGTGCTACAGCAAGGCGTAACATTCTCGGTCCTACCGGTGCACGCCTTGGACAACGTGGGCATCTCCGCTGGCGCACTCGGCGGGCTCGTCAGCGTAGCCGCATTGCTAGGGATGCTTGTCGCGTATCCCAACGGCGTTGTCTCTGACCGCTACGGCCGCAAGTGGTCCCTGGCGCCAGGCCTGCTCCTGTTAGCGTTCGGCACCGTGCTGCTGGCAGTGAGCCCCACCTACGCCGCGCTCGTGCTAGCCATGGCCGCGTTCGGAATGGGCGAAGGCATGACCGTGGGCACGACTCAAGCCTTCGTGATGGACCTCGCGCCCGAACAAGGGCGAGGGACATTTCTTGGCCTCTGGTCCCTCGTCCGCAGCATAGCCTCGGTCGCCGTACCACTCGTCATCGGTGGGCTCTACGAAGCCGCAGGCCCACCTGCCGCGTTCCTAGCCGCCGGCACCTGGCTCGCGCTTAGCGCCACTCTCGTCATCGGTATCGCACGGGAGACGGCGGGCAGGCGACGCTAGTTCAGGTACCCCTCCGCCCGCCAGAATGCCTCCGCCGCCGGGTGCAGCGGAACGTCGATGGGCCCCTCGCGATTGTCGATGCACATCCGCTCCAGTGGCAGTGGACCAGTCCCTTCCCAGGGAATGTTCGCCTTGCGGGCAACCAACGCAGCGCAGATCGCGGTCACTTGGTCGTCAGGAACGTTGGCATTCGTGAAGATCGGGAAACCGGAGAAATCGACTGATTGGAAGTCCGCTGGCAGGTTCGGGAAGTCTGACCTCAGCACGGGCCCGCGCCGCAGGCCCAGCGGTTCAAGTCTCGCAATCGCGTCGTCCCCAATCGGCAGGAAACGCATGCCCATCGCAGCGCCCGGACCCACCCAGTGACGAACAGTCTCGTCGAATATCGCGTCAGCCTCGTCCTTCTCGATGTCGGGCAGTCTCGCGCCGGGCAAACGCCTGAAGTAGGACACTTCACCACCCCACGACACGATATCGTCGAGCGTGAAGCCGTATGCCTTGCAGATCTCATTGGCCACCAACGGCACGGAATTTCCCTCAGGCCCACGTAGAGACACGCGCAACGGGTACTTCTGCTTACGTATGTCGTCGAACGACGTCAGCCCCGTGCGTTCCGTCACGCCAAGAACAATCTGGTCGAACGACGGCAACACGGAAGATGATCCGCACCAGCAATGGCGCTGTGTACGGCCCGGTGCCACGGTAAGCCATGGACAACACCGCTGAAGGATTGATCATCGCAAGACCGCTCCGGCCCGCGGCCACCTCATCGATGCCATCCGGGCTGCCACTACCGAAAAGACCGAATCCAGTCTGGTCGAAATCTCGCTCGCGCAACTCGATGTGCGCCCGCAGGTAGGGCCACCCCTGGGTTCCGACAAGCTCAGCGGCGAGCTCAAGCGCTACACGGGATCGACTGAGAGCCGGAGGCGTGGGTGGGCCATAGGACTCCAACATGGCGTAGCTCCTTTCGCCGGCAAATACAAAGGGCGACACTCCGCGCCGCCCCTCTTGCATTCGAATCATTCCGGCCGCCCCTGCGTAGAGGCCATCGTTGGGCGGCCCCGTTGACAGGTGATTCCTGCTTGCACAGGAAGAAACCGTGTTCAAGCTATTCAACACGGTTTCTCAGCGGCTAACTGTTCGTAACGCGATAGGGGGTGCTGATAACAGCACCCCCTATGTATCGACTCAAACAAGACGGGCTTACACCGACGCGATAATACGCACGGCAATGATGAGAACCACTGTAATCAAAACCCCAGCGGTCAGGGTCCCACGTACGGTGTTTAATGGATTTTGCATAAAAACCTCCTCAGGTTTGGCTCAGCGTACGTCTAGCTCCACAAGCTTGGCAGGTGGCGTGCAGCGACCATGAAGAAGAGCATCGGGATCGACAACATGGTGTTGGTACGAGAAGCGAGCAACGCTGTCCTGCCCCACTTGGGTTGTTCCGCCGGGGCGGGCGTGCCGTTATCGATGGTGTCTTGAACGGCGGCAATAATCTTCTTTTGGTTAGGCCAAATAATGAACCAAACGTTGTAGGCCATGATGATACCGAGAATCCCACCTATCGCAACCGTCTGGAATCGCTCTGACTCGAAATAACCGCTCTCCGCGACGCCCGCTCCCACTATGTATGCCAGCCCAAAGAACAACGTGGCAGCGGCGGCCCACCGGAATATCAACAATGAAAATGGCAGTATGGTCACCTGGTATTGAGGCCGTGCTGAAGCCTCCATCTTCGGAAGCGCTATCGCTTGGATAAAGTTGTAGAAGTACAGCACTCCAATCCAAAGGATTCCCGAGAAGATGTGCGCAAGGCGGACCAGGTCTAAATAAATTTCACTCAGCATGTTCCCTCCCTAACTTACTCATGATTACACTACCGATACCCCATTGGAGTTACCGTACTTCAATGGTTCCCGTCATCCCAAAACCTTCGTGGCATGGGACAGCGCATATCAGCTTAAACGTACCTGCCTGCTCGAATGAGAACGTTTGCGATTGTGACACTGCTTCTCCCGGTACAACCCCGTTGATCCCAAGCGGCTGAACCGTGAAAGTGTGCACATCATCCTCGGAGGTCAGGCGAAGCTCAACCGTCTCTTGGAGTTCAAACAACAATCTCTCTGGTTCAAAGGCGCAGTTCTTGAGATTCATCTCAACCGTGCCGTTCACACTAGGCCGCACCGCCTGGAAACCTGCCCCGCCGCCGCCATCGCAACCTTGCGCGATAATAGTGCAACGAGGACGATGAGACCTACTCCAATCTTGTGCAGACGAGCCAACCTTAATCCTCCGGAGCGTATCTTACAAGGCCTAGGCGCCCCCAACCTCCGGCGCTAGCCCGCGATGAACTTCATGGATATCGAATTCACGCAGTGTCTAGCATTGGTCGCAGTGAAACCTTCGCCCAAGAAAACATGGCCCAGATGACCACCGCAGATGGCGCACTCGATCTCAATGCGGAAGCCATCAGGGTCTGCAAGCCGGCGCACAGCCCCCTCCATCTCTTGATCGAACGCAGGCCATCCGCAATGAGCGTCGAACTTATCCACCGATCGGTACAGCTCAGCGTCGCAGCGGCGACAAACGTACGTGCCCGTCTCGTAAAAATTGTCGTACTCACCGGCAAAGGGCCTTTCGGTACCCTTGGATTCGATAACCCCAGCCTCTGCCGGTGTGAGCGAGTTGTAGTTAACGTTCGTCATAATCGCGACCTCCCGAGTACTGGATCCCCAAAGCGACCTGCATTATCGCCGATGACACAGGTGGCGAGAACTAGGATGCCGGAGCGGTCGCAGGATACATACGTTGCCTCACCCAGATGGCCACCGGCAACAAGATTGACCCCACGACCAGCGTCCACGCTCCGGTGCCCCAATAGGGGTATTCAAGGTAGGGAAGGCTCACGCTCGTGTCCGCCGTATCGTAGGCAACAAGGATCAGCGAACCGGCACCCTGCCGCGCCCATCCATAGGCAGCATTGGCTTCTCCCGCTCCCTCTCCCACCGGCAATTTATCGAAAACACGGCTACCATCAGGGAGTTCAAAACCATAGCTGACTACCAACCCTACGGGAGTCTCCTCAACCACGATTAGGAATCCCTCCGCGATGCCCGCGTCTCCCGGGGTAGGAGTCTCTGGCCAGGTGACCGTCCGGACCACGACGATAAGGGTCATCACCACTACAGTCAGCAGCAGTGGCGCCCACCGAGCAAGCCATGGCGCGGCAGTAGCTTGGCCTCGTTCATCGAGGCTTACTGAATCTTCCGTCACTTTGCCCTCTTGTCGTTCTTGTCGTTCAGGCGGTCGCAAGATCGCAGGTTCGGCGCTAGCGACCACCCCTGCCCGCCAGCAAGCGGTCGCAGATTGCCGGGGTCGACGCCATATCTATCGCAGTCCAGGCAAGAGACAGCGCGCCGTCGTAGATCGCCTGCTCCGCAGCAGGCGTGATTGTCGCATCGGCAAACTCAGGCTGATGATTCACCGCAGGCAGGCAATCAATGCCCAGTGCCGGGTGGATTGACGGCAGGACCAACGAAACGTTCCCCATATCGGTCGACACAGGCGTCGCTGGCGAAGGGCCACCCGGCGCCGGGAACTTGCGTCCCAGCACCTCAGCGTTTGCCTGGTAGAACGCCGCCATGTCGATGTCGTCCTCCATGTGCGCGAATGGCTTATCGCCCCCCACGATCTCCAACGTTGCACCCGTGGCTAGCGCACCAGCCTCGAAACAACGCATCACCTTTTCATAAACGTCGCTCAAATCATCGAGCGTCCGAGCGCGCACCGCAAAGTCTGCCGACGTGTCAGCCGGGATGATGTTGAAAGCATCGCCGCCCTTGGTAACGATCCCATGGACGCGATCTGACTGGCGCAGATGTTGTCGCAGCAGACCGATCGAAGTCTGCGCGATCGTGATTGCATCGGCCGCGTTCACCCCCTTATCGGGGAAGCCTGCAGCGTGCGCCGCCTTGCCCGTGTAGTGCACCTCGAAGAACGACGCTGCAACGATCGGCCACATCGCCACATCCCACGGGGCGGGGTGGGCCATCATCGCCGCGTGGATTCCATCGAACGCACCACGATCCAGCAGCAGGATCTTGCCGCCAGTCTTGAGGATCTCCTCCGCTGGCGTACCTATCACACTGATCGTCAGGCCCACATCGTCAGCAACCGCAGCGGCGGCCAAAGCAGCCCCCACCGAGGACGCAGCGATCACGTTGTGCCCGCATGCGTGGCCGATGCTCGGCAGCGCGTCGTACTCGGCGCACACGGCGATATGCAGGGGGCCGGAACCAATGGTCGCCTTGAACGCAGTAGGCAGGTCGCAGATGCCCCGCTCCACCTTGAACCCAGCGCCATCGAGCATGTCAGCGAGCCAGCCTGAAGCCTTCTCCTCTTCATACCCCAGCTCAGGGTTATCATGGATACGCCTGCTGAGGGCGATCAAGTCATCCTTGATGCCATCCAGTCGGTCCTGCGCTCCGCTCTTAACAGACATAAGGTTCTCCCATCAGTCGCCAATATCTTACACGTCCCCGGGCGGCGCAATGCGACCAGAATTGACCTCACCCCGCGCGCGGCCTAGCATTCCTGCAACCCCTAGAGAGCAAACCATTGTCACCGCAGATCGGAGAACCATGACCAGCTCACCTGATGACATCGGCCAACGTGCCATAGACCTCCACCGCCAGTACCAGGGCAAGCTCTCGATAGATGCCAGAATGCCGTTGAGGAATGCCGACGACCTATCCCTTGCGTACACGCCGGGCGTCGGCCACGTCAGCACAGCTGTAGCCAACGACCCCTCGCTGAGCTACGAGCTCACCGGACGGGGACGCACCGTGGCCGTGGTGAGCGACGGATCAGCCGTCCTCGGCCTGGGCAATCTCGGTGCTCTCGGCGCCATGCCCGTCATGGAGGGCAAGTGTTTGCTCTTCAAAGAGCTGGGGGGCGTCGACGCGGTTCCCATCGTCTTGGATACCCAGGACGCGGATGAGATCGTCATGATCGTCAAGAACCTCGCACCCTCGTTTGGGGGGATCAACCTTGAGGACATATCAGCCCCGCGCTGCTTTGACATCGAAGAGCGTCTCCAGGACATTGGCATTCCCGTGTTCCACGACGACCAGCACGGCACCGCCATCGTAACCATGGCGGCCGTCACCAACAGCCTGCGTGTCGTGGGCAAGAGCCTCGAGCAAGTGAAAATCGTCTTCTCTGGCGCCGGAGCAGCCGGCATCGCCTGCGCCCATATGCTAATGAAGGCAGGCGCTGGCAATCTGATTCTCGTCGACAGCAAGGGCGCCATCTACGACGGTCGCCCCGAGCTCAACCACGCCAAGCGCGACATCGCTCAGGTGACCAACCGCGAGGGCATCACCGGCAACATCCACGAGGCCATCGAGGGCGCCGATGTGTTCATCGGCCTGTCGAGCCCCGGCGTCATCAATCGCGAGGACGTCAAACGCATGGCGCCCGATGCCATCGTCTTGGCCATGGCCAACCCAACGCCAGAGATCATGCCCGACGAAGCCAAAGCAGGCGGCGCGGCGGTCATTGGTACGGGCCGAAGCGACTTCCCCAACCAGGTCAACAACGTCCTCGCGTTCCCAGGCGTCTTCAAGGGAGCGTTATCCGTACGAGCCCCCCGCGTGACCGCCGAGATGCAGATCGCGGCCGCGGTCGCGCTAGCCAACCTGGTAGACGCACCCGGCCAGGAAAACATCCTGCCACCGGCCCTCGACCGTACCGTCGCACCCCATATCGCCCAGGCCGTAGCTTTGGCGTGGAGCAGCAGCCGGTAGCCTAACGCAACCGCCCGTACGAGCCAACCTCACTCGCACCGCAATCGAACGCCTCCCGCATGCCGCTGTCGGCACGCGGTTCAACTACAGCGTTAGGCCGTCATCGCAAAGCCGCCGAGGCCACGTTCCTTAAGGCTCACGTGCCCGTTACGGCCGACCACGACGTGGTCGAGGGCCTCCTATGTCCAGCGCCTTCCCCGCGGCCATGATGTCGCGCGTCCCCCCGGCATTCTCAGCGCTCGGTGCAGGGTCCCCGTAAAGGATGGTTGTGGACGAGGATGATCCCGGGAGAGTGTCGCCGCACCGCGTCGAGGAACACCTCACCCGTACGAATCGTCGTCAAGTTCACTCTTCCCACGAACACATCTGGCACCGCTAGAGCATGGTCCCGCATCCCACAATCGCTCCCGCAGGCGCTCTCCCCAGGCAGATTACGGATCATTGGCCTATATTCAGCGTTGTCACGGACACCGCGCGCCAACGTCTTCGTAGTAGTCATGCACCCCGCATGGCCATACCGGCGCAGCCGCGCGATATCCTGCTCTCATGGTCAACGACCCTCATCAGGCCCAGAAGCGGTACTGGCGCAACATTCAACGAAAACGCCCCACGGACATCGTCGTGCCGAGGCAAGGCCAGGAGTCCGTCTGGGACTACCCACGCCCGCCCGCCGTCGAGCCCGTCGCGGCGCGCCTCCAGGTCTGGTTCGCAGGCATCCTCCTCGCCGACACTGTCCACGGACTGCGCGTCATCGAGACTTCCAGCCCGCCCGTGTACTACTTCCCCCAAGAAGACGTACATGTGGATTTCCTTACCCAGATGGTCCACACCACCCTGTGCAAATGGAAAGGCGTCGCTACCTACTGGAACGTCAGCGTCCGTGGGCGGCGCCAGGAGGCCGTAGGCTGGTCGTACGCAGAACCGGAGCCAGGCTTCGAGCGCCTGAAACGGCATTTCGCCTTCTACTCAGGAATCACCGACACCTGCTACGTGGGCACTGAGCAAGTGCAGCCTCAGCCGGGCGACTATTACGGGGGCTGGATCACATCAAACATCGTCGGCCCATTCAAGGGGCTCCCCGGTACCCAACTTTGGTAGCGGTAGCGCTGCGTGCGTCGGGCCTCCAGCGGCTAGAATCGTGGGCACCACCAACCACGGGAGGCACCGATGTCCGACATGCTGCTGTTCGACGCGCTCAACGCCCAGCGAGCTATCCGTTTCCTCAAGTCCGACCCCATCCCTGACAATGTGCTGGACCAGATTCTGAGCGCGGCGCTCCGTGCCCCTTCTGGCGGAAACTCCCAGCCCTGGGCATTCGTCGTCGTCCGCGACTCATCCGTAAAGCAGCAACTCGCCGTCTGGTACAAGGGCTTCTGGGACAACGTCTACTCCCAGCGGCCAGACCGGCAAAACAGCCCCGTCACCCGCTCCGCAGAGCACCTCGTCCATCACTTCGCGGAAGCCCCAGTCATCGTCATCCCCTGCATCGTTGGGGCGAAAGGATCGGCCCGCGACACCATGACGACAGGCGCATCGATCTACCCTGCCGTCCAGAACCTCATGCTCGCCGCCGTCGGCTTGGGCATAGGAAGCGTCATCACTACATTCCTGCAGAACCACGAAGAAAAAGTGAAAGACATCCTCAGTATCCCTGACGACTACCAAACAGCGTGCGCCGTCCCATTGGGCTACCCATCGGGCGAAGAGAACTTCGGCGGATCCAAGCGTCGCCCCCTCGATGAAGTCGTCCACTGGGACCGCTGGTAGGTGGGACAGCACCCGCTCAACCCATCCAACCCTCACCCTGGATAACCCCGCGAGCGTAGGCGATTTGCCCCGTGTGCTGGAGCGCTTCGATGAGGAGCCCCCCAGTCCGCGACGCCAACGGCACCATCGCTCCCCCGAAGCCCGGCACGGGCCGTTCTGGATCGTCCGTATCCAGCGTATCCAAGAAACCGTTCACGACCGCGCGCACTGCCGTGTAGTACGCCAGCAGTAACGCCGCACTCGGCGCCGCGAATGCTGCCACGTGCTCCGATGTATCGCCGTTCCCGCGATCCTCAGGATCGGCCTCCCTGCCGAACCTGGCGTACCAGCCGTCGCGGATCCACAGCTGCTCCTGGTCCGTCATTCCGGCGACCGCCCTATCTTGCACTCGCGCAACGTGCCACATGAGCCAACCGATCGGGTTAGCGCCCGCAGCAACGGGCTGGCGCAACTCCGCGTCTGTCAACCCATCGAACCCTGGTAGCAAATAGTACTCATTGCGGTCGAGAATCTCCCTCAGCAGCTTCCCTGAATCCATGCCTCACCTCGTAGTTGGTCGCTGGCCCAGAGGATACGCGTGATACGCGAAAGGGCGGCCCCTAACGGGGCCGCCCTTTTCCTTCACATTATCAGAACTGAGCTTAGGCGATCGCGGCAGTCGCGCCAGCCTCTTCGAGCTTCGCCTTGGTCTCAGCGGCGTCATCTTTCGTGATGCCCTCCCGCACTGCCACAGGTGCAGACTCCACGAGCTCCTTGGCCTCCCGAAGGCCCAGGCTGGTCAGCTCGCGAACAATCTTTATTACGTTGATTTTGTTCGCGCCGATGTCGGTGAGGTTGACCGTGAACTCGGTCTGCTCTTCCTCGGCGGCGGCTCCATCACCTGCTGCGGGCGCGGCAGCAACAGCCATCGGCGCAGCGGCGCTAACGCCGAATTCTTCCTCAAGTGCCTTCACCAACTCTGAGAGCTCCAGCACTGAAAGGCCCTTGATTGACTCGATAAGTTCGTCTTTAGTTGCCATCTCTTTTTCCTCCTGCTCCATACTTCATTTAGGAACGTGTGTGTTTCGGGAACTACGCTGCCGCGCCCAACTGCTCTGCCCGGCGCTGCAACACGATCGCAAGTCCGCTAATCGTGCCGTTGAGCACTTGAACGAGGCCCGCAATCGGGGCGTTCATCTGACCCAACAGTTTGGCGATAAGCTCGTCCTTCGGCGGGAGCGCCGCCAGCGCCGAAATCTGAACGGGGGTGATAACAGCCCCATCCATGACGCCATTCCGGATCTTCAGTTCCACGCGCGTCTGCTTCACATACTCATCGACCACCTTCGCGGCGGCTACAACATCGTCGTAACCGAACACGACACCGGTCGCACCCTCCAAGATCTCCTTGAAGGATTCGACCCCGGACTGAGCGGCCGCTATGGCCGCGATTCGGTTCTTAACCACTTTGTACTCAACGCCCTGTTCACGGAGCCGCTTCCGCAACTCCGTGATGTCGTTGACGCTGAGTCCCGAGAAGTCGGTGGCGATGGCGATCGAAGACCGTGACATACGATCTGCCAGATCCGCTACCGCTGCTTCCTTTGCTTCCGTCGGCATTTTATTAAAGCGTCCCTTTCACTAGATTCTCCAACCACTAACTGCCATTGAACCAAAACGAAAAACCCGCTTTCCGAAGACGCGGGTTGCACTAGATCTAAGGAGATCTTCGGTGTGCACCTCGGCGGGCTTGCTGCTTAGGTCTCTGCCGGTCAGGGACGCCCGCTGTCTTCGGTGGACTATTCGTTTATGGCCCTCAGTGTCCTTTATTCGGACCGGAGCGTCAACGTCGTCGCCAGGTCCAGCGGCACGCTCGGGCCCATCGTCGAAGTCAGGTACGCCGTCTTGACGAACGGTCCCTTGATCGCGGACGGGCGGAGCTGATTAAATGTATCCACCACCGCAGTGAGGTTCTCCATCAGCTGGCCAGCATCAAAGCTCGCCTTGCCCACCGCCGCATGGATGATTGCCGTGCGATCCATGCGGAGCTCAACACGCCCCTTCTTGGCTTCCACCACCGCCGACCCGATATCGCCTTCTCGCACGACCGTGTTAGTCCGGGGGTTGGGCATGAGACCCTTCCGGCCGAGAATGCGGCCAAGCTTACCGATCTTACCCATCATGTCAGGCGTGGCGATCGCCACATCGAAGTCGGTGAACCCGCCCTCGACACGCTCGATGAGATCATCGGCGCCTACGAACTCCGCACCGCTTTCCGAGGCGATGCGAGCGCCTTCACCACCGGCGAAGACAGCGACACGAACAGTCTTTCCCAGACCCGCAGGCAGCGTGGCAACCCCACGCAACTGCTGGTCAGCGTGACGCGGGTCAGCGTTGGTCCGCAGGTGCAATTCGATCGTCTCATCAAACTTCGTGCTTGACGCCTGCTTCACGAGCTCGATGGCTTCCGTCGGCGCGTACTTCTTCTCCGGGTCGATGAGCGCCTCAACTGCTTGGTATCGCTTGGAATGCTTAGCCATTGGACTACCCCTCGACGTCAACGCCCATGCTGCGGGCGGTGCCTTCAATAATCTTCATAGCCGCTTCCACGTCGGCGGCGTTCAGGTCCTTCTGCTTGGTCTCGGCAATCTCACGAACCGCAGAGCGGGGCAACGTGCCCACCTTCTCGTGCAGCGCACGGCCGCTACCCTTCGTTACGCCCAGCGCCTTGCGAATCAGCTCTGGTGCGGGAGGAGTCTTCGTGATGAACGTGAACGAGGAGTCCTCGAAGACCGTGATTTCGGCGGGGATAATCGTCCCTGCCTGGTTCGCGGTTCGAGCGTTGTACTCCTTCACGAATGCCATGATATTGATGCCGTGCTGGCCCAACGCCGGCCCCACCGGGGGCGCTGGCGTTGCCGACCCTGCCGGCAGCTGGAGCTTCAGTATTGCTTTGACGCGCTTTGCCATTTCCTACTTTCTCTCTACCTACTGCATCGCCTGCTGGCCCGTTCCCTACATGCATGGCGATGGGCTCATTAGCGGCTCGCCGTCCGAAGACCTATGCCTTCTCCACCTGCAAG
>Ga0302133_10000251_pt1 | contig 32825 bp, 13 predicted proteins | sample CB9_331_MG_FD_203121 | JGI IMG/M metagenome (GOLD analysis project Ga0302133, IMG submission 203121) | Marine microbial communities from Western Arctic Ocean, Canada - CB9_33.1 | ecosystem: Environmental > Aquatic > Marine > Oceanic | place: Canada: Western Arctic Ocean | collected 2017-09-19 | reverse complement strand
GATGAACATCAAAATCCGCCAAAATGGTGGTTCCGGTAGTTATGATGCGGATATCGTCATTGAACAGAACAACGCTCAGATCTGGTCAGGTTCCGAAACCTTCTCGATTGATCGCAGCGATGGCTCTGGAGATTATGGCTTGATCATGATCGATGTTCAAGAGTTTTACAATTCGAATGCACTTCCTCTTGATTCGACGGCTTACAAATTGAAAATAAGCATCGAGGGAAGGGAATTCACAAAGAATCTGGATTCCAATATTTTGACTCGGACCGTGACAGCATCGGCTTCCGATGCTACCGCTTCGATGACTACAGACTCAGATTCTTGCGGGAACAAGGATCGCTGTGTCAAGGGAGTTGCATTGACTGCATCTGCTGGACTCGCCGCTGCAGCAGGTTTTCCCCTGGGCCCGATGCCTAATGCCGATTATACAATCAAGACAACGATGTATTACGAAACCACATCACTTGCTATCGATTATCCTATGGTGACCGTGGACAGCACTTCGGCGACTTGGGATTCCAACGGGGCGGAATTCGGTAGTGGCAATGGAATCATTGGTTTCGAAGGCTCATCACTGCCGCTTGATGGCTCCGAATTCGCTTCCGACCTTCAAGCGATCATCATTCCGATAGATGCATGGGATCAGAATGATTACGGTTGCTATTCGGTTGTGGTTGAGATTTCACAATCGGCGCCATGGGCTGGTCCAGCCCCGATAAGTGGTGTATCTCATTATATGTTTGAGGAGCAGGGAAACCAAGATGACGGATTTTCTGAGACTTGGACAGAAGTCGATTCTTGCTGATTAGAATTGGATATCGTCCTCGTCGTCTTCGAGAGGTTTCGCTATCATTCGCAAGACGAAGAAACCCATCATAACGCAGCTCAGCAAGAGCACGATGATGATTGGGATTATCGACCCACCATCCTCGTCACCAGGGTCGTACCAAGTAACCTCATCCGAGGTGATGGTCCCGCCTCCGAAAGCATTCTCATCGACCAGTTGAGTCGGCGTCAGAATCCTGCACTCGAGACTGAATTGCCCTTCGATGCCATTGCGCCAAGGGAATTGAATCGTGACTTCAGCGCCAGGATCTATCCGCTCCCCGCGCCAACCTCCGATGTCTGCTGCTTCGTCGGTCTGTGCTATGTCGCAGGCGATGTAAACCACCGCTGGCGCCGAGCCTCTGTTTGCAATTGTTGCGAGCATCGCAACACCACCATTGATCGAGGCGAGTTCGGTTGTTTCAGCATACTCGACCGAGACCCATTCTATCAAGGGGGTATTCGAGTCGATGACAATCGTTAGGTCCCACGTCAGAGGAATCATATCGCCACCATAATCATCCATGTCAGAATCCATGTTCCAAGCGGTTCGATACTCGACGATCTCGATCGTCGCACTCTCTGTCCAGATCGAACCATCGGCCCAACCGATCTCAACGACTCGCTCCACTCCTCCGTTGATCAGACCGACGCCATTGCTGTCGCTGATGAACAAGGCGGAGGTCTGTTCCATCGCTCCCATATCCTGTATTCTGAAGAAGACGCCGATCGCGTCGAATTCGAGTTGCTGGTCGGCGAGTCGACGCTCCCAGCGGTCGGTCAAACCACCAGTTCCAACAACCTCGTCGCCCCAGTGCAGATCTGCCTGTGCGTTGGCGCGTACGTCGTGGTCATCTCTACTTTCAGTGAATGAGGTCATACCACTCAATACCATCGTCGAGGATTCTGTTGTCAGCAGTATCGGGGCCGATCGCTCGACAGCGGTGTCATGCAAAGTCGCAGAACCCTGAACAGTGATCTCACCACCGAAGATTGTCGAATCCTCAGAATCGAGTTCTCCCGCCACCTCGATCACGAAGCCCGGAGATCCGTGGGCCATCAGGTTCCGATAGGTCAGGTCGGTGGCGAGAATCTCGGCGCTGTTTCCTGCTTCAGGCGTCAGAGTGAGAGAGGCCAGAAGTACTGATGAATGTGAATATCCCATTAGTCCGACCCAGACGTCGCCAGTGTTTTCATCGAATGAAATGGTGAATCCGCTGCCATTGATATCGATTGCTTCGCCCCCTTCCACCTGTGCTTGGCCACCGTAGAACGAACCTCCTTCCGGTGCGTGGAACGTGGCTTCGAATGAACTGTCGTAATCGGATCCCGGGACGAGGATAGAGGAACGATTCACCTCGTCCCAATATCCGAATCCTGCGAGACCTGTTGGAGGATTCTCCGCGTTGAGTTCGGCATTGTCAAGAATCAGGATGCCCCCAGCTTCGATGATGAAACCTGATCCCTCCTGCATCGAAATCTTCGCTCCATTGATAGTCAGATCTCCACCGTCGACGATTCTCACAATGGTGTCGATTGAATCGTCGTCAACCCATTCGACAGCTGAATCGATAACGATTTCGGGACTCTCTGCTGCAGCGTTTGATAAACCGAAACTCAGCATGGACATCAGCATTACAGCGGTCAGCAGAGAGGATTGGAAACGCTTCATTGCCTCGCTCTCGTCACGCGCGCCCAATGAATCGTTCGGACTCTGGCGCACGAACGAGGGAGAGGTGCCATGCCCTCCGACAGGAGACCATGCCCACTGACAGGATTCCATGGATACCGGCAGTATTCCATGGATACCGGCAGTTTTCCATGCCTACCGACAGGATTCCATGCCTACCGATAGTTCATTCAAGGATGCGGATTGGCGAATTCGATGTCCCTCGGTTCCGACAGCTTTCCTGCGACTGATCCGAGTGGCTTCGCGCTGAATGTCCTATCAGTCCTGATGATGTATGGTCCAGCCTATCTGGCGAACACGGGTGCGATGCTGTGTGGCTATTGGTTACCGGAGAAATTCGGCATCTCGAATCACAAGATCGACGGAGGCAAGGTTCACTCGGACGGCAACAGACTTCTAGGCGATGGAAAATCCTGGGAAGGTCTGTTCGGCGGGGCGATCTTTGCTGGACTTCTGACACTGCTCGTACACATTCTCTGGCAAGGTCGTGCAGCCCCCGCCGGTAGACCTTTCATCGATCCTGTGAGTTGGGCTGATGCGGGGGATTGGTTCTGGATCGGTGGCGAATCCGGAGCCACCTTCCTGATCGGCGCCAGTCTCGGATTCGCCTGCATGCTCGGCGACTCATTCGGTTCCTACATCAAACGCCGCCGAGGACTCAAGCGGGAAGGGGAGACGAGTTCACGCGCGCCGCTTCTGGACACCATCCCATTCGCACTGGCGATATTCATAGCAGCATTCCTGCTCTTCCCCGATCAGATTTTCACGCATTCCGATCTCAGGCCGGCCATCCTAGGGATCCTGATCATCACCCCACTGATCCATAGGGCGTTCAACATCCTCGGCCACCGCCTCGGCCTCAAATCAGTTCCATACTGATGGCATCCTTGTGACGTCCGCACCCCAGGTTGCCTCTCTGCCCATTCTGCTTCGAGGAAGTCTCTCGGAATGCATTATCTCCTTGATGGGCCGCCCCGCGACCATGGCCGGAATGACTGTCCTCGTCGTTGGCGGGGGCGGGCGTGAACATGCGTTGGGCATCGGCTTGGCCGAGAGCGAATCTGTCGCAGCCGTCCATACCTGCCCTGGAAATGCTGGTACCGCAGCCATCGGCACCAACCACCCGATCTCGGCGAGCGATGTGGAGGCTGTTTTGGATCTCGCGATTGAACTCCGTGCCGACCTCGTGGTCGTCGGTCCGGAGGCTCCTTTGGTCGCGGGAATCGCTGAGCGTCTTCGCGCCGTCGACATCCCGTGCTTCGGACCCCACAGCGAAGGTGCGGCGCTGGAAGGCTCCAAGCTCCACGCCAAGCAAATCATGGAACGACTGGATATCCCTACAGGTGGCATCCAGATTCTACGTTCAGGAGCCGATATCGAAGCCGCCCTCGACCGCTATTCAGAACCATGGGTCGTCAAGCGGGATGTCTTGGCCGGCGGCAAGGGCGTCGTCGTGACCTCCGACAGAGCCGAAGCCGCCGAATTCATCGCGCAGAGCATAGAGGGGGACGGATTCGTCCTTCTCGAGGAATTCCTCGCAGGTGAAGAAGCTTCGATGCTCGTCCTCATGGACGAATCCGGTTATGTCTGCCTACCAGCAAGTCAGGACCACAAACGTGTGGGGGACGGTGACGAAGGTCCGAATACCGGAGGCATGGGAGCCTATGCACCAGCACCAGTGGTAACAGCGGCAGTTCGTCGGAGAGCCATCGAAGAGATTGTGGAACCGATGCACCATCACCTTCGCAATCAACCGATTCCATATCGCGGCTGCCTCTACGTAGGGCTGATGATCGACGCTGAAGGAGCGCCTTCTGTCGTCGAGTACAACGTCCGATTCGGTGACCCAGAGACCCAAGTCACGATTCCTCTGGTCGACAGCGATCTGGGCGAGTTGCTCCTCGCTGTCGCCATCGGCTCGGTAGCTTCTCTGAATCCTCGATTCAGTGATAAATCGGCTGTCACAGTCGTCTTGGCTTCGGAGGGATATCCGGCCGCCTCGGCTACCGGCAGAGTGATCTCAGGCGCTGACACTCGAATCGAGGAGGGCGACATCGTCGGATTCATCCATCACGCTGGAACCCGAATCGACGACGATGGCAAACTGGTTTCAAGTGGTGGTCGGGTGCTCGCAGCAACCGCAATCGCAGCCGATTTGAGAAGCGCAGTCGAGACTGCTTACGCAGTGCTCAACGAGGTTCAATTAGAGGGTTCACATCATCGCTCAGATATCGCCTATCGGGCCCTCTGAGCGAGTGGACGTCTGCATCCGCTGCTGCTACTACGTAGCAATAGAGCCGAGAACGATTATAACAGGACTTCAGGTCGCCGCGACGCTGAGCCTTCAGGCTGCAAATAGACGGAGAGGAAAATAATGTCTTATGAAAAGGGGAATGCGAGGGGAGGCGTGAACTCACAGAAGAGTCTCGCAACAGCCCCAGTGGCGCTTGCAGGTCTTCTTCTGCTCTTCTTCACGGCCACCTCTCTCGCTGATGATGTGATGATTGACACAGACAAGTGGGTCATCCTTCCCATAGCAGTTGCTCTCGCGGCTGTTTTGGGACGGATCGGAGTCACCGCTCCTCTTGGAAATGTCTCATCTCACCGCATCGCGGTGATCTCGCTCGGTTTCGCAGCGCTAGCTTTCGTGGCCAACGCGCTCGGTTTTGCCGACCCGATTCTTGCCACGACCTTCACATTCGTAGGAATAGCGACCTTGTTGCTGGTTCAGAGTGAACGGAATGAAGAGGCGACGATTCTCATGGTCACCATTGCTGCCTTCCATCTCTCTGTATCGTATGCAGCGGCAATGCCCGAATTGACTCTGGCCGAGGGAGCTCAACTACAGACTCAACTCATCGATCTCCAGCGAGGCATCATCGGTGCCGACTTCTTCGCCTTCTGGTTCGCTTCAATCATCTATGGTGTGATTCTGGCGATTCTATTCAGAGGAACTCTCGACGAAGCAGGTCGTGGACGAATCTTCACACATCTTCCTGAGAGATTCGATCTTGGCAGCGCCAAGGAAACGTTGATTTTCATGGGAGTGATTCTCTCGGCTAACCTCATTCCCTTGTTCTGGTTGGCTGGATTCACTGACGCTGCAGTCTTCGAATCTCATCTGTATCTCGGTAGCGTCTGGGCCATCACTACGACGATCATCGTCATGTTCGTCGCTTTCTGTCGCGCCGAGCGCTGGCACGTGATAGGCGCGCTCGTCACTCTGAACTGGATTATCTACAGTCTCGCCCATCTGGTCGAGATTGGCAATCACCTTCCTGCTCGCCTCGAATTCTTCGCGGGCAATGATACGATGGGCACTGGATCCTGGTTCCTGCTGACTTTCTGGGCAAATGTCCTCGCCGTCATGCTCGGTGTGCGCGGATATTTCGGCGACATCGCACCTCGCAGAGAGCCGAGTGGTTTCCGAATCTGGTGGAACGATAACAGCTATCCTATCCTCGTTGGATCTGCGGTCATCATCGGCTTCGCGATTCGCACCGGCTGGAATGTCATGCCTGCGATGAACGCGAATATCACTGGTCTTTGGGACATGACTGGAGGCTCTGACCCTTGGTACATGAAGCGAGTCGTCGACTATATCGTAGTTGAGCGTTCACACTTCATATTCGACGCAGATAGGGCTTATCCTGCCGGCGGAATCAATCCGCGCCCACCTCTCTTCTCGTGGTGCCTCGCCCTGGGCGGCTTGGCTCTGGAGTGGCTCACCGGTACTCCTGCTGAGGAGGTTGTCTGGTGGTCTGTCGCCGGATTCCCTGCGATTTTCGGCGCTCTCATCGTCCTACCGATTGCAGGTATCGCGCGCCGACTCCACAGCGCTCAGGCGGGGGTCATCGCCGCGTGGCTGATGGCTCTGATGCCTGGTCACATCAGTCATTCGACCTTCGGTCTGGCCGACCACGACGCCTTCGCTCTGCTGTTCCTGACCCTGGCATTCTACTACTGGATCAGGGCTGTCGATGGAATCGGCAGCGAGCGGATCTTCCGCGACCCGAGTCCGAACCCACTCTATCTGCTCGCGGGCATGCGTGAGATGTGGCGGCGCAATCCTGCCGCCATGGCGAACGCGACTCTGGCCGGAATCAGTTTCGCCACCGTTGCTCTTGGATGGAAAGGGTTCGTCTACGGACCGGGAATCCTCTTCCTGGCATATGCTGCACAGATCGTTCTCAACATGTTCCGCCGCCGTGACAGTCTACCGTTGACGGCGGCTGCCATGCAGATGATGATGACCACTTTCGTGGTTCCGTTGCCATTCTACATCTGGCCGGGATTGAATCTGCTTCTAGCACCGAGCGGCTTCCAGCCGATGTTCTACATTCTCGGATTCACCATTGCGCTCGGTTGGGTTGCAAGTTCGTATCGGGATAAGCCATGGTTGCTGGTTCTCGGCAGCGGTGTGGTCCTTTTCGGTGGTATCCTCGTGTTGCTAAGGGCTCTTCAGGAGCTCGATATCTACAATGGATGGGATATTCTCTTCACCGGCGGATTCTACTTCTCGAAGAACAAGATATTCGGTACGATTGGTGAGGCTCAAGCGCCAAGCCGAGGTATTCTCTTTGCATCTTATGGTCCGATTGTTTCACTTATTGCGATTGGCTATGCCTTCGCGCTGCTCTGGCGCGGTGCTCGCGAGGATAAGCAGGGACACGCCTTGCTCGGCCTTTGGGTCCTCATCGCTACGTACATGGCTTGGACTGCTGGCCGATTCATCTTCAACGCGACGCCGGCGATGGCCGTCGTCGGTGCGATCGGCATCGCCGCGATGTGGAAGCGAGCTGAGTTCTCGGTCTTCGTCAAGGAATGGCGTCGATCGGGCATCGGCACTCCGCGTGCCCGATTACGCTCGATTAGGCCTGCGAGCAAGAAGAGGCCTGCAATCCCGACTCTGCTGCTGGTACTCATGCTCGTAGTGACCCAGCACGCGACTTACGGCATCGACGCGGGTATTCCTCGGGGCGAGGCAGCTGCGGGCGATGTCGATCAGACGATCTACGATCTCACTCCAGACATTCTGCGATTACAAGACCCGATCTTCGGCTTCTCTGTGCTCGACGGTTCCACATACAGTCCCTCGGCATCCTGCAACGCCGGCTGCTGGTACATGGGGACCTTCGGACCTGGGTTCAATGGCGGTGGCTGGAACCTGGCTTACGAATGGCTCTCCGAACAGGACGCAGACGTACCATTCGGTAATCGCCCCGCTTTCGTTTCATGGTGGGATTATGGATTCCAAGCATTGGACTCTGGCGAGCACCCTACTGTTGCGGACAACTTCCAGTCTGGTATCCCGAACAGCGGTGCGATGTTGCTCTCTTCAGGGCAGACAGACACACTCGCGATGTTCATTGGAACCCTCGCACAAGGCGATCGCCGCTACACCGGTGATGGTGGATTCAGCGATGAATTCACGGCCGCGCTCAATCGACACCTGAACTACCCACAGCAAGCCGAATTCGCAGACATCATGTCCTTCGGCTTCGATGACCGCTCATTCGTCGAGGCCCGAGCCCTCGCGGTGATTGCAGAAGATGCAGGCGTAGAATTGTTGCATGGCGTTGATTTAGACAGCAACGGTATGCCGAGTGAACCGATGTGGTATATCTATCTCGACGGCGAGCAGATTGGCAATTCCACCACAAACGAATCTGCAGCCAGAGCCTCTTTCGATCAGACAAGAGCCAACTCTCAGCCTTATGAAGACAAAATCACGCACTATCAGATTGGTGGTTATCGATATACAGCAGACCTGATTGAGGACTTCGGTGACATTTCTACGAATCTTCATCGAGTCAATGCGAAACTCGGTCTTGCTCGGGCTTTCCTGACGTCCGCATTCACCCTTGAGGAATTGGTCGACCTGTACGACGACTTGACAACCTCAATCGAATATGAGGTGCAGGATTACGAAGGGGCATTGGGTCAGACAATCATCCGCAACAACGAGATTCGATACTTCGCGATAGATGACCGACTCTATCCACTGGGTGGCAGATACTACGAAGATTCGAGTTACCACCGTGGTCAGACGACTGGAATCTTCTACGCACCGACAACTCTCTCTGGATTGGATCCTGACCATTACATCGAGTCGGTGTATCTGACTCAGCGCGGTACTGGTCCGGTCATCCCGATGACTCAGGCACAATACGAACAGGAGTATCTGAACGATATCGTCAGACAGCAATCAGGAGCTCTTCAGGATTCAACCTTGATCATCCAACTCGTCGATATCGATTACCAGCAGACCGATTCATTCTTTGAAACCATGATTTCTCGTATTTACGTCGGCTACGGCTCCAGCAGCCTCGGCCTCATCGGCGATCCCGCTCAACCGGGTCCAACCTGGGCCATCAGCGGAACTCCTGATTCCACACTGGAGAATGCCTTCCCGCTGCCAGGCGCGATGATGAATCACTTCGTCATCGCCAACTGGTATGACGATGGTTCCAGTTGGCCGGACGAGGACAACAACAGCGTTGCCGACATCCACGATGGTGGCTACGCTGCGATCGGTCGCGCCAACACGAATGTCAAGGTTGTGAAATACTACAGTGGCGCGACGATCGAAGGAAGCGTCGAACTCGATGGTTTCGGACCTATTCCAAACGCTCGTATTCTCATCGAGCGCGATGCTTTCAGCGGCGAAGAAGTCGCCGATGAGAATGGTAGCATCATCGATCAGGATCCGCGATCCTACTGGATTCCCATCGGCACGGTTGACACTGATGAGAATGGCGATTATTCCTTCATCGTTCCAGCCGGTAGAATTCGGGTCAGCGCCTTCTTCGGTGAGCCCGATCTTGACACTGCTCGAGCCCAACTCTCTAGCGGCGCTGGAGGAATGCTCAGCGACCTTGCGACCGATTCATACACAACCGAGCGCAATGTCAATCTAATTACTGGGATTCTCGGCAATGTCTCCGGCTCGCAATGGCTCGCCGAGACCATCGTCAACATCTCGGGTACCGCTGGACACAGCAACGGTGTCGAACACATCGTCGCTGACATCAGTGTCACCCCATCCTTCGCCACTGGGCGCCTCATCTGGGCTGGCAACGATGTATTCGATGGAGATGCCATCACCGATGCCGTGGTCGAGTTGACTGCTTCGTGGAGCATGATCACACTCGACCCTATCACTCTCGAGACCTCAACAGGAACTGTCAGTGGTCCTGACCTCGCCTTCCAGGGAATCGGCGAGGTCACATTCACTGGCGAAGGCGAGGTGATCAGTAATGGCGTCGTATCTGTTGATGACTTCTATGGCACTCACATGCAGACTATTCTACACGGTCACAGTCTCACCGCTGTTGGTCAGTTCAGTGGCCGTGGTACACTCTCTGGCGTCTTCGAGAACGAATCTGTGATAGACGGCGATTGCAATGAGAATGGCACGATGCCTGAGAATTACTCAGTCTGCTCACTAGCTGACGGAGATCATCTCGTCGATGGTGTCATCAATGCTACCGGACGATTCACCTCGAATGGCACATCTTCATTCTCGCAGATTCACAACGGATCATCCTTGTCAGGATCCGGAGTTTTCACCGTCGATGCCTCCGATGAGGATCTCGAAACCTATGGAACCATCAATGGAACTGGCACATTCGCGGGTGAGGGTGTATTCGGTGGGCCGATGGTTCAAGAGGGAACTTTCCATCTGATCAATGCGATTCCTGGTTCATACGACGTGACCATCGTCTTCTCTGATGGAACTCGTGTAGAGATTTCCGACGGCTTCACCGTGCCGTATTCGGGAATCCCTTCCGTCACTGCAATCGATGTCGCGGGTGGCTGGATAGAAGGCAAACTCGTCGACGACCAACAGAATCCGATTCTTCATCCAGTCTCGTTACAGGTGATTGATTCAGAAGATGCGGATGCTGTATCCGAGTGCGCAGATATCATCTACGCGCCCTGCCTCATCACTCCTGATGAGAACGGCACTTTCAGCTACGGTCCAGTCGTTCCCGGTGATTACATCGTGTCTCTGGATGCTGATTCGGATGGCTTCACGGAAGTCGAGATGATCTACATCTTCGATGCGGACATGACTACTGAATTTGACTTCCCGAGTCCGGTACCAACGGTTCACGATCTGACTTTCACGCTCACGCGAACCGTCAACGGAACCCAGGAGAGTGTCTCTGATCTGAATCTCACACTCGTCAGTGCGGATGGCAATCAGGCTGATGTTGACGCCGTCTTCGATGAAGAAGATGATTCATATCACGTCGAATTGATCGACGGCGAGTGGATAATCAGTCACACCTATTCACCGACAGAACAGATGTGGGAGCAGATTGAGATCAATGGTGCTGACATCAATGCGAATTTCGTATTCCGTCAGAGTACACAAGTCACTGGCATCGTCTATTACGATACGCGCGTGGAACCCGGTGAGATAGATGATGCTCAACCGATCGAGCACGTCCCAGTCTACTTCCACTGGGAGGGCTTCTCGACCGCGTCATTCACCAACGGTCAGGGCATCTTCACTGTCGTTCTGCCCGTCGGAGCCGTGGTCGATGCGACGGTTCATGCCGGTACGATGAATGTCGTCAATGGAACCAGATTCACCGTCGCCGAAGACATGGAGAACATCACCATGGTTGCACGTCCCGGTAGCGAGGTCAGTGGAGCATTGAACCTCAACAGGCTGGGTAATTTCTATTCTTCGAATCTCATTGGCTGGGAGGCGGCTACGGTGCTTGCCAGCCACGAATCGATCGATGCTGTCTGGCACATCGAGGTGGCTGACGACGGGATGTTCTCAACGGTTCTGCCCCAGGGTAACTGGACATTCACGACAGATATCGAATGGCTGAATGCTACGAATTCCACACTGAATGTCGATGGCAAGAATGACACTATCAATATCATTCTGAAACCTGGGGATTCATTCATTGAAATCAATTTCTTCCTCGATCACGAAGGCGACAATGACGTTGCTAACGGCACACTGGTCGAATACAGATTCTCAATCGTTCCAATCAATGCTGTCGGTCAAAGTGTCGATGTCACTGTCGACGGCGATGAATGGACAGGCGCTGGTCATGCAAGAGTGCCAATCGAAGCGGGTGAATACCGAATCGATGTCGAGATTTCAGACGCGCGCGCGGGAGACTTGTTCGGGACCCGCATCATGACTGGAGACCCATTCTTCGTCGTCGGGCTCGGTGGCGATGTCATCGAGCGTTCAATCGGCTTCGACCCCGAATGGCGCGTCGACTTCACTCTCAGCAATGAGAGCGGTGGGGCATTGGCGGATCAGAATGTTCGATTCATCAACACCGAGACTGGATGGATACTCTCACGTCTCACCGATGGCAATGGCTCACTGGTCGACCATCTACCTGAGGGTGATTGGATCGTCTCAATCGTGGATGTCGACAATGGGCAAGCGGTCATGGAGGGACTGCGAGAGCGAATCACCGTGTCATCGGCAAACGCTGAGACCGAGTATTCGTTCTCCACCAGAGAACTCGCATTCTTCACAATCGACCTGTGGAATGAAGGGAATGCGACCCTCCTCGATGGCATGGAGTTGATTCTGACATCGAACGAGAACCTCGGAAACATCACTCTGGATCCGACGGACAGCGGCGGATATGTGGACAGCAGCGTCGTTTCCGGATCATGGAATATCGAGTTGAATTTCACCGACGACGGCAATCGTTGGATAATCGAGACGATGCTTCTCGCTGAAGATGGCGTCGTTTCAGGAGCGAATGGAGTCATCGATATCGAACTGACTCAATTGGTCAAAATGTCGGGAACCATATTCTGGGATCTCGACGACGATGATGATGCTGATGTTGCTGAAGGCGTCCCCGATGTGAGCATTCACATGACCAGCGAAGATGCTGAGAACATTACGCTGGTCACCGATGCGAGCGGCCAGTGGAACGTCTTCGTACCGCTCAACTCGACTTGGCACATCACCACTAATCGTACTGGATTCTCAGAGGAGAACCAGTCAGTAGCGATGAACAACGCCAATTCGATCGAAATCGAACTCTCCGCAGGCTTCGTCGATATCAGTGGAGTCGTGACTCACGATGATCTGACTTCTCTTGGCGATGATGTCGTCCTCGAACTCATCCCCGTTGAGGGCATGGTTCGAGACCGTGTCACCCCGGTCAAGACACTGGTAAATGGCACCTGGAACGGCTCTTGGACCGCCACCGTGGAGCCTGGCAACTGGATCATCCGAGCGACTGATGAATCCTTGAATCTGATTGCAATGGCTGTCGTTGAAGCCGACATTGCGACCGGCGGCAGCGTCGATATCGAACTTCGACATGGAGGCTGGTTGCATCTCTCTACCGAATGGCTCGACTACAATGGCACTCAACACAGCCTCGCTGAATCGAATGTGATGGGAGCACAGATGGTCGAGGATCCGTCCTTCACGCTCTCGACTGGAGCGAGTGTCGAATGGGCCGCGATACTCGATGCATCAGGAAGCATCTCGATTCTGATGCCGAGCGGCACGATCGAGGTATCGAGTGAATTCGAAGTCAATCAGATGAATCGCACGATGGAATATACAGCTGGCAAGAACATCAATGTTCCAGCCTCTGGAACGGATCTCACTGCCTCGGTGACTCAAGAACTGAAGTTCAGTCGCATCGCCAACCACGAGATCGGTGCCTCAACCACCAATATGGCCGGCGGGAACACCACGGTGTCAGGTGATCTCTCAGATGTCACCGTGCTATTCGACGAGGATGGTAACTACAGTTCCGTCGATTACACACTTTCTCTTGATTATCTGGGTGACGAGCCCATCTCGACCTTCACGGTCGTCGGAACCATAGGTGGAACCGATGGTTCGGATTGGGCTGTGACCTTCTTCAATTCTGATTCGGAGACCTGGGATGAAGAATTCACTTTCCAATTCGGTCACTTGGACACCAACAACAGCACTACCTATGACGATCTGCGCGTACGTGTGACACCGGCCAATCTCTCCACCGCGCATTCGTTTGACGCTGGTCACAATGTCAGAATTCTGATTCAGACCGCAGATGGTTACAGCTTCGAGCACTCACTGACGGTCCGAATACCGCAGTTCCACTCCTTCGAATTGACCGAGGAAATGGTCGATATCTATGGAATCCGTCCTGGCGAATCCCTGAATATTGGAATCAAATTCCTCAATGCTGGAAATGGCGATGAGAAATTCGAGTTCGAGTTCGATGATACTCAATTACCCGAGTATTGGGAGCGCACCGGCGCTACTTCCCACACCCTCGGCGCCTTCGTGGCTACCACTCACACATTGACCGTCATCGCACCTGTGAATGCCACTGGCGAGGAGGATTTCACCATCACAGTCAACGTCACGGACAAGTCTGGCGGAACCTACCAACCGCTCGTGATTCATGTCAGAACCTCTCTTCCGGTACTGACGGTTATCGAGGTGACAACTGGCACTGAACCTACTTTCGGCAACATTCATACATTCATGGTCAAGGTCGAGAACTCAGGCCTTGTCGACGCCAAGAATGTTGTCATCAATGCAACGGTTCAGGGAACCGACGTGCATGCCACACAGACACTCGACATCTTGGCTGGAGCCGAAGTCATCTACTTCATCGATGTCAATTTCACTACCTTCGGACCAGAACAGATCTGGATTGATTTCACAATCGAGGATGAGGATCAGGAGTTCGCCAACGATCCTGCTGTCAAGAGCAAGCGGTACACGCTGAAATCACCTGCCATCGATGACTCAACGGCGACGAATGTCATCATGTATGCCTTGGCAATCATGTTGTTGGTGGCATTATTCTACCTGACTCGAGGCGGTACACGCCGACCTGGCGCTCCATTCTGAGCGTCTTGAGAGGCGTGAAGAACTCGATTAAAGGCGCGCAGCCCTCATAGGCGGAACGCGCGCGCGAGCAACTGGTGAGCGAATGGTCGGAATAGAGCATCTGGAATTGATGCCCGAGCCCGATGACTCGCGCCTACTCACCGCCGTCGACCCTGCAGCGCCCGGATATCCCGGTGTTGTCTATGGTAAATCCGACGAGGAAGCGCTGGACTTACGCTGGCCAATGGGTCCGATGAAGGAATATCTCTGGCCATGGGGGGCTGTCAGTTTCGCCATAGGAACGGTTCTGTTGCTCATCACTTGGCCGTTCATCCAAGCTTACCTGATTCCGATATTCCCTGATTCCGAGTGGGCCTACGAATCGACAGGCATTCGAGAACTCCAATCACAGGGCCTGTACGGCGAAGGAATCCACATCTGCATCGTCGACACCGGCATCGATATCGATCATCCGGACTTCGATCGCGTTCATCTGCGTGGATTCCGAGATTTCTACGCTAACCAACACGACGACATCCGAGACGTCGGCGAGGAATACCATGGAACACTTATGGCAGGATTATTGGTCGCTAACGGGACATTCATCGGCGCCGCTCCGGAAGTCAGCCTATCCATCGCATTGGCACTGGGTCCGGAGGGAAGATCAGGTCAAGCGGACAGGGTAGCGCAGGCGATTCGGTGGTGTCGCATCACTCAGAATGTCGACATAATCAGTCTGAGCCTTGGTGGAGATCCTTCTGAATCGATGGCATTTCGCTCAGAGACTGTGGAAGCAGTCACCGAAGCGCTTGATGCTGGAATATTCGTCGTTGCTGCTGCCGGAAACAATGGCATGAGGTCATCCGTTGACGATGTCTCAGTGCCGGCGAGTCTTCTTGGCGTCATCGCCGTCGGGGCTTCAACGAGCAAGGGCGGAATCTGGTTGAACAGCTCGAAAGGGTCCGAAACCGACCCTCACAGTGGCTTGGACAGAGTATTTCCTAATCAGAAACCCGAGGTCACCGCACCTGGAGTGAGAATGTTCTCGACCGCGTCGACCTCGATATCACCACCCTATGCATACTCGACTGGAACCTCAGATTCGACAGTTCTCGTCGCGGGTGCTCTCGCTCTCATCCTCGAGCTTTACGGTGATGCGATTCGAGGAGAGGATGGGATTATCGATGCTGATGAGATGTCTCTCGTGAAACGCGCTCTGGCAACCTCCTCATTGGCAGGCGAGGAAACTGATTCAGGTCATCATCAGAAACGCGGCTATGGTGATTTGAACGCAGTTTCTTGGGCTGAGCAAGTTGCTTTCGAACTCAATCTTGATTGATTTCGGAATGGATTCGGTATCGAATCTCCTGAAATCGTATCACGCGAGCCTACGGCTCGTTTCATCCCTATGATTAAATCCACACTGACAGCCCCGTGATTCATGCAAAGCGACCGAGCACGAAGCCAATTCCTGGTGTTATTGATGCTGACAAGCGTCTTGGTCGCTCTAGTCGGCCCAGCGAGTCCGGTGATGGCAGCGAATGAGACCACGAGTGGAACCATCACTGGAACTGAAGTCTGGACAGGCACACATCTTCTCACTGGAGATGTCGCGGTTGCGGCTGGTGCGAAACTCATCATTCAACCGGGTACTACCATCACTTTCCCTAATGGTACCTCACTTGATGTGCGTGGAAACCTCTGCGCTGGGGTGTCTTCTTGTGGGGCAAACGGCAATGCAGGAACGGCAACACCCATCACCCTGACTTGGCTGGAACCATCTCAGTCCAACGCTACTGGCGAATGCTATGGATTGGGTAGTGGGAATAGCAAGATCTGGATTCGGGACTCCTCGTGCGGTGAGGGGTTGATTCTGAGAGATACGATGGATCTGTCTCAGTCCGGAATGCGCCACATTCACTTCGAAGGTGCGTGGGGCATTCCGTTCTATATCCAGTTGGAATTCGAATACCGCTTCGGTGTACTGATTCTCGATGGCGCCAGCCCGACCCTGCGAGAGATGGTCTTCAACGATATCAACACAACCAGTGTTCTAGCCACCAATCTTGCTCAACCTCGATTCATCGGTGGAGAGTACATCGCTGGTAACGATGGTGAGAGTGATGTAACGGGTCAAGCTGTCCAGATCTATGGTGGCGGAACGCCGATTTCGCCGATGGTTTTCGAGGATGCCCAATTCACCAGCACCAACTATGGCTGTGGCCAAAGAGATGGGGGCAGGGCAGCAATCTGGGCCTCGCAGACATTCATCGAAATCGATGATTCAGTGGTGGCCTCAGGAGATTTCGGATTCAGCATTCGGAACTCAGCTGGTAAAATCACCAACAGCGAAATCTCAGTAACTTGCAATGGCATCGATGTCAACAGCCTGAAGGCAATCGCGAATACAGAATATAATCTCGAGATCGCCTATAACGATATCACAACCATTGAGGGCAGCACGATCACCGCTTACGCCGGTGCAAATGTGAACATTCACAACAACAATCTCGAGGGCGCGAGTGAAGGTTCTGGAATCGCGGTATATTCCAGCCGTGCCAATATACAGAACAACGAGATTGGACCTATTGGTGGTTGGAATGGGCTCTGGCTCCTCGGTTCCTACGATGTCATCGCTGAACACAACACAATCGTCGACACTCAGAGGGAGCCGATTCTCGCTGGTGAGTATGGCACTCAAGCACCTGCTCCGACAACAGCTAGGCTCTATCTCGCCAACAATACAATCTCCACCGCCGGCACCGGCGAATGTTCGAGCAACAGGTGGTGGGATGGTTCCTTCACCTGCCCAGCGATCATGATTCATCGCACCGGCGCGACGATTCTCGACAATGTCATCAACGCGGCTGGAAGTGCCGATGGCATTCGAGCGACGGGCGGAATACTCGATGTTCGCAGGAATATCTTCAACGTGCCAGCGACGGGCGCCATCCTGCAGAACTATGACGGCGGTTTTGCTGGAGAGCAGCAATATGGAACGCTGGCTTTCTTCTCGAACAACGTCTGGAATGGGGTCGAAGTCACCTACAATGTTACCAAGTCATCAGTGACGGTGCAATCGGAATACATTCCGAGCCCACCATCCGGACAGTACCCCGTCATTCTCAGTTGGTCTGACCAGGAGGCATGGTCTCACAATCAATGGCAGAGTGGCATCATCCCTCATGATGTCCGGGCTTGTGCCACCTGTGAAGATTTCACTCCACACGATTTCCCATTGGCTGTCAACATGGACAATAATTCGACGGTCTTCACCTTCTCGAATCTGTCTAATATCGATTTATCGAAGGTGTTTATCAACACGCAGCCGACTCGCTACGCAGTTCAGGTGCAACGCGCTGAACTTGTTCGACTTCAGGCTCTCGTCAACGGAGAGCGAGTCGAAGATGCCAACGTGCTGATCGAGGATGCTCACGGCAACGATCTCTACAGCCTCGAGACCGATGCAGATGGTTACACGCCATGGTTCTCGTTGGCATCCAACTTCCACCTTGATTTCCGCGGTTTGGATGATGGCGACAACCCCGATGGTTTCGCAGATGATGAATACGAGGATTCTTGTTCGGATGGGGTGGATAACGACGGTGATTTACTCGCCGACACCGACGATCCGGATTGTGATCACAACGCTGGAACCCGTGAATTATCCCTTTATCGATATACTGCATATCGCTTCGGCTTCGGCTTCGATAATGGCGAATTCACCCTCACCGACACCACGTACCAAGACACCCTTTTCCTGGAGAATCTTGCACCTTCGGTGTCTGTCACTCAATCTGATGGGCATTCTTACCGACGGGTCGTCAACCTGACTGGTTCAGCCTACGATGGACAGTGGGCTGGTATCTATTCGACCGATGAACTGGCACAGTGGGATCAGCGCGGATACGTTCATCGTGTGGAGATAAAGGATCCATTCACCAGTGAATGGGCCGCTGCAGGTCACGCAACCGATGCCAGCGGAGCGGCAGAGGGTTCGGTCACCAGAAATAATCATCCATTCAGCAGCTGGTACTATCTGATCGACATGAGTGATCGTCAGGAAGGCGATTACGCCTTCGAATTCCGATCCTTCGATGGGCTCGATTACAGCCCAATCATCACCAGGACCATCAAACTGAACACCGAAGCACCAATGCTGACGGTGACATCACCCAGTTCCCAATCCACACATGTCGATGGAACAGTCTCTTTCGAAGGCACCGCTTACGATTCCTACGGCTGCCCCTTCGCTTGCGGTAGCGATATCGACAATATCTACATTCAGATCAACGGCCCGAATTATCATGTCGTCACTTCTACTTCGGGTTCGACTGAGTGGAGTTGGACCTGGGATTTCAGTGGCCTGCCTAGAGAGTTGTCTGTCTACACATTCTCGATCTGGGCATCGGACTCGGATTTCTGCAAGGGCGAAGTTGACGAGTGCGAGGCAGTTATTCTGGAATTGAACATAGACAATCAGAACTCAAGACCATTCGTCAGCCTGATCAGCCCTCAGAACGGCCAGATATATTCGGTTGGAACTGAAACGATCATTCAAGGTGTTGCGCGAGATAATGACGGAACAATCACACGAGTCGACATCGAGGTTCTCGATGTGGCTAACGGTTACCTCAATATCTATTCGAGTGCGGTGACTGATATTCTTCCGAATGGAGCCTGGGTCGATGAGTGGGATTCGAGAGTGATGGTCCACAACATGCAGTACCTCATCCGAGTACGCTCATACGACGGCTATGATTTCAGCGACTGGATGGAGGCGCAGATAGTCGCTGACAACCCACCAGACGCTGGAAACAATCGCCCGACCTTCGACCCGACTGGCTGGCAGCCAGAGGTCAACCTCTACTGTGAGATGGAATCTCAATCACAGGATCGCTGTACCAAGGCAGAGCTCGATATGCTGCAATTCTTCGACGATCAGGATGGCGTGCAGCACCTGATCCTCTCGGTCTACGATGACGAGTCGCGCACATCCGACGACCTTTACGGTCTGGTTATCAATGTCGGAACTGATGGGATAGCCATTTACAACCCCATTTCGATGTTCTTCTACGATGCAGACATCAATACATGGTCGTTGCAGAATGTGATTTTCGTCGCTACCGATCAACATGGTTCCAAGGAGATTTCATCTCCCGTGACCTTCAACGTGATTCCCGTCCGATTCACCGTCGAAGATCCCGATTCGACGACAGCTGGGCGCTACGACACAATCACATTCACGGGAATCGGTCTGCCGGGCAAGACCGTGAAGGTCACCTTGGACGGCACCCAGGTCAATTCGACGGTGGTGGGAGAGGATTCGAGTTGGACGCTCGGAATCCCTGGCTCGATGCTTTCCGAGACCGTCACTCCAGTCTTCTCCATCGCTGGATCCGACCCAATCATGGGGGCAGCGATATCACCGCCTGGTGAGAGTGGCGAAATGAGTTTCTTCACGATTATTCTCATCGTCTTCGTCATCCTCGGACTGCTTGGTGGCGCCGCCTACTTCTTACTCGAGTTCGAGGATGAGGACGACGAGGACGAAGGGCTTGACGCAAAGCAGGAGGTCGTGGAAGATGTGGCAGATACCTACGCCTGGGGAAAGGCCGAGGAGAGTACCGAATCATCACCTCCCGAGTTTGTCAGATCAGATGATAATCCCGGTTGGATGTGGGATTCAGTAAAGGAAGAATGGGTTCCAGATCCTGACCATAACGAGTAATGATGCACTGTCGTCCACCTCGCGGGAATGTTCTTGAGTGAATCTCAGCGCTCAAGCGCGCATGGCGACCATGGCTGTGCCCAGACCGGGCGTCCAGGAGCGAATTATGCTTCATCTACGGGATTATGTCGATTATGCCGATAAGGTCGAGGTGCCCTTCGCAATCTCTCAGATGGGAATCGCGAATGCGGTTGCAATCGCCCGTTCCAATGTCCCTCGTGCAATCTCGGGAATGAAGGAATCAGGTCACCTGATTGAACGCCAGGCCCACGTCACTGGTGTATCGCGCAAACGCAAGGCCTACTTTCTGACATCAGATGGGGTCAAACTCGCTGACGACATCTGGGAGAAGGTGAGTACGCAACCGATTCGCTTGATTCTTTCTGATGGGCGCGCCGAGATGGTTGATCTTCGATTAGCCCTCGAGGCGACTCAATTACCACTTCGACACGTCGACATCCTTCGTTATCTCGATGATTCCGGGACGGTAGATCTGAGCGCTCTCTCACCCGATCTCATCGAGAGGGACCTCTCGAAACACATCGAGAAACAACTCGTCAATTCTCTCAACGACCTACCCCGAATGCGTAGATTCTACGGCCGCCTGGATGAGATTACCAGAATGGCCGATGTGCTTGAAGAGGAATCGACCACACTTCTCGTCCCAGGGATAGCGGGAATCGGTAAAACCGCTCTGGCTGGTAAATTGCTGGAGCGATTCACTCACCAACGCAATCTTCTCTACCATCGGTGTCAGGATTGGGAGGGGTCTCGTGCCTTCCTCGAGGCTTGCGGCGAGTGGATATCGCTGATCGGAAACAACGATTTGAACGATTATCTGGCTTCGACAGCGGTCCCTCAAGCCTCGATGGCGGTCAATCTCATGATCGAGGGTCTTGAGACCTCACCAGCGTTGATAGTCATCGACGACATTCACAAGGTCGCGGACGAGAATCTCGTAGCCATCCTCAGAGCACTGACACTCAGATTGGGGGAGTTGGAGGAGTTCGGCCTCGTCATGTTCAGCCGTTCATTCCGGATGGTTGTCCCTGAGACTGATTCAGCGGGCGAACTCGTCACTCATTTCATGCCGCTGGAAGGCCTCGATCAGGATTCGAGTCGCCAGATTCTAACTACCATGCCAGACATCGAACTTCAGAAGTTCCTGCACATCTATACATTGTCTAGAGGGCATCCATTGGTTCTGGAACTGATCAACAGAGGAAGTGTCGGAGAAACCTTCCACGCAACGCTTGAGGCTTTCGTGGAGAAAGAGATTTTCAGTAAATTGTCTGGTCAGCAGAAGAGATTGCTGGGTGCAATAGCTGTCTTCAGAGAGCCGATGCCGCTCGAGTCTCTCTCGGGCCTCGATTCGGAAATTGATCTCCTCGATGATTTGGTGGAGAAGGGTTTGGCGCGCAAGATTGATATCGAATATTACGATGTCCACGATCTGGTTCGGGAATTCCTCGTGCGCTCGATGGATGAAACTCTGAAACACGAACTTCACTCCAATGCTGTCGATTGGTACCGCTCGCATACCGATACTGTTACCGAGAAGATCGAATATATCCATCACCTGAACGCTGCCAACGACCTCGACACATTGGCAGAGGTTCTGAACAGCAGTGGTCGTTCTCTCGTCAAGGCCGGTCACACCGAACTTCTCGGTATCCTGCGCTCACTCGAATCCGATGGATTCGACTCCATTCACTGGGGTTTGATCAGGGAGTTACGAGGTGACATTCTTTCGATACAGGGTCGCTGGGATGAGGCTGAAGAGGAGTATGATGCCGCATTACCAGTCGCTCGCAAGCACAAGCGCGCCGCGCGGGTCGCCAGACTGCTTTCTGCTAGAGCCGACATCGCAGTGAAGCGAGGCGCGAATGACGATGCTCTGGAACTTCACCGGCAGGCTCTTGAGATTCAAATCGGCACTCGCGATGCCGTTGGAGCAGCTCGTTCGTACAATAACATGGGCTACATCTATCGACGTAGAAAAGACACTCGCCACGCTCTTGAAGTATACGGAAACGTCGAGGAATTGCTCGAATCCGAGGATGATCCAGAACTCATGGCTGCGAGGATCCGCCTCGCGGCAGCCTTCCTCGAGATGGGAGAACTCGACCGTGCACGAGATCACGCTATGAGCGCTCACGATGAGACCAAGGAGAACGGCCAAGACACCCTTCACGCTCGTTCACGTGCTGTTCTCGGTAGATATTACGCGCGAATCGGAGATAATGAATTGGCCCTGCTGCACTACTCGGCCGCTCTCGAGATACTTTCTGGAGCGACCGATCCACATAGTGCCGTGGAAGTCGAGATGCTGCTCGGTCAGGTGCTCAGTGATGTGGGTCGAAAAGCAGAGGCAGCCGAGCATTATCTCGACGGTCTGGCCCTGGCCGAAGCGAACGATTTCCGGCTGCTCCAAGGCGAGCTGCTGGCGCGACTCGGAGAGGTTGAGACCGAGAGATCAACTCGAATGAATTACCTGCAACGCTCGTTGACTGTCTTCCGAGACCTCGGAGCAGTCGACAGAATGCGCGATGTCCAGACAGAAGTGCATCGGGCTATCATGGGACCTTGAATCAAACAACGGAAGATATCCGTTCGGGCTCGCTCTGACCAAGATGATGTGAGAATTCGGGACCTTTTTGAGTTGAAATCGAGAGGTCGCCGTTGAAGCGGTCCCCAATCTGCAGAAGAACCTCGCTTTCTGCGAGGTGAGGGGCGTTATTCTTCTCTGAAAGATGGCACAGGACAATGCTCTTCAGATCCGGATGCAGCAATTCCATCAGAATATCCGCCGTCTGCGGATTTGAAAGGTGACCTCCTCTGCTAGAGATACGGTGTTTCAAGCGCTCCGGATATGGTCCTGCGAGCAACCTTTCAGGGTCGTAATTCGCTTCTATCGAGATGTGTTCACAGCCTGCGAGATGTCGCATCAATTCGACTGTCGCTTCACCCAGATCGGTGACGACAGCAGCTCTCCGACCGTCGCCGTTACTGGCGATGATCGCGACATTCTCGGCGTCTTCGTGTGGCACCGGAACCGGCAATAAGCTGAGTTCGTCTGATATCTCCAGCCGTTGCAGGCCTTCGAAGGTTCGTACCTCTGAAATCGGTTGCCAACCCAAGCGCATCGCAGTCTCCTGATTCGAGTGCAGGTCTGCTTGCCAATGCTTCGAAGCACGCATTGCTGATTTTGAATGATCAGAGTGATGATGACTCACCACGATTGCATCGATCGACTGTGGATCAACTCCGCTGAGAGCCAGTCTCAACTCCATCTGTCGCAATGAGAATCCACAGTCGACGAGTACCTTCGTCGTCTCCGTAGCCAACAGCGTAGAGTTACCACCACTGCCGCTGCCAAGATGTGTGATCTCAAGCCCCATGGAACAGTCACTGCGGCGTGACAGTCCCCCCTTCAATCAATCCGTGGATGTCGTCTGTTGAAAGCGGAAACCAGACTTCACGCACATGCACGACGGCTAAGCTGTCGCTGAGCCGCGCTTCAAGTGTGTCCGAACGACGCTCCATCATCATCATAAGTCAAGCAAGAGCGCTCTGAGATGTCCAGACGAGGTCATATCATGCGTCGCAAGCAGACCGCTTTCTTCGTCACCCTCCTCATTCTGAGCAGCCTCGTCTTCGTCTCACAGACGCGCCCACAGGCACCAGTATCATCGGTTGACCCTGATGAGACTGATCAAACAGGACCTATGGCTGTCGATCAAGACGAGGATCTCATCCCTGACATCCATGAGGTGATTTTCACCGAACCTCGTCTGATTGAGACTCCATTCGGCATTATCGTGGTCGATGGCCTCGATCCATTGAACGGCTCAGACAACGTCACCGACTTCGATCGAGACGGCGCCAGCGCTCTGATGGAGTACTGCTGGCCCTGGACGCTCGACACCTGTTTCACAGAGAGATTGTCGTTGACTGGTAAACCACCTGAAGAGACCGAATCGGGTTTCAGGGAGTATCTGGACCCACGTGAATCGGACACTGACGGTGATGGGTTACCCGATGGTTTCGAGATTTACATGTGCACCGAGGGTGGTGCAGGTTATCAGAATCAAGCGACGAGCCAGTGGACCTGCTTGTACTTCGACCCTCTAGACGATTCTGATGCAACCGCCGATGCAGATCTGTGTATTGAGCAGGCGAGTCAGTGGGGATGCGGTGACGGTTTCGACGTCAACCGAGACGGAACCATCGACGTCGGCGAGCGTTACACGAATTCTGAGGAATATTGGTTCGGCGCACCCACAGATTGGTTGACCGAACGAGACGGTCTCTGGTGCGCCGGCAAGATGCCGAATCTTCACCCAGACGCCTGCCAAAGCGATATCGAGCGACCGACAGGCGATTCAGGCTGGCTGGGCACCGACCCGCGCAAGATCGACTCTGACCATTACGCCTGGAGCGAATTGATTCCAGTCAGTCTGGCGGTGCCCGGCGATGGCATACCAGATGGTTGGGAAGCCTATCACGGACTCGACCCGCGCAACGCCAGCGACGCCATCGTCGACACCGATTCAGACGGTTGGGACATCGACCGAGACGGTTTCATCATCCCCGATACTTCAACGGCGACAGCGCGTTGGGGCGAAGCATTCAGCAATTATGAGGAATATATGGTTCATCTCGATAGCGGGAATTGGGTCAGACCAGGCCTGAGGGGTGCGATGCAAGGCGCAGACGGGGGTGAGATCCTCTTCTTCGATCAAACCACTGAGACCGGCCTCGTGGACGGAGCAGTCCACACGGTTCTGACCGACCAAGCTCGCGATCGCCTGCTGGTCGGCTCAGCTTACGGAATCACAGCGATCGACCCATTCGAAGGCTCAACTTCGAAGCACGAATTACCAACTGGCATGGAGATGAACACGATGATTCGCTGGACGACAGATTCGAGCGATTATCTCATCATCGGCACAAATGCTGGAATTCACACCATCACACTCGAGAATGGCTTACCCTTGATGGATACACTCAGTGATTCAGACCTCGGTCCTGTCACATCGATTCATCAGATGCAGACCGGAAGCGGTGGCCTCGACATCCTGCTCTTCGGTCACGGCCAAAATGCTTGGACGACGAGCGTATTGGAATCTGCTACAGAGGGCGGTGAAGCGATGATTCTGGCTCCGAGCCCGGTTCAGCCGCTCATCGACATTGCAGTCGAGCTAGATGCGAAATTCACGACTGCGATACACATCGAAATGGATGGTCGCGGGCCACTCTTACTCGTCGGCACCGACAGCGGACTGATTCGCTGGGACACCGCTGACGCGACTACCTCTGTGGGCGAGCCAACTTGGATTTACACGACAGAGACCGCTGAGGAATACGTCCTCTTCGCCGACCTCCTGAATTCTTCGAAATCAGCAGTAGTCAACGTTCTCGAACCGGCAGGCCCACTCGCCGCCGATGGTTCCCTCGAGGAGGTCAACGGCATCTGGTTGGGATCGCCCGGCGGCGTCCATCTAATCAATCTGGATCTCATTCTCACTCTACCGAAACAGGCTTTCAACACCGACCGCATGTTCAATGTCGAGCGATGGGAAGAGGGTGCGAACGACGTTCATGCGATCTTTGCTCTAGAGGACAGCATTGTGATAGGATCGAGAGATGGTTCATGGGCGCTCGAAGGTGGTTCTCACGGCATTCTCGGATTGAATGAGAATCAGACCCGCATGCCTGGACTCGTCACCTCATTAACGACCCTGATCAACGATGGCGAGGTTTACATCTTCGGAGGGATATCCCCTGGCAGATTCATGAATATCATGCCAATCGATCCGCAGTCAGCCGATTCAGACCTCGACGGCATGCCCGACGGTTGGGAATTCGCCTATGGGCTCGACCCCACCGATCCATTCGACAGAGATCGCGACGCCGATGCAGATGGAGTCCATTTCGATGTCGGCGGGGTCATTTTCAGCCGCGACTGGACCAATCTCGATGAATACCGCTTCGTCAATTCGAGTGATAACGGATTCAACGGAACCGACCCGCGCGAGACAGACACTGACGGCGACGGTCTGACGGACGGCGAGGAATACTGGGGCTGGTTCGCCGATTCAACAAATTTCGATTGCCATTATCTCAATGAGGATTATGTCTGTTCAGAAGAGGACGGTGAGGCGGCTTTGCAAGTCCACCATTCGGGATGGCTGGGCTCTGGAGCAGGCGGAGGAACCGATGGTCCGACCGACCCGACGAGCGCAGATTCGGATGGTGATGGCATGCCAGATGGCTGGGAGATAGAGAACCGCAGATGGGTCGGCGATGTCTACACCGGCGGCAACCTCTGGACGCTCGACCCGCGCGACCCGACCGATGCAGACGCAGATGCCGACAACGACGGCCTCTCGAATCTCTGCGAATACATGTGGGGCAACCTGCTTGAAACAGTTCTGCGCGAGGGCCTTCCCACCCATGGCGAGAACGCCAGCGCAGCCGAGAACTGGACCAAGACCGACCCGAACAATCCAGATTCAGACGGCGACAGCCTGCCAGACGGCTGGGAGGCTCGTTACCAGTGTTCGTGGGCGCGAAACAATCGTGGGATCAATCCACTGAATGGCTCGGACGCGCTCAACAATCCCGATGGCGACGGCTATGATGTCAACCACGACGGCGTCCTCGACCTCAACGAGAGTTTGGTCAATTGGCTGGAATATCACCTCAAGGACAACATCATCCACACCGATTCGACCGACATCGGGCTTGAGTTCCCTGAGAATTTCACGACACTGCTCGCCGATGAGTCCTGGATCGGATTTGCTGGTGGCTCTTTCGGCTATCACACCAGTCTGATGTACAGCAGTCTGGTGAACGGCACGACTCCCGAAGATGTCGGCGCCGCAAATCCTCTCTCGGCGGATTCAGACCGTGATGGAATGCCAGATGGCTGGGAAGTCTACTTCGCCCGTTGGAGTCTCTTCGATGAGGCTTGGACACTCAATCCGGTCGATGAGAGGGATCAGACGGGCGACCCCGATGGAGATGGGATGAACAATTGGGAGGAATACAACAGCATCGACGGCAATTTCAGCGAAGTCGACGACCTGACGACTGTGCCCCAGTTCTACCTGCTACACGTCGGCGGTGAGTTGCTCGCAACACCTTGGCTTTCGGCCGAATCAACTCGCTCATTCGGCTCATTCCTGACGCAGGACCAGATCAACAAGACTGGCTACACCTCCGACCCCAACGTAGCCGACACCGATGGCGACGGCCTGCTCGACGGCATCGAATTGATGTTCACGCGCTGGAACTCCACCGACCAGGTCTGGACACTCAACCCGCTGGTCGCGGGTGATGGCGGGTACGACTCCGACCACGACGGCATCACAGACCTTGTCGAGCTGAATCTGACCAACAAAAATCCACAGAATGGCGGCCTCTCCCCACCCGACGCACCTCGCCTCTGGGAAGAGGCTGAGAGCCTCGACCCCGACGAAGCGGTCAACAGAATCTATCGCATCCTCTTCAACAAGGAGGGCAGGGCAGAGATCGCAATCGAGCAATTCGAGAATTGGCAGGACGGCGACCAAGCACTTCCACTCCTCCAGGCTCTGCTCGGAATCACCGACCCGAACGCCGAGGACACCGACCGCGACGGCATGAGTGACGGCTACGAATACTGGTTCACCGAGTGGAATCTCGAAGCCAACATCTGGACCATGAACCCGCTGACCGACACCGATGTTCACGTCGACAGCGACGACGATTCGTACGACTGCGACGGTGACGGTTACATTTCCGACTCCGAATCCTTCGACAATCTCGCCGAATACGACGCCCGAGTATACGGCAAACGATCGGCTGTAGGAACCATCCCCAACGGCACCGGACTGGTCTCCTACGGCCTCGACACCGTAACGGCATACATGCAGGAGAAGAGCATGTCGCAGGCAGCGGCATCCGACCAACTCTACGTCCTCTTCGCTACCAAGAGCCTCGTCTCGGCAGAGCGCGCCGGTCTAATCAACAATGTCGACCCTGACAATTTCAACATCAGCCTCGCCGGAGTCTCCGACCCGACCGACGACGACTCCGACAGCGACGGGCTGCCAGACGGCTGGGAGTTCTGCTTCTCGATCTACGGACAGTGGATGCCGGTGAACGCATATCGCTGGTCACTCAACCCGCTCAACCCACTCGACATCCATTACGACCCAGACGCAGACGGCTGGTACGACCGCACGATTTTCGACACACCAGCACAGCAAGGCGCTTGGGAGAACCGAGAATTCACAGCAGCACCAATCGAAGAACAGCTCGGCCTATCAAACTCAAACCTCTACTTCACTAACGAGATGGAATACAATAACGGCACCCATCCACTCGATGACGACAGCGATGACGATTCCCTCATCATGGAACCTGTTTTCACATCAGGAAGCGTAACCGACTACATCCAGAACATGAACCTCTCCGACGGCCGTGAGGTGTTCAAGTACGGAACAAATCCACTGGACAACGACACGGACGGCGACATGATGCCCGACTTCTATGAGTATTACAGAGGATGGAACGAAACCAACGATAACTGGTCCTCATACCTGCAGATCTCAGTCGTTTGGTTCCACGTGACGCCGACTGTGCTGAAGCCAGTGACAGTTGACGGCGGGACCATCGGACGGCCCACTTTGGATTGGGTGTGGTTCACGCACGACGCGACGGACGCGAGCGATGTGGGGCAGGATGCGGATAACGACGGCGATTGGGATTGCACATCCGGAACCTGCGTTTACGTGCCCTACAACAACTTCCAGGAATACTACGGCGTGGTCAATGCGACCCTCGCTTCACCAACCCTAGTACGGCAGGCGAACCTCTACGATTGCTCGGGGAATGTGGTGCAGGAATGGTGGCAATTGCGCGAGTCGCTGCTGGGTACTTGTGGCGGGCTTGCAGCGCTCGAATCCAACTATTTCCGCATGTACAAAATCAACAATAACGACGAATTATATGCTTACATCGTCGATGACCACGATGCTGATTACCAATATCTCGACACCTCCGACGATGAGATTCTGGTCAATGGGGCTTGGACCGATTCCTACAACCGCTTCGCGGGTGACAAGAACCACCTGCCCAATACCGGACTTGGGGAATATGTCTGGGGCTGGTGGTTGATCGATATCGATGGCGACCAGATTGCTGACGGGACCGATCCGACGAATTGGGATACCGACGGCGATTGGTTGAACGATCTGTTCGAGATACGCGACGATTTGCTCGACGGTGTGCGCGGGAACTCCGGCTCGCCGATTCGATACGATGACCGGACGACATCTTGAGTCAGCTTAGGCTGGGCCTAGTCACTTCGGTTGCTTCTTGAATGGGCTTCGGTTGGAATGCTCGTGGATGAGGATGCGAAGATGCCTGGCGCCGATGAACCGGTGGCGGAGCGTCTGCTGTTCCTGCAGGAGAACATGGTCAACTTCGTCAAGCAGTACAGCCTTCCGGTTGTCGAAGTCGCTTTGGTGGTGTCGAAATACATCCGAGCGCTGAAGGATTCGCTCGAGGATGCGGCTGAGGCGAGCGGAGAGGTGTTGCCTGCGAGGCTCGCCGAGCCTTGGGCGGTCGAGATTGACGGTGTTGCTCCGGTGATCGATTCCTTCTCTCTCGATCGCTTGCTCGGTTCTCTGGATGAGGACCGGATGGATATCTTCGATACGATAATTCGCACAATCGTCAATGGCAGCGAGATTCCTCTCGCTTCCGCGCTGACCCTGCTGCGGGACTGGGAGATGCGGCTGCGCGTGCAGATGGCAGAAGCGACGAGCCCCGGGCATCTGTTCAGTCCGATGGACATACCAGAAAATTTCTGATTCAGAGGGGTCTATGACCCTCCCTTCATGGACGTGCTTCCCTTTATCTTGGCGAGTTCCGAGGAATCGAACCAGAACATCCCACATGTCGGGCAACCCTCCAGGTCTAGGTGCTTGGTAGGGTTTGGAATCATCGCAGCTACCACTGAGACGACTAAACCCAGAGCACCTCCTCCGTGGTGCTTATCGGGCTCAACGTAGTCAATGGGTATGCGCACCATACCCGCCTCGCATCTCGGACACAGTCTCTTGTTCGCCGATGGTGTCCCGCTCTCGAGAAGTCGTTCGATCGTCGCCGCCTTGTCAGTGGACATCATTTCCACCATTGACTTGGAGTCGTACATCTCACCCTTGCATTTGTCGCATTTGTAGCGGCCAGTGACGCCCTCATTCGACGCGAATGCCCATCCGACAACTAGGATTGCTACAAGCAATAGCCAGCTTGAATCGGTCATCCCCCAAAGCAAAGCGATTGCGCCCGCTGTAAATATCCTCACATAAAACTGGTCCGTCCAGCCGGTTCTTTCGTATGAGAGACGTCCGCAACCATCTGGACACTGCAGGTCCTCGATCGCCGAGATTTGACTGCTGTGCTTCTTGCAGAAGAGTTGTCCCTCCAGCACTTCTTCGGCGCACGAGTCATCAGCACACTCCATGAGGCTTGGGTGTGGCTCTGCGGCTTTACCGTTGTGGCGGCACACAGGCTAGCGAATGAATCGCCCGCGTGTCAAAAGGGTACCCCCCTACTCAGTACTCCACCTCGTGTCTGTTACGTTGCGCTGTGCTCCAATCATCTTCTATTCCAAACAAATGTGGGGACTCTACCGAAGGACAGATTGAAATGACCGCGTACACTACATGGCCCGTGGGCTTGTTGGATACCTTGTTGGGAAGAACTTCCAATGAAACTACGACTTCCAAAGAATACGCTTCGATAGTTTTCGTTGATGCCGAGAATGCCCAAGCCAAGCCAGACTCAATAAAAGCATCAATAGAAAGTCATTTTGGAGCATCTGCTAAGCACTTGTTTGCATATTCTAAATGGAGTGCAAACAGTTCCAAAACAAAGGTATTCAGGAATGCGGGGTTCCGCTTAGTGCAAGCAGATTCGGGTGAAAATAATGCTGATATTATGATGTCTCTGGATGCCTATGAAATGGCACGTAATTTTTCGGATCGCGGCATCAAAGGGGTTGCTTACATTTGCTTCCACAGCGACAAGGGTTTCACACACTTGTTGGAGAAAATCAAATCAATACATGGATGGAAATCGGTATGGGTGACATCCAATAAGAAGAAGTTGAAGATAATACAGAGTTCTTCTTCAGAGGTTCTGACAATACCGACTTCGGTTAAATCGGGTAATGAGGTTATCACGCAATTGGCCGGTGCACCCGAATCCAAGTCGTCTCGTGTCACTGCGAGCCCCTCCGAGCAGGTTTCAAGCGTCCCCGACCGAGAAGGCCCAGAATCGGCAAGGAATGAGAGAGCAATCAGGTCCATTGGAGAATATGTTGAGTTGATCCTCTCACTAATTGGAAACGATACGATCAATACTCATCTACTCAGCTCTCGGATAAGGGCATATCAGATTGAACATAACTGGGATGATACTGGTAAAGAGAGCCTATTTTCTCGTTACGGAATTCCCAAAAAAAGTACAAATGCACATGGAAACCGTAGTTCCATGACCATCAAAAGATCGATTGAGTTGTATTTACCTGGAAAAATCGAAATCACCGGGACCGCGCCACATTACCGGTTCAAGGTGTACAAATCACAGTAACCGTCCGACTGGTATCCAGCACAGTCCCTACCCTCTGATTCGGTTTGGACCCTCGTGAGTCTGAACCCACTGGTTCGGTTTCGATGAGAACAGTGGTTCGTTCGTAGCCCTAAAATGGGTAGGCACAGGGGGGACCGTTCCGATTACCCCTGAGCGGAAGGGTAGGGAATATGGCTCACAGAGCGAAGGGACTGAAGAACAGAAGCCACGTGAAGAATATAGCATTGAAGACTATTACCACGGTGATGAAGACCCGTTTCATCTTGGGTGACCTGCTCGTCTCTTTGCGGGGGCCATCCCCTCCCTCCCCAGCATTCCCGTAGATCTCCTCGTAGCTGGCGGAAGTCATTGACGACTTGAACCATGCCTGCTTCCAGCTGAGCTTCCGGACTAGGAGTTGGAATGCCATGAAGCAGATGAGATAGACCAGGTATACTAGGGATAACAAGATGAAGAGGAATTCGGCAAAGTCGAGGGCATCGCTCATGCTTCCTAACCAAGGGATTATGGCTATCAAGATTGGTCCTGCACAACAATCACGTTAATTCCGAAACATGGACTACCCCCCCCTAACCCATTGACTCACGGGCATAGCATAGGGTAGCCTCTAATCCACCCATGATTAGCAGGGCAACCTATTGGGCCATGTTGAAATGGACTTGGCACCAGTACCATCCAATGGAGGACATAGTCTGGCTTAAGCAGATGTTCCGTCAAGAATTGGATTTGCGTCCACCCTCACTTGCGAAAATAGGTGAAAACAGTATTTTGATCCATGATGAGGCGGGAAGTCCAATTGCTCATGCCGCATTATCGAACCGATGGAGCAGTTCCGAAATCAACAGCGTCGTCGTCGACCCTAATCATAGAGGGAGGGGTCTGACGCATAAATTACTGGAGCAGTTTGGAGGGGGGCGACTCTTTTCCTATACTCGGGATGTCCGCCTCCAATCGACATTGCTCAAGGCTGGGTTTGAACGGAGGCTATACCCCGGTTTACTCACCCTACTCAATATTGGGATTAGTCGTATTGCAATGTTTTTTTGGATGATTGTTGCCCTAGAATTTAGGCG
>Ga0302133_10000241_pt1 | contig 33102 bp, 32 predicted proteins | sample CB9_331_MG_FD_203121 | JGI IMG/M metagenome (GOLD analysis project Ga0302133, IMG submission 203121) | Marine microbial communities from Western Arctic Ocean, Canada - CB9_33.1 | ecosystem: Environmental > Aquatic > Marine > Oceanic | place: Canada: Western Arctic Ocean | collected 2017-09-19 | reverse complement strand
AGCCGAATCCGCGGTTACGTCTCGACGCTCCGCAAAAACGACCTGAAAATCCTGGACGGCATCCAATCCGCCTTCCACCAGTCCCCCAACCTGCCAGCGCACATCTTCGTCACTGGGTAGTTACGTTACCGAAAACAAAGAGACGCCGTTCCATGTACCGTGTTTTAGTCACCGATAAATTATCCGCCGCCGGCCTTCGCCTTCTGGAAGACAATCCTGAAATTGAACTCGACGTTCGCAGCGGGCTTTCGCCGGAGGAAGTTCGTGAAGCGCTGAACGACTCCGACGGCATTGTGATTCGCAGCGGAACCCAGCTCACGCCGGAGTTGCTCGCCGGGCAAAAGCGTTTGAAGGCAATTGTGCGGGCCGGTGTGGGGGTCGATAACATTGATCTGCCGGCGGCCACCCGCGAGGGAATCGTGGTGATGAACACGCCGGCCGGCAACACCACCAGTACCGCCGAACACACCATCGCCATGATGCTTGCCTTGTCACGAAATATCGCGCCGGCGGCGGCCAGCATGCGGGCAGGAAAGTGGGAGCGAAAACTATTCACCGGCACCCAATTGGCCGGAAAAACGCTCGGAGTGATCGGACTCGGCCGTATCGGGCAGTCGGTCGCTCAGCGGGCGATGGGCCTGGAAATGAAAGTGGTCGGCTACGATCCGTTTCTTTCCGCCGAACGCGCCGCCGAGCAGGGCATCGAACTGTATCGCGACGTCGATGAACTCGTCGTCCGCTGCGACTACGTGACGGTTCACACCCCGCTGACCGACGAGACGCGCGGCTTGATCAACGCCGAACGGCTTGCCAGTATGAAAAAGGGAGTCCGCATTATCAACTGTGCCCGCGGCGGTATTGTTGATGAAGACGCGTTGGCCGACGCAGTCGAAGCCGGGCATGTGGCCGGCGCGGCGCTCGACGTGTTCGTTGAGGAACCGCCGCAGAACACCAGGCTGCTCGAACTCCCACAGGTACTTACCACACCGCACCTCGGCGCCTCAACCGCCGAAGCGCAGGAACTTGTTGCGGTTGAAGCAGCCGACATTCTGTCCGGTTTTCTCCTGCGAAACGAAATCCGCCACGCGGTGAACATGGTCCCTGTTTCAGCAGCGGAGATGGCAGACCTGCAAAGCTATCTCGACCTCAGCTATCGGCTCGGCCTGCTGCTCGCCCAGCAGAATCAAGCGGGCGGACTGAAGTCGGCAACGGTCCTGTTTCGAGGCGATGTCGCCGGTCGCAACACGCGCCTGATGACCTCCGCATTCGCCGCCGGTCTGCTGGAATCGGCTTTCGACGAGAACGTCAACGTCGTCAACGCACAGGTCATTGCCCATGAACGCGGCATTGAAATCACCGAATCGAGTACGTCCGAAAGTGGCGCGTTCTCGACGATGATCAGTGCAACGATTCAAACCGATGGCGGCGAACTAACCGCCGCCGGCACGACGTTTGGCGAAGAGTTTCTGCGGTTGGTCCGGCTTGGGCCGTTCCCGCTGGAATCGTACCTGGATGGGCTGTTGCTCATCTATCGCCATCGCGACGTACCGGGGTTGATTGGCTACGTCGGCACAATTCTCGGTCGGCACGACGTCAACATTGCGCACATGGCATTAGGCCGGAAGCAGAATGTTCCCGGCGGTGACTCGGTCGCCGTTCTCAATCTCGACAACGCACCATCGCCCGAGGCGTTGGCCGAAATCGCCGAACATGCCAATGTCACAGGAATCGAAGTCGTCCGGCTCCCACCCGCCGGCGCTCCGCTGCCATGGTTGGTGCGGCAAACAGGCGAATAAGAAAAGTGAAAGCGACAAAGCGTTCCGCGCTGACTCGTTTATAGGAAGGGGCGGCTGGAGTCGAACGACGGCAAGATCTCGGCAATCTCGCGCAAGTGTCGTCCGATCTCCAGCCGACCTCAGGAAGGCGTTTCAAATTCAGCGTCCGTATTCGCTTGTCTACGGAATCGTTCGGACATTCCGGGACAGATTCGGCGCGAACACAGTGCTACTTCGCCGACGGTTAAGCGATCTTGGGCGAATTCCGGAAAGTTTTATCTTTCCGGCAGCTTTTCGCCAATCACCCCTCGCGAATCGCTTTGGAGATATCGAGAATCGCCTGCTTGCCATCACCAAACAGCATCAGCGTGTTTTCGGCGGCGAACAACGGGTTGGGGATTCCGGCGAAACCCGGGCTGAGGCTGCGTTTGATGACGATCACAGTGCGAGCTTTATCGACGTCGATGATCGGCATGCCGGCAATCGGGCTGTTCGGATCGGTGCGGGCTTCCGGATTGACGACGTCGTTGGCTCCCACCACGATGGCGACATCCACCTGATCGATCTCCGAATTGATGTCGGCCATTTCCTTCAGTGCTTCGTAGGGAATTTCGGCTTCGGCCAGCAGCACGTTCATGTGTCCCGGCATGCGACCGGCCACTGGGTGAATGCCGAACTCCACCGTTGTCCCCGCAGCGATGAGCATTTCGCTCAACTCGCGAACGGCATGTTGCGCCTGGGCGACGGCCATGCCATAACCCGGCACAATCACCACTCGCGACGCCACCGATAGCAGCATGGCGACTTCATCGGCTGAGGTCGATTTGACTGTCGTATAAACTTCGTCGGCCGATTGCACGGGACCGCTGGCCTGCATCGTGCCGAACAGCACGTTGGTCAGCGAGCGATTCATTGCCACGCACATAATCTGCGTGAGGATGACACCCGAAGCACCGACCAGCGAACCGGCGATAATCAGCACATTGTTGCCCAGTACGAATCCGGTCGCCGCCGCCGCTAATCCGGAGTAGGAATTTAAGAGCGCGATAACCACCGGCATGTCGGCCCCGCCGATGCCGACCACCAGAAACACGCCCAACACCAAGGCCGCCGTAACCACCAGCCAATAATACAGCGATGCATGTTCCGGCTGTGTGACCAACAATCCCGCCCCGCCAAGACAGGCGGCCAGCAACAGGCCGTTGAGCGCCTGCATGCCAGGGAAGCGGATGTTCTGAATGAACTTGATTTCCTGTAGCTTGGCGAATGCGATCAGGCTTCCAGAAAACGTGATTGCTCCGATCAGCCCCGACAAGGCGGTCGAAACGAGGCCGGCGATTCCAACGTCACCCTTGGTAATTGCGTCGCTGCTGTTGATGAGATAAGCACCGGCAACAAGCACCGACGCACCACCACCCAAGCCGTTGAACAACGCGACCAACTGCGGCATGTCGGTCATCTGGATCTTGACCGCAAGCACAAGTCCAGCGATCGCTCCGATCACCAGCCCGACGATAATGAGCGTCAGGTCGAAGTCGGCGCTGAACAGTGTCACCACGACAGCGACCAGCATGGCCAGCGCGCCGAAAAGGTTCCCGCGGACGGCAGATCGCGGATGTGTCAGCCCTTTCAGACCGACAATGAACAGGACTGCTGCCAACAGGTAGCACAGATCGCGTATTTCGGGACTCACGGTGAAATCATCTCATCAAGAATTGCGTACACAAAAACCAATCAAAATCACATCCCCAAAGCCCACGGGTCACAGCCCTGGGATCGAGTCCAGCAAATCATTTCTTCTTACGAAACATACCCAGCATGCGGTGCGTCACGAGAAATCCGCCTACCACATTGACGGTCGCCAACGCAACCGCGAGCACACCGAGCGTTTTTCCTAGTGGATGGGCATTTATTCCCAGTGAAGCAATCGCACCCACCAACGCGATACCGGAAATCGCGTTCGATCCGGACATCAGCGGCGTGTGCAGCGTCGGCGGAATCTTGGTGATGATTTCGAAGCCGATAAAAATTGCCAGCACGAAGACCGTCAACAACAAAACCGCAGTGCCGGCCCCGGTGTCGCCCTTGGCCGTTTCGGTGGCAAGAATCAGTGTGTGGATAAACATTGTCGACTCACTCAGCTGGAATGTTATCAATTTTGTTTTTGAATCTGAGGTCCGAACGCCGCTTGCGATTTAGCGGAACGTGACTACTCGTCGTTTTCCGATTCCTTGGCTTCGGTACTCTCCGCCGCCGTTTCTGCCGCCGTCGGTTCAATCTTCAACGGTTCAATCTTCAGCGGTCCGAGTTTCAACAGATCACGAATTCGCGCGTTAACAATTTCACCGTCACGGGTCACCATCGTGTCGCGGATGATTTCGTCTTCCATGTCGAAATCCAGCTGGCCGTCTTTCACCATGTTCAACAGGAAGGTGGACATGTTGCGGGAGAACATCTGGCTGGCATGATACGGCACCGTAGCAGACGCGTTGGTGGGGCCGAGAATTGTCACGCCGCCGGTCACCACGGTTTTGTCGGCTTCGGTCGGTTCACAGTTTCCGCCGCGTTCGGCAGCGAGATCGACAATGACCGAACCGGGTGCCATCCCGCTGACCATTTCGGCAGTGACGAGAATGGGCGATTGTCGCCCGGGAATCGCAGCCGTGGTAATGACCACATCGCTTTCGGCGATGACCTCCGTCATCATCTCACGTTGACGGCGGTAAAACTCCTCGTCCATTTCTTTGGCGTAACCGCCGGCGGTTTCCGATTCCTCCGCTTCGAGTTCCATTTCGACGAACTTGCCGCCCAGACTTTCCACTTGTTCTTTAACGGCCGGTCGGACGTCGTATGCCCGCACCACCGCACCCAGTCGTCGCGCGGTGGCGATTGCCTGCAGTCCCGCGACGCCGGCTCCGACAACAAAAACTCGTGCCGGCGTGACGGTGCCGGCGGCGGTCATCATCATGGGAAACATGCGAGGCAGTTCGCTGGCAGCCATCAACACGGCCTTGTAGCCGGCAATGGTTGCCATCGATGACAGCACGTCCATACTCTGCGCACGGGTGATTCGCGGCACCAGTTCCAATGCGAATGCCGTCGCTTTACGCGCGGCCACATCGCCAAATGCATCTGGAGCAGATAACGGATCGCAACTTGCGATCAAACACTGTCCTTCGCGCAACTTGGCGACGTCATCGCCACCGGCTTCGGAATTCGCTCCCAACGCGCGAACCTGCACGATGACATCGGCGCGGGAGAAAACGTCGTCGCGGTCGGCGGCAATTTCGGCGCCCTGTTCGACGTAGGCTTCGTCAAGAAAGCCGGCGCTCGCCCCGGCTTCCGACTCGACGAGAACTTCAATCCCGGCCTTCTTCAGCGAGCCGAGATCTCCCGGCGTGATGGAGACGCGATGCTCTCCGGCAAATGTTTCCCGCGTGACCCCGACAATCAGCGGTGCGTTACCCTCTGGCATTCGATCAGACAATTTCGTTCAATACGGCCTGTGTGTTCATCGTCCCGTGACGTGACTGCAAGCGCAGCTCCTCGAAGAGATCCAGTTATAATCGATCGTAACACGAACCGACAGCGATTTGGAGAAATTCCCGAAGCGGGTGGAGAGTCAATTCGAATACTGTTGAATGGCGATGCTGAGTTGCCGATATCGTTTACGTTCGACTTCAGCGAAACTATCCAACGGTTTTAGCTGGCCAGACCTGACCAGTCGATTGAGGCGCGCATGCCTTCATACTGCAGGGGACCACAGGTTCGAATGGACCGTCGGCATTGTGCGGCAGGCCCGTTCAACGACACCATCCACTCTGAGAAATGGGTTGCGATGCTGACCAAAGCCTCCGGTCACGACGAGAACCAGCAGCAGAATTGCGAAGAATGCCAAAGCCAGTTTCTTGTACATCGGTTGACCTTTCGAAATCTGAACAAATCCTCGCAATTACCGGACACTTGCACGTATCTGTCTACGAACACTTGCAAGATATCTGTTGGAGCAAGTTCTCAAGAAATGAGACAAGATTTCAGGCTGTATGTCTTTGACGATCCCAATTTGCAAAATCTTCCTAGAATCAAACTATGTCCAACACAATTGCAGACCAGAACATTCGGCCGGACACCGATCCACTGCTGACACAGATCGCCGATTACGTCGCCGATTACGAAATCGACAGCGAGACCGCATTCGACACCGCGCGCTGGTGCCTGCTGGATAGTGTGGGATGTGCGCTGCTGGCGCTCAAATATCCGGCCTGTGTTCGCCATCTGGGGCCGATTGTTCCGGGAACGAACGTACCCGATGGCGTCCCCATTCCGGGAACTGAGTTTCGGCTCGACCCGGTGAAGGCGGCATTCGACATCGGTGCGATGATCCGTTGGCTCGATTACAACGACACCTGGCTGGCGGCCGAATGGGGGCATCCATCCGACAACTTCGGCGGAATTCTGGCGGCTGCCGATTACGTCAGCCGTCGAAATCTCGCTGTGGGCGAGTCACCGCTGACAATCCGCGACGTGCTCAACGCGGCGATCAAGGCGTACGAGATTCAAGGTGTTTTGGCATTGGAAAACAGCTTCAACCGCGTGGGACTCGATCACGTTGTTCTGGTCAAAATCGCCACGACGGCAGTGGTCACACAACTATTGGGTGGGACGAAGCAACACGTAATCGATGCACTCTCGCAGGCGTGGGTTGATGGGCAAAGCCTGCGGACATACCGACATGCGCCGAATACGGGGCCGCGAAAATCGTGGGCCGCCGGCGATGCCGGGAGTCGTGGACTACGACTGGCAATGATGACACTCGCGGGAGAACCGGGACTTCCCAGTCCGCTTTCGGCGTCGGGATGGGGTTTCTGCGACGTCTCATTTGGTGGGAAGCCGGTGACGCTAGGGCAACCGCTTGGCACCTACGTGATGGAGAATATTCTCTTCAAAATTTCATTTCCGGCCGAGTTTCACGCCCAAACGGCAGTCGAATGCGCGCTGGCGCTTCACCCGCATGTGAAAGACCGCATCGAGCAGATTGAACGCATCGAAATCCGCACTCAGGAGTCGGCCGTACGAATTATCAGCAAGAGTGGGCCGCTCTACAATCCGGCCGACCGCGACCACTGCCTGCAATACATGGTCGCGATTCCGCTGCTGCATGGGCGATTGACCGCCGACGATTACGAAGACGCGGCGGCGGCCGACCCGCGAATCGACACGCTGCGCGAGAAGATGCACGCCGTCGAAGATCCCCGCTTCAGTCGCGACTATCTCGACGCCGACAAGCGTTCCATCGCCAATGCCGTGCAGGTGTTTTTCAACGACGGCAGCTGCTCCGAGATGGTTGAAGTCGAATACCCCGTTGGACATCGTCGGCGGCGTGACGAAGGCATTCCGCTGTTGGAACGCAAGTTCCGCGACAGTCTGTCGTCACGGTTTTCATCGGAACGGGCGGAGTTGCTGGCGACGGTGTGTCTCAATCCAGCCGAACTCGACGCGATGAGCGCGCCGGAGTTTCTGGAGAGACTGTGGAATTGACCCGCGCCGTCGCGAAAATCCCAAAGCGCGACCACTGGTCGCGGCTTGACAGATCTATTTGGCGGTTGCTGATTCTTTGAACAATTTCGACAGTCGCGCCTTGGTGCGGGCGGCTGCGTTCTTGTGAATCAGATTCTTGGCCGCTGCCTGATCGAGACTCTTCACGGCGAGCCGAAAGGCCGATTGTGCCGCTTCGGCATCATCGCCGGCAGCTGCAATTCGGCACCTCTTGAGCACGCCCCGTAAAGTCGTCCGCTGACTGCGGTTTCGCAAACGACGAGTCTGGCTTTGACGCAAGGATTTCTTGGCGCTGACTGAATTCGGCATGGTATCTCGACGGAAGTCTATTGAAGAAAGTGATTCTTGCTCTTTGTGCAGATGTTCACACGCGAGCAACCAAGCGGAGGCAAGAGAGAAATGCTACCTGTCGGGCCAGAAAAATACCAGTCCACGGAGGTGTTTTTGCGTGACAAGGCGCTGATTCGGGCTCGGAAACGACCAGCCCGCAGCACAAGCGAGGGTTTGGACTTATGAAACAGATACCATTCACCTGTGCGTAGCTCGGCAACCCAAACCCTTGCTTGCGCGGCGGGCTGGTATCAATCGCCTGTATCCGAATTCCCATCATCTTCGCCCGATTGCAGTTTTTCGAGCCGCGCAAGCGCGTCGCGGTATCCGTATTCGGCACCGATCACTTCGTTGTAATGGTTTTCGGCCTGGTCTCGTTCTCCTGCCTTTTCGCAGAGACGGCCGAGTACGTAGTGGGCCTTCTTAAACAAATCCGTCCGCTCAATGGGATTGACAATCTCGACCGCCTTTTCAAGCTGCCTTCGTCCCAGCTTTTCATTCTTGGCGTTAATGAAGCACTCGCCCAGCAAAACGAGGACATCGCATTCCAGCCGTTTGTCGGCAGTACACTGCTGCAAGAGTGGGATCGCTTTGGGGAATTGCTTTGCCTGGATGAAACGCTTGGCGAGTTCAAATTTCAGATGGCTGTCTTTGGGGTATCGTTCGATGCGGCTTTGGAAGATTTCGACCTCTCGCTGCCAAAGTTCTTTGTGCAGCCCCGCAGCAGTCTTGCGCGCGGCTTCATCGTCTTTATTGCTACGCGCTGCTTCCTTGGCCAATTCGAAATTGTACCGCAACTGCTCCAGTTCGGCGTCTTCGACCAGTTCGCGGATGTTCTGATCGCCGCCGGATGCGTCGAGTGCCGTTCGCAACGCGCTGGTTGCCTCGTCGTATCGTTTTTCACTCCTGTAGAGCGCGGCCAATTTGACGTAGTTGTCGGGGTTCGATTCGTCTTTGCGGATTGCGCGTTGCAGGTCGGCCTCGGCTGAGACGCCGGGACCATCGACCGACTCGGGCATCTTCGATTGCGATGGGCGATCGAGATCGTAGGCGGTCTGTTTGACGTCGCGGGTGTTGTCGGCATCTTCGTAGCCGCCGCGCACCATCACCGACTCAGCATCGACGTGTGTCATTTTCGAGCGCGCTTCGCCATCCGTCGGATCGAGTTTGTGAGCACGCTCCCACATTTTTCGCGACGCCGAAAAGTCGCCGATCTCTTGCAGCAACGCCGCCAGCGTGCGGACATACTCTTTGTTATCAGCTTCACTCTTTACGGCATCTTCCATCGAGTGTCTGGCGATTTCGATGTATCCCGCCTCTCGGCAGGCGACGCCCAGTTCAAAATTCAGATGGGCATCCCACGGATTAACCTGCAGCCCTTCTTCGGCCGCTTTGGCGATAATCTCCCAATCGGTCTCTTTCGACATACGGGCCTTCTTAATTCGCGTGCGAACCTTGATCAGCCCCATTTTTGCGATTTTCCCAGCTCCACTGCCGTTGTCCTTGTACTTCTTGCGCTGCGATCCGCGCAGCACCTGTCGGTACATCAGGTTTTCCGGCACGAAGGTGACGCACTGACCAAACATGCTGACAGCGAAATCCCAGTTTTCCGCCGTCATTGCTTCGGAGCCTTTGCGGAAACATTCGCCCGCCAGTTTCTTTTTCTGGTCGTCGTCCATTGGGTCTTCTTGTCGAGGTTTTCGGTTGACCGGATGGCTCAGGACAAACCTTGCCTGCGCTCCAGCGCGACCGGAGATGTGACCGTGTCATTGATCAAACTGCCAGCGTTCAATCTATCACACGGCGATTCGGCATACCAGACAGAGTCGCTGGGGAAAAACGGGTGGGGTCGTTTGAAATCAGCCCTTTTCCCTCAAACCACAAGCAGCAAAACCCAGTTGGCAAACAGCAGTGCCAACAGTGAGTAACCGAAGACAGCCGGGATTCGTTTGCCCAACGGCCGGGGGTTGGAACCCAGCAGTCCGACGGCCCGGTAGGGGATTTGCAGCAGAAATGACAGGGCCAGCAACCAGCCGAGGCGATGGACGTTTAACGAATCCTGCCAGTGGCCGGCAGCCAGATGGACGAAACTGCGTGTCAGCCCGCAGCCGGGACAGCCGCGCTGAATGAGCATTCGCGAAGCGCAGGTGTGAGGCAACGGGTACGCCTCAAAGCCACGGACGGCAACCCGGTCGCCGTCAACAACTTTCAGTGCGAAGGAAGCCAGCAACACCAATGCGACACCGATGAGAACCCAGCGGTGCCGACTCCGGATCACTTCGCGGCGGCGGGCATCGAGCGCAGCGGCGTCTTCGACCAACGGCCGCTCATCACCCGCCCGTTTGCCAATTGTGTGCTGCTCGTCGATTGCGTCCATCGACATGCGTGCCGGTGTCCGTTTCAGTAAATGATCAGATCGTTAAGGCTTCTCGGGCAACTCGACAAGCAGGATGCGTTGGACGTTTTGGGTTTGTGACGTGTTGATCGCACGGCTCATGCCGTTGGCCGTTACGTTGATGTCGCCGCCGAAGGTGTATTCCGTTTTCATCGAGACAACGCGGCCCAGTTCGGGGTCGAAATGTATCGTCCCGCTTGAGTCGCTCGCCGACAGCGTACCTGTGACCTCGGCACCGTTGGCCTTAATGTCGATGTCGATCGACAACTCCAGGGTGACGGTGAATTTTTCGGTGGCAACGTCGCCGACTTTGTCGGGGCCAACGTAGTTGTAGACTCGTTTTCCTTTGGCATGGCCAATTCCCTGCAGATCGGCGTTGAATTCCGTCTCCCACGAATCGCCCGGCTCGACCGGCTTGTCGCTGAAGACAATAAATCGTTCGGAGAAGTTCAATTTGGCGGCATCGTCGCTGGCCCCACCGGCGAATTGGACACCAAGGGGATTGTCCTTCAGCAAATCGCCAAGCAGTTCTTTGTAACCGCCAACCGCCTTGACTTCACCCAGCGGCGAGGTGGTTACGGAGACGGCGGCAGTCGCCAGTCGATCGTAGATGGAGCCGAGCGCCTCGCTGAGTACCGAACCGCGTTCCTGCTCATCGGCTGTCGAGTCGAATTGGAATTCCCCAACCGGATCGATTTTGAGTTTGACCTTGAGCTGCTGCGTCTCGGTGCGGAAATGAAAATCCCCCTTGTTGTCGGTCTTCTCCAGTGACCATTGGTTGATACTCGTCTGCTTCATCGTGGTGACGATCTTCTGTTCGCCAATGGTCTGCGTCTGCTCCATCGACAGCGTGGTCTGATAGCGTGGTTTCTCTTTTGTTGTCGGCTTGTAGCGGAAGGGGACGGCGTCGTCGGCACGGACGATTCCTCCGATGAATAGCAGCGACAACGCGCAAGCGAGCCATTGGGTTTTCTTGGTCATCACGGAAATCTCCAGTCTGTGAATTTTCAGGTTCACGTTTGTGCGTTATCCGACGATGTATTCGACCTCGCCGTTGCGGCAAGCGCATTGCTCGGTTTGATACCGATCAAAACGTCGTCAGGTGTCATTTGGATCTCAATACAATCGTCATATCATGGCATCGGACGGGACAGCCGCCCTTGTTCACATGGTTCCGGTCACCTCGCCACCGACGAGCAGAATATCGTCGCGCGACCGCTGTCGCGCGTCTTCCACAAAACCGTGGATGTGATCGTTCAACGGGAGCGCGTGGCCGACGAGCAATTGCCGCGCGGCTTGCCTGACCAACGGCAGATCGGGACTGGGTTGGCACGATTCCGAGACGCCATCGCTGAACAGAAAGAAGCGATCGTGCTGTTTTAACTGCACCAGTCGCTCCTCGAATTCTTCGGTCATCGAAACTCCCAACGGCATACCGCCGGCGCTGGGGGCCAATTCAATCTCCTCGCCCTTTCGCAACAGCACGGGTGGATGCAGGCCGGCCGTCGAGTAGTACAACAATTGAGTTTGCGGAAACCACGTGGCAATGCACGCCGACGTGTAGAGATCGTTGGCCCCAAGGGCCAGCAGTTCGGTGTTCAACCAATCGAGACACCGGGCCGGCTGCGAGGTGAGATTCACGCAACGCTCCAACTCGGTTCGCAGCAGCGAAAGCGCCAAGGCCGACTTGGTGCCGTGATACATGGCATCGAAAATGCAAAACACCCACTGCTCGCCCGCTTCGACACAGAGAAAGCAATCGCCGCCCAACATACCACTCGGCGCGTATACCACTTCGAGAAACACCCCGGGAATGCCAATGCGACGCGATGGGGTGAGACGATCGTGAACGACGGCCGCAAGATGCCGAATTTCCTCTTCGGGGTTTCTATCGACAACTTCGACCGTGTCGTTAATAACGCCGTCTACGGTGTCGCGGATCTCAGTGTCGCGTGCAACAACCAGATCGAACTTGCCGACGAGCAATCGGTCGCCGCTGCTCAACGGGGATTTCTGAACGCGGTTCGCGTTGACGTAGGTCCCGTTCATACTACCGCAGTCTTCCACAAAGCACTCGTCGTTTTCAATCCAGATGCGGCAGTGCTGTCGTGAAACACTGCGATGATCGAAACGGATGTCGGCGGCTTCATCGCGGCCGAGCATCACCGGCTTCGAGGAAATATCCTGGCACCAGGTCTCAGGTGAAACGTCGGTGAGGGTCAGGACCAGGGCCATAACGGGTTCCGAATTGGGAACAAACGCGAATTATAGTGGACAACGATTTCCGAATGATGACCGGCGAAAATGCGCTGTATCGCAATATTCCGACGGCCATCACGTCTTTTTCATTCTCGCAGAAACTGAGCCTGACGCAAAGGAAAAACCGCGTCGTCTACAAATACTTAGGCCCCCCGGTGAACAGACCGAGAGCCAGCGTGCGTTGGATTGCACGGTTTCTGCGGAATGATCGGGCCACTGCGGCCTATTGAGGTTCAGATGACAAATATCGCGTCTCAAAGCCCACGGGCTACGTCCCGCGGGATCGAATGCTGCAACACCGCCCTGCGCTTAAACTCCTTCGATCTCCCACCCCTTCCGATACGTCTTGCCCAGCAACTCGTTTGCTCGGGGAATGTTGGTGACTTTGAGTGATTTGGGGTCGTATTCAATCGTTTCGCCAATGCGGTAGGCGACGTTGCCCAGCAGGACGATCTCGGTGAACGGTCCGGCATAGCCGAAATTGCTGCCCGTGCGGCTGCCCGTCTTGCAAGCATCGATCCACTGCCGATGATGCCCCGGCGATTTCGGCAGGAACGGTTCGGGCGCCTTGAATTCGGCGAATTTCTCCTTAGGTAGAAGCACGGGATTACCGCCGTGTTGAACGGCGATGCGTCCCTTCTTACCGATAAACAGCAGCCCGTTCATCGGCAACTCGCTCGCAATCTCAGGCTTGGGTTTCGCTTCCCCTTCGTACCAGTAGACATTCACCGGCGCAAGTTTGCCTCGCTGGCCGAACTCGAAGCGCGTCTCCATCCATTTCGGGCCGCTGAATGGATTCGGCTTGGGCCCCTTCGATGTGACCTTGACCTTCCCGCCCAATTCGAGTGCCCAGAAGGCCGGGTCCATCAGGTGAATGGCCATGTCGCCAATGGCACCACAACCAAAATCCCACCAGCCGCGCCATTTGAACGGAACGTATGCAGGATGGTAATCGCGGTTGGCCGCCGGTCCCAACCAGAGATCCCATTTCAGATTCGACGGAACCTCTTGCTTGCTCGACGGTTTGTCGAGCCCCTGCGGCCACCACCGTCCGGGCCGATCGGTAATCACGTGCACCTCGTGCACCGGTCCGATTGCGTCGGACTTCAACAATTCGACGAGCCGCAGGTAGCCGGGGTGTTCGTGGTTCTGCGTTCCCATTTGCGTGGCGACTTTCATCTTCGCCGCCGTCTGTGCAATGAGCCGCGCTTCGCGAACGGTGTGCGTGAGCGGTTTCTCGCAATAAACATGCAGCCCCCGCCGCATCGCCCGCAGTGTTGCCGGCGCGTGATGATGATCGGGCGTGGCAACGACGACCGCGTCGAGGTCTTTCTGTTCGAGTAGTTTGCGGTAGTCGAAATACTTCTTCGCGTTCTTATGTTTTGCTCCAGCAGCGTTCAGCCGGTTTTCGTCCACGTCACACAGGGCGACAATGTTTTCGCCGGCGACAGCCGCCAGATCGCTCGCCCCACGACCACCAACTCCAATCGCGCCAATGTTCAGCCGCTCGTTCGCCCCCAGAACACGATCGGGCCGCAACAACGGCAATGAAAGACCAGCCGCAGCAAGGCTGGACGACGTCTTAATGAATCGGCGACGGGAAATGTGTTTGGTCATGGTTGGATCCTTGTGTTGTTTGCGCTGGGAAGACGGTTTGAATATCGAATATTGAACAAGGAATGTCGAATTAAGAAGGCAAATACATGGATACTTCTCGGTGGACAGATGCGTTCTTTCAGGTTTCAATTCGACATTCAAGATTCCTTGTTCGATATTCGATATTCACTTGTTTCAACCCGTTGATACGCTCTGCACGTGTCCTTTGTTGGCTGCATCGTAAATCGCGTACACAGTCTCAATCGCGTGCAGGCTGTCGGCGTTGCTGATGGGCGGCTCCTGCAATCCGGCGCACGCTCGCACCGCCGCCTGCACGAACTGTGTGTAGCCGCGCGGCTGTTTCGAGCCGTCGAATTCCTGAACCTGTCCTTTATTCTTTCCGCGCGTGCTGTACCAGTGCAGCGGCTTGTCTTTCATCTGCTCGAGATGCAGCCAGCCGGACGAACCCCATATTTTGATGTGCGAATGATAGCCGCGATCGAGGTAGTAACCCGAGGTTAGCGTGCCGAGCGTGCCGTTGTCGAACTGCAAACTGGCGGCGGCGGAGTCTTCGATATCGATCGGTTGTCCGCCCACGTTGGCCGTGAAGCCAGCCACCTGTTTGATCTTTGCACCGGTGATGAAGACGGCGAGATCGAGCCAGTGAATGCCGAGCCAGATCAAATGTCCGCCGCCGGACCGATCCTTCTTGGCGAACCATGTTTTGTGATACGAGGGCCGCGTGAGACGGGTCTGGTCGGCAATGAGATGCATATCGACGCCGTAGACCTTGCCGATGTCGCCGTCTTCGATCAGCCGACGAGCACGTTGGACCTCCGGGTTGAGGCGGTTCGCCAATGCCAGCATGAGATTCAGATGCTTGCCGTCGGCTAGCGCGGTCAGCCGCCGGAAGTCCTTCGCGTTCACGCAGGACGGCTTCTCGGCGAAGACGTGGCTTCCCCCTTCCAGAATATGGGCAATAGTCGGCGGCGCGGTGGCGGCCTCCATCGTGACCAGCGTCAACACCGGCTGGAATGCTTTCAGCATCTTCCCGACGCCGTCGTATGTCGCCGAGAGTTTGTCGCCGAGTGCCTTTTTCGCTGCCGCATTCGATTGACCGCTGGGATCGACGAGCGCGACGGTATCGACCTCATCGGTCGCCGCCAGCGCGGAGAAGTAGGCACCCAGGTGCGCACCACCGGCGTGCGTGGCAAGGGCGACTTTGATTTTCTCAGGCATGGTTGTGGTTCCGAAGTTGCATTCTTCGTTCCCACGGGACGCAACCCGTGGGCTTTACCTCGTTCTCACGGGGCGCGGCCCGTGGGCTTCTTAGGGTTTGACGACCGGGGCGATGATTCGCGATGCGTGTTTCTTGTTGTGATGCACGCTGTTCTTGGCAACGATTATCTTCTTCGGGAATTCGAGCGTCAGCGGTTTGCCGGTGTTTGGGTTGGGTTCGTAGAACGGTGCACCGGTGCTGGCAACGGTCACGCGAATTCGATGGCCACGATTGAAAATCTGGCTCATCCACCCCACCTGAAATGCCACCTTGTAAACTTCGCCCGGTTCCATGAAGGTCTCGGTTTCGAAGCTGTTACGGTAACGGGCGCGGCGGATGTAATCGGCAATCAGGATCGATCGCCCGTCCGGGTAAACGTCGCTGATCCGCACGATGAAATCGGTATCGGGGGCCGACGACGAAACGAACAGTTCCGCCTGCACTTTGCCCGTCCATTCGACGGGGGCTTTGAGAACCTCGGTTGTGAAGGTGCGAACTTCGTCCTGTTTTTCAAAATTGCGGGCGTCTCGTGCGCCGGGAAAGCCGCGGCCCGGAATGCTGGCGGGATTCAAAGGGTCGGCCAGAAACGTGGTAGCCGACTTCTCGCTTGTGGGATGCGAAGTCGAGACTTTGCCTTCATCGTGCAGAAAAAATGACGTGTCGGACGCCGGGACGGGCCAGTCTTTGGCATTGCGCCATACGTTGCCGGGCGCACCCTTTTCGCCGACGGCTCCCATCACGTAATACCGCACGGTCGATTCGCGTTCGACGCCGTTATCCACGCCTTTCAAATAGTGGTCGAACCAGCGGACCATGTGGGTCGGCATGTCGAAGGCGGCGTTTTCGGGATAGACCATCTCGCCAGTCTTGTTTCCCTTGTTAAAGCGGCCATGCAACCAGGGGCCGATATAAAGCTGCTGCGTTCCCCGCGACTTGCGGCCGCCCTGATGCTGCCGTCCGATATAACTCTCGACCGACCCCTGACACATGAAGTCGTACCAACTGCCGACTGTGAAACAGGGGACGTTCATCTTGTCGAAATAACGGGCGCAGTTTTCGTCGGCCCAGTAACTATCGTAAGTGGGATGCCTGAGCCATTCGGCGAACAAATCGCGATTGTGTTGGGGGACTCGGCAGACGGCTTCCATCCCCTTGAATCGTTCGGGGCGGGTCGTGCCGCCGATGCGGTAACCCTCGTGAAACAGGCTGAGGCCGGTGTCGATCATGTATTGGCAAACCAGATGCGGCGGCTGTGTGACGGCAAGAAAGTTTTGTGCGTAGCCGGCCTGCGAACTGCCGAACGTACCCACCTTGCCCGTCGACCAGGATTGTTTTGCGAGCCATTCAATGGTGTCGTAGCCGTCTTGTTTTTCGCCCCAGCCCAACGCGCGGTATCCCACCCAAGTGCCTTCCGAAAGATAGGCTCCACGGTAGTTCTGCGCTGCGACGACATAACCGGCCGATGCGAGCTTTGCCATCGAGAGCCGCGTGCCACGACCCTGCAGGTTGGCGTATCGCTGTTCGCACAAGACGGGGTGTGGGCCTTTTTCTTTCGGGAAATAAAGATAGACCGACAACTTCGTGCCGTCACGCATGGGAACCATTACGTGTTTTTCGGTCACGCCGCCGAGGTCGAGAGGTTCGCTGGCGGAGACTGACGATACGAGCCCCGCAAAAACAGTGAGGACGGCGAAGATGGATTGTGGTGACATGGATGTTGTTCCTGGGGGAATGGAATCTCGTAGTTTTTTGATCCGCGAAACCGCAAGCGTGGGTTTGGAATTCATTTCTTCGTTTTGGGGTTTTGGTACCAGACGACGTTTTTGCTTGTCTGGCCGGCGACGAGGAGGTCGAGGGAACCGTCGCCGTTCATGTCGAAGGCGCGAATATCGTAGGCAGCCTGATTGCGGCCGACGATGTGCGTGGTGAACTTTCCGTGGCCGTCGTTTTCAAACCAAGCGGCAATCATATCGTCTTTCGCACACGTCGCCGCATCGACGTCACCATCGCCGTCCATGTCGGTTACCACCAGACAATGCGGGCCAGCGAGCGTGGGGTGAATGTCGTGCTGTTTCCAGGTCGGGCCTTCAAACCAGATGACCCCTTTCCCGTGTCCGCGGGAGGCGATGAAATCCATCTTGCCGTCGCCGTTGACGTCGGCCGGGTGAATGTTGGTGGCACCGGGTTGCTTGTCGGCGATGAGATGTTTCTTCCAGCCGCGCTGCTTGGGGTTCTTCGGCGCTTCCCACCAGGCGAACCAATCGCCTTCGCCCGGTTTCGCCGTCGGGCCTCCTTTTGCAGCCGATGCCGCATCAACGCGGCCATCGGCGTTGACGTCACCGGAGCCGAGATAATGCGACAGGCCGGGCGCATCGCCGTCGGCGAAAATCGTTCGTTCCCATCGCTCGGCCGTGCTTGGATTCTTCGGCACGCGAAGCCACGCCAGTGAATTGGGAAACGGCTGCTTTGATTGTGCGCTATTGGCGAGCAAGTCGAGTTTGCCGTCGCCGTCGATATCTCCTGCGATCACGCCATGAATGCCGTGAATTTGATCGTCGATCAGGTGCAGCCGCCAGCGGTCGGTGAGCGGTTTCTCCGGACATTCCAACCAGAAGACCAGCCCGGGATTGTAGCGGGCCTCAATCACATCCGGATCGCCGTCGCCATCGACGTCGAAGGTCGCACTGTGAATGCAGTTGTGCTTGGGGTTGTCGTCGAGGACGATTTGTTTCCAGTCGGGCGCGACGAATAGCCGCGTTTTTCCACCGCTGCTGGTAATCACATCGGGCTTTCCATCGCCGGTGAAGTCGGCGGCAACGGCGGTGTTGGTGTGAAAGCCGGTGTGGACGATGTGTTTTTTCCAACCCGGTTCATCGCCGGCGTGAGTGACCGCAGCGCTGGCGAGCGCCGCCAGCGTGGTCACTGCGGAAAAGACGAATGCGCGCCGCGATCGATTCACGTTGTACATTATATGAGTCTCCAGAGGAAAACAATTGGCGGCGTGGGTTATTCGGGTGTTGCGCGTTGATGTTCCGCGTATTTCTACAATTGTTTCAGGACTTCGGCCACTTTGTCCTCAAATTGTTTTTGCCACTCGGGGGCCAACAGGCAATCGCTGTCTTCCTGGGCGTTACCGCGGTTACGGAGTTGTTCGGCCGTTGGCGAATAGTAGATGTACCCGTTGGTGTAGCCGGCGACAAACGTATTCGGGTGCGGCGATTTCTTCTTGATGTTCAGGCCGATGGGAACGGTCAATTCGCCGGGAAACGTAACCAGCACGAAATCGCCGACGCGGATTCCCACCACTTCCACACTGATCGTTCGTTTCCCCGATGCCACGAGACTCGCCTGGTGCTTCCGCAGCAGCCGCATGTTGGTTCCCAATCGCGTCAGTTGCTCCATCGCCATAATGTTCCTGATGTAGCGCTTCATGTTGGCGCGGTTTTCGACATCGAGCTTGGAAAGACCATCGCGGCCCAGCTTCTTTTCGAGCAGATAGCGGTGGGAGTAGTACGAGGGAAATTCGGACGAGACGTTGTACTTGACCACCAACGGAATGAACGTCTTGAGGTTCAAGCTCGTGCCGCCCAACGAGGCAAGCAACCGTCGCTGCTCCGCTTCCATGTCGGCAATCCGCTGAGTGTGATCGGCACGAGGCAACTCCATTTTATGGTTGACGACCTTGAGTGCCGCGTTGCCGTTGGTCTTGATCTTTCGCAAGCCCTTGAGCGTACTCAGTCCAAGCAGGTTGCCCAACGTTTCTGCATCGCGGGGATTTTCGACGTCTTTGTATTGCACCGGGTTGATGTCGCCGCCACACCCTTGCACAAACAACGCGATGGCACCTTCGCTGAGATTGTCCTCGATGACCTGCGACGCAAAGCCGGTCATGTCGGCCGTGTTGCCCTTGTTGGGAACTCCCTGAATGGGATGGCAGGCGAAGTTGTAGACGACGGCCAACGTGCGGCCATCTTCACGATTCAGTTTCAGCAACCCAATCTCCGTATCGATCGGACCAACCTCGGCAACGTCTTCATCGGCCGGCATGGAATAGGCGTGTCGAACATCGATCGTGCGACCGTCTTTCAGTTTCAGACGACGGTTTTCCTGCACCCGGTCCTCAAAGCCGCGACCCACTCCCACGGTGACCGGGACGAGTTTCGCCGCCGCCAGCTTGATCGCCTTGATCGTCCGCTCAGTCACGTCAGCACAAACGACCCCGTGACAGTGACTGGCGTTGATCATCACATTGGCCGGCTTGATCTTCAGATCCTTTTCAATCGCCGCCCGAACCGTCGGCAGGTAGTCGCTTTTGATCGAGCCAATTTCCTCAATCGCAACGGCATCGACGGTGACGATGACTGCGGTCATGCTCTCGTTTCTGATGACGAGTGCCTTCACATACAGCGGATCGTTCACCAACCCCACATCGCGGTTGGTGATATCAACCTTCGCTGCCCCGGCCCACAGTTGGGCAGCGGATGCCGATTCTGTCGCAGAGGCTACGGAAAGAACGGCCACTGCGAGAACGACAGCGAGCTGTCGATAAGATCGCAAGACTGTTCGTCGAATGGTGTATTGCATGATGTTACCGTTCCGAATGAAGAATTCTCGGGTTGATGGATTGGTTGGAAACCAACCTCGAATATACCCTGAGGTGCGTCGGTTCTCTAGCGGTTGAGGTCGTAGCTCGAGATCGCGGCGACTGAACATGCCTGCTGGCTTATGCCCTCGCCGTGCCTCAGCTGCTCGCGACTCAAGAATCAGTCGGTTATACTCGCATCTTGTTCACAGTGAAGCTGGTGTCCCCCCCACGAAATGATGCGGGAACATTGAGAGCATGGCTAACGCAAATTCGTGTCTGAAATGCGGACAGCAGTTCAGCGAGGCCACACAACGCTACTTGTCCGGACACCCGGTATCATGTCCATCGTGCGGCGGACACGTCACTCTGGAAGAGAACGCCAAAGTGACGACTTCGCGAAGGCAGTATCGTGGGGATCTTAGTGAAACTCCCGGACAACGTGACCGAATTCCCCGCAAGCCCCCCAAGACGGCTGCATCTTCCCCAACGCCCATGCCGGCCCGGCAACCGACGTCGCCGAAGCCCACTTTAGAGTCGCGACATGAACCAGCGATGTCGATATCAATGGCGCCACAGTTAGAATTGCGGCTCGAACAGAAGCAGGACAAACCATACGTCGGACAGACGGGAATGCTTGAAGGAATGGTCGTAGACCAGCCTTCGTTGCTTGTTATGGTAAGGGTTGTAGATTTCCAAGTCCGTGAAAATCGGGAGGTGTTGCTCGTTGAACCAGTTGCCGGGCATGGACAGGTTTGGGTAGACAAGATGCTAATTCGATTTGAAACTACATAACCGGCACCGCGGTCGGAAAAATGAAATCGGGATCATCGCAAATGAAACTGGGATTGATTAACTCCGCGTGGGCGCAGGCGGGGCGGGATACGGCTTGGGGAATTCAGAAAACCAAAGAACTTGGCTTCGACACGATCGACATCTTTGTCGATCCGCTCGAAGTGGGAATCCAGGAACGGCGGCTCATCAAGGATGAATGCGACCGCGTCGGATTGCCGATTGTTTCTGTCTGCTGCGTGGCGGTTGGGCTGATCGACTTCAACCCCAGCGTGCAGAACTTCCACCTCGAAAGATGCCGCGAGTATCTCGATTTGTGTTACGAGTACGATGCCGACAATTTGCTGTTGGTGTTGGGTGAATACATCTGGAATCGCGAAGTGATTCCGCCGGGCGAACAATGGCAAACCGGCGTCGAGAACTGTCGGCTATTGGCCGACCATGCTGAGTCATTGGGTTTGAAGATCGCCTTGGAACTGGAACCGTTCCCGCTGTCGCTGCTCAATAACGTCGATAACATGGCGCGCTTTATCGACGACGTTGGTCACCCGGCACTGCAGGCAAATATCGACGTGTCCCATCTGCTGCTGGCCGACGTCGAAGCAGCGCAGCTGCAAAAGTTGCGAGGCAAGGCGATCCACGTCCACATTTCCGACTGCGACGGAAAAGTGCACGGCGACTTACCGCCCGGTCGGGGCGTCGTCGAATTTGCTCCGTATCTCGACGAGATCAAGAAGTTGGACATCGACGGCGCGATTTCGATTGAGTTGGAATACTCGCCCGAACCCGACAAGATTGAGGAGTGGGTGGCCGAAGCCTATCGCGAGACGGACAAACTGATGCAAGCGGCCGGCCTGCGGGGTTGAACGGAGGAGCCTGAGTTGCCCGGTCAATGTGCCGCAGGCACGCGAAAACCCAAACCGGCGGCTTGTCGTCGAAGTCAGCGTACAGCAACACTTCGACACTTAAGTGTCGGCTTGGGTTTTCGTGGACGCGTTGCGTCCGGTTTGTTCCGGCAAGATGGGTCGGTTAGACTAATTGGAACTTAGCCGCACATTCGACATTCTACCCAGGAGCCACCCCATGAAGTCCGTTCTCACATCCGCCTTATGTCTTGCCGCCGTGGTACTCTCAGCATCTTTAGTATCTGCCGGCGACACGCGGACGCCGAACTTGCCGCCGAAGGGTTTCAAAGCCCTCTTCAACGGCAAAGATCTGACCGGCTGGAAGGGCTTGGTTGCCAGTCCGCCCAAGCGGGCCAAAATGACGAAAGAAGAATTGGCCAAGGCGCAGAAAGTCGCCGACGAGTCGATGCGGGCGCATTGGCACATTGAAAACGGCGCGTTGGTCTTCGACGGCAAAGGCAAGAGCCTCTGCACCGCCAAAGATTACGGCGACTTCGAAATGTACGTCGATTGGAAAATCAAAGCCAAGGGCGACAGCGGCATCTATTTGCGCGGCGCTCCGCAGGTGCAAATCTGGGACATCGCCTTGAACCCCGTCGGTTCAGGCGGGCTGTACAACAACCAGAAGAATCCCAGCAAGCCGCTGAAAGCGGCCGACAAACCGGTCGGCGAGTGGAACACGTTCTACATCAAAATGGTCGGCGAACGCGTCACGATCAAACTCAATGGCGAACTCGTCGTCGATAACACCGTGCTGGAAAATTACTGGGAACGCGACAAACCGATCTACGCCACCGGCCAAATTGAACTGCAAAACCACGGCAACACACTCTACTTCCGCAGCGTGTATCTCCGCGAAATCCCCCGCGGAAAGTGAGATGAGACCGTTTCAAAACCCCTCTCCCCCCGGGAGAGGGGCCGCTTCAGAGCCGCAGGCGAATGAAGCAGGGTGAGGGTGGTGCGAAATCACCCAAAGATCTCGGAATACAATTCGTTATTGAACCCAACCACCAGCGTCTTGCCTTTTCGCAATGTCGGTGCGCGCAGATTCCCGGTTGGACCCAACATGAGTTTCACCAACTCATCATCCTCGGGACGGTTCTTCTTCAGGTTGACGTGGACCACTTTTTTCCCTTTGGCGACCGACAACTCATCGATGCCTTTCAACAGGGCGAGCGCATCATCCCACCCCATCGCGTTCTTCCTGGCGTTGACGACAACCGCCGACTCAATTCCATTTGACGCAAGAAACTCCTGCGTTTTTTTGCACGATGTTCAGCCGCCGCGGTGATAGCTCCAGTCGACTTTCGACATCACGTTCTCCTTCTCAGTTAGAAATTGTTTCGGGGTCGTTGTTTCCCGTGGGGTGCCACTGGCGTGTCGCCAGTGCGAACGCGGATGTCACACCGATTGCTCCACCCGTTTCCTTTGCAGAAAGTGGGTTTTTAGTGACCGCATTCATGCGGTTCGATTGCTGCAGGACGCACCACCCTTATTCGATCAAAAAAGGGGCGATAAATCGGGTCACTACGAACCGCCCCACTGCAATCGGCGGGCTAGAACAGATTGGGTATCGGTGGTTCGCCGCTGACCTGTGCGACCTCCGACGGCAACCCCGGCATAATACGGAGTGCGTTGTAGTCGAACAAGGTGTGCATGATGGTCGCGATCAGGTTCTTCGGCGTGAGGTTATCTCGCGCCGGTTCGGCCCCATCGCGTGTCGATTGTCCGATGACCTGTCCACCTTTCGTGCCACCGCCATAAATCAGCAGCGGTGCCAGTCGGCTCCAGTGATCGCGTCCGCCGCGCCTGTTGACACGGGGTGTGCGTCCCATCTCGCCGCAGGCGATGAGCATGATCTTGTCCTGCAGGCCGCGCGCTTCAATGTCTTCGATGAAGGTGGCGACCGCGTGATCGAACGGTCGTCCGACCGCTTGCATCCCATCGACCATGTGCAGGTTGTTGCCGTCGCCGTGCATGTCCCATACGCCATCGTAGCCGGCATGAATGGTGACGAAACCACAACCCGCTTCACACAATCGGCGCGCCAACAGCAATAACTTGCCGACCGACTTGGCGTTGCCGCTGTAATATCCGCGTTTGCCCCGCGCGGCACGTTCCCAGTTGTGCGATGGCAACAAACGGCTGGTGTCGTACTTCTCGACGACGGCCGGGTCTTCGTTGGAAAGATCGATCGCCTCAGCCACGCCGCCTCCCAATAACAACTGATACGCCTGCTGCTGCAGTTCGTCCATCGTCTGCAGTTGGCCGCTCGCATCGACTTTGCGATTGAGCCGATCGAGTTGGCTGAGCAGTTCACGGCGATCATTGAAGAACCGTTCGCGCGGCAGGTTGAGTTTCATGTCCTGCTGCAGGTCGCCTTTGCCGCCGGGAGTGAACGGTGAAAACCCCGATCCGTAGGAACCGGTCGCCGAGAGATTCCCGCGCGCCCGCCCTTTGGTCACGTCGGGACAAACCGCTTGCGGAAACAACACGGCATTCGTCGGCATGCCGGAAGCCGGCTGTGTGGCACCAGCAATACGCGCATAGTGCGAACCGATGTTTGTCTCCATCGAATCGGGACCGACAATCGGCCGAATGTTGTGGCCGCCATTGTTGGTTTGAAACGAGCGGACGACCGTCAACTTGTCGGCCAACCCGGCGAGTTTCGCCATCGTCTCGCCAAAGGTGACGCCGGGCAGTTTGGTTTGAATGACATCGGTGACCGTGCGGATTCCGCTGGGCGCTTCGACCTTGGGATCGAACGTTTCAAACTGGCTGGGACCGCCCTGTTGAAACAGAAAGATGATCGACTTGCCGGTGACGAGACTCTGCGATGGCTTCGCCTGAGCCCGTGCGGCCAACAACGACGCCAGCGACAATCCACCCAGCCCAAGGCTGCCGATGGAAAGCAACCGCCGCCGATTGATCGGCCGTTCCGCATCAAAGATCGAAAGCACGCGAGTTCCTTTCTCGGTCCGAGCCACCCGACGCATTAGGGCTTGATTATATGTCTTATCGGCAGAAAACGCCAAGGGGAACGGGGATTTCAACGCAAAGACGCGAAGGACGCAGAGAGACGCAAAGAAAAAAGAAAACAGAAACATGTGATCCAAAATGAGATGCGTGCGTTGAGATTAGGAACGCAGGAGACGGCATGTTACCCAACGACAACATGATTAGTCGGCAGATGCGGCTCACATTCCTGGGGCTGATTGCCTTTGGATCTGGGGTTGCGATCATCGGATTGATTGCCCGAGGCCCGCAAGATGACCGATGCTTTCCGGGTGGCCTGTTTCTTGTCATGACAGCTTTAGCGAGCAAAGTGGCATACACGAATATTTGGACTGGCAAAGTTCAAGTTCGTGTCCGACAATCCATGTTGATCAGTGAACTCGAATGGATCGACAAACAAGATCGCCCGGTTCGTTACTGGTTGATGACAATCATGTGGGTTTGTTGTTCGGTTGCCTCATTTGTGAATGCGGTCGCCATCTTGGCGTTCTCGATGAAAGTCCTTGGGGACCGCTGAATGAGTGGTGAGGGATGCCCGTTTCCAAACTGGCACCCCTTCTAACATTTACAATTCCACCCACATCACCGGTGAAAATTGACCGCAAAACTCCTACCGCGCGATCGCGTGCAGCGAATTCTGTTCCTGATGTTTCTGCTGGCGTTTGCCGGGAGTTGGGTGCGGCCGCCTTATTTGCAGTTTCTGTTGATGCAGCATGTGCCGACGTTTTTGGCGGGCTGTTTGCTGGTTTATTTGTCGAATCGGTTTGAGATCAGTCGGCTCAGTTTTGCGTCGATTGTGCTGTTTCTGTGTCTGCACACGTTGGGGGCGCGGTATTTGTATTCGTACACGCCGTACGATGTCTGGTCGGAATGGCTGCTGGGGGTCAACATCAGCGAGACGTTCGGCTTTGACCGGAACCACTACGACCGCGTGGTTCACTTTTCGTTCGGGCTGCTGATGGCGGTGCCGATCCAGGAATTCGAACGGCGTTACTTGCGGTTGTCGTTGGCCGTGTCGTCGGTGTTGGCGATTGAATGCATTCTCGCCACCAGTGCCGGTTACGAATTGCTGGAGTGGGCAATCGCCGTCGTCTTTACGCCCGAGTGGGCCGAAAGTTTTCTGGGGCAGCAGGGCGATCATTTCGATGCCCAGAAGGACACGGCGTTGGCAACCGGCGGTGCGGTGATTTCGATTTGCGTGATGGCTGTGGTGAGTCGATTCCGGCGGGGCGAGCAAACTCTGAACGGTCGCGTCTCATAAAAGCCTGAAGCGCAAGCGAAGGAGCGAGTCCCTTCGCTTGCGCTTCAGGCTTTTATGCAATGTGCATCGCCGCATAGAGTTCCCGCAGCAGGCGTTCGATGTCGTCCATTGTGTTGTAACCGTGGACTGCGATGCGGAGGCGGCCGGCGTGGCTCATGATGTGGATGTTCTCCGCATGCAGATGCTGATAAACCTCGTCGGCCCGCGGATGCGTAAACGCGACGATGCCGGCGATTGAATCCGCACAATCGGGCGTCAGCATTTCAACAGGCAACTCGCGCAGGCCTTCGCGAAGCGCTTCCATCAACGGACTGCAATGCACATCGATCGCCTGCACGCCGACGTTCTGAATGTAGCCCAAGCCGGCGTTGATCGCATACACGGCGGGGTAATTCGGCATGCCGACCGAAAAACTGGCAGCCCCCGGTTTCGAGACGGCCCGTTCAAAACGGTCGGCCTCGAACGCATTCTGCAGGTTGAACCAACCGCCGGCGGGTACGGTCAATCGGTCGGCCGATGACTTGGGGACGCCGACCAGTCCGCCGCCGTGGCTGGCGAGAATCCACTTGTGGGTCGAACTGACAATCAGATCGACGCCATTCAATTCCAACGGAACGCGGCCGAGCGCCTGCGTGACATCGAGTGCCAACAGGGCCGACGAATTCTGCCGTACCGTGTCGATGACGGCAGGCGACGGAATTTTGAAACCGTTGAAAAAGCTGACGAGCGAAACCGTTACCAATCGTGTCTTTGGCCCCAGCAGCGGCGTCAGATCTTCGACATGCAGCGCGCCGTCGCGGGCGTGCCATCGCTTCACGGTGGCAGGACACGACGGTTGCAGCCAGGGAGTGGCGCCGGCGGGGAAGTCGAGATCGTTGATCACCACTTCGTCGCCGTCCTGCAAACCGAGAGCCAACGCCGCCAGGTTGTATGCTTCCGACGAACACGAGCAGAGACTGACCTCATCGGCCGACAGTCCATACAGGGCGGCGACGCGTTCCCGGGCCGATTGCCATTGGGCTTCGTGCAACGGACGGCCGTCCATGCCGAGCAACTTATCCTGCCCGTACTGTGCCAAGGCATCGATGACCGCACGCGGCGGAATTCCTTCGGCAGCGGTGTTCAGGTAGGTCCGATCCGAGAGCGATGGAAAGTCTGCCTGACGCGTTTCGTCGCTGAGCATGCCGAAAACTCCCAAGGATAATCGACTCGGTCACCAGACGACACGATACAGATCGTTTCGTAGCAGAGCAACGCCGGCCGACACATCATGCAACTCGCACTATGGTTGAAGACACCTGTAGGGACCGCCGTCCCTGGCGTTCCGCGATTGCACCACGGATCTGGAACGCCGCAGAGGGCGTTCCCTACAGGCTTGCCAGCATGCCGCTCTCGAAACAGGAAGCACCGTAGGTCGCAATCAACTGAGCGTGGGGAAAGTAGAACATTGGAGCCAGCCCGTTATTCTCGGTTGCTTCAAGCGGCGGGCCGAGCGACTTGATGAGAAGTGGTGCGAGTTTATCGAATTCGGACGGCAGTTGTTCGGCCATTGCATGTGCAATATTCAGCGCCCGGTCTTTCAATTCGAGCTCCTTTAAGCCTCGTGTTGCACGAGATTGGAATCGTTTCCCATCGAAGTCCGGCACACAATCGGACAGGGACTCGCCGATCAACTTCACCAGTTTCCGATCCATCAACTCTTTCAATGGAACTCCATGTTGGATGGCCGAGGGCGCTGTAAATCGCTGTGCAGGGTGCAGATTCATGCTGAGCATCCTAATCAATCGCTTGGAAAGGACTGTTGAGAGAAGCTGTCAGCTATCAGCCAAAACAGCGAGCGAACTCACAGTTCGTTCCGGCCGAGTTCTTCTCGCTTGCAATTTGAGTTGTCGTAATGATACGACATTCAATAGCGACCAACCAAATGACATTCGTCTTGGGGAGAATCCATCGTGATTGAAATCATCATTGTCTGGCAATTGTGCAAGAGTGTCGGTCGAATTGTTCGTGAAAAGGGGCGGAAGGCTATCGGCTGGCAATTTATGACGGTCGGACTTTGGCTCGGCGGGGAAATTGCGGGGGCCGTGGTGGGGGCCGTTATCTCAGGCGGAGAAGGGGCAAGTCTGTATGTGCTGGCATTGGTTGGAGCAGCCGGCGGTGGAGCTCTCGCTTATGTCATCGCGAAGAGTCTGCCCCCGTTGAACGAGAGTGTCGAACAGGAAATGTCAGACACTGCGTGTGAAAGCTGCGGTGAACCACTCGAGGCCTTCGTTCGCGCCTGCCCGATGTGCGGCGAACCTGTCGGCTGATCGCAGCGGGCTTCGGCGTCGTTCAACTCAACGCGACAGTTGCCTGTTCGGAGTTGAATGCGAGGCCGATGCCGTTCGATGCCTGAGGGAACGGTGCTGCAGCGGTCGGCGTGGTCCCGGCTGCTGAGGAATCGAGAGATTTGAGCAGGCTCGCGTTGGCGACGATCTTGTCGAACAGTTGCCGCAGTTCCGGATTCGAGGCGAAGAGTTCCTCGATGGGGATTGATTCGGCATTGCCAGCGGTGACGCGAATCTGGCCCAGCTCATCGGCTTTCAGAGTGAATCCGTCGGCCGCATCGATGTCGTTCTGCTCCAGCAGTTGTGCCAGCAGTTGATGGAATTGCTGCAGGAACAATTCCGTCTGGCTCTGCAGACGTTCTTCGGCAGTGCCGGCCGATGTCACCGGTCGTCCGCCGTTCAGTCCTTCCAAACCAAGACCGGGTTTGCCGGACTCGGCGGCGGGAGTTTCTGAACCGCGCGACGTCGCCACGTTGAGCAGGCCGGCAAATGTTGCCGAGGCACCCTCGATCACCGCTTCAGCCAGTGGCGCAGCAGCGGCGAGCGCACCGATAGCCTGAATGGGAAGAATCGGCATCCAGTCTCGGGTCCTTCCTACAGGCCGAACGGCAAGCCGGATGAGCGGAGCACAAAGGGGGTATCGTTGTATCGTCTGTAAGGGTTACGGAACTTGAGCAAGGGGATCGCGAAAGTCGACGATGCAGACGCAATGTGCGAATTGAGAAAACACCAGCCCGCAGCGCACGCAAGGGTTTATGCCACCGTTGCGACCGGAAACCCTCGCTTGCGCTTTTTGAAGTTACGATTGCGCACCTGTTTCTCAGACGAGATCACTCTGAATTGACGAATAGCGCAACTTCACAACTTGCGCTGCGGGCTGGTATTGTGGAACAATCGAATTGGGTTTTCGTGAACAACAAGTCCGGTTGCGTTCCTCTCCTGCAGTGAAGACACTGTGGAAATGGATGTTTACGCGGACGCACAGCCGGTCGTCTCACACTTGTGGGAAATGCAATGGAAGCCGTGATTGCCGAGTTGCATGCGTTGGCCGATGTTGTCATCGAAGGGAAATTGGGCGGACTCCTCTTTCCGGCGTTCGTGAAACACTTTCGCCAAACCAACGGCCGCGAACCGGCCGATGCCGTCTGGGATGTCGTCCGCCAGGTGCAGGCCGGATCGGAAAACCTGCGGCCGGCCGATGTCCGCCGGCTGTTGCAAGAGAAAATCGACGAGTTGTCCGGCACATAAAAATCGCCGCCTGCACACCTCAGTTTTTGAATGACATTATGACCGCAAGTAGTGACAAGCCACACGACGAATTGAAGCGGGCGGCGCGACAACAGCAGTTTCTCGACGTCATCAGCCCGGACGAAGCAACGGCGCGGTTTCATCGGCATCTGAGTCTCGCGCCGTTGGGCAGCGAGACGGTGTCCCTGCTCGCGGCACTCAATCGGATATTGGCTGGTGACGTGATCTCGCCCGTCGATGTTTCGGGTTTTGATCGGTCAAACGTCGATGGTTTTGCGGTGCGCGCGGCCGACACATTCGGTGCGATGGAAGAAAGTCCGCTGCAGGTGCAGCTCAACAGTGAAGTCCTCTCGCCGGGCATCGAACCGAGCATAACCGTCGATGCAGGAACCGCCACCACAATTGCCACCGGCGGTATGGTCCCACGTGGTGCCGACGCAGTCGTCATGGTGGAAGACACCGAGTTGATTGACGGCGACGACACAGAACGGCCGTTGCTGGAACTCACACGCGCGGTGTCTCCCGGCGCGAACGTCACCTTTGCCGGAACGGATGTCGCCAACGGGGAAACGATTCTGCGAGCCGGACAATTGTTGACGTCGCGAGAAATCGGCGTACTGGCGGCTGTCGGCCTGGCCGGCGTTGAAGTGTTTCGCCGTCCGCGGGTCGCAATTGTTTCCACAGGGAACGAAATCGTTCCGCCGGGCGAACCGTGTCCGCCGGGTTACGTTTACGATTCCAACGCCGCCATTCTTGCGTCGGCCGTGATGGAACTCGGAGCAGAGCCTGTCTCGTTGGGTGTGGTGGCCGACGACGTCGAACGTTTGGCCGCAGTGATCGACGAGGCACTTTCTTGCGATGTCGTCGTCCTCTCCGGCGGAACATCAAAAGGTGCCGGCGACTTGTCCTATCAGGTGATCAGCGGTCGCCTGAAAGAGCCGGGCATCGTTGCGCATGGCGTGTCATTGAAGCCGGGCAAGCCAGTCTGTCTGGCCGTTTCGGACGGCAAGCCGGTGGTGATTCTCCCCGGTTTTCCCACGTCGGCCGTCTTCACCTTTCACCAATTCGTCGCGCCGGTCATTCGCGCGCTGGCAGGACGACGGCAGGAATCGCGGGAAACGGTGACCGCGAAATTGCCGATGCGGATCAACTCGGAACGCGGCCGCACCGAGTTCCTGCTGGTCGGTCTGGTGCAGTCCGACGACGGCCTGGCTGCCTACCCAATGGGGAAAGGCTCCGGTTCGGTGACGACCTTCAGTTGTGCCGACGGGTTTATCACCATCGGACAGCAAACCGAAATTGTCGATGCGGGAACGACAGTCTCCGTGCAGTTATTGGGCGGACAACTCGAACCGGCCGACCTGGTGGTCATTGGCAGTCATTGCGTCGGGCTGGACTTGTTGGTGGGCGAACTCGGCCGACGAGGATTCTCGGCAAAGGCGATGCACGTCGGCAGTACCGGCGGGCTGACAGCCGCCAAACGCGGAGAATGCGACATCGCCGGCATTCACCTGCTGGATGCCGACAGCGGAGAGTACAACCGCCCGTTTCTCACGTCCGCACTCGAACTGATGCGGGGCTATCGACGGATGCAATCGCTGGTGTTCCGCAAAGACGATCCGCGGTTCGCAGGCAAGACCGTCGAAGAGGTAATTGCATCAGTTGCCGATGATCCCGATTGCGTGATGATCAACCGCAACGCCGGCAGCGGAACACGGATTGTCATCGACCGCCTGCTCGAAGGTCGCCGCCCATCCGGTTACGCGGTGCAGGCCAAGTCGCACAACGCGGTGGCGACGGCGATAAAACAAGGACGCGCCGACTGGGGTGTGGCAATCGAAACGGTCGCCGGAATGTACGGCCTGGATTCCATCGCGGTGCAGGAAGAACACTACGACTTCGTGGTGCCGAAGAACCGTCGGGACCGTCCGGCAGTTGTCGCCCTACGCGAATTGCTCGCCGATGAAGATGTTCGCGGTCGGTTGACCGAACTTGGATTTCGCCTTTCCGAATAATAGCAGCCTGAAGCGCAAGCGAAGGAGCGGTGGAATCCGCGTGCATCCTTCGCTTGCGCTTCAGGCTCCCATTTCTGTTCTGGCATGTGACACCCAGACACCGTGCTCAATGAGTACACAGCCACCACCGGATCTGCAATTCAATCGGTGTGCATCGCGGCGACGAGGATCTTCGAGGTGCCTTCGCGCATGATGCGTGGATCGACCAGTTCGCCCGCTTGCAGTGTTGCGCGGACTTGTTTGCCGGAAATGAAGACCGGCTTTTCCTCGCTGTGGTTGCTCATCAAATCGACGCGGCCCAGCGATTCGTAGAAGGCTGCAAAGCCGACGTTGACCGCTTTGATCTGCAAATCGCCGGCGAGGTTGTCGAAGATTTCCTGCGCGTCGAAGTCACCCCAAATCGGGCTGTCATCGTGATACGGGGCGTCGGCGTGTTTGCGGCCGATGACGATATTGGTGTTGCCCATGTTCTGCCGGTAAATGCCGTGCATCACCGCTTCTTTGGGGCCGCCGTAGAACATTTTGATGTCGAAGCCCAACAGCACTACGCGATCGGAAACGCTCTCGCCAGTAAGCGTCCGAACAATCCATACTTGTCAGGTCGTGTAGTCTTGAGTGCTGAAACTTCGCACTCTTGGGAGACACGATATGGGACGGCCACCGAGCGACCTCGACGACTATTTGGATTGGCAGGAACGGCTTGAGAATTACAAAGCCAGCGGTTTGGAAGTCGCCGTGTTCTGCCTACAGGAAGGGTTTTCTCCAACGACTTTCTACAAGTGGGCTGGGCGGCTCAAAGCTGGCATCCCGGAGTCGATGATTGCTGAGAAAGCTGCTCGGGAGCGAGCCGAGTCGGCAGAAGGAGCGGTGTTCGTGCCGATCTCGCTCAAAGCCTCTCCAGTGGAAATCGAATTTCCGAACGGCGGCATGGTGCGGCTGCCGCTGGGTATCGGCCAGGCCGTGCTGGTGGAAGTCATCCGAGCTGTGGGCGCGCTGCGCCCCTGGAAAGGACCGAAGTCATGACGAACTTTTCCGACGTGCGGATCTTCTTGTGCACGACACCCACGAATATGCAATACAGCTTCGATCGTTTGATGGGCCGAGCGCAGGAGGTCTTTGACCAAGACCCCACCTCGGGGCACTTATTCTTGTTCGTGAATCGCAATCGCGACCGAATGAAAATCTTGTTTTGGGATCGCGATGGTTTTTGCATCTGGTACAAGCGGCTGGAGCGAGGCACGTTCCAGCTCCTGACGAGGACCAACGACGAGGAAGGCATAGAGCTTGACTACACACAACTGGTCAGGTTGCTCGGCGGTCTTGATCTGAGGACGGGACGCCGGCGTCGGAGGTATCACCACATTGGTTGATTGATTTTCTGCTTTTTTGCGATCCTTTTTTCGCGTGGGCGTGTTTCATGAGTGATGGATCGTAAACACAACATTCCCAATGATCTGGCGGAGTGCCAGCGGCGTCTGATTGAGACGCAACACGTGGCGGAAGAAACTGCCGCTTCTTACGAATCGCTTGTCGGAGAGCATGAACGTCTCCAGGAAGAGCTCGCTACGCTCAAGCGAATGTTGTTTGGTCCGCGTCGCGAACGGATGACGGAGTCTCCCGATCAACAATACTTGTTTGAGCGCGGACCGCCCCAATTCCAGACCGATACTCTCGGCATCCCAGAGAAACTTTCGATCGGCCTCTGGGAGCGGGGCGGCAGTTTGCTCATCAGTTGCGGGTAAGTCCGGTTCGCGCTGTTCCGGCCAG
>Ga0302133_10000240_pt1 | contig 33166 bp, 22 predicted proteins | sample CB9_331_MG_FD_203121 | JGI IMG/M metagenome (GOLD analysis project Ga0302133, IMG submission 203121) | Marine microbial communities from Western Arctic Ocean, Canada - CB9_33.1 | ecosystem: Environmental > Aquatic > Marine > Oceanic | place: Canada: Western Arctic Ocean | collected 2017-09-19 | reverse complement strand
TCTAGCTTTGCTTGAGCAAAGGCTCTCGCACTGGCTCCCAATCTCGCCCGCAAAGGCTCATTCTCGAGAAGATCAATCAAAGTAGGACCTAGTTCCATGTCCACATTTCCAGGATTCAGCAATATCACCTCGCGGTCATGGACCATCAAGCCGTCGAATGAGCCGTCATCCAAGCTTACTATTGGAAGATTGCACGTCATTGCTTCCATCAAACCATTGGTGAGACATCCGAAATCTCCAACAAACACGTAAATGTCCGTCGCCATTAGAAACGATATGACATCTCCATGTGGCACGCTACCTACGAAGCGCACGCATGTCTCGACTCCTAGCGACCTAGCAAGAGCCTCAAGCCTTTGGCGCTCCACTCCGTCTCCAACGAGAAGAAGCATTGCTTGAGGGATCCGCTCGACGATCCAAGGCATACTTCTTATGATCCTGTCCTGGCCTTTCCATGGCTGAAGACGCGCCACGCAAAGGATGATCTTATGACTCTCATCAAATCCGAACCGCTCCAAGACCGCGCTGCGATCGAAGTTCGGACGGTACAATGTCTTGTCCACACCGTTTACCCAGAATCGGATTTTCTCAGCTGGCACATTGTAGGACTGTGCGACTTTGTCACCACTTGTGCTGTCGTTGGTGATAATCGCTAGGTCAAAGTGTGTTCGAAACGCAAGCGCAGCCCGCGGCTGTCGAAAATATGGAGCAAAGCGACCTCTGATAGCACGGACATTGAAGACACCATAGAAGCGCAGGATCGTTGGAATGCGGAAGGCTTTCCCGCAGAGGCCACCCAAGAAATGTCGACCGCCACCAACGTAGAGCACATGCGGCCTAATCTTCCGAATTAGTACTGAATACGCCCACAGCATTTTGGCGTATTTATATAGGGTATAGGCTATGCGAATTGGATTGATCATTCGGAAGGAAGTTATCTTGGCATTATAGGGAAGCCGTATTAGATAGTAATTTACACCGTTCACCACGAAGGATTCTGTCGCATTTCCTCTCTCAGGCACAGCTTCCATGGACGGGTTTACGACGCCAACGAAGTGGACATCGTGGTTTGATTTCACCAGTCCTTGGAGTAGATTATTAACGGCTGGCATGCCCTCCTCCAAGCCAGGTGGCATCGCGTAGATTGGCAACATAGGCGTGAAGAGTCGCATAAACATCAGAACAGATAGTCTTTTCTGGACTATCCGTTCCTGGCCCCCCAAAGGTTCAATAATGTCTAGCGTGCTCTTGACCCTAGAAGCGCGAACCAGACCGATCAATGCGGGCAATCTCAATGATAGAGCTCCGATCTAAGATCAATTTATCTTAAGATGGCAACTAATATGTGCGTATCCCATGCCAAAACCGTTATTGGAAATGATTTGGCACTCTGAAGCATACTCACTCGAAATGCGCGTTGTGATTCCCAAAATATTGCTGCAACCAATACTCCAAACATATCGGGCGCCATACTTCGGGCACCACTGAAGCATCGCGAGCAAGGAGGGATTCCATGTTGGCCAACAGACCATTGGTATCCACAAAATCGGCGCTCATAGGACTCCTACTGAATAAATGACGGATATGTTCACTGCCTTCGCGCAACCACTGGGCCTCGGGGGTTGGAAATCCCAGCTTATCGCGCCTGAGTCTTATTGCATCAGGCAGTATACCTGTGGAAGCCTGCCGGATGATATGTTTCGTCCAGCCATCATGAATCTTAGCCGCTGCAGGCAATGAAAACGCGAACTCTATGATGCGATGATCTAGAAACGGCTGACGCGTCTCCACAGAGCTTGCCATGCTATTCCGGTCTCCAGAGCGCAATATAAAGATGAGCGTGGACATTGCCGTTGCATCATGCAGGGCAGCTTGCAGATTTCTCGGCACTATTTCCCGAAGGTGTCGGCGGGACGTCTCTCGCTCAGCATAACGCTTCACTAAATCGGGATTGATCCATTGATTGGGATCGGCATGGGATCTGCGCAATCTATGTGCCCATTCACGAATATTATTTGGGAGTAGAGCATGCATGACCGGCATTAAATAATGGAGGACGGATCTATCGTGTAGGAATGCTGCACTACGAGCTTCAGATAACATGAGATGATAGCGTCCAGCCAAGGCTAGTTGGACATGATAGCTCGAATAAAATCGCTCGTAACCTCCGAAGAGTTCATCTGCGCCTTGCCCATCCAAAACAACCTTGACACCCGAAGATGCAGCCTCCTTCATAACGCTCCGCTGTGCGAACATGCTACTGGAATTGGATGGCTGCTCCTGGTGCCACATAAGATCAGGTAACTCATCCCAGAATCTCTGCCCATCAAGTATCACGTCGTGTCGATCCAATTCCAATCCTTCAGTTAGGGTGTCTACATAACGGCCCTCATCCCAGATTGTCCCTACAGGGCGAGAGGTGAATGTGGCCAGCTTGCCACCCTGAACGCCGGGATGGGCGGTATTGTGAGATTCCATCTGCTCCATCGCCAGTGAGAGAATCAAGGAGGAGTCAATTCCGCCACTCAATGAAATCCCCACCGGCACGTCAGCTCGAAATCGGATCCGAACGGCATCGCGCAGCAGCTCAAGGAACTGCTCGGTCCTTTGACTCTCTACCTGAGCTGATACGGCGATTCCAAGCGAAAGGTCGATTGGAATCTGCCACCAGCAACGTTCTTCCGTTCTGCCATCGATCTGAATCTCCAATAAAGTAGCCGCAGGCAACTGGTGAATGTCTTGGAAAAACGAATCGTTTCTATATTCATGCTGATGCAAATAGAGGTAATCATACACCTTCTCCTCATTTACACGCCGCGGGACTCTGGGGTGACATAGGAGTGACTTGATTTCTGACGCAAATACAAAGGTCGTTTCGTCCCTGTAATAATAAAATGGCTTCTTACCTAGATGATCCCTAGCACAATATAGAGTGCGCTTCCGCTGATCCCATATGGCAAAGGCCCACATGCCGTTAAATCTAGAAAGACAATCTATGCCCCAATGGCGATAACTATTCAGGATCACCTCGGTATCGGATTGGGACGAGAACGAATAGCCTTCCTGGCTCAACTCAGAACGTAACTCGAGATAGTTGTATATCTCTCCATTGTAAATAATCCAGACGGCTCCATCCTTGCTAGCCATGGGTTGATGTCCAAGTGTGGTAAGGTCGATTATTGACAGGCGGCGGTGGCCAAACGCGAGATTATACGTTCGTTCTGCAAAATCGTCAGGTACCCGCTCTTGATATGCCCGACTGACGCCAGCTTTCACATCGAAAACTGCATAGCCATAATCATCAGGGCCTCTATGGGCCTGGATATCGGTCATCTTCCGTATAATATTGGGATTCACGGGCTGGCCGTTTAGATTGAGGATTCCAGCGATGCCACACACTTAATGAACAAACCTAGAATGACGGATTGACGGCAACCGTCATAGCTTTCGATTGCCGTTCCTCGGGAATATCTTCGATAGTGGATTATCTGTTCTCGCCACGTGGATGTCAACTTAAAGGAGTTACGCTGCTCCTGCTACAACTCAATAAGGCTAGCGTGTGCGACCACTTCGGCGCTTCGCGATCAACTGCTGAGCGAGGCGCTCTAATTCACTGAAACTAACGTCCATGCCTCCGCGCTCACGGACAATCTGAATGTTCCTCGCTCCCATCTTGTTTCGCGCTGGCGGGTCACGAAGAAGTGTAATGAGGGCTGCAGAGATATCCCGGACATACATTGTCGAAATCGGCAAGGGATAGTCCTGAGAAGACGCCTCTAATTGATTGTAGAGGTCTGGGTTCTTCCGCAGATGCTTGTTAATGGCATTGCGCACCGCATCATAGTCTCCAATGTTGATCAGGAGGCCGTTCTCTCCCGATTTGATCCAGTCCCTATTGGCAGGGATGTCGGAGACTACCACGGGCAGACCACAGGCCATCGCCTCAAGGAGAGAAACTGCGTTGCCGTCAGTAAACCCTGTAGAAACGTATATATCCGCTGCATTGAGGTAAGCTGGCATGTCATCGTGGTCAACTCTCCCAGCGAAATGCACTTTGTCTTGAAGACCCATCTCTGTGACGCGGGAGCGCACTTCTCGGTCCAATGAACCGGAACCAACCATGATGATCCTCGTGTCTGGCTCCGTCGCCAGTACTATCGGAAGCGCTTCAACGAAGAATTCAACACCATAAATGACTGGATAGGGCGGTCGAGTCATGATAAGGATTTTATTATCGTGCCAGCCAAGTTCGCGGCGCACCCAACTCTCTCGAGGCGCGAATCGTTGGTTATCGGGGGAAAAAACAGGCACGATAGGAAACTTTGACAGAGGTCCAGATGACAGTTCTTGGACTCTGGTTTGAATTTCTGAAGATAGACAGATCACCATGTCAGCCTGACGCAAAGTAAACCGAGTTTCCTGTCTGGCCACCCAAGAGTTATAGGGAATATGGAGGACATCCGTGCCCCAAGGGAGAGCAACGTGTGGGTGAAAGCCACTGAGCGCTGCGAAGAAGCCGTACGTGGAAGGGTTACTAGTGACAATGACATCTGGCCTAATCCGTCGCAGGAGCTTTCTCAGATGTAATACCATCGGGATAACTCGCAGTCGCGGAGTACGAGGATAATAATGGTAGAAATCTACGCCAGGAATATTGAATTCTACTTTCGTATGACGCATCGAGATCAAGGCTACTTCGTGGCCACGTTCTTTAGCCTTCGTAGCTAATCTCCGCTCGTGGATGCTACTCCCGCCCGATATGAATGCAATCTTCATGGATTATAGTCTCCCCTACTCTCGGCTGAAAGCCATTACGTCTCGATACTCGCCTTTGAATCCAAAGCCTGGTCAAGCCTTTCAAGTTGCATCCACTCCGAATCGGCAGCGAGATGATATTCGATTACTAGGGACACGAAGACTACATCGCTCCACAGGCCCTGACTTTAAGCTTAATCCTGGCCGCAGTCATCGACCCTCCGCTTAGTCACTCTGGGCTGTAGCAATCCCAATTGTGGGGTTGACAATAAACCCACACTCCGACAGTAGATTGGTGGCGTAGTGTCTTCTTTTTTGGTATTGCCACTGGATCGCTACTTCGCGCAAAGTGTGGACCTCGACGTGAACGCAGCTAGCCTACTCTTGCTGAACGTACCCGTACCAGCCTGTATTATTGATGCCTTTTAGCAAGAATATAGGTTGTGAAATTCAGCTCACTCACTACGAATCCAGAACTTTGGAGAAGATTCATGATAGCATCTCTGTCTTGATTACACTCGATTACAAGAGCGTCAGTCTTCTGCAGGGTTGCCTGTGCGCCTTGCAACGCGTCGAATTCTGCGCCCTCGATATCAAGCTTGATCAGGCTAATGCGATTGTGTTTCTTGCATATATCGTCAATTGTTGTTGTAGTCACACCAAAACTTTGTGATTCTCCAACTCCCAACTGGTCCAAGAGGGCACCTCTCCCAAATCCCCCGCCGACGACATGCATCGGTAATACCTGGCCGCTTCTAAAGCTGATTGCGTCAGTTATCACGTCCACATTGGGGAGTTTATTGGCCGCTATATTCCGCCGGAGCTGCTCTATTGTTTCAGGAATCGGCTCTACGGCCACTACCCTTCCATCTGGCCCAACTTTCTTCGCACCGAGGACGGAATAATACCCTACGTTCGCTCCACCATCAACGAAAACGTCACCTTCTTTGAGGTGATCTAAGATAGCATCGTGAACATCCCCTTCGCGAAATGGTAGCACATTGTATAGGTCGTCAGTACCACCTCTGATATGGAATCCTACATTCAAGCCAGGTGAGTAAACCAGTGCTGAAAACCTACCCGAAGGAGACACAGCACGGTCTGGACGGAAAGTGAATGTTAGAGTATCGATTGCGGCGGAGACAATAAGGCCTAGTTCGTCTTTGAGGCATGAGCCACGCAGACGCCAGAGCAATGCAATCCACAGCATGCCCCTTTGTGTCGGACGAAAACTATACAACACTGTCCTGATCAGTCTCTTGATCGCTGGAGTTCTCTTGTTCACTTGCCCCCCCCACAAACGCCACGGCTATCTATTTTCAGAAGTACTACAACCCAAGGATTTGGCTTGATTAGTCGCATCTGAAAAGGATCTTTGAAAGCTCTTATTTCCATGACAAACCTTCTACCTCAGTCACGCTCGGGAAGCCCAGTTTCCTGAAGTAACTTAGCCATGGTGTCCAGCGCATCTCCAGCTATTGCCTCAGGTGTAAAGTGAAGAAGTGCACGCTCACGCCCGGCTGCACCCATGGCAAGTGCTTGCGCCGGATTTGCAAGCAGGGAGATTATCGCCTGCGCTATTGCGTCCCTGTCGTGCGGGTCGACTAGCACGGCCGTTACACCCTCTACAACAGCATCGGACACACCCCGTTCCGTGCTTGCTACCACTGCCTTTCCCATGGCGCCAGCTTCGACATAGACGATGCCGAAGCTCTCTACCTGTCTTTCCTCCGGCAAACCAAAACAAATCATTGCGAACACGTCTGCAACAGCATAGTAATGTCTCATCTGATCGTATGGGATCGATCCAGTGAAGCTTACTGTGGCTTCCAAGCCCAGAGACACTACTTGTTTTTTCAAAGCCTCGCGCTCGGGGCCGTCACCCACGATGAGATAGTGTACCGTTGGCTCAAGTTCAAGAATTCTAGGTAGAGCCTCGAGAATTCGGTGGAACCCCTTCCTAGGAATCAGTAATCCTATGGTGACAATCACCTTTTTGCCAAGCAGGCCGTGCTGACTCCTGATTTGGAGCTGCATTTGTTCATCGACGGGCTCGAAGAAGCTCTGGCCCACCGGGGGGTGCAAAACAGCGATTCGATGGGATCGTGTGCCCAGGTATTGCTGTGCAACCTCTTTGGTGTACACACTGTTAGCCAGCAGGCCATTTGCCTTTGATAGGACAAACGGAAGGGTCTTCATAACCAAGCGCTTTACGAATTGTTTAAATAGACTCGGATGGTGTGGAGTGAATTCAGTGGCGTGCAAGATCACAAAGTAGGGTGTGCCTGTCAACGCTCGCCAAGCGAACGCAATTAACGCATGTGGGTACCAGTTTCCAATGATGATAAAGGGAGGTCGCCGTCGCCATATGAGCCAAAGGCCTTTCAAGAACACAGTGAGGAAATCCCATCCAGGAATCTCTGGATAGCGGTACACCACTCGTGGATGTCTTACTTCTCCTTCCAGGGAATCAAATCTAGCCGAACCTGCTGAACTACGAGCAATAACCAATGTTTCCCAATCTCGACCCGCAAAGCCGGCCGCCAACTCAGCGAGGAACGAGCCCATGCCTCCTACTTCTGGAAGGTACTGCGAGGTAACTATGAAGATACACCGATTTGTCATTCAAAATCCTCTGATATCCCTAAACTACCCCTATATCAGGGTAATAGGTTTCTCCAATCAATTCACTAACGATCCGCTTTGCTGCATGGCCATCCCCATAAGGATTTGTTGCCTGGGCCATTTGTTGATACTCACTGTGATTTTCTAGCAGTGCAACTGCCTCCGAAAAAATCCGGTCTGGATCTGTGCCTACCAGCCGAGCCGTCCCTGCCTCGACTGCCTCGGGACGTTCGGTGCTTTCCCGTAGCACTAGCACCGGCACTCCCAACGCTGGCGCCTCTTCTTGCAGGCCGCCAGAATCAGTCAGAACCAAGTACGATCTCTTGAGAAGGTACACCATCGATAGGTAATCTAGTGGTGGAGTGAGAACAATGTTAGCAATACCTCCAAGCATTCGGTGGACGGGTCCCCAAACGTTGGGACTACGATGGACTGGATAAATTATACGAACAAGCTCCCCGTACTCTGCAGCGATATTCTGCAAAGCTAGGCAAATATTCTCCAGTGGGCGGCCAAAGTTTTCTCGCCTATGGGCAGTCACCAGGATCATCCTCACGTCGTTAGTGTCACCAATCATACGTTGAAGATCCAAGTTGCCAACATTGATCGCATTGGTAGGTGGCTGCTCATCAGTAATCCAACGTAGCGCATCGATCACAGTATTCCCCGTGACGAAGATGGATTTATCCGGTACATCCTCGCGCAACAAGTTCGCGCGCGCTCGTTCCGTAGGGGCAAAATGGAGATCCGCTATGATCCCGGTTATCCGCCGGTTGACCTCTTCTGGGAATGGTTGCCATTTGTCGTAAGTGCGAAGCCCCGCCTCTACATGCCCAACTTTCAGCTTGGCATAGAAGGCCGCTAGGCTGGCAGCAGTACACGTCATTGTGTCGCCCTGTACCAAAACCCAGTCGGGCCTCTCGTCACGTAAGATAGGCTCAAGTTGACCCAAAATGGCTGAGGCCACTTGAGTCGGTGATTGGTTGTCCTCCATTACGTTGAGATCATAGCTAGGCACTATTTGAAATAGTTGTAACACCTGATCCAGCATCTCACGGTGTTGGCCAGTGATGCACACCAATGGATTGATTTCGTCAGAACGCCTTTCCAATTCTCTAACCACGGGCGCCATCTTGATGGCCTCTGGCCGTGTGCCGAAAACAGAGAGCACTTTCAACCGAGTGTCTCCCATTTCAAATCACCCTTACTTGCGCTGAGGGCCCACAGGACCTATATGTCATCCCCATGTCACTATAGCAACTAAGGACGTACCACGCCCAATCCGCTCACCAAGCCAGTAAACCGGATAGAGAGCCAACTGCAATGCTAATTTCTTACAAGATTCCAACTTGAACTTTCCGATTTCATTCGTGCCAGAAGTGACTTCGAGAGACGTTATGTTGAAATTGGTCCGCTCGAAAAGCAAGCGAAGGCTGAATGGGCTAAAACCTTGTATATGATATGGGTTCCGGAATGGATCCAAGCGAGAAGCAGTATTTCTTCCCATGAGTCGATAAATGATATGGCGGAAATCATTGATAAGAGCGTCCTCATTGGGGACCAGGAAAAAGGCCATGCCACCTGGTCTTAGGACGCGCCGACATTCGCGAAGGAAGCCCTCAGGATCTGTAACGTGTTCCAAGACACTATTCACGTAAATGATATCGAACGACTCTTCTGGCAATGCCAACTCTTGGAATTGCCCAATCAGCACTTGCACTCCGAGACGTTTACTGACGCTTTCCGCGTAGGCAGGGGTCACTTCCACCCCAACGGAACGCCACCCTTTATTCTGAGCTGCCTCGAGGGCATAGCCTTCACCACAGCCAATTTCCAGAAAATCGTGAACATCCCGAGTGCATAGGCTCTCTAGGCGTTGCAAGTTTCGTGTCGGCACGCTCACTCGCGAGCGGTTCGCATATTGCTCGGTGGGCTGGCCAAAATACTCATTGTCATAGAGAATCTCAAAATCCTCTGGGCTAAATGAGATGAATGGCGAGCAATAGTAGTAGTGGCAACTTCGACACTCAAGAACACGAACGCTATCAGCAGTATGCCTCTGCTCTGTTTTCCGAATTGCAGAACCTACGCGAGGTTTTCCGACGTCTCTCGTGTCCGTTCCCTGGCAGAGTGGACAAGACTCGAACGCCATCTGATGAAACTCCTCTTGAGGCCGTTTTGCTTTACTCACATTCGCATACGATCGCCAAACTCGAGACCGGTGGCGAAGATGGTAGCAGACGGCCTGCCCATATGCAAGTCGGACAGTGACGAACGACTTCCGCTGCCACTAGGAATATGTGATATTGCGTAAAAGGAGAGTGAATACTTGATCCATCTGAAGACACCATCTTTAGAGGGACTGCTGAGCATCCCATTCGCGGCTTAAGATACATTCGAGTTAGCGTCTCCTAATTATGATAATGGAGAGGCTGGACACAACGTTGAAGCTTGCAAAATATGGACGCCTCTAAAGTTGGCTCAGATTATGAGACAAGCGTGGGATCGAATTAAGAAAATAACTCAATTACCTGAGTAACCAATCTCCACCCAGTGGATTCGTGTCGGTCACTGGCACCCAAGATAACCGCCAGATATGGGTTCATGCCTCTGGCATGACTCAGCGTTAAGAATCGCTATGTAAGAACATGACTCTCGTACAAACTCCAAACATTATGCGAAGGCAAGCCTACACATCCGCGTGCGCTCTTGAGGTCATATACAGGCCTGCTACTGAAGCGACGAGCTCTCAGCGGAATCATAAGTGTGGTTGGAATAGCATCACAGTGGCACTACGTTTGGGCTGCTGTATTCCTCGAGGGCGTTACTCGTGTCAAGAATCAGAGTGGCAGCCCTCAAGAGGGTTTTGTAGTCCATTCCGGGATGGGGAGTAACAAGCACTACCACATCGGTTTTTTCTAAGGATGCCTCGTTAATGGGAACAGAGGACAGAACGCGACCCGCCAACTCCAGATGATCGATGAGCGGATCGTGATAGGAAACTACAGCTCCTCTCTGTTCAAGTAGCTCCATTATTTTCAATGCTGGTGCCTCACGGAGATCGGGTACCCCCGGTTTGTAAGTTACGCCACCAACAAGTATCCTGGCGCTATGGAGCGAAGTCCCACGCATCTGCATCAGTTCTTCTAGCCTATCGGCCACATATACAGGCATTGTACGGTTGATTTCGTGAGCGGCGGATATGAAGGCGGATGGTGCACCAACTGCCTGAGCGACTGAACGAAGGAAAAGCGGCGTCACTGGTATACACGCGCCTCCCACTCCCGCCCCAGGGGTATGGCGCATGAAACCGAAGGGTTTGCTGGCAACTGCATCCATCACCTGCCAAATGTTAACCCCAATTTTGTTGGCGAGTATTGCCATTTCGTTCACAAATCCAATGTTCACAAAACGAAAGGCATTCTCCACCACTTTGGCCATTTCTGCCACCTCGACGGAGGATACTGGAATCACTGTCCCAAGAAGGGGCGAATACAGTGCGCAAGCACACTCCAGACACTCCTCAGTAATACCGCTAACCAATCTGGGGATGTCTGCAACACGGAATTGTGCGTTACCGGGATCGACCCGCTCCGGGACGAATGCTAGAAGGAAGTCCACACCCACTTGATGACCGGCCTCCTCCAGAATGGGCAATACCACATTGCGTGTCACCCCTGGTGGGACGGTGCTCGTGATAACGATAAGTTGACGTTGGCGCATGTAGTGAGCGATGCTCCGGACAGCCATCTCTAGAAAATGGAGATCAGGAGCATTATCTTGGTCAAGAAGTGTAGGAACGCAAACAATCACACAGTCCGCGATACTAAGGTCAGAAAGTTCGCTAGTTACCTGCAGGGAGCCCTGTTGCTGAAGCCTCTGGAGTTCCTCATTTGAAACATCCACTGTCGGAGATAATCCGCGTCTAAGCAAGTCTATTCTTTCCTCATCTATATCAATGCCCAGCACCCTTGACCCTGCGTGTGCGACAAGACACGCCTCTGGCAATCCAGCAAATCCCAGTCCCAGTACGGAAATTGTCGCCTTTTTAGCCTTTATCTTCTGCAATAACATATCATTGCTGGTAGACACATTCCGACGCATCTATACCTCCTGTATCTAATGAGCACTTCTTCACTGTCTTACTTGCTATTTTAGGAATCCACTGGTGATGCACATCCATACACCATGACACCATGCGTGGGCATCACCCGCGTGAGTAGCAGGCTCGCGCAATGAGACATATGTATACCTAAGACTTCGGGATCTTCGAAACACGCCCCATAGTATAACCCCTCACTTGATCCAGATGCTCAATATGCCGAGTATTGCACGATCCAAACTTGACATCCATATTCACGATTCACGCTTAAGCTAGTCTGTACCTCAACCATAAAATGGCTCTTCACGATGCCGATTGAGAAGGTGGGTTAGAATGTACATTAAATCGTCTCGTTTTGGAAACATAACATCCCAGAACCTCGTTCCTGACCATTTGAGAACCACCATAAGCTGAAGGGTTGCACCCGCTATATTCGCCGCACTAGCAGCTATGGCTGCGCCAATTGCCCCTATTTGTGGTATCAAAATTAGGTCGATCCCTACCACAATAGCAAGACAGGCGAAGGCCACTTTCATCGAGACGTCTGGCCGCCCTCTCCCCGCGAGGTAAGATGAGGTCATCCCTCTAGAAGCACCGGCAACTACGCCTGGGAGAAGCAAAGTGAACAGCATCGCCGAAGCCTCGTATTGCGCTCCAAGAAGTATTCCCAACACTGGCCCCGCAAGAAGAGCTGAAATCAGTGCCAAAATTAACATGAGGACGAGTATGGTCCGATGCACCAGTGGGATCAGTTGATTGGCTGCCTGAATGTTGCTACTCGAGAACCGAACAAGCATCACGCGTTGAACACTCTCTGGAACCAGCAAGAACATTTGGGCAAACATCACCGCTACGGCGTAGTGCCCAACGGTGGTACCTCCTACGAAGAAGTATAATAAGAGAATATCAGATCTGGTGGCTATCAGATGCAGGAGATTGGCCACGTACGCCGCTCCTGAAAATCGGACCATCTGGCGGATAATCGCCAAGTCCAATGCAAAGTTAATGTGCACGCCCTCAGATTGCTTGACCAAGTAAATTATGACACCTGCATTGAGTGACGCAATCACGAGAGTAATCGACAGCAGTTCGAGAATGCCCACCTTAAGAAATATCATCAACATCATTATTGCTACTAGCTGCAGAAATCCTATTCCAATAGTCAAGAGATTTAGAACTGCTATGCGAGACTGCCCCAGCAAGATGCCCGAAAAATAGCCATGAAAGAGTACAGCTGGTGTACCCGCGACCGCGACGAGAATTAAAATCACAGTAACGCCTGGGAATAGCTGTTCCTGAGTGGCCAAGAAAAAGAGCAAGAAGCATGTGATGAGTAGAACGCTTACGCCCAAGCCGATACCCAGACTATTGTTTACGATGCTGTTCACACTATGATTCCGGGCGATATAGTAGACATTCGCACTCCCGATTCCCAAGGCACCAATAGCGTGTAAGATGCTCGTCGTGCTGATTAGCACTCCATAAACTCCTCGGTCTGCCGGACCAAGGAGTCGCGCAATGAGAATCCCGGTAACCGCGGCGAAAGTATATGCTATGATCCGTGTTCCTATCGTGCCGGCTACTGCCCGTGTAAGATTCAACTATTGTCTCCGATCAATTGCCAAGCCAGTCATCCGATATCCACATATCGCGATCGTGCGCTGAGACGATGCAGTGCAATCTTTTCGCCCTTCCTGTCTCCACGCGCAGTCCTAAGTTAGAGGAATACGACAGATCTTTGCCATCATTCCTTCTCATCGTTTGATGGATTTTCAATGCTCATTTCATACATCATCGAGGTTAAGGTCAAGTGACGGCTATCTTGATACGCGACCCGCCCCAATAATTATGGCTACCATTGCCCAAGGGATGAGCCCTCCCATTATCCCCTGAGTGCCGTGGAACGGCACTCCAGTAGTCACAGCTATTATGAGAAACCCCAGTAGACTTATCGCAACCCATTTCACCGTCTGCCGAAAGTAATCTTCCGTCAATGCCCGGATTCTAAGCAACGTGTGTTTTGCAGTCAGAAGCACTATTGCCACGAACGCAGCCATTCCGACTAGGCCTGTCTCAATCCCTATGTTGAGAAAATCTTGATGGGCATGTTCAAACACCGCAGATCGAGTTGGATCCCCAATACCCAGCGTCGGAAACATCCCTGGACCAATACCATATATTAGGGGGCTGGCCAGAACTTCCACAGAGGCCTGCCAGAGAAAAATCCGAGGCTTGCTAGTCACTGCTTCTTCGACTGAAGTTAAGTCTGGCCGGATATCTACGATAATCGCAGACAGATTCTGCATTAGGGGAAGCGCTGCAAGGAACAGGAATACCACTGCCAACATTATCTGGATTCGAACTCTGGGCATCACCCAGATTAGTGACGCTACTATAAAAAGCATAGCAATCCATGGCCCTCGTGACCCACTCAAGATTACCGCGGCCACAGTAAGGATCAATATAAATGCAGCTATTACTCGCCTAAGTCTGCCTGCTCTAGCGCTAAAGATAAATACAAGCGACACGGGGAGCAGGTATACCATGATAGCGCCAGAGAAGTTGGCGTTGCCCAGCACCCCAAACCGCGTGGCTTCTCCTTCAATCATGAGAAATCGGTATGTCTCCAGTGCCTGGTAAGCAGCTATTATAGCCAATCCCGTTAGCATTCCCGATAGCACGACATAGATGTCACGCCTGACGCGTAGAGAGCTGGCCAGTACGTAACAGAGAAGAATGGGAGCAACCAGCTCTCCTAGAAGCCAGACCATGCTGAAAACAGGCGCGCTAGAAAGCAAAGCTGAGACGATACCAGCCCCAAGAAGAACCGCAACCGCTAAATCGATCGGCGTTCGGATAGAACCACTTGCAACTCCTCGCATTCGCCCTATGACCCACCCGATGAATAAAGCGAAGATGAAAAGCACCTCTGGGCTGAGAACGGCTAGCTGACCCAAGAATGTATCTGCCACTGGATGAAGAGAGTTGACCAAAGTCTCTGATTGCACCCGAAGAGGGACAATGAACAATGACTGATAGAGGCCGGGTTCATGCCTTAACATTATGCTGACCTTGATAACGGTGAGCACCGGCCAGATGGCGAAATAAAGAGCAACAGCGTTCACTACACTGAATATGGACGTCCAAAAGACAGCGAATAGAGACGCATATGCCACCATAATGAGTATGGCAAGAGTTAATCCCCAAGTGTTGACCGCTACGACTGACACCAAACCGACGAGAAAGACAAGGCCGAGAAACATTAATGCGAAGAGAATGGCTAGTCTATGGCCGACTCGAGGTAGGGAAGAAGGAAAGGTGAAACTTACGCTCGACTTCTTAGACAAGAACACCGCGAGCAGTATGGATGCGACGACAACCGAAGGCATGAAACTATAAGCTAGGTTGAACAGTGATGGCCTACCATTAAGAAACTGGGCTAAACTGATCCCTACCGTTGCGGACAGTCCAATTATGGCAAACGCTGGAGCCACGCGGTTCAAAATCGCCCTACGCATCTCACTTTTCGGAGTTTCCAACGATTATCTACCGCCTCTCTAAGTTCATGGGTTCTGCAATATTAACCAGCATCTTATTCCAAAGCGGGATTGCATCCATAAGTCGTCAGATATCTGCAAATAATGAAGAGCCTAAATCCCCTTGCAAAACACCCCTGAACCCCGCGTGTAAGTGATGGTGTATGCCACATATCATCCAGCTAACTTACCTTACAACTCGAATGCAACACAGGCCGATCACATACAGCTATGCCCTGACAAGATGGGTTGGACGGAATCGCCAAGAACAGGGCATTTCGTTGCCAATTCCCAGAGTTCTTCTGTTCCACGTGCCGACGCTATTCATGTCTTGATTGCACACGTTAGATCGTCGCTCATAATATAATCAACACTCTTTCCAGAATAGATTCCATCTCGATAGGTTTTTCTCAAATGCACCCATCCGTACGTCCTGCGAATCCTGGGATGCTCGGATGTGGCTGCGCATACAGTAAGAAGCAACTGTTTCCACGGCATCTGTGATGATTTGCCTACTTTACTGTTAGCTACCCACTGGGGAGCTAGTGAAAGCATTGCGATCGATCGCCGCAATGATATTAGCTAGCTTGTACGAATCATGACGTGTTGGAAAAGAATCATCCACTACATCCGCCAGAATCACATGGCCCGCGAAACCGTTCACTTTGGATACAGACTCTACCGCGGCTTGGTTAATTTCCAATGGCAGATCACGCACTTTTTCGTTCACCACAATGTGTGTGACATTTACACCGGAATGTGCACGAAATACCTCTAGATGTTCCGCCACGCCGTAGGAATCGGTCTCGTGAGGCTGTGTGGCCACGTTACAGACAAAAACCTTCGGCGCATGAGATGCGGTTACCGCCTCACTTATTGCTGGAATCAGGAAATTTGGGATGATACTCGTATAGAGGCTACCCGGGCCAATGATTATCAGCTCGGCCTTGCGGATGGCTTCCAGAGCGGCTTCATTTGCAACAGCTCCTTTGGGCTCGATCCAAACGTATTTTAACGGCTCAGGCGCAAGGCCAACGGACGATTCGCCTCTCATGATTTGGCCGGAGATGGTCTCTCCCATCAGAACCAGGCCAATATTGTTGGACACCGGCACGACACTGCCGGACACAGCAAGAAGTCGCGCAGCGGCCTCAAGACCCTCCTGAAAACCACCTCGCCTGTCGTATAAAGCCGCTAGCAGGAGATTACCAAGGTTGTGTCCGTTCAAGTGGGATTCTACATCAAACCGATAGTCAAATACTTCCTCCATCAGTGAACCTGCTTCCGAGAGAGCGATCAAACAGTTTCTGGCGTCTCCCGGAGGAGGCATGTGCATATCCTCCCGAAGCCGGCCAGAGCTGCCACCATCGTCCGCGATGGTAACTATGGCAGTCAGGTTGCTCGATATCTGTTTGAGACCCCGAAGCAGAGTTGAAACTCCCGTACCACCACCAATGGCAACGATACGCGGTCCTCGAACCCTGTGCTGCATAAGATCCACTGCTGTCAAAATGTCTACGTCCCCTCGCCTTTGGGATACCCCAGAGATAACCCATATGTAAATCTGACGCGCAGACATTGCGCCTAATGCAACTCCAGCCACGATAAATATTGCGCCACGAACCATGGGATCAAGTCCGACCAGCGTTATGGTCCGCAAAGCCGGCAATATCTTGGGGCTTATGGACACACTCATGGCAAATCCAACCCCCAACCCGAATAAGGCCATGCCGAGCGCAAAAAGCAATAACCAGCGCTTCAAGCCTAGTCCTGGCCTTAACAATACTTTGATACGTGAATTCCACATGGAACGGCTCCGTCAGTTTAACAAAAAACCCGCTATTTCCTAACTACGGCCCTTTTGAACCCTTTAATAGGTCTTGATAGCAAGGCCAGCGCCCGGCGCGGCATCGTCTGAGGGAGATTACTTCCAATGGTGCCGTTCTTGTTATTAGAATAGCCATAGCCATAGCCATAGCCATAGCCATAGCCATAGCCATAACCATGCCCTCCATTCTTACTGGATGCTTTGTTGAAGACCGTTCCCACAATGGGGGTCCCTGACTGTTGCAACATCTGAGCCGCCCGTTTCACTGTTTCCCTTCTGGCCTTCCCTGCATCCATTACCAAGACTATGCCGTCAACCTGAGCCGCCATCACAATGGCGTCAGTAACCAGCAGCACAGGAGGGCTGTCGAGCATTACCAAATCTGCCATGCCAGTCAAGGTCTCTAACAATGTTTGAAAGCGTTGAGAACGGAGAAGCAGGGTCGGCTCCGGAGGCAGCGGCCCACTGGTAATCACCTTAAGTGTATCGATCTCCGTGTTTTGCATCACGTCATCCAGCGTGGCATCGCCCATTATTAAGTTGGTCAACCCCTTAGAGTTGTCCAAGCCAAATAACTGGTGAACATTCGGTTTCCTGAGATCCGCATCAATCAGGATCACAGATTTTCCGTCCCGCGCCACAGATACAGCCAGGTTTACAGAGGTCGTAGTCTTCCCTTCACCTGGAAGTGCACCAGTTACCAGCAAATATTTAACATCTCCTACCCCCACACCGTTAAACTCTAGGTTCAGTGCCATATATTTATATGATTCGGATAGAATACTCTCTTTAGACCCAATTATTGTCGGGGCGTCACCAGCACTTAATCTCTGATTCGCCACTGAACCAAGAGACGTAAGACCACCTAGGATAGACCCTGGAGAACCGGTAGCTCTCAAGTCTGTCATGCGTTCCAGCTCATCCGTAGACTTGATTCTATCGTCCATATGCTCAATCAGCATCACTAGGATCCCACCCAGCAGAAGTCCAGATATCGCCGCCAAGATCACATCAAGCTTGGTGTTGGGACTGGATGGTGAGGAGGAGGATATGGCCGGCTCCGCCACGCTAAGACTACTCAAAGTGGTTGCCTGAGCGGATATCACGCCAGCGTCTATGCTAATACCGTATTGACCGAGAGAAGCTTGAAACTGAGCGATCTCTGTCAACTGCCTGTCACGGAAGTCCTCGATGAAAATTTGCGCAGTAGCATTGGCTATTTGCGAAGCCATCTCAGGATCAGGATCACTAGCCATGATCTCAATGAGGCTGCGAGGATTCGTCACGCTGATCTTGGCAGAAAGACTCGCAGCAGAATAAGGCAGGGCCAATGAATCAATAACTTTATCCAAAATAGGACGCGTCTTTATAAGATCCCTGTAGTTGTTTGCCAGCTGTTGGCTTGCCTGGATTTCACTCGCAGATGGTATGCCGGGAGCCTGTCCACCCTGAACAAGTACTTTAGCAGTGGCATCGTAAATTGGAGTAATGGAGTTGCTCATGATGAAAGCCGCCGTAGTCACTCCAACGACACTCAGAGCAATAACCCACCATCTACGCTGAAATATCTGCCAATAGGTCCTCAGGTCAAGTTTTCCTTCAGTAATTTCAACTTCGCTCAAGTTGTTTCTTAACCCCTCTCGACAGACTGTTCTCGCAACATTAAGATGTCACAACAGTCAGAAACAATCCCAGTTTTAGCATGCATGATGCTATACTTACACAGTGCCTATGTCAAGAAAGAATGGTATAAGCTTCAGGTGTATATATTGACAGTAAACCTCAACAACCAACACTCGTTTCATTCTCCAATCAGCACCGCCATACAGAATGACACCACAACAGAATGCCATCTAATCTGACATTCCCTACCGCACCCAGCCGGGTATTTGTCATTATTGTCGGGTCATTTGTCCTTGCGCTCCTTGTCCTGTGGGGCGTAATGCGGACATTGGACGGAATACAGCAGGCCAAGCTGGCAAACAACGCCGTACAGAGCCTTGGCCTGAGTCTGGAAGCCTTTGAGAGCGGTCCCACACCTGAAATCGCCGTGCTTCAGGGAAGAGTCTCCTTTGTGAAGTCGCAATTCGGGACAGCCAGAAGCCAACTCACTCCGTTCCTACAGGTTGCTCAGTTTCTAGGTTGGGTTCCAGGTATAGGTGATGAACTGCGTAGCTCCCAGGATATGCTTAACCTCGGCAGCAACCTTGCACAGGCATCCCAAGACCTTCTAACCGCGGTGGAGATAGCTACCTTTCAGACATCACAAACAAACGTTCAACTTCTTCAGGGTAACCGCTTGAACGAGAGCGTGCTTCGAACCATGACAAATACAGAGCCCTATTTCAGCAGCGCCTTAGAGCAGATGGAGCAGGCCAGTGCTGTTATTGAGGTGTTGGAAGATCGAGACCTGTCGGGCAGCTTTCAGCGTATGCTGGCTTCGGCACAGAGAGTAACGCCTAGCATTGAGAACTTTGCACGTGCCGGACTTGCAGCATCCCAGATGCAACAAAGTTTCCTTGGCTATGACGAGCCTCGCTCATACCTGTTGATTGCCCAGAACAGCGACGAACTGAGAGCCACAGGCGGCTTTATTCCCGGAGCATGGGTGCTCACGTTAGATCAGGGCGAAATTGTTCAACTTAAGTTTTGGGACACGGTAGCCGTGGACAATCTAGATGCCAGCACTCCTCTTCCGCCCGAAGGCCTTTTGCAGTCGCTATGGGCCGGTGCCTGGCTATTCCGTGACGCGGGGTGGTACCCGGATTTCCCCACGTCAGCAATGGCGATGGAGCAGATATTTGAACTCAGTCAGCAACTCTCGGTAGACGGCACCATCGCCATTGACCAGTGGGCATTCAAGTCAATACTGAGCGCCATGGGTCCCGTGGCCCTATTTACTGGCGAGGTAATGGACTCCGAATCATACATGACCACGCTGGAGGAAAACACAGACATCTTTGGACGCGAGTTCATCGACGTTGTACTCGGAGCCCTCTTGGACAAGCTAAGGGAACAGGGCACCGACCGAAACCTGATAGCACTCCTTGCCTCACTTAACAAGAGCCTCAACGAGAAACACCTGATGATGTTCTTTCACGATCCAGCCCTTCAGGAAGTGGCCGACAGAAACGGATGGAGCGGTGCGGTGCAGGACGTACCAGGCGATTACCTCATGGTGGTGGACAGCAACGTGGGGTTCAGCAAGGTAAACAGGAACGTAGACCAAAGCCTCACATATACTGTGGAATTGGATTCCGATGGGGAATCAATGGCAAGACTCGACCTCCTCTACACAAACCATAGCTCGGAGGTGACGCGAGACTCCTGTGCCATCCAAGGCCAGCGGAGAGGCCTTTCATATGAGCAGCAAAAGAACACCTGTTATTGGGACTATCTGAGGGTATATACACCGATGGACAGCACGTTTGTCAGTTCCTCTCCCTTTCCCATGCCGCATGGTGCCCTGTACCGCCAAATCGGATACAACGACATAGAGGACACCAGCAGGACATACACCGAGAGTGGCAAGTCCGTATTTGCAGGCCTCTTCAACCTTGAAGTCGGGACAAGCAAGAACGTAGCTTTCGCATACACGCTTCCCACACAGGTTGTCCGAAGGGAGCAAGGTCGGCTGAGCTACAGTCTCTTCCTTCAGAAGCAACCCGGGACTGTTGGCACGCCTGTTGAGGTCAATATTCACCTACCCACCGGCTACTGTGTACGCCAGTCCACTCCCGGCATCGCCTATCTTGGGACTGACCAAGTGCAGTTCACGCTTGAACTAGACTCTGATACCACATTGGAGGTTGACCTGGAGTCCAAGTCAACATGCCAACTCTCTGAGACAGGTTCTCCGTTACTGACAGATGACCTGGCGGAAGGGATCACAAGGACAGCCTTCGCCTCCGTGATGGTAGAGCCTGCTACGACTGGCCTCGCCCTGAGTAACATCCAGATATCTCCACAAGACGTAACGCTAATCCCCGGTCAACGGTTTCTTTTCACTGCCGTGGCACTTGACGTGAATGGGAAGCCTGTCCAGGACGCTCAAATCCAATGGACCATCAGGAATCCTGCGGCAGGCACTATCTCACCCTCCGGGCTATTCACAAGCGGAACTATGCCCGGAACATACCCGGGCGTAGTTGAGGTATCGGCCACATCATCCAAGGGCAATGCCTTAACCAGCACCACGGTAAACATCGTCACACGTTTCGAGGCCGAGGAGCGCCTACTGGACTCCGTGGTTGTGTATCCATCTGATATCACAGTTAGACCAGGGCAAACAGCGGGCCTCGGCGCTTTGGGATGGGACAAGCGAAGCAGATTTGTGCAGAACCTCCAGTTTGCGTGGGTCATGGTAAACCCGGAAGCTGGCACCATAAACCAGTTAGGTTTCTTCAAGGCGTCCTCTACACCAGGCCACTATCCAGACGCTATAGAGGTTACAGTCAACCAGGACACGCCGAAAGGGCCACGGCAGAGCCGGGCGCTGGCCTCCATCACAGTCAGTGCGGCTGTCAGTTCAGGTGCACTGACTCAGGTCGTGATGATTCCACATCGAGCCACCCTCACACAGGGACAGCAGGTCACCTTAATAGCCAAAGCCTTTGACAGCGGTGGGCAACCCGTGAGTGGCATTGAGTTTACCTGGGAGGTAACTCAACCTGCGGCTGGTGAGATGGTACGTCCCGGAATTTTTATAGCTGGTAGTGAGACAGGACTGTACCCGGAAGCCATTAAAGCTGTGGCAACTCAGAACACCCCGGAAGGTGCCGTGCACGCACAGACCAGCATCGCCGTAACGGTAGTCACTCAGAAGGTTGTCGGAGACCTCTCCACCGTCCAGTTGGTGCCGTCTGCGGTAACACTAACATCAGGCCAGGGTATTGTGTTCACATCATTTGGGATAGATTCCAACGGCAATCCCATTCAAGGAGAGGTTGAGTGGGAGGTGGTTGAGCAAATCGCCGGCTCAATCAATGACTCAGGTGTATTCAAGGCTGGCGCTGAGCCTGGCAGGTACAAAGACGCTCTCAAAGTCACAATGATTCAAGAAAATGATGGGCAGAAGATCATTCTTGAGACCCACGCGACGGTGAACGTGGTTGGGCCACTGGACAGCATTAAAATAACCGAGTCTACCACCACCCTAGAGTCTGGACGGTCAGCATGGCTATTTGCCGTAGGATACGATTCCAACGGTCTGGAGATACCGTCTCTGCAATTCCGATGGAGTGGGGAAGATCCCCGCGCGGGGATCATTACTAACTCCGGCTTTTTTACCGCAGGCCCCGAACCAGGCAGCTACGAAAACGTCATCAAAGTAACCGCTGTCGAGCTGAATACGAGTTGAGTCACTGCAACATCTACAGTTCATCAGCGAGAACAGGCAGGGGTCTCCACAATGGTAGGTATGCTCTGGCCTTGTTTGTCATTGGGGCGTCCGTTGTATTGATGGTAGGAATGTCGCTGGAGGGACTGTGGATAAATCAAGTTGCCGCCGAAGATGGCGGGAGCACCATACCAATCCCTCCACCGTACCGACCAACACCACAAGCTACTGATAATGCTCCATTCGAGACCCCAACTGCCACCAGCAGACCTATCACATCACCTACGCCATCCGAGACCCCAACTGCCACCAGCAGACCTATCACATCACCTACGCCATCCGAGACCCCAACTGCCACCAGCAGACCTATCACATCACCTACGCCATCCGAGACGTTCGCTCCGGCATCAGGTCAGGGAATTTCGGCGGCTCTGTGGTTTGGAATCGGACTGGGGGCAGTCAGTCTGGCAGGACTGGCGGTTGGCATTTTCGTTCTTGTATCTTCCAATAGGCCCCGGAGTGATTCCTAATGTTGCACACCGCAAACCGCATGCTTCATGACAAGGTTGTGCTACCTATTGCCAAAGCCATGCACCGATTACAACGCAGGGATATAGGCATAGGCCTTATAACAGCAAGCGGTGTGGTACTAGTTTCAACCGTGCTGTTCTCACTCTGGGTCCTCAACGGAGAGAATGATTCTCAACCTCAAACGGTCTCCGTACTCTTTGAGATTTCGGTTCCACAAGAGGTCAACATAACAGAGACTTTCAGAGGATCGACAGCGAGCGGCTCACCGCTTGAACTGACTGGCAGCACCGTAGCTTTCGCGTTTCTGGAAGGTTATCTAGAGGCAATTGACCTGCCATTTTCATATTCATCCGGGCAAAATATAGCTTCATTATCCGATGCCAGTTCTGGTATATACCTAGAGCAGGACGATACAGGAAAACGAACCATCCGCTTCCCGCTTCTCTCCACCCAAGAGGGTATGACGATGATAATCACAGGGACGGTGGAAGCCGTTCAGACGCAGGATCAAGGCTCTAGGACGCGCGTCTCACTGTCCCAAATGAAGGCCACGGTTAATATACCCTCAGTACAGGTAGTGCAAGCTGTCGGCTACATGGCTCCGTCAATAGCAGAGAGCCAGCTTGTGTTCGAGTTACACCGTCTACCCACGGATGCCCGTCTGACGATGAGCCGAATAGATGAGTTTGATGTATCGACGCGCTCATCCATCGACTCCGTACTGGATGAAACTAAAGGACCGTGGGTCGCTGCCCTGTCTATTGAGGCAAAGCGAATAAACCTGGATAACGGCGAGGATGTGGGGGAGGCTTCTTTGTATATCACTTTACCGAACCTGGAACAGAGATTACTGGATGGTCTGATAGCGGTGCACGTTGACGAAGCCGGACACGCAGAACAACTGGTATCGGAGGTTGTTTCGACAACCGGCGATGAGACTGTGATACGGTTCGTGTCTCCTCGTGGTCTGTCCATCTTTACCGTAATGGTTCCGAGTGTAGGTCTGGAAGCTACCGTGACGCCCGCCGCTACGTCAGGGGTCACACCTTCCTCATCACCATCTCCCACATCCTCCGCAACTTTAGCCCATACTCCAACCGAAGATGCCACTCCAACCCCGTCGCCGCCTACAGTTGCCACAGTACCAGTGACAACAGGCGCAACTGCAACAGCTATGACCACGTCAGTGCCCTCCCCTACCACAATCATCAACTTAACTCCTACAACAGAGGTGACGATAACTCCGACGTGGATACCCACCCCGACACTAAGCCCAACGCCGACGCGTACACCGTTACCAAAGCCGACTCCAGTTGCCACAGTGCCAGGGACAACAGGCCCAACGGCAACAGCGACGGCCACGTCGGTGCCCTCCCCTACAACCATCAGCTTAACTCCTACAGCAGAGGTGACGATAACTCCGACCGGAATACCCACCCCGACGCCAAACCCAACGCCGACAAACACGCCAATACCCACCCCGACGCGTACACCGTTACCAACGCCGACAACCACGCCAATACCCACGCCGGACGAACACTACGCGGCCATCGTCCACACGAGCGACCCCGTGGCACAGCAGTGGTTTCTGGATACCCTAGATACCAAATGGTTCCTAGACTGGAACAGCAGCATGGATGTGATTCCGAGCGGGCACGAAAAGCTGATCACAATAGGCAGCCTCCCGGGGCCTTCAGCCCAGACAATTCAGGACATTGTTGAGGTAGCTCCAGGTTCTGTGTGGTACATAGTGGGTGAGCCAAACCGCAGGTCAGGCTACGGTGCCACTGCCATAGTTGCACAACTCCACAACCTGTACACAGCGATTAAAACCGCCGATCCCACGGCCAGAATCACCAGTCCATCTATCTTGAACTGGGAGTTCACCTGTGTTGGTTGTGGGGGATTTCAGAATGGCAGGGAGTGGGTCACTGAATTTCGTGCCGAATATTCGTCCCAATATGGTATGGAGCCACCATGGGATATCTTAGCCATAGACGTTTATCCATTGGACTGGTGGACTCTACCAACAGTAAACGCCCAGCTGTCAATTGCTCAAGTCAATGATATGCGAGCATATTTAGACTCAACCGAACTAAGTGACAAACCCATCTGGATAACGGAACTGGGCGTCCACTGGGGTTATGACAGTATGTTGTTCCCCGCAGATGAGGGATACGACATCTCTTGTGGTGGGCTTCCACAGCCCACCGGAGCCTATCAAACCCAAGCTGTCATCAACTATCTCAACGAAGTTTTTAACTGGCTGGACGCAAATGCGTCCAGCCATACAATTGAGAAATGGTTCCTATTCACCACATACAGTAACATCACCACATGCAACCCCAGCGCGTACGCAGGCCTAACCCTCTTCGATGGCCCCGATGTAGGTGCCGCTCTGACTGAGGTGGGTCAATTTTTCAAGAATAGGGTGCTTGGCATCTCTCCGTAGTCCTTCGCATACTTATAGCCATCGTTTTTGAAACGATAGCTATAAGTATGATGAGCCCATGAATGCCGCATTAAGAGACTTCATCATGCTAGGTCTGTGCTGCTTCCTCCCAAATTGACGACGAGGACTCCATCTTCATAGACACAGAGTTTGCAAAACTAATTGAGTGCAGTAAGTGATACAGTGGAGATAATCTCCCCAACCGTCGAACTCGGAGATTACTTCATAGTTATACATGCTTTCGTGAGTCGAGAGCGAGCAAAATACGTATTGAGCATCGAATAGCGACGCCGGATTCGGCTGAGACAACATGGCATCACGTGCAGCAGGATTAGCAGCCTCATTCGTGGTTGATTTCGGTATCTCCACTTCTAATGACATTTATGAGGCGACGCCACAGCTGGTTCAGCAGATCAAGGTGCTCAACTGAGGCGTCCACCAATCCATAGCGATGTGCCGTGTATGCCGTTGTAATGGCTTGAATTTCTGGCTCTCCAGGCGGAAAGCCTGCTTGAAGTCTCTCCTGATACTCATACGGAGTCTCCGGCTGCCGACGTGGAAAGCCAGCCATGTGCCCTTCCTTCAATAGTCCTTGGTATATTTGTGGGATCGTGAGCATGTGATCTGCAAACTCTCCTACTACCCCAATCCCTACCGAGTATGAAGGAGTATCCGACATTATGTGCTTTTGCCTCTTGAACCTGCCCGTAAATCTGGCCAAAAAAGACCGCAAGTCCAATTGGAACCCATCCCATGACCAGATCGACTCACTGACTTCCTCGGCACCGTCGTCGTCCTCTCTATGACTCCGACTACGGTGAAGAGCACGAACAATGATGAACATGAACAGCAACACCACCATCACTCCGATAATCAATTTCAGGGCCAGTAACGCCTCCGGTGGGATAGCGTGAGCACCATGGCCTTCCACCGCCATACGCAGTTCGCCAGGACTTAGAACGTTAAAGTTCGTTGGACGTTCAGCGCGTCCAGTTAGGCCTGCAAGAAAGCGCAATACGTATATCAGCCCCGCGACAAGCGCTCCGAAGGGCACCGCGATGATGTAGATGAAAGCTGTAATTACCCAGTTTGTCAGCACACCAAGAGGATGAATCAATGACGTTGCTAGATTGAAAGAAAAGGCGCTAGCTGTGACCAGAGAACCAGCGAGAATGATGATAACGATTCCAATGAGCATAGAAACCCATCGTTGCCCAAGTATTCCGGATGAACCATCCCTGTGAAGCATCTCTTGCCGAATAGAATGCAGATTGAAGAGACCAAGTGATAACAGCCCCATTGAAAAAAATCCAAGGATGTAGAGGCCAGTCGAAGTCTCCACTCTGTCAGGCCCTGAGATATAGCTACGCAGAACCACGAGAAGGACTAAGGCTAGTAGGCCCACCAAGAACCTGTGGTAGAGGTCTTCGAATGAGGGATTGTCACGCCCAGCAGAGATACCACGCCAGAGGAGAATCGCTCCAAAGGCCAGCCCACCATAGACAAGCGACTGATGTTCCAGCGCATATTTCATCCAGCCAATGTCCCAGATGAGATATCCTCCATCAATATCCAGACGAATCACAGCCGCCAATAGAACAACCAGTACTGGGATCACAAGCAGATAGGTACGTGAGGGTATCCAGTTTCTAGTCAACGAGTGGCGTGATAGTGCCTCGGCGACCACCGACAGCGCGAGGGCGCCTCCAAGAGTCATTGGAGGCTCGGACCATTCCATGGCCTTCCACTCTCCAATCCAGGCAAACCAAGGATAGAGCCACATGACATCCATCAGCACTGCCAGAATGGAAATGCCTCGCTCAGGCCCAAAACCACGTATAAGAGTCACTGCTGCCCTATCTGACCTGTCGTCTGCGCCTGAACCAATTCCAGCTCGCGCCAGTAAACCCGATCTGAGACATGGTACACAGGAATACCGCCCAAACTAAGGCCATCTCCTCGCTCTCCCACCAGAATAAGCGCCACTCGCCTTCCAGCCCTCCGGAAGCGGGTTAGAGTAGCCAAAAGCGACTCGCTAGGCTCGGCAGTGATCACCACAATGGTGGCGGACACGTGGACGTTCCGCGCCTCCCTGTTCAGAAGTTGTTCGATAGGAAGAGCCGGCCAGCCCTGTACCTGTGCTAGGGCCTCCAGCACTTGTTGAAATTGACTCGGGTGATCCGAAGACGGGAGTTTAATCAAGCCATCCTTGAATAGATAAGGTTCGTTGACGTACAGCCCTGTACGATAACTTTTCCCGACAGCGTGATTGGCTATGGATGCTACAACAATAACTCCTGTCTCCAAAAGCTGCTCCACCCGGCCCCATATGGGTGCCTCGACAGTACGTACGTCCAGGAACATAGCGAGGTCAACCGTGGTCGTCGGCTCAAAGACTCGACTCTGTAGCTGTCTCAGGCGGGCGGTGGCCTTCCAATGAATATGCTTCAATGGGTCTCCCGGGGCGTATTCCCGAGTTGTGACAACCCGTACGGGATCATCAAAGAGGTGGCGTCTCACCCGCAAGTCTCCAAAGATTGCCTTGGACGGTATGCCAAGATCCTCCAACGGGACAATCCGTGGATATACCAGCAGGTAGTCCAGTTTCTTATCGATGGTCTCTTTGTGGAAGAAGCCAAAGAGGTCACCCGAGCGTATGATGGCAGGCCCGAAGGTGAAGTATCCACGTTTGAGGCACTGAACCGAGTACTGCCGGATGAGGCGGTTGTACCAACTTAGAGACGAGAAACTGTATAGTATTGCCTTCCCATGTCTATGCGCCGGGGTAGTTTTGTGCTTCAGAAACGACATATCTTCCGGCACCTCGTCCTGAACATGTACCCAGGGCAAGGGCAGTATCTTATTGTTCGCCAAGCGTGTGTTCAGAACTATCGTATCGCCAAAGAAGACCCTTCTGTCGCTAAGAGTACGGTCGTACTCCACCCTCTCAAGGGCATAGTGTGCCCAGAGCCGGGCGATACCTGAGGCGAGAAATAAGAGCAGTGCCATCATAAGGAGCAACGCCTCTTGCAAAGCCAAGGCGGCCAGCACCAGCGCAAACGTAATAAAAAGCCAGGAACGGCCCAACATCGCTAGTCGCCCGCGGCGGGCTCCACGGTCGATCCCTGCTCCACGGGCACCGAAACGGAGTCCAGCACCTCACGCAGAATATCGGCAGCGGTGTGCCCACGCAGATGGCTCTGCGCATGGGGTATGATGCGGTGCTCCAACACAAAGAGCGCAAGGTACTTAACGTCATCTGGGATGACATAGCTGCGGCCCCGGACGGCTGCCAAGGCCTGAGATGTGCGCAACAAACCCAGCATAGCACGTGGGCTTGCCCCCAGTTCCACCTGTGGATGCTCCCGCGTAGCATGAACAATCTTAATGATGTACTGGCGGATATCAGGCTCGACCGAGATGTTACGACAGGCCTGTTGTAGCTCCAAGAGTTGATTAGCTGAGAGCGCCGCGCTCAATTCTTCTATGGGATTTGCCTGAGCAAAGCGCTCCATAATAAGCTCATCTTGCGCTTCGGTTGGATAGCCCATCCGTACCCGCATCAGAAATCGATCGAGCTGGGCTTCCGGGAGTGGGAAAGTGCCCTCCAACTCCACAGGGTTCTGTGTAGCCAGCACCAAGAAAGGGCGTGGAAGTGGCCTTGTATCGCCCTCCGCAGTCACCTGCCGTTCCTCCATAGCCTCAAGGAAGGCAGATTGAGTTCTTGGAGTGGCTCGGTTTATCTCATCGGACAGCAGCACTTGGGTGAAGATGGGGCCGGCACGAAACTCAAAGTCACTGGTTTTCTGATTGTAGATATATGTACCGGTTACGTCAGATGGAAGCAGGTCAGGCGTGCACTGAATACGATGGAATGTGCAACCCAAGGAACGGGCAACCGCCCTTGCCATCAATGTCTTGCCCAAGCCAGGCACATCCTCAATGAGCACATGTCCTTCACACAACACCGCCACCAGCACCAGCTCCACAACATCTGATTTACCAACCACTACCAGCTCAATGTTGTCGCGTATTTTGCGGGCGGCGGTGGCTATGGTCTGTGCAGTCATTTGGACCAATTGATGTCTCCTTTATCGTGTTTGATTTGATTTGACCTTATAGGAAGGACTACATACATAAACTCACGAGTGATCTCATGTATTGACCTTAGATTGCACGCTAGGATTCATATGATGCGGCGTGAAGATTTAGCATTATAGCACGGCAGACGCGATACAAGACCTACATTGTTACCAGGAACCATCAGGTCTGTTGCTGCAGATTCGCTCTAAGAGAGTGCAGCAACGCGTCCGCACTGCACGAGGAGGTTGATACCAGCTGACAACTTCTCCATCTCGTCAATCTCTGCCCAGACAGAAAGAACAACCACTATAACTCGGTCTTTTCAACGCTAGCAAAGCGGTGCATGCACTGTCTAGCTGTATTATCACCAAGTTTTAGCTGAGACTGACACCACTTTTATGCTATGCAATCCTTAGACATTTTATCTATTCCAAATATAGCAAGCCCAAAGCTTAGCCATGTTGCTGAAACCAGAGAGCAGTCAGTTTACCATGGCATGAAACTATAAAAGACAATCTACAATATACACATATATCGGTTTCATACTTTCATGGATTCAACAATTTAGTATCCAATTTACACTTCATATGCATTTGGTTGATAAGAATAAATGCACATTGGAACAACATTACGTCGCAGATATCCTAATATGTTAGTATGTGTTCATGGCTATAAGATTGAGGGAGCTCCGGGAATCCAAAGGGATGTCTCAAAATGATCTGGCTAGACTTTCCGGGGTATCCACACAGATTATTGACCGCTTAGAGCGCGGTAATGACCGTCACGGCTTCAAGAATGTTAAGAAGCTCGCTCATGCTCTTGGGTTGAACCCAAATGAACTTATTGCTCAGACGAAGGCAACTAGGAATGACGAGTTTGCTATGCACAGATTTCCCAGGGTGCAATCAACGATAGATGACATAATCGCCGAATCCATTGAAGAAACATCAGAGATAGACCACGATAAAGCGAAGGCAAGCCTGATTGCGATTATGAGTGCCTATCTTAGAGCGGCAGAGTCAAGTGGCACAGCTGCAATTGAAAACTTTTCGGATGGCTTTAAGAGGCACATGGAAGAACGCTACCCAGGGACTGAAAACCAGGCAAATTTCGAAGCCGTACACAAACTATATTCCAAACTGGTGATCTCTTTGGGGTGGGAAGCGATTCCCTGGTACCCATAAATCTCTTCAGCTGGCAACTCAGAGCCGATGTACCCAGCGCCAGTTCCACTATGACCTTCATTGTGCTGTACGTTGTTGCTATTATGTTGTATTTAACTGTCGCAGACTGGACTATGAGACGCCTCCGTAGTGATAAAGCCACTTGTCATATCGATCGGATTGTTCTTCTTACTCCTTTGATGCGTTAGCCCATCGGCTACTGCAGAACCACGACCAACAGCCGGCATCCGGGCGACTACCGATTCAGCTGTGCTGGCCACAATAGAAGCACTACCTACGCTAACTGCTGTGTCTACACCTACGCTTGCACCAGACGCCCTCTGGGCCTGGGGTTATAATTGGCACGGCCAGCTTGGCGACGGCACCACCACCAATAGGCCCACTCCTACCCAAGAATCTACTTGTGCGACCGACTGAGCCGTTATCTCAGCTGGTTTTGACCACACTATTGCCCTCAAGTCAAACGGCATCCCGCCCGCACCCACGTACACATCTACATCATAAACGTCAACGGCACGGATCAGACACTCGTCACGCCCACGCGACCCAGATGCTCCGTCAGGGAAGTGCATCCAAAGATCGCGCAGGAATATCTTGGGCATACCACGATTGCAACAAGCAACCGCTCTTCGCTTTGAAGAAGGCTTGATGATTGACAAGCCTGAGAAAGCCATTACCGAGCCAGTTTCGAGCTGCATTGGTAGAAAAACTGGTGCAGTAAATCCCTATCTATCGCCTACGCCCACAGTATCTTCCTGTGCCTCAGAGCCTTCTGCAGGCTCGGCTGGATCTTCATGTCTCGAAACTCGCAGATGGTGAAGTTCAAGGGCTCCAGGGACTCGTCATCATCACTCTCCCCCAAACAAGCGCCGCGGGCCGTTCACAGTCATATCTTGAATTGCCTCTTCACTTACTCCCAATTCACGCAAGCGGGGCAGGACACGGCGAATAATGAAACAAAAGTCATCTGGATTATAAACCTTGCGCATTTCCAGTACGTCTGGAGGATTGGGACGAGGTCCGCCCCAATCATGCGAAAGAGTTGTATGATCGGCATATCCCATGTCTACCAATTGTTTCACAACCTGAGTGCGTTCATCCCATTTGAGACCGCTTACTCTTCCTCCAGGGTAGCGATCCATACCAAGGAAACATCCCTTCTCAAGAATGCCGGTTAGGTAATCCATGTTGTCTGTATCGTTACTGTGACCAATACAAACTTTCCCCATATCTACGCCCTCGTCCTGAAATATGGCCACTTGGTAATCCCCTGCTTTAGCGAGAGCTGCAGTATGTGTTGCTATGGGAACACCAGTATGATTGCAGGCTCTGGCGGCAGCTCTGAGAACTAATTCGTTGGGCCATGTCAGTCCTTCTTGAGTTAAGTGCTCAACATCAGTAGCTACTTTGATTACTCCTGCCTTGACTCCAGTCCCCTCGATACCGACCTCTATTTCCCTGATAAAGGCTCCTGCCAATTCATCGGGACTAGAACCAGCGGCAATCTGCCTTGGGATGTCTCTCCAGAGACCCGTACAGATTATTATGTTTAGATCCACTTGGCGTGCGACCTCTTGTAATAGCCTCATATCACGTCCCAAGTCCATAGTGGTAACGTCTACGATGGTTCTAACTCCTTCCGAAGCTGCTTGGTTAAGTGCAGCTACGCTACGAGCCACATCACCTTCATGATCAAAAAGCTCTGGAAAAGTATATGGAACCCCAGCGGAACTCTGACGTATATGTTCGTGCGTTAGAGTGAAACCCAAGTCGTTAACGTCTATCGGACCCAGGATTGTATCTACCATTGGCATGTTGGACTCTCCTTCCTTACATCCTCAGTATCTTCATGTCTAATCAACCCGCACCAAGCCTGCACTGTCCGAGGCCCTAACCACTGCATCCAGAGTGTGGTGCCGACGGGCCGCCTCTTGAAAGTCCGGTGGAGCCTCGCCACCCTCTCTTATAACCTGAGCGAATCGCCTAAACATTTGGCCCATATTCACCGCTACACCTTCTGGCACCTCAGCAGGCACCCAGCGCAAAGTCTCTGGTGCGCTTAATTCTAACAAACTGTCATCCCCACTCTTAGCTCCCATGATCATCGGATTTACCATCTCTACCATCTGGTCAGAAGATGCGATGAGTGTACCCTCGGTTCCATATGCCTCCATCCGGAAGGCGGTGCCATGCCAAGGTATACTTGCCACGTGAGCCGAAACTAAGCCCCCATGCGTCAGGCGTCCCACTAGGAGAATATTGTCTGGGGAGGTCACATCCACCTTGCGTTCTGAGTCGGCTACTGCCCATTGTGTGACTTGCGTTCCCACAATTCCTGCTACATCGGACAGTTCTCCTAAGCACCAGAGAAACACATCGAGGGCGTGACCAGTTGCGATGTTCAGAGTATTCGCGCCAGCCTCTTTCTTGGCACCCCAAGTATTCCCCTCAGAGCGCGGGCGCATGAGCCCCGGTAAGAACATGGTCATGTTTGCAGAAAGCAGTTGCCCAAGATAACCTTCGGATACAAGCTGGCGAAGGTACATGAAGTTGGGAGCGTACCTAGACTGAAGACCCACCATGGTACGGACACCTTTGTTCTTTGCAAGAGTCGCCATCTCGTCGGCCTGGGTGGCATTAGCACCCAGAGGCCATTCGCAAAAAACGTGCTTCCCTGCCTCTAGGGCAGCCATTACTACTTCATAATGATACGGCGCCCTCACGCATACATC
>Ga0302133_10000231_pt1 | contig 33575 bp, 26 predicted proteins | sample CB9_331_MG_FD_203121 | JGI IMG/M metagenome (GOLD analysis project Ga0302133, IMG submission 203121) | Marine microbial communities from Western Arctic Ocean, Canada - CB9_33.1 | ecosystem: Environmental > Aquatic > Marine > Oceanic | place: Canada: Western Arctic Ocean | collected 2017-09-19 | reverse complement strand
GCCGTCAGCCACCACGTCCATCTGTTCATTGAGCAACTTCCTGAAGAGGATGATTCCAATGTCTGACTCGCCCAGCCGTTCGTAGCTGCGTTGCGCGATGGGTCCTTGGGTCGCCCACGCCACGTAGTCCTGGTGCAAGATTGGGTCCAGCATGAATCGACCGTCGCTGTCGTAGAGGGGGACGTACCGGTAGGGGATCGTCTGCTGCGTGAGTCTCGGCGTACTCGGCGCCCCTTGCCACGCGTAGCAAGTGAAATGCATCGTGCTCACATCATCGATCGGAACACGAAATTGCATCGTGCAGCGTCCTTCGCTTCCCACGTGAAGAATATTGGGGAAGAGCGCAGGATGTCCTCGCTTCCAATCATCGTCGTCCTCAGTGAATCCCTCCTCGACGCGGCGCTTGATAATGCCGTTCTCGAACACGTCGAACTTGATTTTGAGGTGTTTCCCCCGGCCCGCAGGCAGCTCATGCTTCGCGTTCCGGACGTAATTGGTCAGGTATGCGTGAAGCCATTCGTTGTGGACGGGATCGAGAGAATTCTCCTGGCACTGCAACCAGTTGCAGGGCAGCTCCACGATACCGATATCCCGGACCGCACTCTCCCACACCAACGGCTCCCAACGAGGAAGTAACGGTTCCGGCAGAGGCCCGAGGTAGGCGAACAACAGTCCAGCCAGTTCCTGGACCGGATAGCCCGCAATTTTCACTTTTTCCTTGAACCGCCCGTCCGGATGGACAGTCTCCTCAAACGGCTGCTCGATACACTGCCCACTTTCATCGAACATCCACCCGTGGTACATGCAGCGCAGGCCGTTCTGCTCAGGAATGCCATACGAAAGATCGACTCGCCGGTGTGGACAAAGGCGCTCTATGAGCCCGTAAGTTCCGGAGCGGTTCCGGTAGAGGACCAGATCCTCACCAAGGAGCCTCACCGGTTTGGTCGCCCGATGTTCTAGTTCGGACGTTGCAGCGACTGGGTGCCAGTAACGACGAAGCAGCTCGCCACCCGGGGTTCCGCGTCCGACGCCCGTTAGGCGTTCATTTCGCTCAGCGCTCAGCATGCGGTTCCCCTCCATGGGACGCGGTTCCCTGTCTCAGTCATCCTCAGCATCATTGGGGCCCCTGCTTGCGTGAAGCGCTGATTCGCCAGAAATTGGCCATGCGGGGAGGAGCGCGGCGACTCGCGCGCAGCATAGCGCGGGCCGGCCGAGCCAGCAACTTGTCGAGCCAACATCACCGACAGCCGCCGACAGCCGCCGACAGCCAATCTACCCCTGGAGCGGATGCAGGGGCACGATCGCAACCGGCCCGCCATGCGCCGCGGCGTCGGGAACAGACCCGTCGCAGCTGCAGGCACTTCGGCGGGTCACGCTAAACAGCCAACGAATCTGCCCAGACAGCCTAAAGACCGTATTCTTCGAGGAAACGCAACCATATCTCACTGAGCGTCGGAAAGGCAGGAGTGGCGTGCCAGAGCCGATCGAGGGTCACCTCACCCACGATCGCGATAGTCGCGGCATGCGTGAGCTCTCCGACACCGGGTCCCACGAACGTAGCCCCAACCAGCATGCACCGGTCTTCGTCCACGATGAACTTCACGCCACCGACCGTGCCTTCGCCCAGCAGCGGAGCCGCCGCCACGCCCCATCCCATCTCGACAACCTTGATATTGATGCCCTTATCGCGAGCAGCCCGCTCGCTGAGCCCGACGCTGCCGATCTGCGGGTCGGTGAACACCACCGATGGCACCGCGACATGATCCGCCCAAGCGGAAGTGCCTAGGCCCAGGATGTGGTCACCCGTCTGACGCGCCTGGTACTTGCCTTGGTGTGTCAGCAGCGCCCGTCCGTTCACGTCTCCGATCGCATACAGCCAGCCGCCTTCGACGCCCTCCGCCTGGAGGTGGTCGTTGACGGCAATGAAGCGCGCGGGTGAGACGCCGACGGTTTCCAAACCCAATCCGTCCACCGCGCCGGTTCTTCCTGCGGCAATAAGGAGTTCAGTTGCGGACAGTTCTGTCCCATCGTTCAGCTTAACAACGACGCCGACGCTACTCCGGCTCGCAGAGGACGCGATTTGACCCAGATGGAACACCACTCCTTTGTCTTCAAGCGACTGGATCACCGTTTCAATCGCGAACGGTTCCAGGGTGACCGAATCCTTGGGCAGCGCAGCCTCCACCACGGTGACTTCAGTCCCCAGGGACCTCCAAGCCTGGGCCATCTCGAGACCGACGACTCCCCCGCCGATGATGATGAGGCTTTCCGGAATGCTCTGGGTCGAGACGATCTCACGACTCGTCCATGGCTCTGCAGCAGCCAGTCCCTCGATCGGGGGCATTGAAGGACGGGAGCCTGTCGCGATCACTACAGCCTTCGCCGCTTCAAGCTCAACCACTCCCCCGTCGTTCCTGACCACAGAAACACGCTTTGGCCCCGTGAGTCTGGCACGCCCTCGGATCAACGTCGCTCCTACAGATTCGACCCACCGCTCCTGGCCCTCGTCGCTCCATCCGCTTGCGAAGGCGTCTCTGCTGCGTAACGCTTTCTCGGTATCGATAGTTCCAGTGATCGCATCTTGGATGGCGGGCACGCGACGGGCCGCCGCCAGGGCCTCGGCTGGGCGGAGCAACGCCTTGGTGGGCATACACGCCCAGTACGAGCATTCGCCGCCGACCAATTCCGCTTCCACGATGACCGTGCTCAGTCCTCCTGGAGCGGTCCGCCCTGCAACATTCTCTCCCGCAGCGCCTCCGCCGATAATGATCACGTCATATTGGTCAGGCATTGGATCCTCGCTCTCGTGGTGGTGTGCTTCGGCAGCCATAACAGGTTTGATGTAGGTGATGGAGCATCGAATGGCACAGCGCTAGATACGCCAAGTCCCAGTCATTCGAGCGGCATCAATCAGGCCACTCCATACCGGCGCCCCTAGTCCTCGGCGGGCCCCATCGCCCGCGCTTCCTTCGCGCCCGCTAATCGCCGCCTGGCGAGATTGAGCCACAGCACTCAAGGACGCCAAAGATGCCTGTGCCGAATCGAGGGACCCTTCGCCAGTGTAATGCCAACAGCGGAGTGCTAAGCGCGCTCTGCGGCCGCCGCATCCGCCTTCGCCAAATCTTCGTCGGTGAATCCCCACAGCCCCGCACCACCGTACAGGATCGCAGCAGCCGTCTCCCGGGAAACCCCGTTCACTAGATTCGACGAAACATTCGGGAAATTCGAATCGAAGTGCGGATAGTCGGTGGAGATGCACATGCGATCGGCTCCGATCAGTGATGCCGTAGCCTCAATCTCTGGCTCGCTACCCTCCACCGCTGCCCAGCAATTCCTCTGAAAATACTCCTTCGGAGTCAACGATAAGTACGGTGCGTGGGTGTCGCGGTATTGAGGGTAATCCCACTCGATCCGGCTCAGCAGTCCCGGCACCCACGAGTTCTGTGCTTCGAGAAACCCCACACGCAGTTTCGGGTGGAACTCGAAAACCCCGCCTATGATCATTGCGATCAAGGCTTGCTGCATCTCGATCCAATGGCTCGCGACGTGTCGGTAGAAACGATTCTCGCCATACAACACATTCATGTTGGAGTAATGCGCCCCGGTTCCCTCATGGAATCCCCATGCGACGTCCAGCTCTTCGTGCAGGCTATACAGCGGGTCCCAGTAATTCGAGTGCCAATAACGCCCGTTGACCAGATTCGGCCTCATGAAAGACCCCACAGCGCCCAGTTCCGTAACGCAGCGGCGCAACTCCCTACAAGCCAACGTAACATCATGGAATGGCAGCATCGCGGCAAACTTCAGCCGGTCAGGGCTATGCTGGCAAAAGTCGTAGATCCAATTGTTGTACGCCTGGCAAAGTGCTTCTGAGAGTAGTGGATCCATCCCGTCTCTCGCAATCAATCCCAGGCCCGTCGTCGGGAACAGGACGCCGATGTCGACACCCTCCATCTCCATCCCCATAACCTGCGCCACGGCGTCATACTTCCGCTCGATGGCGAACTCCAAGTACGACGCCGATCGCGACCCCGAGAGGGGTTGCCGTTCGTTTGAGGCGACCGATGTGCTGCGCTTGCGGTACTGCTGCATGTGATCGTCACCATTGCGCGACAACCCGTCAATCAGCATTCGGCCTCCCCCGGCGCGTCCCCTCGGGCCGTCGGAAATCACACGGTCCAGGAACTTGGGGTCAAGATACCGATCGAAGATGTCGGCCGGTTCCATGACATGCATGTCGCAATCCACGAACCGCATTCCATCTTTCATAGCGCCTCCCACCCACTCTTATTCATCCGCCCATTAGCGACTCTCATCGGACACGGCAGGCGTCGTAAGCGATCGCTCACTGGTAGAGACCAGCGGCTCAGCAGCCTCTAGAGACCGTAGTACGCGATAGCGTTCTCGCCCAGAATCTTGTCCACGACCCTCGACTCGACGTCGCCTTTGTCCCTGATGATCCGCAAGGCCTCAATCTCGCTAGATTGATCCTGGTGCCCATAGTCGGTGCCGATGAGGAGGTTGTCCTCGCCTGCGTACTTCAGCACGTAAGGTAAGTCATCGTCAGTCTGCGCCGTTACCCAGATCTGGTGGGTTTTCAGTGGGTTCTCAGCAAGCTCTCGCCCTCTGGTTGCCAGCCTCCGCCGCAGGTCGTGGATCACATAGGGTACCCACTGAGCACTGGCCTCGATCAAGCCGAATCTCAACTTCGGGAACTGATCGATCAGGCGGTTGGTTATCAGCATGTGGCAGGCGGCGACAGACATCAACCGCAGCCGGCCGAACGTTCCACCAACGCCGTCTTTCACGAACACATCGTTGATGTGGTCGTTGGAGCTCCCGATATGGATTGCAATGGGAATGTTCAGTCGCTCGGCTTCCTCGTAGAGCGGATAGTAGTAGGGGTCAACTACTATCCGGTCTCCCTCGAGGCTACGGAGAGTTACGCCACAGGCTCCGTGCTCGGCCGACCACCGCAGTTCGGCCAGTGCCTCTTCCATCGTCTCGATGGGAAGCATGCAGGTCCACCGCAGGCGTCCGCCGCTTTGCTCCCAGATGTCGGCCAGCCAGCGGTTGTAGCCTCGCGAGAGTGCCACCTCGCTCTCGGGCTTATCGCACATGCGACTGATGTACATGGTTGGGTAAAGCACCTGGACGTCAATCCCAAGCTCGTCCATGTGGGCGACGCGCCCGGGAATATCCTCCATGAGGCGCTTGCGGTCATCGATCACCATGCTGCGCTCGACTTTATCGGAGAGGCCCTGGGCGGCCACCGGCCCGCGCGCGCGCCCACGATTCTTGCCTTCGATCATCCAATAATCGACACCGTCGTCACCCGTAACAATTTCCGGACGATAGGCGCTGTCGGAAGGGAGCATGAAATCCCACGTGTGTTCGGTCTCGATTACGTGGGCGTCGGAATCCACTACTGTCATTTCGCTCTCCTTTCGCTCTACGGCAACGATCACTTTCGAGGATCATCGACTCGGAAAGAATACTCCCTTAATCAGGATGCTCACACCCCACCATTGATGACGCTTAACCGAAAAACACCCGCCGCAGAGCGAGCACTCCAATCCTAGTAATCGAGCCGCCACTTGACCCCGCCCAGCCACGACCGGTGCAACTGCTGCGGTGTTGCTTGAGGGCTTGCTGCCTTTACCCACACGTGGTCAAATCGCGCAGCGCGGAACGGACGACAGTTCTCATGCTGTGTTCCCCTACCCCAACTCCAGCTATCCGCGCAGGGAGGTCGGAATGGCACGGATTGATGCAGACGCTCACGTGGACGAGACTGACGCCACTTGGGAGTTCATGAGTGAGGATGAGGCGCCTCACAAGCCGGTGACCCTCGACCCAGGAATGGCGACTGTGGCGGGCGATGTCCGTCCGCATCGGCTTTGGCTGATAGATGGCAATTTCCGGCTGCGACGATGGCGGGACGATGTCAGGACTGGCACCGTCAAGGCGACGAGAGAGCTCTCCGACGTTGCTGCGCGAGTCGCGCAGATGGATGAACTGAACGTAGATGTTCAGGTGCTATATCCGACGCTGTTCCTGGGTGGGTACACCAACCGCCAGGAAGTGGATGTCTCGCTGACCAACGCCTACAACCGCTGGATGTCGGACGCAACGCAGACTTCAGGTGGTCGCCTTCGGTGGGTGGCGCTGCCTTCGATGCTTGACATCGGCAACGCAGTGGCTGAGCTCCGCCTTGCGAAGGATCACGGAGCCTGCGGCGTATTCAAGAAGGGCATCGAATGCGGCCGGAACGCCAGCGATCCCTATTTCTTCCCTCTCTACGAAGAAGCGGCCCGGCTTGATATGCCCATCTGCATCCACACCGGCACGGGCAATCCGCCAACGGCAGGTGCCGATATCGGAGGCCGGTTCAACGCCATCTCAGCATTTACCGACCTCGCCATGAGCGACGTCCCTGAACGCTACCCAGAATTACGAACAGGCTGGATAGAGACCGGCGCGTCCTGGGTGCCTTTCCTTCAAGCTGATCTCGTGGCGAAAGCCCAGAAGCTCACCTTCCACCCATTCGATTACAAGGCTGAGTTGTTCCAGCGATGCCGTTTCTACGTCGCTTGCGACACCACGGACGACATCCCTTACATCCTCAAGTTCATGTCGGAGGATAGCTTGATGATAGGAACGGACTATACCCACGCAGACCAATCGGCAGAACTCCGAGCGCTCGACGTGATCGATCGCTTGGGAGCTGAAGGCGAGATACCCGCAGCCGTCGCCAAGAAGATTCTTGACGATAACCCGCGTCGTTTTTACGGAATCTGAAGACACTGCTGGCGCGGATTACCTATCCGACAAGCGATTCGCCCACCCAAAGGCTCACTTCACATAAGCCTTTGGGTGGCAACGTGCCCAGACAAAACAACTCGTCACCACGGGAGGGGCAAGGGCAGGGTCAGGTTGTCGACCGAGCTCCGTCGTTCAAAATCTGACGCAAATCGGTCTTGAGTACTTTGCCGTTATTGTTTTTCGGTAGCTCATCGCAAAACTCGTAACGCTTCGGTTTCTTAAACGATGCCATCTCGTTCCGGCACCAATTTTCCAGCGCATTGACGTCACAGGGCACGCCCGGCATGGGTACGACGAATGCCACAACCTCCTCTCCCCATTCTGAGTTCGGCTGGCCGATAACCGCCGCCTCCGACACCGCCGGGTGCCGGATCAGTACCTCCTCCACTTCACGCGGATAGATATTGGTCCCGCCAGAAATGATGACGTCCTTTGACCTGTCCGTAAGTGTCAGGAAGCCGTCGGGGCCGAGGTGGCCTATATCGCCAGTCTTGAGCCAGCCGCCGATAAGGGCTTCGGATGTAGCGCTCTCATTTCGCCAATAGCCCTGCATCACCGCGCGGCTACGCACAATGATCTCGCCAGGAGTATTCAGCGGAAGGTCGTTCAATGCGTCATCGACGACACGAACCTCAACGCACGCCTGCGCTGTGCCGACAGATCCCAGTCTTTCGCGCCATCGCGGAGCGGTCTTGTCGGCGATTACTTCCCGGCGCAGCGACGTGATTGTCATGGGGACCTCGCCCTGACCATAGATCTGGATGAACTTGGGGCCCATCACCTCCAGTGCGAGTTCGATGTCTGCGATGTACATCGGCCCCCCGCCATAGACGATCGACTTGATTCCCTCGCCAGGCCTCCCTGATGCCTTCGCCTCTTCGACGAGGCGTTTGACCATGGTTGGCGCGGCAAAAATCGAGAGTCTACCGACCCGCTCGCCGAGATCAAGAATCTCCTTGGGATCGAAGCCACGCGAGCGTGGGACTACGTGCTTAGCGCCACGCCGGACATGGATGAAGTTGTAGAGTCCTGCGCCGTGAGAGATCGGTGCCGCATACAAGATCGCGTCCTCGGGTGAGACCTGGTCGACGTCAAGCATGTAGTTGATTGACATCGTCACCAGGTTCTCGTGTGAGAGCATGACCCCTTTAGGTCGGCCCGTTGTGCCCGACGTGTAGAACAACCAGGCCAATGCATTCGAATCGACGAGGGCTGGAACCGTAAGCTCATCACTGGATGCTCTCATTGATTCGAATGTTGGAGAGTCGACCGCGATCTCCTTACATCCTTCCCAGAGGTTCACCACCTGACCCAGATTCCCGCCCTCGGAGAACAGTATCTTTGCTTCTGCGTTCTCGATGATCCACGCCGCTTCTTTCGGGTGTAGTTTGCTGTTGATCGGAACAGCGATCGCTCCAAGCCACCAGATCGCATAAAGGACCTCAAGGTAGTCGGTGGAGTTCTTCATGAATACGGCAACACGGTCCCCTACCTGAACCACGTAATCGACCCTCAACCGATCGGCGATAGCGCTGGCTGTCTCCCCGAACTGCAGGTAGTTGGCACGGAGGTCGTCTCCGTCCATTAACGCGGGGGCGTCGGGTTGGACGAGCGCCGAGGCGTGAAGCCAGGATGCGATGTTCAACGGCCGTTGCCTCAGGCCCGCGTCGCTTCGAGTACGGATGCATAGTTGGCGACGCCCGCTCCGCCCATGTTAAAGACGAGACCCAGGGTCGGTTGTGGAAGCTGAAGGTCGCCCGCCGTTCCAGTTAGCTGCCGAAATGCCATGGCGAGCATTGAGACGCCGGTCGCGCCAACGGGATGCCCTTTGGCCTTCAGCCCTCCCGAAAGGTTCACGGGCAAAGCCCCGTCACGATATACCGTTCCTTCTTCTATTGCGCGATATCCTTCGCCGTGTGGCGCCAAGCCCATTGCCTCATAGATCAGAAGTTCCGCGATAGTGAAGCAGTCGTGAACCTCAGCGAAGTCCAAGTCTTGGAGCTCGATAGCACCATCATCGAGAGCGCACTTGATCGCCCTTTCCGGTCCTTCAAATGCGACGAAGTCATGCGCACTCAGTGGCAGCAGGTCACTGACGTGGGACAGCGACCGGAACGCTACTTCGCGAGGGAATTGTTTTGCCCTCTCGGCCGAAACAAGGACGACAGCCGCAGCTCCGTCAGTGATCAGAGAGCAGTCAGTGAGGCGAAGCGGCGGCGCGATGAGCGGGTTCTGATCCGATACGGTATTGCACGTCTCAAAATCCAAAGCTTTGTGCATTTGAGCCAGCGGATTGTGCAGCGCGTTCTTGTGGTTTTTGGCCGCGATGCTTGCCATGGATCCCATGGGATCGCGATAGCGCGCGGCGTAGTCGCGCGCAGCCATCGCGAACACCTGCGGGAAGCTCAGCTGCACTTCATCGGCATCGTTCTGGTATCCAGCGCCGGCGAGGGCTTGCGTGACATCCGCCGTGGACCGTGACGTCATCTTTTCCGCACCAACCACTAAGGCAACCTCAGCCTGTCCAGCTTGAATAGCAGTGATTCCGGCGAAGACCGCCGCTGACCCGGAAGCGCAAGCGTTTTCGAGTCGGGTAGCAGGCTTGAAGCGCAACTCCGGTGCTATCTGGTGGATCAGCGAGGCCGCGAAGCCATCTGGTACCAAGCCAGAGTTGAAATGGCCTAGAAAGACAGCATCGATATCGCCTGGAGCGACCCCTGCATCCGCAATCGCTTCCCGCCCTGCAGCGACGATGAGGTCTTCAAGATTTTGAGTGTCCAGGCGGCCAAACTTCGTGTGCCCAGTACCGACAATCGAAACATCTGGTGTTTTCATGGAATTCCTCTCGTCTCCATCCTATCAGCGAGCATCAGTTTCAGTGCCCATTTGTCTGTGGGCCACACCGAATCTGCCACCTTTACCAAAGCGATGGGCCGTAACCGACTATGGCGCGCACGGGCTCTACGAAGATTGGCATCGGTGGGCAGGAGAATTACTCTTGACGGCCATGGTCAGGAGTTCCTGAAAAGCTGCCAACGTGGTAACCGAGGTCAACCAAGGGAGTAGCCGACTCTTGCGATTGGTGCTGACATGTGGTGCTTGTGTGCCCATCGCGACTCCTGATCCGGATCTCGTCGGTTGAGGATTAGATTCCGCCGGGTGGTTCGCGGTACCTCCGTCAGCGTAAAACCTACGACAGGACTCCTGACGCGGAGGAGCGGCCAAAGCGACACGGCTATTGTGTTTCGCGAAACAACTTGCGGCCGATCAGCATCTTGCGGATTTCGCTAGTACCCGCGCCGATCTCGTAAAGATTGGCATCTCGCAGCAAGCGTCCGGCAGACGTTTCGCTGAGGTAGCCCGTGCCCACGAGGATCTGAATGGCGTCAAGCGCGGTTTGAGTCGCGCGCTCGGCGGCGAACAGGATGCAGCCAGCAGCATCCTCGCGGGTATCTTGGCCAGCGTCACACGCCCGAGCCACCGCATACACGTAGGCACGACTGCTGGATATGACCGTGGACATATCCGCGAGCTTGCATTGAATCAACTCTACCCCCCCCCCTATCGGTTGACCGAACTGCTCGCGGTGGTGCACGTAGGGCATAACTAGATCCATGGAAGATTGCATGATGCCCACCGGCCCGCCTGCGAGCACAGCGCGTTCCAAGTCAAGTCCGCTCATGAGCAGGTGTACGCCTTCATTGACCACGCCCAACACGTTAGTCTCGGGGACAGGGCAGTCCTCAAAGACCAATTCGGACGTGCCTGATCCCCGCATGCCGAGCTTGTCGAGCTTACGCCCTGCGGCGAAACCCGGAAATTCTCTCTCCACAAGGAACGCGGTGATCCCACGAGCTGCTGCGTCCGGTTCAGTCTTGGCATACACCACTAGAACGTCGGCTTCAGGCCCATTGGTGATCCACATCTTCGAACAGTTAAGTATGAACTCGTCGCCGGATTTGTCGGCCCTCAGGGACATGCTAACCACGTCAGATCCCGCATTGGCCTTGCTCATCGCGAGGGCTCCGACGTGCTCACCGCTCAGCAATGCAGGTAGATAGCGCTGACGCTGTGCGTCGGTACCGTTGCGAAAAATCTGATTTACGCACAGGTTGGAGTGGGTGCCATAACTGAGACCGACGCTGGCCGAGGCCCGTGATATCTCTTCCATGGCACCACATGCGCCAGATAACCCAGCCCAGCGCCTCCATATTCCTCAGCAACCGTCATCCCGAAGAGACCTAGGTCACCTAACCGGGGCCAAAGATCCCGAGGAAACTCGTTCGCACGACCGATCTCGTCCGCACGAGGAGCGATCTCGTTGACAGAGAACTCGCGCACCGTTTCCCTGACGCTATCTAGTGTTTCACCGAGGCCATGGTCTAGGGAGAAGTAAGAACTAGGCACGCGCCCAGCCTCCGGATACGCAATATTGGCGCGCAGCGCTTCGGCAACTCGCGAGAAACGCGTTCGGCCAAGATGGTCGGCTATAAAGTAGCTGGCCTCAACCAGTGCACGGAGATCGACCCCGGTCTCGATGCCCATGCCGTCTAGCATATAGATCACGTCTTCAGTCGCTACGTTTCCAGCCGCACCAGGTGCGTACGGACATCCCCCGAGGCCACCGGCGGATGCATCCACCGTGGATATTCCCGTTTCCAGTGCGGCGCAGATATTCGCAAGCGCTTGGCCGTATGTGTCGTGGAAGTGGACCGCGATCGCTCTCGTTGGCAAGCTAGCTGCAGTCGCCTCCACGAGCGCTTTGGTCGCGTTCGGAGTGCCCACCCCGATGGTGTCGCCCAAGCTGACTTCGTAGCAACCCATTGCATGCAATGCTTCCGCGATCTGCACCACCCTCGCCACCGGGACCTGGCCCTCGTATGGGCAGCCCAACCCGCAGGACACATATCCGCGAACCGCAATGCCATGGGACTTTGCTGCCTCCGTCACAGGCAGGAATCTCTCCAAACACTCATCGATTGAGCAATTAGTGTTCTTGCGAGAGAAGGTCTCCGCCGCCGCCGCAAATACAGCGACTTCTTTCACGCCTGCCGCCAGCGCAGCATCGAAGCCGCGCATATTCGGCACTAGCGCTGAATAAGTTACCCCTCGCTTCATCTGGAGGCCCAAGATGACCTCGTCGCTGTGTGCCATCTGCGGCATCCATCGTGGGGAAACGAAGCTTCCCTCCTCGATCTTGGTGATTCCAGCAGCAGCTAATCGCTCGATGAACTCCATCCTGACTTGCACGGGCACCGCGATGTCTTCATTCTGCAGGCCATCGCGTGGGCCGACCTCGAAGATACGAACAGCCTCGGGGATCATGGAAGTTGCACCTGCTGGATAACGATGAGCACTTGCCCCTGTTCCACCCGGTCTCCGACGACACACGCAATAGAAGCTTGGCCTGGGCAAGGCGATTTCAGCGTGAGAATCATCTTCATCGCTTCGATTGTAAGGAGCGCCTGACCAGGTTCGACCGTATCGCCGGTCTCCACAAAGACTTCGGTCACGGTTCCCGGCATGGGAGTTGTGACCGCGCCATCTGCCGTCACTCGCTCCTCGGTCTCGATACGGGGATCGCGCAACGTCAACTTCCATGTTCCCGTGGCAACTGCGACACGGATGCTCGCACCCACCCAATCCACGAGCACGATACTCTCGACACCATCGATGCTTGCTAGCAAGTTGCCATTACGGTCCGAGCGAGCGCGAGTCAGGACTGTACCGTCGGGCAAGCCGAGCATCCACCCACCATCAACCTTTAGAACGGTCACTTCGGTCGTTCCGCTCGTGTGCTCGAACCGCAATGACTCGCCCGGTTCCAGCTTTCTCCGCCACGAGCCTAGATCAAGCCATAAAGAATGGAGATCCAGGGTCCAGAAGCGCCTGCACCCGATCCCGTGGCAGCAGCTTCCCTCGCGACGTGTGCCTCTTTCGCGCCGAAGCGGTACCGCCCTCAACGATACGCATGGTCTGCGCACGCAAGTCGTCGACTAGTGACTCCATATGGGCCACGTTGGCTGCAAAATCCGTCGACCTAACATCAACCACGCTTTGCAGAATCGTCACTGATTGCCCTCGTTCTGAGTTCTGGCTCGCATCATATTCCAGCCATCAGCCATTTATCCCCAGAAGGTGAGCAACGGGCCACTTGACCACACAGACTCGCCTACCCGCGGGAGCGCCCTCGCGCTACGGCCGTTGCGGTGCCTGCACTTCTGCCAAACGCGCCGGGCGTGGCAACTCATCAGGATCGATCGGGATTTCTATGATGCTCGGGACTCCAGCAGCGAGGGCCTCTTGGAAGGCAGTGCCCACATCGGTCGGATTATCGACAAAGAAGCCGCGTCCACCGAATAACTCAGCATACTTATCAAACGGCGGATTCGTTGTGTCTGCCCCTACGTAGCGTTCGCCAAAGGCGTACTTCTGATACGCCTTTTCAGACCCCCAACTTCCGTTGTTGAGAATCACCGTAACCAAGTTCAGCTTATAACGAACGGCTGTCTCGAACTCCTGCGCGTTAAACAAGAACCCACCGTCGCCGTTGAAGTTCACGACGGGGCGATCAGGAGCGGCAAAGCACGCACCGATTGACGCAGGGAAACTGAACCCCAGACCACCTAGTTCCAAGGAAGTCAAAAGGCTGCGTGGCCCAGCATAAGCCAACCGGTCTTGACCCATGTTGGGCGCAATACCAGCGTCCAGACCCACGATCGCATTGGGAGGCATCACCTTGCGTAATTCCGCATAAACCCGCTGCGGTTTCATTGGCAGTGAGTGCAGTTCCCCTTCATCCGAAAGCCGTTGCTTACGCGAGGCGACCCACGCGTCCACCCTTCTTCTCCACTTTCGTCGAGCAGAGTCGCTACGTTGCTCCATCGCTCCGAGCAGCGCCTGCATCACAGCCTTCGCGTCGCCCTCAATGCCTACGGCTAATGGATAGTTCCGGCCAATCTCCTTGGGATCAACGTCGATCTGAACGATCCTTGCATCAGCCGGGATGTAGCGATTGTCGAAGAACGTCGTCGACTGTCCCAACCTTGTGCCGACCGCCAGGATCACATCGGCATTTCGAACCGCCTCTATCCCCTCCAGAGTGCCCAGCCGACCCAGGTGACCTAGGAACCGTTGGTAATCGCTCGGAACCGCATCTGCATGGCCATAGGTGGTGACAACCGGCGCCCCGAGGACATCGGCCATCTTCATGACCTCATCGCTAGCCTCGCTCCACACCACACCACCACCTGCCAATACCAAGGGCTGAGTCGCGGATCTTAAGACGTCCGCTGCCGCTGCAACAAGCTGTTCATCACCTCGCAGTCGGGTTTGTCCTGTCCGGTAGGTACTAGGTGACAGCCTTTCGTGTTCGGCCTCTGCGCCCGGCATCAGATCTCGGGGAATATCGACCATGACGGGTCCCATCTTCCCTGAGGTTGCTACGCGAAAAGCATGCCGGAGTGCATGCGGGAGTCGCTCGACCTTGTTCACCGGAAAGCACGCTTTCGTGATGGGGCGAAACAGCGACACCTGGTCAAATTCCTGTGTGGCGTCGCGGTACTGATGTTCGCGAGATGACGATGGTGCGAGAACTACCATCGGAGAATGTGCCACGAATGCAGAAGCAACGCCGTATGCAAGGTTTAGGACACCGGGCCCATTCGTAACGAGACAAACCGCCGGCCTCCCGCTTATTCGGGCAAAGCCGTCTGCCATCAACGCTGCACCTTGCTCGTGCCGAACGCCAACGAACTCAATATCCTTCCGACCGTACATGGCGTCCAAGATGTCCAAGAAGGCCGAGCCAACGATGCCGAAGATATGGGAGACTCCCTCATCTAGCAACAGTTCAACCACTGCTTTCCCAGCAGTAACTTTCGCCATGGTGCCTCCGGTAGTTCTTAGTCCTTGATTCGTCGTATCGGGTTGGCGGTTGTCGGGATTAATGATAGTCGCTGTACCGCGAACCCGGAGTTAGCAATTCGGTGCCCCCAACCAACCGCAGTTTGTGCAAGCGCTCGCCCGCACCTTCCTCCCATCGATGGCTTGCGGCGCTAGGATCACCTAGCCAATGTTCATAGTGATCCTCACGGTCTCTTCAGCCACCGGTGTATAGCTGCGCGACGGAACCCGTAGGTTCGTCATAGGGCGCGGTGGTCGGGGAGCTGATAGGCCGGTGAGCCAAAGTAGAGGGACCGGATCGCGACGGGCCGCTTCGAGCTTACGGGACGGGCGATCTCCCGTCATAAAACTGAACAGCAAAGCGGCCCGTAGCCAACAGGCGCGTTTGGAGGGTACGCTCGCTGCCTCGCCCCCCCTGTTTATCTCCAACTCCGCCAGTGTGGCGCTCCTCAGTCCATCGACAAAGGCTGCCGGGAACCGCCCGGGTGCCCTTCCTGCCACAACTTATCAAGTAACGGAGGCAGCAACCACGCTCGTTCGCGAGTGAGCGGTCGACGCACCATCCCCGGCACCTCAGCTCAGCGTACTCCCACTATCTCGGCGGTATCACCTAACTGCATCGGCTCGTGAGGCAGGCGCTATAGTTCCACCACGCAGGCGAACTCCATGGGGGCGTTCGTGATCTCATCTCACTTGCGATGGCTCCTAAACGAGGAGCCATCCCCACGGAAGCCAAGGAGAGAAGAGCGAGTCTGGCCAATGAACGGCCATGACGTAGTCCGTCATGCCTGCTAGAAACACGCCAACAAGGATTGGTGCGGTGATCGTAGCAATCCTGCGCGCGCGACCCTCAAGGAGCAGAATCGGAGTCAGTATGGAAAACAGTAGAGCCGCCCACCGTACGCCAATCACCATCGATCCGCCAAAAAATATGACAAGCAGGCCAGCGACCAAGAAACCGGTTCGCTTGGCGCCTTCGGCCCCCCTGCTCTGCATCGGCATGTCCATGATGTCTGCGGGGCCCTTCGGGCGCTCCCGCAGTATCAGCCTCGTAAGCTCGATTCCACTGAACACCACCAGTCCTATCGAGATCCACAGTGGGAACATCTGCGACTTGTCAGGGAATCCAAAGGAATCCCTCGCCGTAAACACTCCCAGGATGAGCATACTCGTGGGCATCAACATCTCTAGTCGCCATGTAGGCCTAAAGGTTCTATCGGGTATGCGTTGCCGAATAGCTGTCGCGAGGCTCCAACTCTCACGAGATCTCGCTTTCGTTACAGATTCACCAGGGCTGTCCGCATCAGTAACCACGTCGCCTGAGCGGTTCATGGCGAAACTCAACAGCACTGCCGATGCAACGACCAGAACTAGGAGAATCATGGTCAACGGGCGAAAAAATGTTCCTGCGACCCCATAGATGGAGAACGACGAGAACAGATTCTCTTCGATAATCGGACCCAAAATAAATCCCAGGATCAGTGGGGGACGCGGCCAACTGAACCATTTCATCGTGAGGCCAACGAAAGCGAATACGATCACGACGGGGAAAACAATCGACTCTAACTGAACCAGATACGCTGAGATCACAGCGATGGGAATGATGATTGCAGCTATCGCCGGAAACGGGATATTCGTCAGTTTCGCCAGTTGGCCAGTGATCGCGAGGCCAATCAGCCCGATGATGACATTTCCCAGCGCCAAGGTGATGACGATCACCATCACTAGGTCCGCGTGCTGGTTAAGAATTTGTGGCCCGGGGGCGATTCCGTAGACGATCATCGCGGTCAGAACGAAAACCCACCCCAAACCACCAGGCACCCCTAATGTCAACGTTGGAATGGCCTGTCCGCCTTCCTTTGCATTTTGGGCTGCTTCGGCGAAGAGCACCCCTTCAAAGGATCCTTTGCCGAACTGGCTTTTATCCTTGGACCTGGAGATACCGAAGCCGTAGGACAACCAGTCAATGACGCCCGAACCCACGCCGGGGATTGCTCCTAAGCCGACCGCAAGTAGGGAGTGACGAATGATTATCCAGGGGCGAGAGAGAGCGTCTCGAGCGCCCCGCAAAACCTCACGGGTCGATACTTTGTTGATAACAACGTCCTGCGCTACCGACCGGCGAGTTACGGCCTGGTCAATGAGTTCCGGCAACGCAAGAAAGCCGACAGTGGTTCCTATCAGAGGGAGTCCGAGCTCCAACTGCACCAGACCGAGCGTGTAGCGTTCGACGCCAGTGAAAGTGTCGAGTCCAACGGTACCAAGCAACAGTCCCCCGCACGCTGCGATCAATCCCTTGACCACCGCCCCTCTACTCAGCACCGCGACCATTGCAACGCCGAACGTCGTTATTGCGGCCACTTCCGCAAAGCTGAAACTCAGGACGTATGGCTTGATCACCGGAATCACGAGCAAGAGGGCTATCGCGCCAACGACGCCGCCCCCCGCAGACGCAGCGTAGACGCCGCCCAGGGTATGGGCCGCAAGCCCTTGACGTGCCAGTTGGTGTCCTTCCAAGAAAGTCACCTGAGTGGCCGCGCTCGGCAACCCGAACAGTATGGCGGGAATCGCGTCTAGGGTGTTGTTCACGCCGCCCAAGGTCGCCAACATGACAATCCCGATGATGGGGTCCTCAATTTGAAGGACGATAAACGGGATGATGATTGCCATCACCACGATCGAAGAAACGCCTGGAATGATTGACACTGCAATCACTAGGAGCATCGTGATTAGGATTGCCACCCAGTATTCGGCGGAGCCAAGGGTAACCATCGCTCCGCTCCAAGCATCAATCATTCTTCACTCCAATCCGAACAGAATTCGTAGATATTAGTGTTCCGGCTATTCCGGCCTCGTCGGCCAGTTACCCGAGCAGAAAGCCACCACGCAGGATGGGCGATTCCCATCCTGCGTGGTGAGTGCGACGTAAACCTGTTCGCTGGCGGCTGGGGGCTCCCCTTACCGCCAGTACTTGTCGAAGTAGTATTCCTGCCAACCAGCGATTTTGTCCTGAGTTTCCAGGAAGAGTTCAACACCTTCTTGTTGAATCCGGTCGGTTTCTTCACCGGTGATGAAGTTCTTGCCGAGCTCAAGGTCAACGCTCGCGACTCTCTTCATGGTCTCGTTGTAGTCGGGGTCGCGACTGATGTTTACGAATACTTCTCGCATGGCTGCGACGATCTCGGCGGGCACGTCGGGCTGATACCAATAGTTCTTGGACAGGAACCCTGTTCCCTGCATCGCCTGAACCTTCAAGTATGCCTCAGGACTCAATAGCTCATCGATTCCGGGCGCAGGGTAAATCTGCCCGGTCTCCGGGTTTGGCCCTATCTCGAGATTCGGGGTCATGTTGAACAGAGGCACCAATCTCTCTTCCGTCCACCAACCTGGCCGGAGAGTGTGAAGTCTTTCCCACGCTGCTCTCGCGTACCCGGTGATTTCTCCACGCTCGAGCATTACCAGCATTTGCGCACTGGTGTCGTTCGCAACGTTAAAGAATCGGCACGGAAGTGCGAGTTCCTCACAGATGAGGGCTAGTGCCATCTCTTGTCCGGGGAGATTTACAGGGCCTGCCACATTTCGAGTGAATGAAATTTGCGGCGCATCAGATCCCGCGCCCATCGCGGCGTAAACATCCGCATAGCCCAGGTCTGAGGTCATTGAGACCATCGTCGGGCTTGAGCCCATGGTTCCCAGGTGCTGGAAGAGGCGTACATCATAGCGGGCCTCGTCAAGTATCTGACGACGAACGTGGAGGTCACCAGTGACCGTCATGCCGATAGTGTAGCCATCCGGACGGGCCTCGTATGCGGCGTGATACCCCGGTATGCGCGGGATGTTGCTGACCACCACCCTAGGCTTCCCAGGGATGAAGGCACCCAACCATTTGGCGACCATTCTTCCCTCGAGGTCGGTGCTACCCCCCGGGTTAGAACTGACGATAAATCTGACGACTTTCCCTTTGAAATGCGCAGCGGCATCAAATGCTGGCGTCGGTGTAGCTACCGGCGTCGGTGTAGCTGCCGCGGTGGGGGTCGGCGGCGCCGGCGTGGGCGTCGGGACTCCCGGAGCGAGCGTCGCCGTGGGCGTTGGGACGGGAGTGTTCGTCGGTGCCGGCGGAGTGGGCGTCGGATCTGCCCCGCAGCCTGCCAGAATGCCCACCAATGCAAGAATCAATAACGGTCCTGTCAATCTCTTCAAGAGCTTTTTCATGCTCACAACTCCTATTCTCTCCCCCCGGCGATTACGAACCACGCTGTTGGAAAAACCCAATGCGGTTGCTTGGGTGGGTTGCCGGTTCACCGTGAGCGGCATCTTTCACTATTCCTCAGCACCTGTCAATATTCGCTAGGGATGCAATAGATCATTGCGGTGATTTTCACCGATGGTGCACAAGGTGCTAGTATTCGCAATGAATCGTTGGACACCAGAGAATGGGTTTTCTCTACGTGAACTCATTCCAATGGCGAGTAGGGGCAAGATTTATGGCATGGGTAACGCTAAACGTCGACCAAACGCCCATGGCGACATACGTCGCTACTCCGGATGGCCCGGGCCCTTTCCCCGCCATCGTTTTCGCCCAGCACATCGGCGGTGTGGATGACACGACCGAGCAATACTGCGATCGACTTGCGGCAGCCGGATTTGTCACCGTTTGTCCCGATTTGTACCACCGCCAAGACAAAGCAATTCCCTTTGAGGACGTGTACTCGGCCAGCGAAGATGTTCTGCGTGTGAGGGATCTTGTCGTGGGCAAGGCCAGAAGCCTTAAAAGCACACTAAAGGACGATGAGATGGTTCGGGACATGGAAGCGGCTGCCGACTATGTAACTTCGCTATCCGCAAACAAGAACAGTCGCATTGGGGTGGTTGGTTTCTGTATGGGCGGCAGAGTCGCTTATCTCGTGGCCACACGCAGCAATCGATACAGTGCAACGGCGGTTGCGTTTCCAAGCGGCCTGTTTAAAGGCGAGGGTGACAATCCCTCGCCTTTCGACAAGTCTTCAGATATCACGACCCCCATGCTCGGCCTGTTCGGCGCAGAAGACCACGACCCATCACTTGAACAGGCGAAGCGCGTCGATGCCCAACTAACTGCCCTGGGGATTGAACACTCCTTCCACTACTACGAAGGCGCAGGCCACGGGTTCATGAACCCTCACAACCACGACCACTACCACGCGCATGCGGCGGAAAGCGCTTGGTCGGAGCTTCTCCAGTTCCTTCCAGAAAGGCTCGGGGTGGACTGAGGCCCTGTAGGTGCAGGACTTCAGCCGCGATTTGGCCTGACTTCGTTAGCAAACGACAATCAGCGGCGGTCTAGTTATTCGTGCGGCAAGAATCACAAGGAGGGATGGAATGACCACTATACCTAAAGAGTACACACCGATTTCGGCAGATTCCCATCTAGAAATCAGCGCAGGCCGGTGGACACATTTAGTCCCGAAGAAATACATTGATCAGGCTCCGCGAACGGTCTTGATCGAAAACGCATCTGACGTAGGGAGCTTCGCAGGGGGGCAAACGCTACGGAATGAAGGCCACGCCATAGGTGATGGCCCGGTCTCGATGGGTGTGGGTACATTCGATAGCAACAACGGGGGAGGGCCTCCCGCACAGCGACTGAAGGAGCAGGAGACCGACGGTATCGCCGCAGAGGTCTTGTACCCGGCGACCTACACCAACATGTTCAGGCAGATTAAGGACGAGGATGCCTACCGGGCAGTGATTCACGCGTACAATCAATGGCTTGCTGAGGAGTATTGCGAGTACGCCCCCGACCGCCTCATCGGTATGGGGCTGATGCCAGGAACGGGTGTGGATGGCGCCATTCTTGAGCTGCAGGCATGCGCGCGGATGGGACTCAAGGGCGTCGCCCTCAATTGTTTCCCCAACGGGAACATGTTCCCGACTCCTGAGGATGATTTGTTCTGGGCAGAAGCTATTGCGATGAAGATGCCTATTACTGTCCATGTGCAATTCGCTTTTGGCCCTGGTTCCACCGAGAGTAATACCAACTATCCGTTGTTCAAGTACGCCAAGACCCCGAAGGTAATGCAGGAATCACGTCGAGACCCCATCAGGCGTTTCATCACTCCGTTTTGCCCCTTTGCAGGCAGGGAAATCGTCCAGTTGATGTTCGCAGGTGTCTTCGACCGCTTTCCCGAATTGCAGATTTATTTCGCAGAAACCAATATCGGTTGGATCGCGAATTGGATCGAGCGTATGGACGGGCAGTACGAAAAGAATCAAGATTGGGCAGAGGCATTGTTTGACCTCCCACATCTCGCACGCCGTCCTAGTGACTATGTCAGGGAGCAAGTGCAGTGGGGCCTCGGGTCGAACGCGGTGGGTGTGCAGCAGCGCGATTATATCGGGGGAGCAGGCCGGATACTCTGGTACACAGACTTCCCCCATCCTGCAACCAACTGGCCTAACTCAAGTGTGTGGCTGGAACAGAACTTCGGAGCCGCTAGCAACAACAGTGTGACTGACGAAGAGCGTTATATGATGACCGTAGGGAATGTCGTCAACTTCTTCCATCTAGATAGCGCGGTTAGTCATTCCTGAAAATCCTATGCAGGCATGAGGAAAAGGGGATACCTGCATTCGGTATCCCCTTTTCCTTACGCCTAGTCCATCTGCTGTCTCCCCCGCCGTTCCTGCGCAGCCTTTCGCCGCGAACCAACTGGCCTCAGCCGTCACCACGACAGTACGCACCCTCATGCCGAGAGGATCTATAGTCGATGACGTCTTAGTAGCGGCGGCTGGTCTGTCGGAATCGTCGTGGTCGCGGGGCCGCTGACCGTCGGGGCCGATAGGCGCGCGGACTAACCCTCCTCTCAACCGCTAACCCGCTTGGGGCGCACCGACAACACGGTTAGCCTCTGTCCGAACCAGACCTTAGCCATGCGCGCGGACCGAGTGAACCAGGATCGGGGCATGGTCCAGATGCATTGTGGTTGCGCCCTAACATTCGCCCCCATGATCAACCGGGACTAAAGCCCGTACAGCGCGCTTGGGTTATCAGATAAGATTTTCTGTAGCACGATTTGACTGATGTCTGTGCGCTGCTTGAAGGTTGTGATGGCATCGTTCTCCCCTGAGATATCTGTGTGCCCATAGTCCGTCCCAATGACGACATTGTCCTCTCCGCCATATTCCAGAATATACGGCAGGTCGTCGTCGCTTTCACAAGAAACATAAACGTTATAGGCCTTCAACACGTTGTCAGGTATGTCCCGGCCTAGTTTGCGAGCCCGGCGACGAACCTCTTTGACAATCCAAGGTATCCACTGCGCCGAGACTTCAATGAATCCCCATCGCAGATTCGGGAATGTAACGGGTATATCACTCATCATTACCACGAGCGACGAGCCCACAGTGGGCACACGGAGGGAATAAAAGCTTGCAGCCTTGTCATAAGGAGATTTCATGCCGTCGAATACAGACGAACTCCCATTGGACACGTGCACTGCTATGCACATGCCCAAGCGCTCGGCCTCGTCGTAAAGGGGGTAAAAATACGGATCGACCAGTAACCGCTCCCCTTCGATGGGCCGCATCATCACCCCGACGGCACCGTTTTCACGGCTGTAACGCATCTGAAGAATCGCCTCATCCATGCTCGCGATAGGTAGGACGCACGTCCAAGGCAAACGGCCCTCAGATTTCGAGTAAGCGTCGGCCATCCAGCGATTCCAACTGCGGCAGATTGCTCTCTCCGCGGCAGGATCATCGGTAACTGCCGTCAACCAAAATGAGTTGTAAATAACCTGAATGTCAACGCCCATTGCGTCCATATCGTCAAGCCGCGCCTGGACGTTATCTAGATCCCGTCCTTCTGGTGACAAATTGAGATCGAAGCCTTGCTTCTTCGACAGCTCCGCAAGTTGCTGCCTATTGAGGTTGAAATTCGTGCCCCGGATCTTGCCACCAACATTCCATGCTTGCTTTCCTGAGCCGTCGGTCGACGCATATAGAAGCGGTCGATATTTCTCTTCCGCTGGATCCATGAAATTCCAAGTACGCTCCGTCTCTACAACGTGGGCATCAGCATCAATCACGTTGCCCGGCGAGTTCGCTGTCATCAATGCTCCTCAATCCACCGAATCCTAGTAGTTGTCGTGCTACGGCAATTACCTATAGCCTACTGCCGCCCGCCGTTGATATCGATCACCGTCCCCGTAGTGTATGACGCTGCATCCGAAACCAGATATAGCGCTGCCCCAGAGATATCGTCAGCGTCACCCGTTCTGCCGAGCGGTATACCCGAGGCCCCTCTGCTACCGGATAGAGCATAGGGATGAACGCTCGCACGGTCCGCGTGCGCAATAGTTCCCGGGGCGATAGCGTTCACACGCACTACAGGGGCCCACTCCTGTGCCATAGTCAGCGTTAGGCTGATGACGCCTGCTTTGGCAGCACCGTACAGTCCATTACCCGGGCTAGCGCCTTGGCCTGACCCCGAAGCCATGTTCAAAATGGCACCTTCACCTTGCTGTTGCATCACGGGAACGACAGCAGTGCTCACATGGAAAAAACTCTCGAGATTCAATCGCAGGCACTCTCGCAAATCCTGTGCTTCCATTTCCAACAGAGGGCCCATTCTGAATGTTTCTCCCCAAGTCGCTCCCGCGTTGTTCACGAGAATGTCGATCCGGCCGAACTCGTCTTTGACCTGCTCGACCATGATTTGCACTTCTTCGGGCACTCTTACGTCTGTAAGGAAGCCCCGCGCTTTGCGACCACGCTCTCCAATCTGATCTATGACTGCAGCAGCAGGCAAATGCAGACGTTCTGTCCCGATGCCGACGGCCTCGGGCAGTCGGGAAACGATAGCAATGTCCGCACCTGCATCGGCCAAGGCAAGCGCGATCGCCCTCCCGATTCCTTGGCTACCACCGGTCACGATAGCCACTCTACCCGTTAGGTCCATGGAATCCATGATTACTCTCCTCTCAGCGATGACGGTCTCGCACATGTTCTTAATTTAGACCTGCAAAACGTTTCCTGAAGATCACTCGTTCCTAAGGTTCAGCGTAACCTACCGCTGCAGACCGATCTTGCCAAGAGGTGATCGATGATTGCCGGCGTTCAGCTTCACTTAGAAACCCACAAGCACCATACTGTTCCCGAGCTCGTTGACCTGGCGGCACAGGCGTCAGCTGGGGGCATCGATCAAGTCTGGGTGACGGACAATCTAGAAAATCGCGACGTTTTCGTAGTGCTAGCCGCCATCGCTTAGAAAGTCCCGGTCCGACTGGGTACGGGCGTCATCGTTCAATATTTCCATAGCCCTATCGACGCGGCAAGCTCGGCCGCATCTGTCGCTGAGATGAGGGATGGGCGCGAACTCAGCATAGGAATTGCCAGGGGCAACCAGCGCACTCCCAATCAAGCTAATGCTCCACGACCGGTCTCCATACTCCAAGAAACCGCGATGAGCATGAACACCCTGCTCGCAGGCGAGGTAATGGCGATCGACGGGTTCCCTACAGTGCGTAACTATTTCAATCTCCCGCAGGCAGGGACTCACAGATTGGATATGGAACCACCACCCAATATTCGGCTGTACCGCGGTGGCAACAAGCCATTGAGCATGGCCATCGGTGGGAAGTATATGAATGGGCTTCTATTTGGAGGTCGTTTCCTCAGCACCGCGAAGGCCGGGAGGCTCTGGCCTCTGCTCAACGTGTTTAACGCTGCCGCCACGGACGCAGGCAAAGGGGATTTTCCCAAAGTGGCAGAGATCAACCTGTCGATAGATCGCAATCATGACCATGCCCGCGAGCGCTGCCGACCCCACGCTGGCGCACGGCTAGCGGAATTGACTAAGTTGGGCTTCACAGCAGGACAAGTTGAGGAGTTAGGCATCAACGTCGACGACCTGCATCGGCTGGAGTCGTGGATAGCTGTCCATGGTCGTGGTCCCAAAGTTGCAGAACTCACGACCGACGCCATGCTCGACGCGATGTTCATTGCAGGCGATCCCGAATATTGCCGTGAACATCTGGTCGAGGTGCGTATGCTAGCTTCGGATTTGGCTTCGAACAGCTAATGTTCTCGGAGCTCGGCCAAAGCCCTACGGAAAGCCTTCATCTCTTGACTCAGGAAGTCCTTCCGTTTCTCTAAACCTGCGGAACCACAATGCGATCGACGACCCGACGAACGGGAATTGAGGATACCCCTTCGCCGAACCACCCATCGGATTGATCTAGAAGCCGTAAAACGCGGACGGATTGTGATCGAGAATCTTACGAGCGATGGATTCGCTGATACGTCCTTCCTCAACCCATCCCTGGACTTGCTGTAGCGCATCAGGCTGCGCAGAAGTGTCGAAGTGCGTGTAATCACTGCCGATCATCAGGAAATCTTCCGTGCCCAGTGTCAGTACGTGAGAGATGTCTTCGACGGGATCGATAGCCACAAAGAATCGGTTCGACCGGAACAGGTCCGCACCAAGTTCAAACTGCCTCACCCATTGGCGCCGAGTTTTTTCAGCCATCAAGCGGTCTATGACATAAGGCAACCAAGTGGAACCGGCTTCAAAGAATCCGAACCGAAGCGTTGGGAATTTCTGAGGAACGTTATAAAGCACTAAGGCATGGAAGGCGTCCATCACAGGCACCCCTCCCAACCCATCCCCATGACCGATACGGCCATCTGTCGGGTTGCCGTTGCCTGTGTGAACGCAAATGGGCAAGCCTAGAGCCATGGCTTCTTCGTAAACTGGGAAGAAGTAAGGGTCGCTCGCCCGTTTACCGTGCTCTAAGCCACGTTTGAAGACCCCACATGCACCATGCTCCTTAGCCCACCTCAGCAGTGCAATCGAGGCTTCTATATCAAGGAACGGCAACACCGCTACCCAACGCAATCGCCCCTGCGACTCTGCGCACTTCCGCGCCAAATACTCGCAATAACTTTTGGCCAGGGCAACTTCCGCCTCAGGATTTCCTGTCACGTACGCTAGGAAAAAGGTTGGGTAGATCACATGAATGTCCACGCCAAGTTGATCCATATGCGCCAGGCGTACGTTCACATCCAACAGTTCCCGCGATTCCAGCGTGGTCCCTGTAAGATCATCGTCACGAATCATCCGTTGCCGTAAGCGGCCGTCAACTAGCCACCATCGACTAGCCGCCGCGCCTAGTCCCGGAGCCTCAACGCCTTCGGGAGGTGCGATCGTAATCGGACGGAATCTTCCTTCCGTGCCTGTCATCGAAGCCCATGCTTCTTCTGGCTCATCTATATGCGTGTCCACATCGACTACTGGCATTTCGCTCCTCCTCACGCAGATTGCGGCGGGGTATTTGTGGCTGATTACTATCAGCGAGCGGACATAACGCGGCAAGCATCGGTGGGTTCCTCGGGCTCGCACCAAGGATATATAGATTCCGGAAACCCCTGTATACCAGTGACCTACCAGATAGTCCATCTATCAGTGGGGGAGCGTCGGCCGGTCATATCTCACCGTACGAACAACCTTCCACTCACCATCTGCGGTCGATCCTCCACCAGTCCGGGCGTCGTCGCCACTGTCGCTCTCTCAGAAGTCAGCGCGGGCGTAACGACACCACGGGCAGCGACCGTGCTCGGGAACTGCGCGTAAGGGAGCCCTCCAAGTTCTGACCGAACCCCATTGCCCTAGTTGGAGGGACGTGACACGGTCAAAGGAGAGATCAGCGCATTGCTTCTGCAAGAAGCCGTGCCAAATGCCATAATCCGCAGGAACTCGATTCGCGATATCAGTCGGACCAGGCGCGGAGGTGTACGGTGCTGACCCAAGCAGAGAACAATCGTATGGCACGAGTAGGGCCAGGAACGCCCGGGGGGGAACTCATGCGCCGATACTGGCAGCCCGTTGCGGCTAGCTCCTGGCTGAGGAACAACCCTGTTCAACCAGTACGCATCCTAGGGGAAGACCTCGTTCTGTACCGGGACAAATCGGGAACTCTTGGTCTGCTGCAACAACGCTGCCCCCATCGCGGCGTTGACCTGCGGTTTGGGATACCGACCGAGGAAGGCCTCCGCTGTATGTATCACGGTTGGCACTTCGACTCCACTGGGCGTTGTTTGGACCAGCCGCTTGAACCGACCGACAGCTCGTTCAAGGACAAGACCAAGGCGAAAGCGTACCCGGTAGAAGACCTCGGGGGACTTGTTTGGGCTTACCTTGGTCCCTCACCCTCACCTTTGCTTCCGCGTTGGGATTTGTTTGTCTGGCCAAACGCCTTCAGACACATTGGCGGTGTGGTGCTAGATGCAAATTGGCTCCAGTGCATGGAGAACTCCGTGGATACGGCCCACGTCGAATACTTGCACGGGCACCTCTGGAACTACGTCGCCTTCGATCGCGGCAGCGGGACGGGAGACCCTCGATCCGACCAAGTCCTCCACAAAAACATCGATGCGTTTACCCGGCGCCATGTTCGCTTGGCGTGGGACCGAATCGAACATGGACTGTCGAAACGCCGGCTCAGAGAAGGAGATGACCCCGACAACGCAGCCGGATGGACACACGGTAATCCGATAATTTTCCCTTATATGATCCGTGTCGGAGGGCCCGTCCGGAATGAATTCCAGATGCGTATCCCGATCGACGATACTCACACATGGCACCTGGACTACATCGTTTTCGCGCCAGGACACGACGTTCCTCTCCCTCAGCAACCAGAGATCCCATACTTTAATGCTCCCCTCTTCAACGAAGCCGGCGACCCAATCCTTGATTACATCGTTGCTCAAGATTTCGCCGCATGGTGGGCGCAGCTCCCTATCGCGGACCGGACCGCAGAGCAACTCGGTACCTCAGATGAAGGGATCATTCTTTTCCGGAAGATGCTGAGTGAGCAGATCAAGATCGCGGAGGACGGTGGCGATCCGATAAATACCTTCCGCGATCCGGCAATCAACCAGTCGATAGAAGCTCCCGATACCGTCAGGCTTGGGCTTCTACAAGTCGGAGCCGAGGAATTGAGCCCGACCCAACAGGACGCGATATATACCCGGGATCACCAAATCGACCGGTACAGTCCTGTGATTGACCAAGTGCTTGAGATATATCGCCTGTTAGACGAGCGCACACGAAGCTGAATCAGACACTCGCGGCGCGAGACTTATGTGTTCAGCGTGTCGAGTGCGAAAACTTCCTCGAGGGACAGGCGTCGGCTCGTTTGGCCCTGGTCTTCGTAGAAATCCAGGGTCATCTCAAACAGGTCGCGGTTGGCCGCGACGCCATGCTTGTAGATGTCGCCCATTTCCGTAAGCTGATCACGCATCAGCTCACGGGCGTCCATGATCAGGTTGTAGCTGGAACCGTCGCCCTGGGCGTCGGCGATAGAAACTTCCCTCGACTGCTCGAATGCGTCGTAGAGTCTACGGGACAGCCCGGGGTGCTCCCGGTGCAGCTTTCCGCCCATCGCCATCATGTGCGTGGGCGTCACGATGCCGTGGTCCCGGCGCAGGTCTCGATGCATCTGTCGGTAGTTGGGGAAGAGCCGCTTCACGATATGTGGGCTGCCCTCCAAGATCTCCCAGGCCTTTGGGTCGATGATATCGCCGGAGCAGGCATCCACCTCGCCGTCCAGTAAGCGTTGCCACTGTGGCTTCCGGTCCATGCGGTACTCCACATTCACGGGCTTGTGCAGCGGCCATGGACCGTCGACGTTGGCGATCCACTTGAACGTTGTGTGGTCGACTCCATGGAATTTTTTGAGCATGCCGCGCGCGTAGGTGGTGACGACCCCCCAAATGGCCGTCGCAAAGGTCTTGCCTTCGAGGTCCTTGGGGGTCTCGATCCCACGGTCAGCCCGTACCCAGATGTAGTTGTAGATCGGCTTGCGCTTGATCAGAACCGGCAACGCGACCATGTCCCAGCCAGCGTCGATGGCGGGGAGGATGTCGCCAACGTTGGTGTCTAGGAGGCCGAAGTCTCCGTTCTTGAACTTAGGATTGTCGAACTGACCAGCTGTCTCCATCGCGCCGGCGACGGTCAGTGAAACGCCTTCGATTGGCACGCGTCCCTGCACCAGCGGCTGGATGATGTCGTAACGGAAGTTGGGCTTGGCCCCCTGCGCTTCAAGGTGGATCTCGACAGGGTTAGTGGCTGTCATGCAGTCTCCTCTCGCTGAGCGTGTCGTGTGCCGATTGTCGCTCATCATAGCCGGTCGGCCAGACATGTGCGGTGCGCCGTACTGACCTTCGTACCACTCACCCAGAGTCTTCCTGCGCCCGGCTATCGTGCTCACCGCTGTGCTGCGGGGAGACCGGGACCGCCGGCGGTCTAGCCAGCAGGAAGGCAGCGAAAGAGGCACCGAAAACCACGGTAGCGGCCCAGTAGGCGGAGTCATAAGTTCCTGTCGTATCGCGGATCACCGCCGCCACCAAGGGGCCCGATATCGCCACCAGTCCCTCAATGGGAGCGACGAACCCGCGAATGGACCCAGCGTGGCGGCGGCCGAAGTAGTTGGCCACCATCAGCACCTGCGCGATAGTCCACCCGCCCGTGGCGAGCCCGAAGAGAACCGCGAACAGCACCGCAACCACGTAGCTCACCCCGGCCGCCAGCAGCACGAGCATGGAAACCGCGTAGAGGGCCATACAAATCATGGCTACCAACCGCACGTGGAGTCGCTCAGCCAGGAAACCCCAGGCCAGCATCGAGACTGCGGAGACGCCCCCGAAAATCGTGACCACAGTCACCGCCAGCACCTCGGACATGCCTTGGTCTTCAAAGCTGGCTACAACATGTACGTTTACCGCGATCTGCGCTGCAAGTCCCAGTGCCATGCCCATCGTCAGCACCCAAAGTGTGCGCGTTCGACGGGCCTGATCCAGTGTCCAGGAGTACTCGGTCTCCGCGCGCCCTGGCGCAGCCTGCGCCGCGTCGTGCGCTTGGCCAGGGATTACGCCGTCCGGCAGGAATCCCATGTCCTCCGGCCGCCGGCGTAGGAACAGTCCGGCGGGTAGGCTAATGAACACGACGGCCACAAGCCCCAGCAGCAGGAAGGCCTCCCGCCATCCGATGAGCACGAGGACAGGCAATATCAAAAGTGGCATCACACTTTGCCCAAGGCGCTGTCCCATTCCCCGAATGGCTGCTGCACGGCCCCGCTTGACCACGAACCAGTTAGCGATGGAGACCGATGTGCCCAGGCCAATTCCCGCCACCGCCGCCGCCCGACCCGCTCCATAGGCGAGCCAGAAGTGCCAGGGCTCGGTCATGGCGGCAACACCAAGCAGGGCCGAGCCCACCACCATACCCGCCACTACGATGACGCCTCGCGCCCCGTATCGGTCCACCAAAGAGCCGACCACGGCAGACAACATCGAGCCGCCCAGGCTACCAATGGTGAAGGCGAGGGTGATGGTGGAGCGCGACCAGCCCAGATCGTCCCCTATAGGCTTAACAAAGACTGCGAAGACCGGCCCGTACATGGGGACCTGGGCGAAGGAGACTAGGAAGCTGGTGTAGACAATAGCCCAGCCATAGAAGGTGCGCTTGAACGGCCACAGTCGAGGAATGGTGGTGGATGCGGAGGGAGGCAGATCCATATTGTTATGTTACCCGGCAGCCTCACGGCTCATAGGACTGCGACAACCCTGACGATCAGGATGGCATCATGTGCTCTACTACCTTCTATCACTGCCCTCCTTCAGAGCTGAGAGAGTGCGAGCCGCTCTCAGCGCGCCGTGCACTTTCTCAGCCGTTAGCGGAAGCTCCGTGATCCTCACACTAACGGCATCTGCTACCGCATTCGCGATTGCTGGCGGCACGGGCCCGTTGGCTGCCTCGCCGATAGACTTGATTTGGTAGGGCCCCAAGCCGCTAGGTGACTCCAGTAATACTGTTTGCAGTTCTGGTATATCTGCAATGCTCGGCATTTTCGCATCTACCATTGACAGGGTCGTCACCTTGCCGTCTTCAATCGGTAGCTCCTCAAGCACTGCATACCCTAGTCCCATCACCGCACCACCGTTGATTTGGCCTTGGTGCCCGAGTGGATTGATGATTCGTCCAACGTCATGTGCACTCGTAAGCCGTAGCAACTTGATCTGGCCGGTCTCGACGTCCACCGCCACCTCCGCCACCTGCGCCGTGAATGACGTGACGGACGAAGGGCCTGACTCGTTGATATTTGCGGTTGCCTTGGCGGTATCCCGCCCCATCGCCACGAGCGCTGACCAGGGGCGAGACTCCCCCGAGCCCATGGACGTCAGCGACCCCTCGCGCAGCTCGATAGCCGGCTGCTCCCATCCCCACGCCTGCTCTGCGAGTTCAAAGAGACGGTCTCGCGCCTGTACTGCGGCCGTATACACCGCCTGCGTTGCGATCCGCGCCACACGGTTCGCACCGACACCCGAATCCCACCGGACCTGGTCCGTATCCACTACCTGTACCCGAATCCGCTCTGCACTCAGCCCCAGCACCTCCATGGCAACCTGCGTCAGCAGCGTGTAGGTTCCGGAGCCCTGCTCGAACACCGGCGTGCTGATGAGCACCGTTCCGTCCCCCAGGAACTCCACCTCCGCATTCGCCTCTCCCCCGCCTGGTGGCCGATCGGCGAACGCTATGCCACGCCCGTAACGCCATCCTTTTGGAACGTCCTTTGCCCCATCGCCGTACCCAGATGCAGCAAGTGCTGCATCGAGCGTCTCAACCGCCCGTACGTCCTCGAATACGTGGCCGATAGCTGTCGCATCTCTCTCGCGAACCACGTTGTGCCGTCGCAGGTCGGCGGGATCTATACCCAGTTCCTGCGCCAGCATGTCCATCTGTGACTCGAGTGCGAACAGCGTCTGCGCCTCGCCCGGGCCTCTCATGTGACCGCAAGGCACACGGTTGGTGTACACCTGGTACGCCGTAATGCGTGTGTGCGGTATCCGATATGGCCCCCCCGCACTCACCGCCCCAACGAGAAATGAGCGAGGTTTGAATCCCGCGTATGCACCCCCGTTGAAGACGACATTCGCCTCTTGAGCTACGATTGTTCCATCCCGCCTGGCCCCGGTCCGCATGTGAACGACCGCTGAGTGACGCGGATTGGCAGCGAGCAGCTCCTCGCCATAGTCGAACACCATTCGCACAGGGCGTTTGGCAGCGAGCGCCAAGAAGCAGCACAACACAATGTTCATCGGTGAGCCTTTGCCCCCGAAATCGCCACCGATTGTCACCGGGTGTATGAGCACATCATCGGGATTGATACCGAGCGCGGCCGCAACCTGCCACTTCGCGTTATAGGGAGTCTTATTGTTCGCCCAAACATTCAGACGCCCATCCTCTCCAACCATCGCCTGGCAGGCGTGGGGCTCGAGGTACATCTGGTGAACAGCGGACAGCGTAAATGTGTTTTCGACGATCAGATCAGCTTCTACAAACCCTACCGCCGGGTCGCCCTGCCCCCAGACATGAACGTCGGATATGTTGGAAGGTGCTTCGGTCGATGGGGTCATCCCGTCGTAGGCTCGCATCTGCGGATGCAATAGCGGAGCCGTTGGCTGCATCGCCTCTGCCGCATCGAAGACGGCGGGCAAGGGTTCGTAGTCCACCTCAATCAGCGCCAACGCACGATCTGCCGTCTCCTCGTCGTCGGCTACTACCGCCGCCACCTGTTCCCCGACGTAGCGCACTACTCCATCCGCGAGCAGCGGGATGTCGATGATCCGCCGCCCGAAACGCATCCCCGCTACATCGGTGCCCGTCAATACCGCGTGCACGCCAGGCACGGTCATAACTTTTGAAACATCCATTCGCAGGATGCGCGCATGCACGTGCGGGCTGCGCAGAGTCTTCGCCCAAGCAAGATTCTCGAGCGGCACGTCAGCAGTAAAGCCCGCCGTACCGTTAGCTTTCCCCCGCCCGTCGACGCGTGGAAGCGGAGAGCCGAGCACTGTCGTGTGATGAGAGTTGACCATCAGTACTCCACGTCGACTCGTACCTGCGCCGGCAGTCTACGGTTTCGGTGGATCCTTTCTACACTTCTCCGGCCCCACGCTCAGATGGAAATAAAGCTAGCAACCCACCGTCAACGTTGATGTTCTCACCCGTGATGAACGAAGAGTTTGGCGAAGCGAGGAACAGAACCGCCTGCGCTTGGTCTGCCGGTTCGCCCCAGCGGCCAAGCGGTATGTTCTTGGGTTTGGATGAGCGTGGTGCACTGCTCCCTCCCGGCGTGGTTGCACGGCTCAGTCCCGTCTGCGTCGGCGTGATCGAGTTCACTCGAATGCTGTGATGTGCCAATTGGATGGCCATGCTCCGAGTCATCTGTAGCACAGCCCCCTTCGATGCAGAATAGGCAAGGAAGCCCGCCTTACCACGATGGCCCGTTGATGATGCTGTGTTCACGATTGCCCCACCATCGCCTTGGGCCACCATTCGCCGGGCCGCCTGCTGGGAGCAGAGCATAGTGCCGTCCATGATGACGGATTGCACCCATTTCCACTTCTCGTACTCCATCTCAAGGATTCCATCCTCGTTATTGACGGCTGCATTATTCACGAGGATATCAACCCTCCCGAACGCCTCATCAACCTCCGCAAACAATCGCTCTACTTCGGCTGGGCGAGAGATGTCGGCATCGATCGCCACTGCCTCTCCGCCCTCCTCACGAACCGAGGCGGCGGCGGATTCCGCGCGGCCGGGTAAGAAATCGACGCAGACAACCCGCGCTCCCTCACGCGCAAGTGCTCGCGCGATTTCACCTCCGATGTTAGGGCCAGCACCCGTTACTACTGCTACTTTGCCTTCGAGCAACATAAAGAACCTCCTATGGCTTGGGCGTGGGCAGACCTGCTCCCCGACTTAGGCTCAAAGATCGCTAAACCAGCGTTTTCGCGATCACCCG
>Ga0302133_10000228_pt1 | contig 33641 bp, 25 predicted proteins | sample CB9_331_MG_FD_203121 | JGI IMG/M metagenome (GOLD analysis project Ga0302133, IMG submission 203121) | Marine microbial communities from Western Arctic Ocean, Canada - CB9_33.1 | ecosystem: Environmental > Aquatic > Marine > Oceanic | place: Canada: Western Arctic Ocean | collected 2017-09-19 | reverse complement strand
ATCTGGTGATAAACTGGCTACGCAGCCGCAAGGTTGATAATCTCGCCGCAGCCTTACGCGAAAACGGCTGGAATCCCCAACCACTCTTCGCCATGCTCGGCAAACAGAACCAATGAGCCGCCCTGGAATATCTTACCGCACCCCTTGACCGCCTCTCTTGTAATACATATAATCCCCACCGTGTGAACAGGGTTGTTCACGATACCAAAAGTCTCACGAGACAGCCCATGGTGGGCGTTGGAGTTTTATACGGCGGAAGTCTCTGTGTCGGTCCCCATGCTGGCCATTTTTTCGGAGAGACGGGTTCCATGTTGGTCTTGTCGCGAAAAAAAAACGAGAGCATCGTTATCGATGAGAACATCGTTATCACTGTGGTTGAAGTCCGCGGCGATAAGGTCCGGCTTGGCATCCAGGCCCCGCGAGAGGTCCCGATCCATCGCAGTGAAATTCATGATGCGATCATGTCGGAGCAGCAGGCGCTAAAGGAAGAGCCGCCAGCCGTGCATCCGGCCGAGGCTTAGTCGCGCTTGCGGTGACCCGCGTCATTTTTCAGGTTCGTGCGCGGGTTCGGTGCGTGGCGATTGCCTATCTGATCAAAACTTCTCCCAAAGCGCCGTCGTTTGACGACTCCCGCTTGACATACGGCGAAGAACGCTTAAATTGTTGTGCAGATTGACGGCCCCATCGTCTAGTCAGGCCTAGGACATCGGACTTTCGCTCCGACAACCGGGGTTCGAATCCCCGTGGGGTCACTCTTGAGAAGTTTTCACAATTGCAGCCCGAGTTGTCGCCCTCGCGATAACTTGGGCTTCTTTTGTATCTGTGTCGTCAGTCGAACTGGGTTGATCGATCACGCGCATTAACGCACGGAAGTGAAACAATGGACACTACGGAATCGTGGCGGACACTCTTTGAAAGCTGGCCGGAAACGCTGCCCAAAGAAGGGTTGCTGATTACGACCTTCCAGGAAACGATCCCCTTCATCGACTTCCTCATCTCCGGCGGGATTCTGTTGGTGCAACGCGACCGACCGGACACGCACGGCGCGAGAAAAGTCATGATCTCCTACGACGCCATTTCCGCGGTGAAACTGACAAACACCGACGAACTGGCACGCTACCAAGTGCTGGGATTCCAGGCGCCCCTCTGATTCGTACGCCAGCCAGTGTCAGGTCCAGTCAGCGTCAGGTGATGAAGACCCAACGGCCCAGCACCATGGCCGGGAAAATTAGCGCCGCGGTCATGCACGCATATTCTGGGCTGTTGGTGTGATAAAACACCAGCATGGCATCGAGCACGATGATCGACAGCAGCAAGGTTTTGACTGCCGGCTGAACCTTGCCCGGGACCGGGTCGAAAATCGCCGCCCACAGACGGCGGTTCATGATTAAAGCAATCATCGCCAACGCCATCAGCACTCCGCTGCTTTGTGTCTCTCCCGGTGGATTCCAGCGCAGAAACGGCCCCAATATGCCGGTGATCAAGACGGCAAGCCCGGCCAGCCCCAGATTGATGATCGCCGTTGCCCCAATCAGTTGACGGCGGCTACTCACTTGCGCCTCTTGCCGCGCGAACCAGGTCACACCGGCCACGTAGATGCCCAAGGAGACCGCAACCGGTAGTTGTGGCTGAGCAAATACCGGGGGCAGGCGGACGTCGCCCCACTCGAAATGAAACACGAAGTGTCCCGCCAAACTCGCGCCCAACAGAACGTTGAACAGCCGACAGCATCCCATCGCCACCGGCCCCAAAGGGGTTCGCTTCAGCACACCGTTGTAGAGAAAGATGAAACCCGTTAACGCGGCGGCAATCAACAGGCTCTGCGTACCCGCAAAAAATGCCGCGCCGAGCCCCACAAGAATCAGCAGGCTTCCAAGCATCACCGCCGCGGTCGGCGAAACACGACCCGACGGGATCGGTCGGCCGGAACGTTCGACGGCGTCAACCTGCCGATCGAACACGTCGTTGAATACCATGCCGGACAAGTACAGACACGACGAAGCCACAAGCAGCGCCACAAATCCTTCGACCGGCTGCAGCGCCTTGTGTGTGAGCAGGAAACCGAGAAAGATATCGGCCATCGCTGTAAACACGGCCGGAAATCGAACCAGTTGCAGATAGGAGCGAAGTGTCGTCATGGTTGATATCGCAATTGCACTTTTGTTTCACTGCATCGTTCCGGAACGATGCCCCTTGCTCGGCACTGGCGACACGCCAGTGGCACCCGTCAGTCAGTTGCAAGGATGAACTTGCTACTACCCTTCTGCAACAACCTCGTCGGCCCATGACTCCAGTAACGCATACTGCTTCGCGAACTCGGGTGGGACGTCGGTTCCCATGGGGCTTTTGAAAAATGAACTCAACTGCGTCATCACGCCGCTGGTTCCGCGGCGGCGTTCGCGTTCGGTGAAACGGACCAGGTCGAGTGCCAACGGTGCAGCCAGGATCGAATCGCAGCCCTGCCAGGTGAACTGCATCGTCATCTGCGTGCCGAGGAAACCCTGAAAATGGATATGGTCCCAGGCCGTCTTCCAGTCGGCCATCGATTCGATGTACTCGATGGAGACGAGCGACTGCGGTTTGTAGCCGAGGATTTCGGTCAGCAACCGATCCTTCGATTTGACCTTGCTCGCCTTGTTGATCGGGTCGTCGAGAACTTTGCCGTCGAGGTTGCCGAAGATGTTGTGGCCAACCCAACTCATCACGTTCAAATTTCGATCGGCGAACATGGGAGCCAACACGGCCTTGAGCAACGTCTCGCCCGTCTTGCCATCTCGGCCGACGTGCAACACGCCCTGTTCTTCGGCAAGTTCGTTCAACGCGGGCAAATTGGAACCAACCGACGGCGTGAAGTTGACGTACGAACAACCGGACCGCATGGCTGCGATCGCATACAACGAGCTGGCCGATAACGGCGTTTCGTCGGAGTCGAGACGCGCGGACAATTCACTCCAATTCAGTTTGTCGGAGTCCGAATCGATCATTGGTTCTGTCGATGACAGGTTGACGACAATGACGTGTGCGAGTTCATTCGCGTCGCGAAAACCTTGCACGTCGCTCTGGATGCGCGAGATGATCTGAGTTGGTTGCTCGGTGTTCGCAAGTTCGACGGCAGCCGCCGATGCGAACGAGCTAATCGTCTGACCAACATTCCACAACGTGCCGGTCCGCACGTTTTCATCGAACTGCTTCAGCGTTGGGCCAACGGCTTCCAGCATTTCGGGGCTGAAGACTCGCGACTTCTGTTGAAGTATCGCCGCCTCGGCAACAAAGCCCGTATCGCGAATTTCGTGACCGCCCACAACAAATTGGCTCCAGTCTGCAAGTTCCAATTTCTCGAAACGCGGCAGACTGCTCACCAGTGCCGTTTCCTCTGCCACCCCTTGTTGGAGCGCCGCCAGACCGGTTGCGGCGGTCGTCGAAACGCCGCCCCATGCACCGATTAACCAAATACCAATCTTCTCGCTTGCCATCTCAGCTGCCTGTCTCAGGTGATGTGTCGTTGTCCAACCGCTTCAAGACGTCTCCGACCCAAACGGAAAGCTCTTGTTGAAATTGTGCGAGTTGTTTGTCAGTTTCCTGTTTCATATTCGCCAACCCTTCGGCCTGCTCACAAGCCGCCTGAGCGAACGTGTAGAATTTGATCTTCGGTTCCGTTCCCGATGGCCGCACCGCCAGGGCAATTCGCGGCTCCGTATTCTCTGTCTCGAAAAACATCAGATTGTCGCGCGGTTCGGGAAGCGGTTCTGCCGCTTCGTTTGAGGGAAGACTGCGAATCTCGTGCCGACCGTAATCGCGAACCCGCCCGAATGAAACACAGGCGAATTCCGTCGGTGGGTCGTTTCGGAATTGATCCATCAGTTGCCGAATCTGCTGCTGTCCTTGTTCTCCGCGACTGACGACCGACTGTTGTCCTTCGGTGAAATAGCCGTGTTCCACGTACAACTCGTCGAGACGATCCAACAGAGTCTTGTTCTCTTCGCGAAGCTCGGCAGCGAGTTCTGCCAGATAGAGCGCGGCCACCGAGGCGTCTTTGTCGCGGGCGTGGTCGCCGGCAAGATATCCGAGTGACTCTTCGGCACCAAAAATGAACAGATTTGATCCTTCGCTGTCGATTTTTTCGCCAATGTACTTGAATCCCACCAGCAGATCATCGATGACGCGCACGCCGTGCGATTGTGCAATCGCGCCAATCAACGGCGTTGTCACCAGCGTTTCTACAACAAAATGCTCGCCCGACAGACTATTTGCAGCGGAGCGTTTTCGCAGAATGTAGTCGGCCAGCAGCGCACCAATGCGGTTGCCGGTCAGGTGTACGAACTCGCCGTCTCCGTTGCGAACGCATGCGCCCAATCGGTCGGCATCGGGGTCGGATGCCAACACCAACTCGCCGCCCATTTCCTGTGCGCGTTCGATTGCTGGCTGAAATACCTCGAAGCGTTCGGGGTTCGGCAGATGGTCGGGGACGTTCGTAAAATTGCCGTCGGGGGCGCGCTGCGGCTCGAAGATTTCGATGCCGGTAAATCCGGCCTGCTGCAGCGAACGGAAAGCCGATGTTTCGCCGACACCGTGCAGCGGCGTGAATATGCCGGGCAGGCTGCGCGCAGCCGAAAGGCTCAGTTTGCAGACGGTGTCGATGTAGGTGGTGTCCAGGTCTGCTCCAAGCAGCTCAATTTTTCCGTCAGACACCGCTTGATCGAAATCGAGCGTTGGGATTTCCTCCGTGGCGGCGACTCGTTCGATGATTCCTTTATCGTGCGGCGAAAGAACCTGTCCGCCATTCGACCAGTAGGCTTTGAAACCATTGTCCGACGGCGGATTGTGCGACGCCGTAATCATCACGCCGACATCACATTGAAGATGGCGGACCGCGAACGACAGTTGCGGGGTCGAGCGATATATATCGAAAAAGAAGACGTGTAACCCGTTGGCGGCCAGCGTCGTCGCCACCAGCCGCGCAAACTCATCCGACCGATTGCGCGTGTCGCAGGCAACAACGGCTCGTCCGCCGGATGTTTGTTTGAAATCCTGCAGGTAGGTTGCCAGACCCTGTGCCGACTCGGCGATGGTTCGCGCGTTGATTGTGGCCGAACCCATTTCAGCCATCAGTCCGCGACGTCCCCCGGTGCCGAAGGGAATTGATTCAAAAAACAGCGTGCCTAGCGTTTCAAAATCGGCGGCTTCAATCATCTCCTGCAGTTGGGATTGATACCTGCCGTACTCGGGTCGGGTGAGCCAACGCTTCAAATTGCTGGCCGCCTCGCCGGAGAGTTCGCCTGCGGAAACGGCCGCATCGACCTTGTTAACCATGCTCGACGTCTGTTGAGCACTATCCATCTCCGACATCCTGAAGCACTTCCTGCTTATGGTGTTCACCGCGTTCGATCACTGTGCATCGCATGCAGCGACACGATTCCCACTGTACCAGAATCAGGAATGGCGTTCGAGGCAACGCCCGACGGCTGACCAACGTGCCGTGCAGATCGTGAACGTGGGAGGGCGAAACGCGTTATCCAAGCCTGAAGCGCAAGCGAAGGATGGACGCCAACCGCGCTATCTCCTTCGCTTGCGCTTCAGGCTTGGATTCGTGCGCTTACGAGGGGCTTTAACCTTTGACACCCGACAACGTCGCCTCAGTCGGCACTCTTTGTCGCTGCCGGTTGCTCTTCGGCCGCTTCACGGGCCTGGAAGAGCTGTGCCGGACCACCTGCCAGGGGGATGCGGTATTCGGTGTGCGTTCCAACGTTCAACGTATTCATCCGGTGTCGGCCGTCGATGTGACGGCGAATGAGAATCGGATAGGCGGCATCCAACTCGTGCGATTCTCCCGCCGACAGCGTGTAAGGTCCTCCCCAGCCACTGTACGGTCCTTTGGTTTCATAGACGAGCGGCTGATCGGTGCCGTTGGTCAGCTTGGAGCCGGGGGGCGAAAACGCCAAGTGCAAATGCGGCTTCGACCAACCGGCCGAAGACAATCGCAGCACCGACGCGCCGAGATCGATGTCGTCAATCTGTCGGCGGGAGGCCGGCCCGCTGCCAGACCACGTCTGCCAACATTGCGTAAAGAGCGCGGTGATTTTCTCGCTGTCGATTTGTGAGTTTTTCGGTGAGTATTCCGATGAGAAACGTGCGGTGCTGGAAACGAGCGGCTGCCCCTTCCAATCCATTACGAAGTGACGCTTGAGAAAGCCGTGAGCCAACATTTTCGCTTGCGCTCCCTGCGAGACGGTGAAGCGAAACTCCGCATACGGCTGCCATGTCGTCGATTTCGGATCGGTCTTAATCGCCGTCGCGATGACGACCGTCGGCAGATTAAATTGCATGCCTGCCGATGACGGGTTGTCCGAGTCGCTCATGCCATTGGTGATCGAAAGAGGCTTCGCCAGGATGAGTTCAGACCAGATCTCCGTATTTGCCGGCAATTGATTCAAATCGGGAATCGCTGCCGACAGAATCTCGCGATCGGCAAAGCCGGCGAATGCCTGGCGTGGAATGTCGTTGACGTGAATCCGCGCGACATCAGCTTGAATCAGCAAATCGGTCAGAGGGCTTAAGGCACCGGCGGCGATGTGCATTCGCAAGTCGCGACTTTGGATTATCTCTTCCAATGGAATGCCGACTGGCTGAACTCGTTTTGGTACCTCAGGAGCTTTGTTGGGGTCGATCGCGGCGGCAGTCAAACCCATCGCCAATGAAACTCCGGTTTCATCGACCGTCACCTGCTCAGCAAAGAGTTTAATCCTTGGACCATAAACCGGCAGCGGCCAGAAATTACCAACGTCACCGGCGAGTTTGTTGAGATCAAGTTCCGCTTCAATTCGTTTCAAAAGTGTCGGGACGACGGCGCGGACTTCGCGTTCGATTCGCGACTTGCTCCCATGCACGCCGCTGACAAGCCCACTGCGAACTCGGCTGCGGGTCATGCCGAGTCCGCGTGCGCTCACGCTGCTTGGAGCCGACACCGACCAATTGTCGTTGGGGATTTGAAAGTTAACCGACCGCAATTTGAGCCGCACCTTTCCTTTTTCAACAAAGGGATCTGCCTGCAGGCTCAGCCACACTGGCCGCCGGTTGCCAATCACAATCGACATCGGACCGGTCGTAGCCGATCGGCCGCTGCCTCGAACGTAAGCTGCGCCAATTTGCAGCCGCAGATTCTTCAGACCGAGTTGCAGGCTCAAATGGCCGCCCTTAGTCGTCGTCAGAGAAGCCCGGTGCAGTTGACCGCTGTAACGAATACCCGAAAATGTCACGCCGAAACTTCGGCCGGAAGCGACCGTCGTTTCGTAGATGTCGCCAATTTTTCCGTTCAGCAAATCCGGGGGCATCGCCTTGGGAATGGAATACGAAATCGCATCCAGCGCATCGGCGCCAATCCTCAACACCAGCGCACCGGGAATCTCGACGGCCGGTTTGAACGGCTCATTCTTGTAAGCGTCGGGCAGTGTTCTGACGCCCGGTTTTGCTTTCACGAGGATGTCGCCACCATCCGAAGTCTGATTCATCATCCACCGATAGAGCGCGTCGTTGTCGTAAGCGACCTTGAACGCGAAATGTTCGACGGCGGCAACCTCGGAATACCGGGGATGACCGCCAGCCGACTTCAGCGCAGCGATCATCGTGCGGGTTTCGTCGGGTTTCACGGTGGGATCGTCGGCTCCGTGAAAGGCCCAAACGGGAACGTCGATCAACTTTTTCGCCAGCTCGGCTTTGCCTCCGCCGGAGATTGGCACGACCGCCGAGTACCGCCCTGGATCGGCAGCTGCTTGCTGCCAGACTCCGTAGCCACCCATCGACCAGCCGGTCAGAACGCGGTGTTTGGTATCGACGTTGAATTCTTTTTCGACCGAGTCCAAAATCTGCCGCGACAATTTTCCGTCGGGTGAGCCGGGACCCCACGTCTGCTTAATTTCCACGCCGGGACGTTGCCTGGCCTGCGGAAAAACGACGAGAAACGGAAACGTCTTTTGGCGGGCCTTCACATACGGCCCCAACCCAACATCAACTTGCTTGCGGCCGTCTTCGCCTCGCTCGAAAGCGCCGTGCAGGAACAACACTATCGGCCACTTTTTCTCGGGCGTGTAGCTCTCGGGAACAAACAGCACATACTTGTGTTCGCCGTCGGCATCTTTGAAGACGCGATCGACGAATCCTCGATCCTCTGCGAATGTCGCCGCCGGGACGCTGAGCGCTGTCAGCGATACCGCCACCAACGCAAGGCTGACCTTCAGGAACAAATCGCGATAACGAAACGGTCGTCTCAGCATGGCTATCCTTTGCTCATCATACTGGCCTCGTCGATAAGCTCAGCGAAGCGACTTCGCTCTCCGCAGAAAACGTTGCCGAAGCAGAACATCTTCGCAAACTTTGTGCTGATTCGTGTTGTTGTACTGAATTGTGCCGAGATGCGAGTCGTTTCGATATGCAAGAAAGTTGCATAAAGACGCAAAAATGTTGCATGCGCGTCGAAACCTCTTCCATCCATTTCATTGCGACATCGGAGCCGACATGCGACCGTCTTGTAGTTCCCGGTCATGGCCAGTGTCAACCGGCAATTCCGCCGCACGCCGGTGCAACGCTACTTCTCAACTCAACAACTTCTCACCCGATAAATCGACTTGTCCGGCCACCGGCCAAATCTCGTCCTTGCTTCATACCTGTTGACGAACTCGTTATTGGAGCAGTATATTAACTCATCAACGGGTGATTATGCGATCGTTCGGTGGTCGGCGACTGCTTTCCTTGCAGACAGCTTCCGTCGCTGGCCGAACAACATCAATAGATTACTGATTTGAATTGAAAAATGCTTTCGTGAAAGAGAAGGAGTCGGCGCCGTGTCGAATTCACAGCAGACATATTGTGACCGAGTCTCCCGCCGCAATCTGATCAAGGCTGGATTGGCCGGCGCGGTCGGACTCTCCTTACCGGATATCCTTCGCCTGCAAGCCGAGAGTGCCGAGCGGGGACACGCACGCCGCGACACAGCCATCATCTACATCGAAATGGCTGGCGGCCCAACGCAGCACGAAACTTACGATCCCAAACCGGATGCACCGGCCGAATACCGCGGTCCGCTCAATTCCATCGACACCGCGCTGCCCGGCGTTTACTTCAGCCAGTACATGACAGAGCAGGCGAAAATCGCCGACAAGCTGGCCGTCATTCGATCGATCCATCACCGCTCCAGCAGCCACGGCACAAGCAGTCACCTCACACAAACGGGCTACTATCTTCGCGATCGGCAAAACCGCGACAACGACATGCCCTGTTTCGGTTCGATCACGTCGCACGTTCGCGGAGCGCACAAACCGGGCATGCCCGCGTTCGTTTCGCTTCCCCGCGAGATGCGTTACGGCCGCGCCGGCTGGCTCGGCAAAGGGAACAACGCATTCGTCACCGGTCGCGACGCCAACAGCAAGAAATTCCAGGTTCCCAACCTGACATTAATGCGCGGACTCACTGCCGCCCGACTGGGAGATCGACGCCAACTGTTGACGGATTTCGACGCGACTCGTCGATTGATCGACAACAAGGGAGCCGTCGATGCAATTGATGACTTCACCCACCAGGCGTTCGACATGATCACCGGCGATGCGGCCCGGGATGCATTCGACATCAGCCGTGAAGATCAAAAAACGCGTGAGCGATACGGTATGAATGCCACCGGCCAAAACGTGCTGTTGGCGCGTCGGTTAGTAGAACGCGGCGTGTCGGTCGCCACAATTCGCACGGGAAGTTGGGACGACCATGGAAAAATCGCCGACCGCATGAAGTCGAAAGGACCGTCGTTCGATCAGGCGGTCGCCGGACTTGTGACCGACCTCTACGAACGTGGACTCGACAAGAAAGTCATGCTGGTTTGCATGGGCGAATTCGGTCGCACGCCGAGAATCAATCGGGGAGCCGGCCGCGATCACTGGGGTTCGGTGATGTCGGTGTTGTTAGCGGGCGGTGGTCTGCCGGTCGGCCAGATCATTGGCGCTTCCGACAGCAAAGGTTCGGTACCGAAAGAACGCCCTTACCGGCCCGAAGACGTATTGCACACAATGTACGCCCACTTGGGAATCGACCCCGCGCTAACGTTTGCCGACAATTCCGGTCGTCCGCGTTACGTGCTGGAACGGTGGAACCCGATCATCGAACTCGCGTAATTAGGGGTTGGCGAAATCGGGTGCCACTGGCGTGTCGCCAGTGTAACTCAGCAGACACCGGCGCTGCGAAACCGCGAGCGGACTTCTGCATCACACGCCGCGAACTCGCAGCTTCTCGCGCGCCCGCGTGAGAAGCGGACCAATCGAGTTCTCGGGAATTCCCAGTTCGGTACTGATCTCGCGGTACGACTTGCCTTCCAGATGGAATTGCCGCACCACTTCGGCATCCGACGGTGGCAGTTCTTTCAGCAGACTTTGCACTTCTTCGCGGTCGTCCACGCGCAGTTGCGAATCGGCAACTGCCGTTCCGCCGGAACTGCCCGACGTGTGGTGCGCTGCAACGTGACCAAGCGCTTCCGCCTTGCGGCGACGATCAACTTCGCGCACGACAATGCGTCGCGCCACAACCGTCAAGTATGTTGCCAACGAACTGTTGCCGCGAAACTGACGCAGCACGCGATAATCGTTCGCCAGCAACACCAGAAAAACCTCGGCGCACAAATCGTCCACATCGTGCTGCGATAACGGAACGCTACGAACATTGGCCGTGTGATGAATTACGTGAACAAACAGACTGATAAATCGATCAACGAAATCCCGCCACGCACCCGGCTCGTCGGCCAGGCAACGCTGCAGCAGATTGCGATCAATGGTCGTCAGAGCCACGTAAAAACCTGTCAAGGAGAATACTAATTCGATATCAGCCGGTTCATTTCGGCCTTGTCCATTTGAACGGCTGCGGCACGAATGGCCACGACCGTGCGTTCTGTCGGCAATGCTGCACGACGACTACTGCTGATTCCGGCTCAGGTGGACCAAAGGCAACAAACCTGACCCCACTCGCAAGAACCATCTCAAAGTCGCCGCATTCCCTATAACTAATGTAATTGTAAAGGCGATTTGCGGCAAGATGGCTCCTGAGAATTCGTTCAACATGGGTCCCGCAGTCAATAGCCGCGAGACACTATGAAATTGGGGCAATTGTGCAGACGTCGATGACTTGACACGGTTTCGGGACGCGATTAGACTTCGGCGAGAATTCCGATCCACAACTCAAATGGGTGGTATGGCTTGCGCGGGAATCCCCGATGTTGAGCCAGCTATGATTAAAGTTGGCTGCGGTTTACGCCGACGGCCACTTTCCCATCTTGCAATCGCGAATTCAGTCACCCGCTGGGTGGCGGTCGTGCGAGCGTCAATCAACTGAAATTTCATCGAGTAAAGCAGCTACACGAAAGGAAGCAGCATGACCCATACCGTTTGTGAGCCTTGCTTCAACTGCAAATACACAGACTGTGTCGTCGTTTGTCCCGTGGAGTGCTTCTACGAGGGCGAGTCGATGCTCTACATCCATCCGGATGAATGCATCGATTGCGAAGCGTGCGTCCCGGAATGTCCGGTCGAGGCCATCTTCCACGAAGACAACGTGCCTGAAGCTTGGTTAGATTACACCCCGCTGAACGCCGAATTGTGCGCAGATTTGCCGGTAATTACCGAGCAAAAAACTTCGCTGACGTCGGAACTGCCTCAGGATCAACGCGGATCAACCTGCCAAGACGGTTAGTTGACTTACGCGACATGTTGCCACACATCGCTTTGTGGATGTTGTGGGCATCTGTTGCGTTTTAGTTTGAGCGTCTACAAATAAAACCCCTCCGCACTCCCTACAGTGTCGAGGGGTTTTTCATTGTCTGCACAACAACCGTCTTTTTGCGTGACCCGATTGGGTTGATCGATCAACAGCTCGCAAGAACTCGCTCGCATCGTCATCAATAACGCGGTAACTTCGGATCGATCACGACGGCCCAGTTGTCGATTCCGCCGGCCAGACTTTTCACGTTCTCGAAGCCAAGCTGCCGCAGCCACATCGTCACCTGCAAACTGCGGCTGCCGTGATGGCATAAGACGACAATCTCGCGCTCTCGCTGAGAATCCAATTCGCCGACGCGCCGCTCGATCTCACTCATCGGCAGCAATTGGGCCTCGGACAAATTGACAAGTGCATGCTCATTGGCCTCACGGCAATCGAGCAAAAGAAAATCCGCACCCTCCGCCAATTTGGACTGGACACTTTGGCAATCGATCTCAAGAGCGTTGCCATCGGCTGGATTATTCACTGTGTGTTTCCCCTTATTAGATGCGAACCAACGGTTCGCATTTTTTGCCGTGCATCGCACCGCGGCGAATTGACTGTGGTAGAACGAGTCGATCCGCAATGATACGATCAGCTCGCTCTCGCAACGGCGCGCTATCCGCTGAATCATAACGATACCGACTAACAATGATCGACATCGACTACAAATTAACTCCCGCCGACCTCACCGACTCCATCGAACGCATGTGGCAACTCTCGGCGGTGAAGATTCGTTCCATCGAAACCAACCAGCAAGACGGTGATGGCACGCCGGTTATTACCGTCGAAGGCCGTTACAAGTCGCAGGGCTGGACGGAATGGACGCAGGGATTTCAATTCGGATCTGCGATCCTGCAATTCGATGCGACCGACGACGAAGAGTTTCTCTCTATCGGTCGCGATAACACCATCGCACGCATGGCCGCCCACGTGACACACATCGGCGTCCACGACCACGGCTTCAACAACGTCAGCACCTACGGAAATCTGCGACGGCTGATTCTCGAAGGACGAATCGAAACCAACCAACGCGAACTCGATTTGTACGAACTCGCGCTCAAAGCCAGTGGTGCCGTGCAAGCTGCGCGCTGGTCGAACACCTTCGATGGCGGCGGCTACATCTATTCATTCAACGGACCGCATTCACTCTTCAGCGACACCATTCGTTCGTTGCGCGCCCTCGCGCTGGCGCACAGTCTTGGTCACCGACTGATGAGCGAAAACGACAAACCGATCTCACTGCTCGACCGCCTCGTCGCACACGCCCAAACAACCGCCGAGTACAACGTCTATTACGGCAAGAATCGCGATCGGTTCGATGTTCGTGGTCGCGTTGTACACGAAAGTATCTTCAACACCAACGACGGAAAATATCGCTGCCCATCGACGCAGCAAGGATACTCACCGTTTACAACATGGACGCGTGGGTTGGCGTGGATCATTCTTGGTTACGCCGAGATGCTGGAATTTCTGCACACTGTCGGCGACGACGAACTTCAGGAATTCGGCGGACGAGAAGAAATCGAGTCGTTCCTATTCGAGGCGGCACGAGCGGCCAGCGATTTCTACATCGACGAAACTCCGACCGATGGAGTCCCCTTTTGGGATACCGGTGCGCCGCACCTTACAGAATTGGATGGCTACCTGAACCGACCATCCGATCCCTTCAATCAACACGAACCTGTCGATAGTTCGGCGGCCGCGATTGCATCGCAAGGATTATTGCGATTGGCCGAGTCACTACGGCAACGAGGGATTCCCGATGGCCAGGAACGCTATCGGCAGGCCGGACTGACTGTTCTCCGCACGCTGCTCGATGAACCTTATCTGGCGACCGATGAGCAACATCAAGGGTTGCTGCTGCACTGCATCTACCACCATCCGAACGGCTGGGATCACGTTCCCGCCGGCTCAACGATCCCACACGGCGAGTCGTGCCAGTGGGGCGATTACCATCTGCGCGAGGCGGCCCTACACGTCGGCCGCATCATCCGCGACGCGCCGTACTACTCCTTCTTCGGCCCTGCGGAATCATCATGAATCCCAACTCCCCAGTTGCTCTCATCACCGGTGGATCGCGCGGCATTGGCCTTGGAATTGCCCAACGGCTTGCCGCCGAGGGATGCTCCATCGCCATCAACGGTGTCCGTGAAGAATCAGAAGTCGCCGATCAACTCGCGACGCTCCGCGAACAGGGAGTCGATGCAATTTATTGCCGCGGTGATGTTTCACAGGCAACCGATCGCGCACACATAATCGAGACCGTTCGCAGCCATTTCGGTCAGCTGAACGTACTCGTCAACAATGCCGGCATCACATCGCCGGGACGGCACGATATTCTCGAAGCCGATGACGAGAGCTTCGATCGGGTGTTCGGCGTGAATCTGAAGGGGCCGTTTTTTCTGACGAAGACAGTTGCCAACTGGATGATCGAACAACGCAATCAACAACCCGATTTCAGCGGTTGCATCATCAACGTCTCATCCATTTCGGGTGAGTTCGTCTCGGTGAACCGGGGCGATTATTGTCTGACGAAGGCCGCCATCGGCATGGCGACAAAACTGTGGGCCGTCCGCTTGGCCGAGTTCGACATACCGGTTTACGAAATCCAGCCGGGAGTGATTGACAGCGATATGACATCCGGCGTCAAAGAGAAATACGATCGGCTGATTGCCGACGGCTTGACACTCCAGCGCCGCTGGGGAACGGCCGACGACGTCGGCCGCGCGGTTGCCGCCCTCGTTCGCGGCGACATCCCCTACGCGACCGGACAAGTTCTCAAAATCGACGGCGGCATGACCATCCGCAGCATGTGATCCCGCATGCGGTTTCGCGGCTCCTTCGACTCACTTCTGCGGCGCCCGCAACTGCCACTCCTCACCAAAGAAGTCCGCATCGACAATCTTACCCGGATACTGACTTCCCGGCGGCGTGCGCAAATCAACGACGGCCCAGTCGGGCAGCATCGGCACCTGCCGGGCGTTATTGAGATACGCGAATTCTCGATAGGTGAATCCGCTGTTCAACACAATATAACGCGATGGGTTCAGCGGATTCGGGTAGATGAGGATCAAGGCGTGATGGTCGGTGGAATATCGTTTCTTGCCGACGACGATTTCCTTGTCGGTCCACTTGATCGGCAGTCGATCGGCAATTCGTGCCAACAACTTGTTGCTTTGGGGATCGCCCCACAGCACGAGATTCGACGAAGCGATGTCGGCATCGGTGATGTCGGTGTCCTTCTTAATGCGTGCGTCGCCGCGAAATTGTTTGCGCCAATGCACGCGGGCGTGCTCCAGTTCGCCCGCCGACCATTTCTGAGCATTTGCGTTGTTGGTCTTGCCGGTTGGGCTGACGAACACAAACGAGTCCATCAATGCATCGTCGATCGGTCCTTGCAGGTCGTGTTGTTTGCGGAGTCCTTCAACCTGCGAAGTGCTGACTTTCCAGATGTCGCCGTCACGAACAAGGCTGCATTCCCACGAACGATCGGACTTCGGTCGCGGTCCGGTGACGGTTGCACCATCGATCAGAATGGCAACAGGACGTTCCAATCGCAAAGGAGTGCGACCGGCCGGAAACGACAGCGTGAGCGCGGCGACATTCTCGGTCCTCACCGAAATCCCCCCCCGGAGGGTCAATGCGGCATCGACGCGGGCCTTCTTCCAGTGCTCGCCCAGCGCGTCGAGTTGAACCCAATGCATGCGGTTGTATTTGAGCGTGTACGTTGTAAAGCGAACGACTTTCGGTGTGCGCTCTCGGCCCACTTCGGCCAGACTCTGCATGCGGCGATCGATTTCGATGGCCGAATCGGGATGAATCGCATGATTCGTTCCCGGTCCGATGATGTGCAACATGTCGATCCGCTCTTTCGCGAGCGCCGTCTCCATAATGTCGGCCGCCTGCTTCTGTGTGTCCAATTCACCGCTGTAAGCAACGGTGGGGCAATGCAGCAGATTGACGGCGTAATCGGTGCAGTCATACATGTGCCACAGCTTGCGTTCGTACCAGGTGGGATTGAGCGTTTCCTTCTGGAAGAACTTCAGGAACTCGGGCGTTTCGGAAAAACCGGCTCCCGGATTGGCGGCGTACCAGCGGTCGGCATAATGGACGGCGAATTGCCAGCAAGCCGCACCGCCCATCGAAAACCCGCGGACGGCAATGCGGTCATCATCGACCCGATAGTTCTGTTGAACCGATTGCAGTGCTTCCAGCACATCGACTTCGCCGGCAAACTTGAAGGCGTTGGAATATCGCCCGTACGGATGCAGCACAATGGTGTCGCGCGGCGCGAGACGGCCGACCTGTTTCGTGCGGGAATCAATGAAGTTCACTTCGCTCAGCGTCTCGCCTCGACCGTGAAACCAGATGTCGCAGCGAAAGCGGCTTTTGCCGCTTGTGGTGTACGATTTGGGAACGACCAATCCGTAAGGTTGCGCCGTGCCGTCGAGCTTGGAACGATAACCGCGAACAACCAAGCCCGTTTCCTCTGTCCACGGCGCCTTGCCTTCCGCCAGCGATTTGGCGCGTTGTTGACCGGTAACTAACAGTGCCTTCGCTTTGCCGACTTCGCGTGGGCTGAAGAATTCCCGATAGGCGAGCGCGTCGTGCACCGCGCGATAATAGATTTCGACGTCGGGTAACAGTTTCGGAGTACGAGCGTCCCTGCGTGATTGCAGCGATTTGATTTGTGCCTGCAACGTTTTCAGACCGGCTTGGAGTTCCGCCTGATCATCGGGCGAGACTTCGATGCCGACCCTGGGGACGGGACGAACGTTCTCGGGAATGTTGTCCTTCGGACCATCAGCATAAAGGATCGTTGATGTTGCAAAGACGGCAATCGCAATCGGGAGTCTCGTCAAGGTTTGTTGTCGCATTGTTGATTTGGCTTCCCAAGAGAGACAAGAAAATCGAGGACGAAAGAAAACGGCGAGGCTACCGCTAAATCCCACTCGCAAACCTCTGAAAAGATTTAACCGACCTGACCATTGAATCCTGAAGCGCAAGCTTTGAAGTTGCACATTTTAGTGTTCAGATTGGAGAAAGGACTAAAAGCCCCCCGTTTATCGAAGCCTGAAGCGCAAGCGAAGGATGGTTCCAGGGCGATGCCAGCAAGCTCCTTCGCTTGCGCTTCAGGCTTAAATGAGTAGACGCTTTTGTCATGGCTGCCTTACCGGCATCCGACGACCAAGGCGTCATTCTATCAACAGCACGGGATCAATGCCTACACAGTTTACACAAGATAAACCAAACAGAATGACTGAGGGGATTATGCCGCAAGTAACGGCTTGTCGGGTGTTTGAGAGGTTTTTCAGCGAATTCTGATCGCCTCGTGTCCATCGAATTCCCCTCAAAACAGCGGAAATTGCAATATCGTTGGTTGACAGGGGTCAGAATCCCGATAAACTGAATGTGAAATTGAGACTCAGTCTCATTAACGCTCTATTTTACTCCACCATCGTCCTGCCGCGGATTTCAGCCCCTGACACTATCGTTTTCCCGGGAATCGCAGACATGTCGTCTACCGCCCCACTCTCCGACAAGATCGTCTGTCACTGCATGCGAGTGACGAACGGCGATATCGAGAGCGCTGCGGCGATCGAACCAATGGAAACGGTGCGCGACGCAATGAAGGCCACCGGTGCGGGATCCGGTTGCACCGCCTGCCATTGTGCGATTCGAAAGCTCATCGGCTGCCAGCGTCAGGCGTCATCACCCACTTGTGTGATGAGATAGTTCTCGATTCCGACCTTGTCAATCAGGTCGAGTTGCGATTCGAGCCAATCGACGTGCTCTTCTGAATCGACCAACAGCTTTTCCATCGCATCGCGGCTGCCGCCGTCGTTCTCTTGAATGCACAACGCGACCGCTTTGTTGTAAGCATGCACGCCGCTGGTTTCCAACGCCAGGTCGAATTCGAATTGCTCTTTCACGTCGTTGCCAACGCGAATGACGTCGTACCGTGCAATCTCCGGTACGCCTTCCAGAAAAATGATGCGGTCGATCAACACTTCGGCGTGTTTCATCTCGCCGATCGACTCGTGATAGTGCTTGTCGGCCAACCGCTTCAGTCCCCAGTTGGCACACATCTTGGACTGGACGAAGTACTGGTTGATCGCTGTCAGTTCGATCGTCAGCCCGTCGTTTAGTGCGTCGATAACTTTCTGGTTGCCTTGCATTGTTCTCTCTCGGTTGGATTTCGCTATTGATATGTTGTCAGTCGCCAATCAGCGGGTGCCACTGGCGTGTCGCCAGTGCAGCGCGGGGCGATGCCCCGCCGCTAAACGTCTGACTCTAAACTGTCAGCGCGTCATTGTAGGTCGGGTCACCGAACGGACTCTACCCACGTCTGAGGTGATTCCGGGAAAATCGTCCGATTGATACCGAGTCTCGCTGTGCGACAGAGTCTCAATCCATGCGGGCAAATGAACCATCAAAGTTCGTCGTCGTCCAGCGCGGCCACAAATGGCAGGTGACGGTATTCGTCGTTGTAGTCCAGCCCGTATCCGACCACGAATGCATCGGGTATCCGGAAGCAATGATAATCGGGCGTCCGATCAACTTGCTGCCGCCCCTCTTTCCACAGCAACACCGCCGAACGCAAGCTGCGGGGATTCATCTTCCCAACAGAAATCGAAAGCGCGTCCAGCGTTCGGCCCGTGTCGAAAATGTCATCGACAAGTAACACGTCGCGGTCGGCAATGTCGGGAACCAGTTCGGTGTTCACGGTGAGTGCGCCCGCTTCGGTTGTTCTACCACGATAGCTCGAAGCCTGAATCAGACCGACTTTCAGCGGCAGATCGATCGCGCGAATCAAGTCGGACAGCAGCACGATGCTGCCGGTCAGAACACCCAGAATCGTCAACGGCCGATCGCGATAATCGATCGCAATTTGTTTCCCCAACTCGACCACTTTTCTGGAAATGTTGTCTGCTTCAATCAGCCGTTTCAAGCGTTTCCCCTTTGCTGACCATTCGCGTATGATCGCCGTTCCCGCGTCAACGCATTCTAACGAAACCGGCGGCCAGCGCAAGCAACCCGCACGAATTCCGGATAGCCCATGTCCACATCCAACGGCTCGACAACCGACGGCATTGCCGGCAAATGGTTACAGGTCGAAATCGCCGGCAAGACGGCCGACGTCTACGAACCGGCGAACTCAAGCGATAACGGACGGGCTGTACTGCATCTGCATGGACACGGCCTCGAAACGCTCAAGGACAACCCAACCTTCTCGGCGGAGCTGGAACGCCACGGTTTGCCCTGCATTTGCCCACACGGTCAGCGATCGTGGTGGACCGATATTATCTGCCATGAATTTGATCCGGAAATCACACCACTGGCATATTTGCGTGAGCGGGTTGTGCCATACATCGCTGAGCGTTGGAACATCGCTCCGCCGCAAATTGGCTTGACCGGAATCAGCATGGGAGGGCAGGGGGCGCTACAATTGTCTTACCGATATGCACGGGAGTTTCCCGTGGTTGCAGCGATATCGCCGGCTGTCGATTTTCACAATTGGCAAGGAACGGGTTTGCCGCTCGATGAGATGTTCGCCGACAAAGAGGCCGCCCGTCAGGAAACTGCAACGCTGCAGTTGCACCCGTTGAACTGGCCAAGGCATCAACTGCTCCTCTGCGATCCGCGGGACGTCGATTGGTTCGAGGGAGTCGAACGGTTGGCGAGCAAACTGAATTCGAGCGGTATTCTGTTTGAGTCCGATCTGAAGACATCGGCGGGCGGACACAGTTGGGATTACTTCAATCATGTGGCAGCGCGTGCGATTGATTTTGTGGCCGACGGTTTGGAACAGGTTTCCCGCCGCGTGTGATATGGTGTGCAATAGGAGCCTGAAGCGCAAGCGAAGGAGCTTGCTGGCATCGCCCTGGAATCATCCTTCGCTTGCGCTTCAGGCTTAAATGACCTTGGGTAACGACGATGCGAATTGCCGAGTTGTTTCATTCCATTCAGGGCGAAGGCGAATTTGCCGGCACGCCGACGGTGTTTGTGCGCACCACCGGCTGCAACCTGCGCTGCTGGTTCTGCGATACGCCCTACACATCGTGGAAGCCCGAAGGCGTTCAGCGGTCTTGGCAGGATGTATTAGATGAGGTGCTGCGCTTCGATTGCGAGCATGTCGATCTCACCGGCGGCGAGCCGTTTTTGCAACCTGATGTTGTGCCGTTGACCGCCGCGCTCAAACGGGCCGGTTGTTTTGTCACCATCGAAACGGCGGGAACCGTCAGTCGCCCCGTTGCAGCCGACTTATTGTCGATCAGCCCCAAACTGGCAAACTCGACACCGTCCTCGGGCATGTGGGCCGAACGGCACGAACGACTGCGCGACAACGCCGACGTTGTCACACAGTTGTGCAACGACTATCGCCATCAACTGAAGTTCGTCATCGACAACCCCATCGACGTCGATGACGTGGAGCGCTGGCTCGCGCGTTTTCCCACCATTCTGCGGGAGAACGTCTGGCTGATGCCGCAGGCCATAACTGCGGAGGCTTTAGCCGAAAAAACGGAATGGCTCAGCGAACTTGCCGAGTCTCGCGGGTATCGCCTTTCGTCCCGCCTGCATGTTGAGCTGTACGGCAACGCGCGCGGCAAATGAACTTTGACAATCCAACTCACCTCATAACTGGTAAGTCGTTTGCGTGCGCGCCGCGAGCAGGTTACTATCAGCGAACATTGATGCGTCGGTCGAGATTCATCGGTCGCACCGGACAACAAACGGCTTGCCGCACGCGGCACTGTTTCTTCAATCCGGTCGGCTTGGCGAATCGAAACCGCCGCTCCAGACAGGAGGTTGACGTTGAGCCTTCGACCTAACCGCACACCATGAGAGGGAAGTCTCATGTCGCGACGTGTTCTGTACGGGATGTTTGCCGGACTGTTTCTGTTGACGTCGTCGACATTCGATACCAGTCATGCATCGGCCCAGGATGTTGACGCCGAGAAGGCCGCCGCCCGCGACTATAGCGTCGCTTTCGCCTTCCAGAAAAAGAAGCTGTACGTGCCGGCCGCCGCGCGATGGGCGAAGTACATTCAGGCGTATCCCAAAGACAAGCGGCTGGCCAGCGCGCATCTAAATCTGGGCGTCTGCCAGTTCGGGCAGAAGGCATTCGACGTTGCGGCGAAAACATTTCGCGAAGTCCTACAGAAGTATCCGCAGTTTCAACAGCGAGACCGCGCGCAATTCAATTTGGGAATGTCACATTACAACATCGCCATCGGCTTCGATGCCGTCGCGGCGAAATCGCAAGCAGCCGCCGATCAACAGAAAGCCGCAACCGAATTCAAAAAAGCAGCAGCGGAATTCGCGCTGTTGCCAAAACAGTATGCGAAGAGCGGCAGCATCGCCGACGCGATCTACTACCAGGCCGAATGCCTTTACCTCGCCGGCGACAAAAAGGCGGCCATCCCCGTTTATCAACAAGTCGTCGCCAAGTTTGCAACCAGTCCATTTGCGGCCGATGCTCTTTATGGTTTGGGAACAACACAAGCCGAACTAGAACAACACGTCGAAGCGGCAACGTCGTTTCAACAATTCATCGCGAAGTTTCCAAAGGACGAACGAGAGAACGAATGCAGGTTGCGGCACGGGATGGCGCTGTACTCTCAGGACAAATTCGCCGACGCGGAAAAACTCTTCGCACAGGCGGCCGCCGTCAAAGATTCCCCGTATGCTGATTTCGCTCTCTTGCGACAAGCACGGTCGCTGCAAGCTCAAGACAAGCTGCCCAACGCGGCTGCCATCTACGAGTTGCTGCCGACGAAGTTCAAAACGAGTCCCTACACCGGTGCTGCGCTGTTAGGAGCCGGCAAATGTCGTTTTCGGGCTAAGCAGTTTCCGCAAGCGCAGAAGAGCTTTCAAGCAATCGTCATTCAGAAATTGCCCGAAGCCGCCGAGGCCGCCTATTTGCTGGGACGCACACTGATTCAATTGAAGAAGCCGGCCGAAGCAGTACCCGTTCTCAATGCTGCCATCGCGGCGTACGCCACCAGCGAATTCCTGCCCGACCTGACTTTCACCCGAATTGACGCGCTGTACGAACAGCCGCCGCAACGCCCGCAAACGGCGAAACTCTACGCCGACTTTGCACAGAAGTACGCAAAACATACCCGTGCCGCCGAAGCGATGTACCGGGCGACGTTCGTCGCCTGGGAAGCCGAGGGTTATGACGCTGCCCGCCAATACGCCGCCACATTCCTGGCCAATCAGGAATTCGTCAAACACGAGTTGAAACCAGAAGTGATTTTCCTGGGCGCCGAGAGCCAGTTGTTGGGCAAGAATGCCGACGTGGCGAAAGCGGAGGCGCTCTATCGACGTTTGGTGGCCGAGCATCCCAAGTCCAACAAGGTTGCCAACGCGCAGGTTCGCATTGGCTATTGCCTGTACTCCACCAAGAAGTACGACCCGGCCATCGCGTTCCTCACCCCGTCGCTCGCGGGGCTAAAAGATCCCGCACAATTGGCCGAGGCGCAACTGCTGATCGGCCGCAGTCACAGCGAAGCCGGTCGGGCAAAGAATTCCATCCCGGCATTTCGCGCAGCGTTGGCAGCTAACCCCAAATGGGACCGCGGCGACGAAGTGCTGTATCTGCTCGCCCGCAGCCTGCGGCTCGAAAAAGCCGATCCCGCAGCGACCGTCGAACTGAATAAACTGGTCGGCCAATTCCCCAAGAGTACTTTCCTCGACCGTTGCTATTACCAACTGGGGGAAATCGAACTGGCGGCCAAAAAATACGACACCGCCGTCGCGCAGTACCGCAAAGTTATGGCCACATTCCCCAAGAGCGAAACGGCACCGCTGGCTCAATACGGAGTCGGGTTGTCGTTCTTTCAAAAAGCCGATTGGAAAACGGCCACCACGGAGTTCGCAACGTTGGTAACAAAGTACCCGCAACACGAGGTCGTCGCCAGCGGACTCTATTTGCGCGGGAGAAGTTACTATCAGCTGGCCGATTATCCCAAGGCCGTTGCCGACCTGACGAAGTACCTCGCAAGCAAACCGACGACGCCGGATGCATTCACCGCACGACACACGCTGGGAAAATGCCAGGCCGCGCTCAAACAATTCGTACCCGCCGCCGCCACGTATGTCGCGCTGCTCAAAGAGAAACCCGATTACCCCCAGGCAGATAGCCTGCACTACGATTTGGCGTTTGCCTATCTCGATGGCAAACAGGAAAAACAGGCGGCCGACACATTCTTGGCACTGGTCACCAAACACCCCACCAGTCCGCTTGTTGCCGAAAGCTGGTTTCGCGTCGGTGAATTCCAGGAGAACTCAGAACAGCCCGCCGAAGCAATCAAGGCATTCACAGCCGGGTTGAAGTCCGCCAAGAAACCGGACCTGCGCGAAAAGCTGTATCACAAACTCGGATGGGTTCAGTATCAGCAGTCGCAATTCGCCGCAGCTGCGACGGCATTTCAGGAACAGGTAAAGCAATTTCCCAAGGGCGAACTGTTGATGCCGGGCCGTTTTCTCGCCGGCGAAAGTCTTTACAAGCAAGCGAAGTTCGACCAGGCCCTGCCAATGTACGCGGCAGTGATTGCCGCCAAGGCCCCTAAGTTCCACGCCAACGCTTTGTACCGCTGTGGCGACTGCGCTGCCGGCCTCAAGCAATGGAAGCAAAGCGAGACATCGTACATAGCACTCATCGGGGCTTTTCCCAAGTTCCCGAACATTAACGAGGCCCGTTATGGACTCGGCTTGGCCTATCAAAATCAAAACCAGTTCGCCCCGGCAAAGAAGGCATTCGCCGAAGTCGTCAAAGCGACCACCAGTCCGACAGCTGCCAAGAGCAAATACATGATGGGCGAGTGCGCTTTCGCTGAAAAGAAATACAAAGAAGCATACGAGCATTTTCTCGAAGCGGCCGCCGGATACCCCGACAAGGGGGATTACCGGGAATGGCTTTCCAAGAGTCACTTCGAGGCAGCCCGGTGTTTCATTCAACTGAAGCAGGTTGATCTGGCGAAGCAGGAATTGAAGGCGGTGATCGAAAAATACGCCGACTTCCCCGAAGCCAAGAACGCGCAAACACTTTTGACCAACTTGAAGTAACAGCATCAAAGACATTTCTATCAATTGATTCCATCAGACCTGCACTTACGGAGTAAAAGACATGCCGGACTGGACTCGTCACACATATCGCTTGTCGTTGTGGATTGCCACGTTGGGCCTCGTGCTGGTCGCGCCCATTGCCTTGGCGCAGAACGTTCAGCCGCCAGCTGAACCGGCGGCCGAACCGGCAGCCGCCGAACAACAACCACCCGCAGCAAAGGATGCGGCGCAACAGGACGAAACTGAAACGCAGACGAGCGCCAATAAGACCGACACAATAATGCAGATGATTCAGAGCAGTGGTTGGACCGGCTGGTCGTTTATGGGCGTGCTGCTGCTATTTTCAATCGGCGCAGCGATGGTCGCATTGGAGCGGGCGGTCAACACCCAACGCAATAAAATCATTCCACACGGTTTCGTTGCCGAACTAAACAATTTAGTGAAGAGCGACGAAGCGGACGCGGACGCGTTTCACGGGTTATGTGCGCGTTGGAGCGCTCCAATTGCCAAAGTGTTGAATGCCGGTCTGCTCCGCAGCGGACGTCCGCTGCCGGAGGTGGAGAAGTCGATGGAAGATGCCGCCTCGCGCGAAATGGCAACGTTGCGGGGCGGAATTCGGCCGCTGAATGTCGTCGGCAATGTCGCGCCGTTGGTGGGACTCCTCGGGACCGTGGTCGGCATGATTATCGCCTTCCGCACTGCCAGCCAGGCCGGGTTGGGCAAAGGCGAAATGATGGCACAGGGCATCTATATGGCCCTGCTCACCACCGCCGCGGGACTCTCCATCGCCATCCCCTGCCTGCTGTTGGCAGCCGTCTTCAGCTCCAAAGTCGATAAGTTCTTCCGGGAAATCGACGAATCGATGATGGACACCATGCCGTCATTCGCCCGCATGGAAAAAGTCGATGCCGCCGATGTGAGGGTGCTCTAAGAACCGGACATCCATTGTTTCCCCCATTACCGTAAGACAATCAAACATCGCTTGCGGTTTCGCGCACCATCGACCACCCGAGCAAATTCATAACATCCAACACGTTCCATTTGAACAAGCGAATGCCACCATGAAACTTCCCCTCGATACAGCCGACTCGGAAGGCCCCAACTTGACCCCCGTCATCGATGTCGTGTTTCTGCTGCTGATCTTCTTTCTGGTCGCCACGCAGTACAACCAGGAAGAACGAGAAGTCGATATCACGTTGCCCGAGGTCGCCCAGGCGCAACCGCTGTCGATGACGTCGGAAATCATCGTCAACATTACCGACGACGGAAAGTACAAGGTCGCCACAAAGGAATACAGTGAGGCGGAACTTTCGTCCCTGCTGAGTCAAGCGAAGAAGAATAACCCCCATCAGACGACCTTGATTCGTGGTGACGGCGAAAGCAACCTGAAATTCGCCGTCCGCGTCATGGGGATGTGCAACAAAGTGGAAATGGAATACCGCATCGCCGCACTCCAGGAGCGCTGAGTCACGACGACCAAACCTGTCTTGCATGAAGAAAGAACGGGTTGGGCTGGCACACACACAGGAGGGTGACCAATGACCGCGAAATCGACGAAATCCAAATTGAACCTCGGCCGGTTCCTGCGTTCCTGGCAGGCACCGACGGCCGTGGGCATCGTCGTTCTCGCCGGTTTGGTTTACTGGTTGGCTCCCCGTCCCGTCGAGCGAATTGTGCCGGTCGATGACAGCACCAGTTGGGCGGAAAGGGATGCGCCGCCGCAACGGGAAATCGTTTGGCAAACCGCGAGTGAAATCCCGGCGCTGTTTGACGACGGCGAACAGGCCGAACTGGTCACGCCGAAATTGTCCACAAGCGGTACCACACTTTTCTTCAGTCGGCGAATCGACGGCCGACAGTCGGACATTTTCGTTTCGCGTCTCGAAAGCGGAACGTGGCAGCCGGCCCAACCGATGACGGCACTTAATACCGCTGCGAACGAGGTCGGCCCGCTTCTCTCGCCGGACGGCAAACAACTCTATTTCTACTCCGATCGTCCCGGTGGACTCGGGGGGACCGATATCTATGTCACCTCGCAGACAGCCGATGGCGGATGGGACAAGCCCCAAAACCTGGGGCCGACGGTCAACAGTATCGCCCACGAGTACGATCCGGCAATTTCTCCCGATGGCCTGTCGCTGTATTTCGCATCGAACCGCACGGATAAAACTGCGAAGAGAATTGCTGACGCTAACAAATCGGACGACCAGGAATGGAACGTCACGCTCCGCGCACAACTCGATCTGAAAACGTTCGATCTGTTTCGGTCTCGCCGCGACAGTATCGATGTCGAGTGGGGACCTTCGGCCGCACTCGAAGAAATCAATCGCCCTGACAGCACAGACGGCGCGCCATTCGTTTCCCCGAACGGTGCGTTCTTATACTTTGCTTCAGATCGAACCGCGCGCGATGGCGAACGCCGCAATCTCGATCTGTATCGCGCGCGACTCACCGTCGCCGGTTTTCTCAAACCCGAAAACCTCGGCCCGAGTATTAACACGGCCAATCATGAGACCGAGCCAGGTCTTTCGGCCGAAGGCTTCACCATTGTCTTCTCGAGCAACCGCGACGGAACCGATCGACTCTACGCCAGCACGGCGACTGAAGTTTACCAGGAAACCGAATGGGAGGCTTCAAAACTGGAGTCGCTCGGCGTTGTCTGGTGGTGGTGGCTGCCGTTGACGTTGGCGATGTTGGCGGTTTTCATTTTCGGCTCGCTGTACTTTCGCAATTGGCTTTTCGACAAGGTCTGGCCTGCGCGGTTCTTCCTGGGCGGCGTGACGGTCAACCTGCTGGTCTTGCTGCTGCTGGCCGTCTGGACGTTGCCGGAAGTTGTCGATGCAATCGTTGCCAAGGTGCGCGACGTCGTGCCAGCCCCCGACTTCGTCGATGAAAGCCAGCATCAATCGCACGAGGACGGTCGCGAATCGCACGAAAAAGTGGCCGATCTGAAGTCGGTTGAGACGGTTCCCATTCCAGATGTCGTCCGCAAGGAATCGACGCCGATCAGCGTTCCCGAGCGAAACGAACGAATGGTGCCAACAATTCCCGTCGAACAGGCGCGGGCGTTACCGCAGAATCGCGTAATTTTCGTTCCGCCCAAACCCATTCAGCCTGTCGAAATTCGTAAGCAACCACAGAAGATGGAACTCGCACGAAGACGACCGCGGCAGCCAGTTGTCGAACGAGATCTCCCCGATCAGCCGCCGGAGTTGGATGCTGTCAAAGCGCCGCAAGAGAACACGGTCGCCAAAGCCGATGTCGAAGTCGTCCGCGGTCAGAACGATCAGCCGATGCCGAACGACGCACCCCGGCCACCTGTTCTCAATCCGCTCAAGCGAATGCGGCCAGCCGCAGCAACTGTCACAGAAGTCAAACCCGCCGAGAATGCTCCAACGCTGCCAAACAAAGTGCCGCAGCCTGCGATCAAACGCGAATCGCCGTCGCGGCCACTGCGAGCAGTCGCAGTGACCGAAGTACCGACGCTTGAGGGGACAGGTGAAAAGGTTCCAGCCGCACCGGTCATCGCAAGCGCGAAACCGCAAGTCGATCGCACGAAATCGGCGTTGCTCAACCCCGCTTCGTTTTCAAAACCTCGCGAACCATTACCGCCGGCGAGCGTCGTGCTGCGGAAATCAAAAGTGCAAGCGGCCGCCGTCAAACTCCCCGACGGAGGCGCGGGTTCTGAACCGACTCCAACAAAGCTTGACCGGAGTCGTCCCGTCGTCGAAGTGGCCGGTGTGACCGTCACCTCGGAGTCAGCTTCACCCCCCGTCGAAACAACCGACATTCCCAAGGAACTGGCGGTAACGAAAGCCGCCGTCAAACTCGATCGTAGTACGCCTGTTAGTCCGAAAGCCGGCCTGGGTGAAGTGGCCGACCGTCCGCGCACGGCCGACACCCCTGCCGCAGCCGCGAGGCCGCTCGCGTTGGCCGCCGCTAATGTCAGTCTACCGTTGCCAACCGCCAGACCAATCGACGAGGCCGATCTCAATTCGAAATTGCGAACGCGCCGCGCTGCCAAAGACCCCGCCAAGTTGACAAAGGACGATGCCAACGAAAATCAGCCGTCGCTGGCCGCGTCAGAGTCGGAGTCGAAACTGAAAGTCGAAGCAACCACCGTCACCATCGCCAAGGCCGAAGAGACCATTCCAGAAACGCAACCCGCGCCCGTCGCCGCCACAAAACCGGCTGCGGAACCGGCGACGGCAATTCGTGGGCAACTGGCACTGGCGAAGACGAATTCCGCCGCGCAGCCAATGAGTCCCGACAAGGTCTCCGCGCCGCTCAAACGCGCTACTCGCAACGCACCTTCAACAGTCTCTCCCATTGATGCCGAAAATGGCCAACCGCAGGAACTGGCCACGGCAGATCTCCCAAATGACGTCGCGACGGAAGCAGTTGAAGTCGCTTTGATCCGAACGCCCGATTTGCCGGCGGCTGCAGCCATCTCCACACCGCGCGAATTGACCGGCCCAGCCTCTCGTCTGAAGCATCGGGTCGTCGTTGGAGAATTGAGCGATGAAACCAACGACGCGCCTCCCGCTTTCAGCCCGTTGGCGAATCGTCTCGACCGCCGCCGCGCGCGAGCCACGCGCGTTGCGCTCGCCGAAGACAACGTCGGCCTGAAATCGCTGTTCACACTTCGGCAAGGTGATACGCGCCGCAAATTCATCGATTTGCTGGGCGGTACCAAAAATTCAGAGAAGGCCGTCAACCTCGGACTCGAATGGTTGGCGAAACATCAGGAAGAGGATGGCAGTTGGGATCTAAAAAAGCATGGCGGGGGTGAAAGTTCGCGCACTGCCGGCACCGGCTTGGGCCTGCTGCCGTTCCTCGCAGCCGGGTACACCCACGACAAACCGGGTCAATACCAGAAGAACGTCGCAGCCGCCGTCCGCTGGCTGACCGAACACCAAAAAGAGAACGGCGATCTGCTCGGCCCCGGCGACGGCCAGCACCTTTACAGTCACGGCATTGCCGCCATCGCCCTTTGCGAAGCGTACGGCATGTCGCGCGATGAAGAACTCAAAGCACCGGCACGAAAGTCGCTCGACTTCATCGTCAGCGCGCAACACAAAGCTTCCGGCGGATGGCGGTACACGCCCAACACGTCAGCCGACACATCGGTCGTCGGCTGGCAGATGATGGCACTAAAGAGCGGCGAAATGGCCGGACTCAGCGTCGCCCCACCCGTGTACGCCAACGTCGATCGCTGGCTGAAAAAGGTGGAAGGGAAACAGGGAGTCTCGGGAACGTTCGGCTACACCAACCGCTCCGCCTCTCCCGCAATGACCGCCGAGGGTTTGCTCAGCCTGCAGTTCATGGGAACCGACCGCAACAGCCCGCGGATGCGCGGCGGGGCCGATTATCTGCTCACCCAACTACCCGAACGCAGTCAAAAGCGGACATCCTACTACTGGTATTACGGCACCCAAGTGATGTACCACATGCAGGGAAAATACTGGGAAGCATGGAACAAAAACCTTCGCGACATGCTCGTCGAAACGCAAATCACAACCGGCGAGCATGCCGGCACGTGGCATCCCCGCGACCAGTGGGAGTCGCGCGGCGGACGTGTCTATGCGACGTCACTGAAACTGCTGATGCTCGAAGTCTACTACCGCCATCTGCCGTTGTATGAGCAACTGGAAGAGTAGGTTTCTGTCCGTCTTAAGATGACGGGCACTCAACGCGGCAAGCAGCAATCGAACCGCATGAATGCGGTCACTACGAACCACTGTTGCCGCTTCGAAGTCGAACTTCGGAATGCTCAAGTCAGCGGCAGCGGACTGCCTTTGCAGATTTTGTGCGGGCGACGCAGGTTGTCGTACAGCAGTGAATCGGGCGAGATGCCCATCGCTTCAAAAATTGTTGCGTGTACGTCACCCGGTCCGCAGGGCAGGTTGTGCGGAAATGCGCCGATTTTGTCGGAACTGCCGTAGACCTGACCCCCGCGAATTCCGCCTCCGGCCAGCGCCACCGAAAAGCTGTAAGGGTAATGGTCGCGGCCTGCACCGCCGTTGATTTTTGGCGTGCGACCGAAATCGCCCATCATCACCACCAACGTTTCCTCCAGTTTCCCTCGCTGATCAAGATCGGTGATGAGTGCAGAAGCAGCTCGATCGAACGGCGGTAGCATGTCGTTTTTCAAGCGATTGAAATTGTTGCCGTGCGTGTCCCAATGATCCCCCGCCGAACCGTTGAGATCACCCGCTGCACAAACCACTGTAACGATGGGCACGCCCGCTCCCGACAGCCGCCGGGCAAGCAGCACGCTTTGTCCGCAAATGTGTTCGCCATAGGCGTCGTGCATTTGTTTCGGCTCGCGGTCGAGATCGAACGCTGCCGTCACCTCGGGAGTGGCAAGCATGTCGAGCGCGAGTTGCTGAAAATGCGCAAACGACTTGACCGTGGCATTGCCGCCGACCGGCTGCTCGATCGATTCCAGCAGCTTGCGGCGCGAGCGCAGGTGCGGCCGATCGATGCCGTCCGAAAGATCGAGTACCGGTGAGCCAAGATCGCGCGAGACGCCGCCGTACGCTTTTCCTTTCGGCGTGCGAATGACAATCGGATCGTGTGCCACACCAAGCCAGCCCGCCGATTCGCCCGCCTGCAAAGTACCGTTATCGACCAGGGGATAAGGCAAGCGCACCGATGGCGGCATGCCAGGCGCTGCCTTTCGAAAAGACGAGACCATTGCAGCCAACGACGGCCAATCGCCTCGCGAGGGCGGAAGATTCACCGCTGCCGCAGGAGCCGGCGGCGGATGGCCGGTCATGTTCCAGTACATTCCCTTGCCGTGCGACGTACAATCGTGATGCATCGATCGGATGATCGCCAGATGGTCCGTCAGTTTCGCCAGTCGCGGCGTATGCTCGCCGATGTGAATGCCGGGCGTGGCCGTGTCGATTGGCTTGAACTCGCCGCGAACGTTGGCGGGCGCTTTCGGTTTGGGATCGAACGTGTCGATGTGGCTCATCCCGCCCCAGCAGAACAGCACGATGCACGACTTCGCTGACCCGTTAGACGCAGCCGTCGCTGCATGCGTCTGCAAATACTGCGGCAACGTCAAACCGGCCGCACCACACCCAATTCGCAACGCCGACCGGCGGCGCATACGCTGCCCCGACAACATTGTTGAGTAATCGAAATCTGGTGCTGGCATCGTCGTTCACTCTCTGCTTACCGCTGTAACGGCCATCCATCGTATCAATATACTGCTATGTTAGCCACAGGACTCAATGGTCTCGTCAGAACATCCACTGCTGGATGTCATCGACATCACGTTGAAAAAAATGTCCCACAGACGTCGCCCGAATTCGGTGTCAATGTCGTGATGCGAACAGCAAGGTCGTGATCCGCATGATCGATGCACGCAACACGCACACAAAACAGTACCATTCAAATCTGCGCAATTTCTCAGCAACTTCCAATAAAATCCGCCGATTAAGCGATTTTTGGGAGTCCGACTCCAACTTTCGGGTGTTGATTGTTCGACAGAGATTAACCCGGCGAGCCAATTACCGTTTTCAGTTCGTCCCGTCAGCAATAATCGTGCGTTTCTGTGGTCGGCTGGTCACATTGCGATTCGGATCGCTGGTTAGATGGTAGAGTAGATATTTGTTCTGCACTTATGTCAAGAGACGACACGCATGTTAAAGATGAGCCTCTCGGCCGCAATGCCCGTACTACTGGCCACCTTGATGTGGTGTCAGACTGGATTTTCTCAAGGCGATAATTCCGAAGCAGGTGGGAGACCGGCTCAACGCCCCAATGAGGCTGAAAAGGGCGGGGCTCGACAGGGTGGCCAAGCAGGTAGCAGAGGTGGGAGGGCGATTACGCCCGACGCACTTCTGGGTCGCTTCGACACCAACAAAGACGGCAAGCTCACCAAAGACGAAATCCCCGAGCAGGCACGACGTCTCCAGCAAATGATGAAGGAGGCCGACAAGAATGGGGACGGCACAATCACGAAGAAGGAAATCACCCAGTATATATCGAATGGCGGAGGCCAGGGCGGTCGCCCACAAGCGGGTGCCGGACAACCGGGCGGTGGGCGACCACAGCCGGGCGGAGGTGGGCGAAGTGGCTTTTCCGCCAACCTCCCGAAAGTCGGCCAGCCGCTTCCCGACCTGACCGTATTCGATGGCGGGGGGAAAGAATTCAAGTTGAGCAGCTTGAAGCAGCATTACACGGTGCTTGTGTTTGGCTGCTTGACCTGACCCCCCTTCCTCAGAAACGTCCCCAGTTTGGAGACGGTGCAACGCGATTATGCTCCCAAAGGCGTGAAGTTCTACTACATCTACAAGGCTTTGGCTCATCCGGAAAACGATGGATACGTGCAACCATTTACGCTCAAGGAACGGCTGATGCACGTCAAAGAGGCCCAACGGACTCTCGGCAGCGACATCCCGTGGATCTGCGATTCGATGTCCAACAAACTGAAACACGCAATGGGCAGTGCGCCCAACTCGGAGTTCGTCATCGACCCGGAGGGGAAGGTGGTCGTGAGTCGTTCCTGGAGTAAACCGTCAGAGCTACGCAAGGACCTGGAAAAGCTCATCGGTACGGTCGAGAACCCCACACAAATATCGGATTTGAGTTTGAAGACGGAGCCACCACCGAAGCTTGCCGCTTCCGGCGTGGTACCTCGCATCAAAGTCCCCGGCGCAATGCAGCCGCTAAGAATCGAAGCAAAACCGGGCAAGCAACCGTTTTATGTGAAGCTGCGGGCAGAAGCCGACGACAAGCTGCTGCGCGGCGGTGAAGGCACGCTGTATATTGGCTTTCACCTCGATCCGCTTTATCACGTCCACTGGAACAACCTGGCAAAACCGGTGAAATATGAAATCACGGGGCCGGACGGCACTACAGTCTCGCCGGCCCAAGGCGAAGGTCCAAAAGTCAAAGAAGCGGCCGATGTCGATCCACGAGAGTTCCTGGTGGAAATCAAGAGAGATAAGGAGACCAAGGGGCCGCTTCAACTCACCGTGAAGTACTTTGCCTGCAACGACGAACAGGGCTGGTGCAAACCAGTGTCGCAGCAATACACAATTCACCTGGAGCGAGATCGCGACGGCGGCAGTGTTCGTAGCCGCGGCAGAAGCGGTCGCGGCGTGGCATCCGGATTTGGTGGGCCTCCTGGCGGACGCGGTCGGCCCGGTGCTGGTGGCCGTCCCAGCCCTGCAGATTTCGCCGCGCGAATTATGGGCAACGACAAGAATGGTGACGGCAAAGTCACCAAGGACGAATTGCCGGAGTTCCTCCAACGCATTCTCGACCGCGCGGACACCAACAAAGACGGTGCAATTGACAAAGCAGAAGCGCAGAAAATGGCCGAACGCTTTGGCGGCCGCGGTCGTCCGAGCGGTGCAGGCCGTGGGCAAGGCAGGAGACCGGAAGGCGCGCCGCCCAGACGGCCGAATTAGAGCGAGACACATTCTGAATTAACAGAAATTTCTTGGAGGGGGACATAATAACGGTTCTTCACCGATTTTAATGGGTGTTTTCAGCACGGTTTGAGTTTCAGTTTTCCACAGAAGAACAGGATGCGGGTGCGGTAGTTCGCAAAGTTGCGGAAGCCGCGGGCGTTCGACTTGATGGCTTGTATGCGGCTGTTGAAGCCTTCTGCCGTCGCGTTGCTGATCGGATGGCGGAACCAACTCAAGACGGTTACTACTCACCGGCGATTGGTATGGACTGGATTTGGTGATTTCGGTAGGAGCGTCTGGTAAGGAGTTTACCAGATGGTCGAATGTTTACCGAATGTCTCTGAACTT